>Ga0209633_10000756_pt1 | contig 35981 bp, 30 predicted proteins | sample Cruoilmetagenom1_FD_187290 | JGI IMG/M metagenome (GOLD analysis project Ga0209633, IMG submission 187290) | Oil polluted marine microbial communities from Coal Oil Point, Santa Barbara, California, USA - Sample 1 (SPAdes) (version 2) | ecosystem: Environmental > Aquatic > Marine > Oil seeps ...
GAATAATTGTAAATTTTCAGCGAATACTAATCAAATATATTTGGTTTATTATTAAATAAACTAAATACGCAATACTTTAGATTTTAATATTAGAATGTTATGAGATTAACACCACTTTTTGTCCTTCTTTTTATTTTTTTAACTAGTTCAAATGCACAAGAAGAAGTTCAAAATAATATCGATACAACTATTGATTTTAAAATTAAGAATTTAGGAGTGCATGTTAAAGGTATTTTCACCGAAGCAGCTGTTACAAGTTATTTTAATGTTAAAAGTTTAGAGGATAGTTATATCAATGCAATAATCAAGGTAAACTCAATTAATACTAAAAATAAAAAGAGGGATACCCATTTATTAAAAGATGATTTTTTTGATGCTATTGAGTATCCAGAGATTAAATTAATATCTACTAAAATTGAAAAAATAGCTAAGAATAATTATAAACTCTTTGCGAACTTAACGATTAAAAACAAGACAATAAGTATTGAGATCCCACTTGATATTCAAAGTAATGATAAGTCAATAATAATTAGATCTAGCTTTAATCTTAATAGACGTGATTATAATGTTGGTGGTAGTAGTTGGATATTGTCAAATACTGTAAAAATCAATGTAGTTCATAAACTGATTAGATAGATGATTGCGATTAAAAAAGAATTATACGATGCTTGTCTTGAATTTGTAAATAAACGAGAGGAGACTGTTCATCAAATTATTACTTCAAATCAGCATGCATTGATGTCAGAAACAAAAAGTAGTGCAGGCGATAAGCATGAAACAGGAAGAGCTATGTTACAATTAGAGATGGAAAAGGCAAGTCAACAATTAGAGGGTATACATCAAATGAAAATGATAGTAGATAAAATTTCCATTGATACTACTTCAGAGATTATTCGACTAGGGAGTTTAGTTTTTACAGATCAAACTTATTATTTTATCGCTATAAGTGCAGGAGAAATAATAATTCAAAATAAAAAGTATTATGCAATTTCGCCAGGTTCTCCTATTGGTAAATTATTGATGGGAAAGAAGGTTGAAGATGAATTTGTTTTTAATGGTAAAACTGTTGCTATTCAAGAAGTGCATTAATAGGCACAATAGCATAATCTTAACAACACAGAATAATAGCGTCATTGTGAGGGAGGTATGACCATGGCAATCTCATAATGAATAATGAGACTGCCACATCATGTTAAAAAATGCATGATTCTCAGAGACGAATTACATTAATCCTTATAAGTAGTTTTTAGTTCTTTAACACCCATATTGTAAAGTGTAAAACCAAAAATATCAGCATATTGTTCAATAGTTTTGCTTACCGGAGTTCCGGCACCATGGCCTGCATCAGTTTCAATTCTAATCAGTGTTGGGTTATTACCTGCTTGTTTACTTTGTAATTCGGCAGCAAATTTAAAACTATGCGCCGGTACAACTCTATCATCATGGTCTCCAGTAGTAACTAAAGTGGCCGGATATTGTACACCTTCCTTAATATTATGTACAGGTGAATATCCTTTAATATATTCAAACATTTCTTTGCTTTGTTCAGAAGTACCATAATCATATGCCCAACCTGCTCCAGCTGTAAAAGTATGATAGCGCAGCATATCCATAACACCTACGGCCGGTAAAGCAACTTTCATTAAATCAGGACGTTGTGTCATGGTTGCGCCGACTAATAATCCGCCATTAGAACCACCGCGAATTGCTAAATAATCTGATGAGGTATACTTATTTTCAATTAAATATTCAGCGGCTGCAATAAAATCGTCAAATACATTTTGTTTTTGTAATTGTGTCCCGGCTTTATGCCAAACTTTTCCGTATTCGCCCCCACCACGTAAATTAGGTACTGCATAGATACCTCCTTGTTCCATCCAAACAGCATTTGTAATACTAAAATTTGGTGTTATACTAATATTGAACCCCCCATAACCATATAAAATAGTTGGATTTTTACCATTTAATTCTACACCTTTTTTATGGGTGATGATCATAGGTATTTTAGTACCATCTTTTGAAGTGTAAAATACTTGATTAGATTCATAATTATCACTGTCAAAACCAACAGCAGGTTTTTTATAAATCTCATAGTTTGTAGTTTTTGGATCGAACTTATAAATGATAGAAGGGTTGATATAGTTAGAAAATGAAAAGTATAATTCTTGGTCATTCTTTTTTCCGCTAAATCCGCCAACACTACCAAGACCAGGTAATTCAATCTCCTTGATGAGTTTACCATCCATATCGTACTTAAAGACCTTGGAAATTGCATCAACCATATATTCCGCAAAAATAAACCCTGATCCTGTACTCGGACTTAATACATTTTTAGTTTCAGCTACTAGATCTTTCCAGTTTTCGACTCTGGGATTAGCTGCATCTACAGTAACAATTTTTTGATTGGGAGCATCTAAATTAGTAACTATAAATAGTTGACTTCCTATATTGTCAAGGACATAACTGTCATTATCAAAATTATCTACAACCTTAAATAGAGTACTCTTTGGATTTGAAAGATCTTTGATATACATATCATTACCCTTGGTAAATATTGCTCCTGTAACCACTAAATAGTTGTCATCTTCAGTAACTCTACCAGAAACATATCTACGTTTTTGATCAGAAGTACCACCAAAAATAAGTTGATCATCTTTTTGTGAAGTTCCTAATTTATGATAATACAATTTATGTTGATCAGTTTTTGCTGAAAGCTCACTCCCTTTCGGTTTATCATAACTAGAATAGTAAAAACCATCATTGCCTTTCCACGAAAGTCCGCTAAACTTTACATCAATAATTGTATCTCCTTTTATCTCTTTGGAGATCGCATCCATGACAATTACTTTTCGCCAATCACTTCCGCCTTCAGAAATAGCATATGCGGCGGTTGACCCATCTTTAGAAAAACTTAACGCACCTAAGGATATAGTGCCATCTTCAGAAAATGTATTTGGATCTAAAAATACTTCAGGATCGTCGTCTCCTTTTTGACGATATACTACATATTGATTTTGAAGACCGTCATTCTTATAGAAATAGGTATAATCTCCTTCTTTAAATGGAGCAGAAAATTTTTCATAATTCCATAATTTTTCTAATCTGTTTTTTAGCTCTTCTCTGTATGGTATCTCATCTAAATAGCCAAAAGTAACTTTGTTTTGGGCTTCAACCCAAGCAGCAGTTTCATCAGACATATCATCTTCTAACCAACGGTAAGGGTCTTTTACTTCAGTGTCAAAATAAACATCTACGGTATCAACTTTGTTCGTTTCAGGATAGGTTAATGCCATTTGTTGTTCGTTTTTATTTTCGTTTTTACAAGAAGTAATTATAAGGATTGTAATAATAAGAAAAGCAAGTTTTTTCATGACTTCTATATTTGGTTTAAAGTCTAACAAAAGTAATCAAAAAAAGGCATATCGAAGAGATATGCCTTTATATTATAATGCAATTTTAGCTTTTTAAAATAGCGATTTATAATTTTCTTTATTTGCATATAACAGGACGACTGTTAGTACAGAAACAATCGCTGCTGGCAAAATACCTGCTGTATCATACGTTAAATGAAAAATTAGAAAGTTAACTACCAATGGCGCTAATAAAACCAGGGCAAATGGAACCCATTTTTTGATGACTAATAATAAACCAATTAAAATTTCGAGTACACCAAGTATTGTAAAATAACCGGCTCCAAAAAGAGCTCCCATAAATGCTGATGCGTCACCAGTATATTCAGGCGAAGGCATAAAATGACCAAACTTATTTGCACCGAAAATGATTAAAATTAGCCCTAGAATAATTCTAAGAGCCATTGTTACTTTTGAATTCATAATAATAGATTTTAGGTTAAGATTATTAACTTTGTCGTACAAGTTACAAAAATCTAACAGATGTAACATAAGTAACATAGTTATAGGCGAAAAATCCGTCACTTTGTCCTGTTAAAATTAAAGGAATAGTTATTGTAACTAGATAACATATAAATTGAAAAAAATGACAGAATTATTGACTAAAGAAACTTTTTTAGAAAAAGTTTTTAATTTCGAAAAAAATAAAGAGTGGACATTTGAAGGTGATGTACCGTGTATTATAGATTTTTATGCCGATTGGTGTGGACCGTGTAAAATGATTGCACCGGTTTTAGAAGAATTGAGTGAAGAATATAAAGGAAAGATCAATATCTATAAAGTAGATACAGAAGCGCAACAAGAGCTTTCTGCGGCTTTCGCTATAAGAAGTATTCCTTCAATGTTGTTTTGTCCTAAAGACGAACAACCTCAAATGGCTAATGGTGCATTGCCTAAGCAACAGCTAGAGCAAATTATTAAAGATGTTTTAAAGGTTGCAAAATAAGAATTATTTCGCTAAGCTGAATTTATTTCAGCTACTCATTAAATTAAAAAGTCTGTTCAAGCATTACCGAAAATCAAAGTATACTTTGTTTTGAAAGTAGCAAGTGCAACTTGTCGAGAACTGTATTCTAACTTTAAGATAAACCTCTCGACTCCGCTCAAGGAGACAGTACATTTTTTAAGAAACAACTTTACTAGTAACCAACTTATTTTCAATTAAATATTCAGCTATTTGAATAGCATTAGTAGCCGCGCCCTTACGCAGATTATCAGAAACTATCCATGCATTTAGAGTATACGGTTGTGATAGATCTCTACGAATTCTACCAACAAAAACGTCATCTTTACCTTCGGCATATATTGGCATAGGATAGGTATTGGTGTCTGTATTATCTTGAACTGTTACTCCGGGAGTTTCGCTTAGTATTTTTCTAACTTCGGCAACATCAAAATCATTTACAAATTCAATATTTACACTTTCGCTATGTCCGCCAACTACCGGAATTCTCACCGCTGTTGCAGTAATAGCAATAGATTTATCATTTAAGATCTTTTGTGTTTCACGTACCAGTTTCATTTCCTCTTTTGTATACCCATTCTCTTCAAAAATATCACAATGTGGAATGGCATTTCTATGGATAGGATAGTGATACGCCATAGCTCCATTTATATTGTTATATTCATTTTCTAATTGCTGAACAGCTTTAACTCCAGTACCTGTGATTGATTGATATGTAGAGATGATCGAGCGTTTTATACCATATTTTTTATGTAATGGCGCCAATGTCATTACCAATTGAATGGTAGAACAATTTGGATTGGCAATAATTTTATCATCTTCTGTTAATAAATTGGCATTTATTTCAGGAACCACTAATTTTTTATCTGCATCCATCCTCCAGGCAGAAGAATTATCCACAACAGTAGTACCAACTTCAGCAAATTTTGGAGCCCACTCTAATGAAGTGTCGCCTCCAGCAGAAAATAGGGCAATATCTGCTTGCATATCTACAGCCGTTTGCATTCCTACTACTGTATATTCACTTCCTTTAAATAGTATCTTTTTATCAACAGATCTTTCTGAAGCAACAGGAATCAATTCTGTTACCGGGAAATTTCTTTCTGCCAATGTTTTTAACATAACATTTCCCACCATTCCGGTAGCCCCTACAACTGCAATTCTCATTATTTTGTATTTATAATTATCCTGCAAAGGTTATAAAAAAGATTGAAATGAAATTATAAGTCAATTATAAAATGACCTGAAAGTTGAATTTTTATCAAATTAGACTAAAATGTTATAATTTTTGACATAAAAAGTACTAAAAGTATTATTTTTGCGGCATATAATAATATTCTTTTAACTTAAAACATTGGTATAGCATGCAACTGTACAATACATTAAGCGCAAAAGAAAGAGCAGTATTAATTGAAGCCGCAGGCAAACAAAGATTAACGCTATCTTTCTATCAGTATGCCAATATTGGCAATCCTCTATTATTTAGAAATCACTTGTTTGTTGCATGGAATGAGCTAGAAGTCTTGGGAAGAATTTATGTTGCCCATGAAGGAATCAATGCCCAACTTTCATTACCTGCAGATAATTTTAAAGATTTTAAAGACCAACTAGATGCTATCCCTTTTTTAAAGGATGTTAGGTTAAATATTGCTGTTGAGCAGGATAATAAATCATTCTTAAAGCTGAAGGTAAAAGTGCGACATAAAATTGTGGCAGATGGCTTGAACGATGCTACTTTTGATGCTACTAAAATAGGCGTTCACGTAAATGCCGAAAAATTCAATGCCTTATTAGAAGACCCGAATACGGTGTGTGTTGATATGCGTAATCATTATGAAAGTGAAATAGGTCATTTTAAAGGGGCAGTTACTCCTGATGTTGATACTTTTCGCGATTCTTTAGATATTATTGAAGAAGATTTAAATTTACATAAAGAAGATAAGAACTTATTAATGTATTGTACCGGAGGTATCCGTTGTGAAAAGGCCAGTGCTTATTATAAACATAAGGGGTTCAAAAATGTATTTCAGTTAGAAGGTGGAATTATTGAGTATGTTAGACAAACCAAAGCTGAGAATATTGAGAATAAATTTATAGGTAAGAATTTTGTTTTTGATCATCGTAGAGGCGAACGTATTTCTGAAGATATAATTTCAAATTGCCATCAATGTGGTAATCCTTGTGACGTACATGTAAATTGTGAAAACGAAGCCTGTCACTTATTATTTATTCAGTGTAGTGCTTGCAAGGAAAAGATGCAGGGTTGTTGTTCAGAAGCTTGTCAGGAAATATATAATTTACCATTTGAAGATCAAAAAGTACTTCGAAAAGGGAAACATAACAGTAATAAGATTTTTAAAAAGGGAAGGTCGGAAGTGTTAGTTTATAAGAAAAAGAAATCATGATAAAGCGAAAAGGAATTGAATTAATGGCACCTGCCGGAAGTTTTGAATCACTTCAGGCGGCCTTAGATAATGGAGCAGATTCTATTTATTTTGGGGTAGAACAATTGAATATGCGTGCGAGAGCATCCATAAATTTCACTTTAGACGATCTTTCTGAAATTTCCAGGAGATGTAGTGATAAGGGCGTCCGTACTTATCTTACGCTTAATACTATTATTTATGATCATGATCTTTCTATAGTGAAAACGCTTATTAAAAAAGCTATGGAAGCGAATATTACCGCCGTGATTGCTATGGATCAAGCAGTAATTTCGGTTGCCAGAAGCTATGAAATGGAAGTTCATATTTCTACTCAAATAAATGTTACCAATATAGAAACAGTTAAATTTTACGCCATGTTTGCCGATACCATTGTGTTGAGTCGAGAATTGAGCTTACGTCAGGTAAAAAAAATTACGGGACAGATTGATAAAGAGCAAATTAAAGGCCCTTCGGGTAGGTTGGTTGAAATAGAAATATTTGGTCATGGCGCTTTGTGTATGGCCGTTTCTGGTAAATGTTATATGAGTTTACATTCTCATAATTCGAGTGCAAATAGAGGAGCATGTAAACAAAATTGCAGAAAAAAATATACGGTGATTGATCAAGAAACCGGATTTGAAATGGAGCTTGACAACGAATATATTATGTCTCCTAAAGATTTATGTACTATTGATTTTTTAGATCAAATTGCAGACGCCGGTATAAGCGTGCTAAAAATAGAGGGTCGAGGTAGAGCTCCAGAATATGTAGCTAATGTTATAAAATGTTACAGAGATGCTATTGATAGTATTGCAGATGGAACTTATGACAAAGAAAAGGTAATTGGTTGGATGCTGGAACTTGAGAAAGTATATAATAGAGGCTTTTGGAATGGTTATTATTTAGGGCAGAAATTAGGAGAATGGAGTAAAGAGCCAGGTTCACATGCTACGCAAAAAAAAATTTATATTGGTAAAGGAATACATTATTTTCCGAAGGCAAATATCGGTGAATTTAAAATAGAAGCTTATGATATTGCTGTTGGAGATACCATACTAGTTACCGGTCCAACTACAGGGGCACAAGAAATGAAAATTGAAGAGATGTTTATAAATGATACTAAAGGTGAGAATGCGACCAAGGGAGATTCAATAACGATTCCTATGAATTTCAGGATTCGACCTTCAGATAAATTGTATAAGATTGTGGCAACCGAATTTGCTCAGGTCTAATGGTTGTAATCACATTACAAAGAGCTAAATGTATTGGGTGCAACTACTGTGTAGAATTAGCGCCAGAGCAATTTCAAATGTCTAAGAAAGATGGTAAAGCCGTACTTTTGCGTAGTATAGAAAAGAGAGGTTTTTTTACTTTGAAGTCACAAGATGAATCGATTTTTGAGGGTTCAGCTAAAGCCAAAGAAGCTTGTCCTGCCAAAATTATTTCTGTCAAGAGTACATAATTTTACTCATGTAAATAGAAGGTTATAGCTGCGAATAAAGTTATAACTAGTATAATTCCTAATGCAACCACCCAAACATTTTTGTAGTAGATCTTATGAAGTTTTAGATCTTTTCTATAACTCCAAATTAAAACAGCTATAAAAGCAATAATAAATAATAGTGCAAAAAGTTGTTGCCCTTTACTAAACATTTTCGTGTATATTTATGAGCTCAAAAATAACCTTTTTTGGGTATAAAATTTAGTTTAGATGAGTAAAAATGCAGTAGTTTTTGGTGCAACTTCCGGAATAGGGAAAGAATTGGCCATATTATTAGTGAATGATGGTTATACGGTGGCGATAACCGGACGGAGAGCAGAAAAATTAGCTGAATTGAAAGCAACAAATCCTGAAAAATATATTTCAAAACAACATGATGCTACAGATCTTGAAGCATCTGATGAGGTCTTTCAAGAGCTTATTAATGAAATGGGTACTTTAGATTTAGTAGTGTATAGTTCAGGTGTTGGTGGACCTAATTATGACTTAGAATGGGAAAAAGAAGTGCCAACTATAGCTACAAATGTAACCGGTGCAACTAAAATTTTCGGACTGGCTTATAATTTATTCAAAAAACAAGGATATGGTCATTTAGTTGGTATTTCGTCAATAGCCGGAGTTCGGGGTAATCGTCACGTGCCTTGTTATTTTGCTTCTAAAGCATATATGAATAGTTATTTAGAGTCTTTATGGATGAAAGCACAACGTACAAAAGCTGATATTCATGTTACTGATATTGTTCCCGGTTTTGTTGAAACCAAAATGGCTACTGGTAGCACCTTTTGGAAGGCTCCATTAGATAAGGCTACCAAGCAGGTTTTTAATGCGATTAAACGCAAAAAGAAGAAAGCATATATAACTAAACGATGGCGTTTGGTGGCAATCTTAGTGCGGATTGCACCTGCCAAAATTGTAATGAAATATTTGTAGAATATAAAAGATGGAAAAAAAAATTAAAGCTGTTCAGGAATTCCACGAAGCTTTTGGTTTGGGGTTCGAAAAATCACCTACTACTAATTTAAGTAAACAAAAATTACAACTTCGTTTTGACTTAATGCAAGAAGAGAATGAAGAATATTTAGAAGCTGCTAAAAATAATGATTTAGTTGAGGTTGCTGATGCCCTTGGAGATATGTTATATATTTTATGTGGTACTATACTAGAGCATGGTATGCAGTATAAAATTGAACAAGTATTTAATGAAATACAGCGAAGTAATATGAGCAAGTTGGGTGCCGATGGTAACCCCATTTATCGTGAAGACGGAAAAGTTATGAAAGGTCCAAATTACTTTAAACCAAACATTGCTGAGATTTTAGATAAATAAATAAAAAAAGCTCTTATTTAAGAGCTTTTTCTAAAGTTATTATTTCACCAAGTACCGCCATCCAAATTTATCTTCAGCGCGGTTATATTGAATGTCTGTAATTCGCTTTTTAAAGCGTGAAGCATAATCGTTTTCAATTTCAGGCAAATCATAATCCTTATCTTGATGTCCAAAGACTGAAATAGGTGAAATGACAGCAGCAGTACCAGCGCCAAACATTTCTTTTAAACTGCCATTATTAGAAGCCTCAATAAGTTCTTTAACAGAAATTTTTCTAACTTCTACATTAATTCCTTCATCTTTTGCAATTTCAAGCACACTTTTACGTGTAATACCATCAAGAATTCTGTCACTTGTTGGTGCCGTTAACAAGGTGTCTCCAATTCTAATAAAAATATTCATCGCACCAGCTTCTTCTATATATTCATGAGTATTATCATCTGTCCATATAACTTGATGATAGCCTTTCTCGATAGCTAGTTGTGTTGGATAAAACTGACCGGCATAATTACCTCCAGCCTTAGCAAAACCAACACCTCCGTTTGCAGAACGCGAATATTTTTCTTCAATTAAAACCTTTACTTTTCCGGAAAAATATGGTCCAGAAGGAGAACATGCTATCACAAATTTATATGCATCAGAAGGCGACGCATGAAATCCGTTTCCTGTAGCGAAAATGAAAGGTCTTATATATAATGAACTTCCCGCTGTTTTAGGAATCCAATCACTATCAATTTGCAATAAGGTTTTTAGACCTTCCATAAAATAATCTTCAGGAAACTCAGGAATAGCTAATCTTTTAGATGATATGTTGATACGTTTTTGATTATCTAATGGTCTAAATAACCAAATTTGATCTTCAGCATCTTTATAGGCTTTCATTCCCTCAAAAACAGATTGTCCATAGTGAAAAATTTTAGCAGACGGGTCTAAACTAATATTCTGATAAGGTGTAATTTTTGGTTGCTGCCATTTACCATCTTTATAGTCGCAAACAAACATGTGGTCTGTACTAAATTTACCAAAAGGTAAATCTTTAAAATCTATTTCAGAAATTTTAGAGGTTGTAGCTCTTTGTATGTCAATTTGTGTTGAAATCTCTATGCTCATAATCGTGACGATTTATAAAATGCAAAAATACATATTTTATAACTATATTTTATGGCTCTTGCCTATTTAATTATGAACTGAAAGCTGATTAACCAATAATGACTAATTAGAATTACAGTTTCAATATTTTAGTCATTTTTAATTTATAAATCTTACATTTAAAAGTATTTGTATACTACATTTTATGTTGTATTTTTGGCTTACTAAATAAAATAAAAATGAATAAAATATTTATTGCAGTAGCATGCCTGTTTCTTGTTGTTGCCTGTAAAGAACAAAAAGGTACAAGTGAGAAGTCTCAAAAAGAACCTGTTGCTTATTTGTCATTTGGCGAAAAAATAACTGATGAAAATGTAATTTCTAAAGAAGTAATGGCCGATAAATTTGATAATCTTAAAAAAGGAGATACAATCAATGTAAAATTTACTTCTTCTATTAATGAAGTATGTAAAACAAAAGGGTGTTGGATGAAGTTGGATTTAGGTAATAAAAAAGAATCTATGGTTAGATTTACAGATTATGGTTTTTTTATGCCTTTAAATTCTGACAATAAAGAAGTCGTTGTTGATGGTAGGGCTTTTGTTACTGAAATTTCTGTAAAAGAATTACAACATTATGCTAAAGATGCAGGTAAAACAGAAGAGGAAATTGCTAATATTACTGAACCTAAATTCACCTATGCTTTTGAAGCTGATGGTGTTTTAATGAAGGAGTAATGTACAAAATAATAGGATTTTTTATCGTTTGTTTTGTATTACTATCATGTAATTCAAATAATAAAAAAGAAAAGGTTGCTAAAACACTTGAAATGTATCAACCTTCTGAAATGGCATTGTTAATGCGTAAAATGTATGAAGCCAATAAAGTTGTAAAAAACCAAATTATTCGTAAAGACACGCTACTCCCTTTTCCAGAAGAGTTTTTAACGATTCATTCGGCAGTTTTAACTGACCCATCTGAAAGGGATGAAGAGTTTGATAGTTTAGCAAAGAAGTTTATTAATTATCAAAAAAACACTTTTTCTTCGAATTCAGATTCTGCGGCTTACCATTTTAATCAGTCAATAAATACTTGTATTGCCTGTCATGAAACAAGATGTACCGGACCTATTCCAAAGATTAAAGAATTGTTGATTCACTAGATTTGAAACGAGAAATTATTATAACCGGAGATGGTTCAACTACCATACATCTTCCAGATTGGAATGAACAGTATCATTCAACACATGGTGCAATTCAGGAAGCCTATCATGTGTTTATTAATAACGGATTAGAATGTTTTAATAATAATCACAATATTTCTATTCTTGAAATTGGTTTCGGTACAGGTTTAAATTGTTTTATTACATTTTTAGAAGCAAAAATTAATAATTTGAATATTGATTATACGGGTATTGAAGCGTATCCTGTTGTGCATAAAGAAATAGAAGAATTGAATTATATTAGAGAGTTAAAAGCTGACGCTAAACAACATATATTTGATAAAATGCATTCACTTTCGTGGAATGAGAAACACCAAATATCAACTAATTTTTCACTAATTAAAAAAGAACAATATTTTGAAGATATTAATGGGATAAATGTGTTTGATCTGATTTATTTTGATGCTTTTGGTGCTCGTGTTCAGCCTGAGCTTTGGACAGAAAATATTTTTAATATAATGTATAGAGCTTTAAAAAAAAATGGAATTTTAGTAACTTATTCCGCTAAAGGAAGTGTGCGTCGGGCGATGCAAGCGGTTGGATTTAAAGTTGAAAGATTACCTGGCCCACCAGGAAAACGTGAAATGCTTCGTGGAAGGAAGGATTAGGGCTTCAGCCCAAATATTCATTTTAGAAGGATTAGGGCTTCAGCCCAAATATTCATTTTAGAAGGATTAGGGCTTCAGCCCAAATATTCATTTTAGAAGGATTAGGGCTTCAGCCCAAATATTCATTTTGGAAGGATTAGGGCCCAAATTAGAAGGAATAAGGCCATGGCTCTAATAATAATTTAATAAATCTGTAACCGAATATAGTTGAATGTTGTCTTATTGATTAAATGAACCCAACCAAAGATCAAATCTGTATTGAAAAGATATTACAAGGTGATACCTCTTCTTTTACCTTTCTTGTTGAGAGCTATAAAGATATGGCTTATACTATAGCAATGAAAATTGTGAGGAATGCTGAAGATGCCGAAGAAGTAGCGCAAGATAGTTTTGTAAAAGCTTATCAGCAGTTACAGTCATTTAAAGGGAATTCAAAATTTTCTACTTGGCTTTATACAATAGTATATAGAACAGCTATATCTAAGATTAGGAAAAAGAAATTAGAAGTAACAGATATTAATGATTATGTTATAGAAAATCACTCTATAGATTTTTCATTTCCTCAACTAGATTTATTAAAAGTTGAGGAACAAAAAAAGTATGTTACATTAGCTATTAATTCCTTGTCGGAGTTAGATGCATTACTTATCACACTTTTTTATATGAATGATAATACTTTTGATGAAATAGTTGAAATAACAGCTTTAAGCAAGACCAATATTAAAGTCAGATTATTTAGGGCACGTAAAAAATTATATAAAGAGCTTTCTAAGATTTTAAAAACGGAATTGAAAACCATTCTTTAATGAGTAATAAAGAAAAATATAACACTAAGAAACTAATTCAAAATATTGATTTAGATAGTCCGTCTTCAAATTTTACAGAGAAGGTAATGGCTAATGTGAATATTATTCCAGATGATGTGATGCTTAAAGATGAATCTTTGACTTCATTGTTAAAGAAAAATAATTTAGAATCACCAAAAGTTGATTTTTCTTATAAAATAATGGAGAAATTGACTGCAAATAATAATTATAAGCCAATTATTAGTAAAAAAAGTTGGAATGTTATATTTTTAATTTTTATTGGCTCAATCGTTTATTTATTATTTTTTCAACCAAACAATTTGTCCAAAAATAGTTATGTGGCTGAATTTTCTAATTTTTTTAGTAAATTAATTTCCGACTTAAGTTATTCTTTGGCGCATAAAATTCAAGTCCCTTCTTTATTAATAGTTAGTATTTTAAGTCTTGCTATTCTACTCATTTTGGATGCTACTCTACGATCAAAAAAGTTGCTTTAGAAAAGTAATTTAACACGCTAGTAATCAATTTTTTAAACTAGAATATAGATGTTTTAATATTAAAATAAATCTATTTTTAACAATTATTCGTAAATTTGCGTTCTATTCTTGAATCTCGCCCCCTAATTTTTAGAAGTTAACTTCTAAATAACCAGAGATTTAGACTAATTAAAATTTATAATTGTAGTGGGTGTTTTACCAGTATGCTAATGGTCTAACACTAAATAAAAATTAAAAGAATGAAAAAGATTATTACACTTAACTTGCTATTAGTTTCGCTACTAATCGGTGCTCAAACAACACCGGGGAAACATAGCATAAAAAACCTAGACGTTAATACAAAACTTGCCGATTTTGGAGTAGCTCTTCTTAATAACAATAAAATTGTTTTTGCTTCACCAAATGAAAAGGTAAGAGTAATTAGACAGGTTTGGAATGAAAATGACCAACCTTTTTTAGATTTATATATTGGTGATATTGACAGTACTGGCCAAATCGTAAATAAGAAAAGTTTAGAAGGAGATGTGAATAGGAGAGCGCATGAAGCTATGGTGGCTTTTACTAAAGACTATAAATCTGTATATTTTAGTGCAAATAATTATAATAGTAAAGAAAAATCTATTAGAAGTAAATCTGGATTTGATAATATTCAATTATATAAAGCATCAATTAATGAATTAGGTGAATGGGTTAATGTCAAGAAATTACCATTTAACAGTGACGAATATCAATCAGGATTACCTTCATTAAATAAAGATGAAACTAAACTGTATTTTATATCAGACAGACCAGAGTCTATAGGTAAAACGGATATCTATGTAGTTGATATAAAAATAGATGGTTCTTATGGTGATCCGGTAAACCTGGGAGAGAGAATAAATACCAAAGACAGTGAGATGTTCCCATTTATTAGTGACGACAATATTTTGTATTTTTCATCTAATGGCCATGAAGGCTATGGAAGGTTAGATGTGTACGCGAGTAAGATCTTTGATAATACTGTATCAGTTCCGTTAAATCTTGAACAACCAATTAACAGCCCCAGAGATGATTTTGCTTACCTTATTGAAGATGATAAACATAAAGGATACTTTTCTTCAAATAGAAATGAAGGTAAAGGAGATGATGATATTTATTCTTTTAATGAAGAAGAGGAGTTATTTATAGAATGCCTTCAAACCATTAGAGGTATTGTTAGAGATAAGGATACACAAGAAATGTTACCGGGTGCTTTGGTTTCAATATTAGATAGCGAAGGAAATCAATTACAAATTACTGCCGCCCATGAAGATGATGCAAGCTATAGTTTTGATGTTCCTTGTAATAATAATTATACCATTGTTGGTACTAATCCTACATATTTAATTGAAAAAATACATATAAAAACTGTAAATGATATTGATCAGCCACCCATTGAACAAAATATCGATTTATCAACTGAATTTAAAGCGGTTGGCGATGAAGTATTGGTGAATATAGATAGAATTTATTTTGATTTTGATAAATGGAATATCCGTTTAGATGCTGCGGATGAATTAGATAAAGTTATTGGTGTAATGAACCAATATCCTGAAATGAAAATATTTGCTAGCTCGCATACTGATTCTAGAGGACCCGCTTCATATAATTTGAGGTTATCTGAAAAAAGAGCGAATGCTACTGTTGAGTATATTTTATCAAAAGGCATTAACGCCAGTAGAATTACAAGTCAAGGTTTTGGCGAGACAGAATTGGTAAATGATTGTAACGGTAGAAAGCGTTGTAGTGAAGCCGATCATCAACTTAACAGACGTACCCAGTTTAAGGTAGTTCAACCTGAACCCGAAACATCGGTAATAGAAGATTAAAAAAAATATAAACCACTTCATTTGAAGTGGTTTTTTCTTACTAAATTCTATGGTCATCTTAGAGTCTTAGACTATAGTAAATAACTATGTTTATTTTTTTAAATCTGGTTAATACAACTGTTATATTTTCTAAATCTTGTAAATAATTTAAAACGCAAAAATTTATGTGATTTTTGGAGTAAATACCCTTGATATAAAATCCTTATATTTGATTTAACTTTATAAAAATTATTAATTTTACTAGCTTATTTTTGTTTGCCATTATAAAATAAACATTCATTTTTGTAATTAGCTTAATTATGTATATGAAGAATAAAATAAAATTTTTCTACTGTATTTTGTTTCTTTTTATAGTACATAATGTATCAACTGCCCAATTTTCACCATCTTTTCAAAATTTTTCTACTTCGGAATACAATGCGGGCAATCAAAATTGGGGACTTTCAAAATCTAAAGACGGTAAATTATACGTTGCCAATAACGAAGGATTGTTAGAATTTGACGGACTTAAATGGACCTTATGGGAGTTGCCCAACAAAACAACCATACGTTCGGTTTTAGCTTATGATGATAAAATATTTATTGGTTCGTATGAAGAGTTTGGATATTGGGAAAAAGATGTCAAAGGTAATTTGCAATATAATTCATTAAGTAATTTAATGGATACAAATAAAATTCTCAATGAAGAATTTTGGCAAATTGTTTCTTATAATGGTTCAATAGTATTTAGATCTTTTTCAGCTATTTATCTATACCAAGACAATGTCATAAAACGAATATCTACTGCTTCAACTCCAATGTCATGTAACGTAGTTGAAGATAAACTTTATATATCAACATTACAAAACGGTATATTTATGTTGAAAGATGAAGAATTGTTTCCTTTTATAAATGATAATGTATTACAAAACACGAAAATCATTTCTATATCCCCCTTAAGGGATAATGAAATGTTAATTGCAACCTCTTTAAAAGGATGCTTTCGATTAACCGATAACAAACTAATGCCATGGAAATCTGAGATTAATTTCTTTATAAAGCAGCATCAATTAAATAGTTTTTCAAAATTGAATAATGGAAATATGATTTTTGGGACTATTAAAAATGGGATTTATGAAACTGATGAATATGGGGATATTATTTTTCATATTAATAAAGAAAACGGATTGATTAATAATACAATATTAGGAATGAATGTAGACCCCAGTAATAAATTATGGTTAGGGTTAGATAATGGGATTGCATCTATTGATTTAGATACAAATCATTCTTTTTATAACGATATTTCAGGGAAGTTGGGTGCGGTATATGATGTTATTAAGTATGAGGATATTATTTACATAGGAAGTAATACAGGCCTATATTTTTTAGATGGAAAAAACACACTACAATTTATAGAAGGATCTCAAGGACAGGTTTGGGACTTAAAAGAAATCAACGGTAAATTATTTTGCGGACATAATAATGGAACTTATATAGTAAAAAAAAATCGGTTAATATTAATTTCAAGCCATACAGGAGGTTGGGTTATCAAAAAAGTACCAGAACAAAAAGATATTTTTATTCAAGGTACTTACACGGGTTTAGTTAGCTATAAAATGGATAAAGGAGAATTAAAAGTTAAACATTTAGGTAAAACAACTATTCCAATTAAACATCTTGTTTTTGAAGATCAATATACCGCATGGGCTGCACATGCTTATAAGGGTTTGTATAGGATCAAATTTGATAAAAATTATGATACCATTGTTGATATTAAAAATTATGCTAATAAAGGGCTTTTATCTGACTATAACGTTAGAGTGTACAATCTCAAAAATAATATTTGTTTTAAAACTAATAGGGGTTGGCAAAAATACGAGTCAATACTCGATAGTATAATACCTCATGAGTTGTTAAATGAAAATTTTGGAAAAAACACCTATATAATTTCAGAAGATGATGGTGACAGATTAGCCTTTAAAAATGATAATTTTATAAGTTTTGGAAATCTTAGCAATGATGATGATAAAATATTTATTGCTGACAGATATTTTAAAAATAGGCAAATTGTTGGAAATGAAAACTTTTCAAAAATTAATGATTCCATTTATGCGTTGAATTTAATAGATGGCTTTATGCTGGTTAATGAAAGTAATTTTTCAAAAAACTACATACTTGAAAAACCAACCATAGAAAGTATCGTAATAAATAATAACCTAATTAACTTGGATACAACTAATGTAATAGAATTTCCTTATAATAATAATATTAGTATATCTGTATCTTCTGCTAGATCTAAAGATCATTCATTTGAATATTCGATAATATCAGTTGATTCTGCTAATTGGAATAAATTGGAAAAAGAAAAATTAGAACTTTCGAATTTACTCGATGGTGATTACACTATATCATTTAGAACCATTAATAATTTTGGGGATGTTTCACGAATACAGCAATTAAAAATAAAAGTTTTACCTCCTTGGTATAAAGCTAAAGAAGGGTTTGTTTTATATGGCCTGTTAGTATTGTTAGCGGTGCTAGTGGGTTATGTTTTGCATAAAAGAAAAATTAATAAAGAACAAAAATTATTGCAATTTAGGCTGAAAAAAGAACATGAAGAGTTATTAAAAGAAAAGGCATTAGAAAACGATAAAAAAATTGTTGAATTAAAGAATCAATCCTTAAAGAATGAAGTAACATTAAAAAGCAAACAGTTAGCAAATACAGCTATGGCATTGGTCAAGAAGAATGAAGCTTTATTGGCACTTAAAAAAGAACTAATTACAAATAAGAATAATTTTGACAACCTATTTTCATTCAAGAAATTGGTGAGAAGAATAGATGGTTCAATTGGCCATGAAGATGAATGGGAAATTTTTGAACATAATTTTAATCAGGTTCATGATGAATTTTTCCATCAACTTAAAGAAAAGTTTACAGAATTAACACGCAAAGATTTAAAAATATGCGCCTATATAAAAATGAATTTGTCAACCAAAGAAATAGCTCCTTTAATGAATATTTCGGTTAGAGGTGTTGAGACACATAGGTATCGTTTAAAGAAAAAATTGCATCTAAATGAAGAAGAGTCCCTCTCAACATATCTCATAAATTTTAGCTAAGTTTTTATTGAAATTACATTTTCTAACTTCTGGTGCTATAGTAATTGTAGTATCGAATTTCAAATGATATACTTTTGAACTACGTCATTTATACGCCATTTTAGCATATATCTATTCATTTTTGTGACTTTCCTCTTTGCGTTAGCATACGTCAATAGCGATTTTAACATTTATATATCTAAATGACGTAATCAAAGTGTATTCAGTTTTTTTTCTGGTCGGAATAGTTAATCTAACTTTAATGATTATTTAACAATAAATTTAAATGCATGAAAACAAAACTATTTTATTCCTTATTATTGTTTCCTCTTTTAATATTTGCTCAAGAGAGAAATATTAGTGGTACAGTTACTTCTTCTGATGGAACACCTATTCCTTCAGTAAATGTTTTAGTAAAGAATACTAGTAGAGGAACTACTACAGACTTTGATGGTTTTTATAGTATTAAAGCTAGTGAAAATGACATATTGGTATTTAGTTATATTAGTATGAAAACCAAAGAAGTAGTGATAAGCCTCTCTGATGTAATTGATGTTGTATTAGAAGATGATACTTCATTACTAGATGAAGTGGTAGTAGTGGGTTATGGGCAATTAAAAGTAAAAGATCTTACTTCCGCAATAACTACTGTTAAATCATCGGAAATTTCAAAAACCCCGACTGGACAAGCCATGCAGGCACTACAAGGTAAAGTAGCTGGGTTACAGGTAGTTAATAGTGGTGGACCTGGTCAATCACCAACTATTAGAGTTCGTGGCATAGGCTCTTATACTGATGGAAACAACGCGAATGAGGCTCCATTATATGTAGTAGATGGAATGTTTTTTAATAATATTGATTTTTTAAATCCAGCAGATATCACATCCATCTCAGTGTTGAAAGATGCTTCTGCTGCTGCAATTTATGGTGTACGTGCTGCAAATGGTGTTGTACTTATCGAGACTAAATCTGGGAAACACAACCAAAAATCTGAAATTACATATGATGGGTATGTGGGCTATCAGATTGCACAAAACGTTTTAAAAGTAGCAAATGCTGAACAGTTTACAACCATTGCATTAGAGTCTGGATCTGCACCAGATGCCCAATTTATTCTAAATGCTATGCAGCGTTATGGAAGAAGCAGAGTTAATCCAAATATACCAGATGTTAATACTGATTGGTATGATGAAATACTTAGAGAAGCCCTTATCACAAGTCATAGCCTTGGATTTACAGGTGGCAATGAAAAAGCAACCTATGCAATTGGCGCTAACTATTTTGCACAAGAAGGCCTTCTTAAAATGAAAAATGAGTATGAACGTTTTAACTTAAGGAGTAAACTAAACTTTGAAGTAAATGATTGGTTGACAGTAGGTACAAATACAATAATTAGTAACGCCGTGAGATATGACGCTGAAGACACTGCTTGGCGATTGGCATATTTTGCAGTACCAATATTACCTGTATTAGACCCTACTCTTGCTAATGATCCGGATGTTTTTCCAACCAACTATGCCAATGCACAGGATTTGGGATATAGAGGGGGGCAAAACCCTTTCCCTATTATGGATCTAAACGAAAATAGAAAAAAAATTCGGAATATATTAACAAATTTTTATGCGCAAGTTCATATAATTCCTGATAAATTAACCTTTAAAACTGCCTATAACCACAGTTTTGAAACAATTGAAACAAGGCAGGTACGACTTCCATACTTCATCGGTAACAACTTTCAACGTGTAGATGCTGAACTGATTAAAAAGAACGAAACGTTTTCCAATCAGATTTGGGATAATACGCTTACTTATACGGAAACCTTTGGGAAACATGACCTTACTGTTTTGGCAGGTTCGTCTTATCGCAATGAATCTTTTGAAAGTTTAGGAGCAAAAGGTTTAAATTTTCCAATTGCTGGTGAGGAGGGATATTTTTTGAGTTTGGCACAATCAACCCCTGAAGAAAATGTTGAAGATGATGGTCGTGCAGAGTTTGGACTTTCTTATTTTGGCAGGATTGCTTATAATTACGATAATCGATATTTATTATATGGTACATTTCGTGCAGATGGAACTAATAAATATCAGGAAAAATGGGGCTATTTCCCAACAGTAGGTGTTGGATGGGTAATCTCAGAAGAACCTTTTATGCAGGATAATGATATTTTTGACTTTTTAAAGTTAAGAGCAAGTTGGGGTGAACTGGGGAATGATAAGGTTCGATCCAGTGAAGGATCTATTACTTCTACTGTAGTTGTTACGGCATTAGGTGACATACCATTCAGTGGTGTCAATACCAGTAGCGATTTTACGGCATTAAAATGGGAAGTAACCGAAGAAATTAATGTGGGTGTGACCTCAAGATTATTTGACAATAAGTTATCTTTGGAAGCAGATTATTATGTTAGGGATACTAGAGACGCAGTAATTCCTATTGCGAGACCACTTATTCCTGGAACCACTAGACAGAATGTGGGAGAAATTCGGAATTCTGGTTTTGAACTTTCCTTAAATTGGAACAAACAGATATCAGATGATTTTAGTTATAATATAGGAGCGAATTTTTCAACGTTAAAAAATGAAGTTTTAGATATAAATGGAGCTGTTGCTTTAGATGCTGGTACAGCCGAATTTCGACAACGTTCTATAGTAGGAGAGCCAATATTTGCTTTTTTTGGACGTGAGGTAGCTGGTGTTTATCAAAATGATGCTGAAATACAGGCAGATCCAATTGCACTCGCAAATAATTTGGAGCCTGGTGATTTTAGATATATAGATCAAAATGGAGATGGAGAAATTAATGATGATGATAGAGTGGTTTTAGGTTCTTTTTTACCTACATATTCTTTTGGATTCAACTTCGGACTCAATTATAAAGGATTTGATTTTTCGGCTACCGCAGTCGGCCAAGGAGGCAATAAAATTCTTAATCGTAAACGTGGTGAAGTGATTTTTACCAATGACACAAATGTTGATAGGAATTTTGCAGTAAACCGCTGGCATGGTGAAGGAACAACAAATAGTTACCCTTCGGCTGCTGGTATTAGAAAAGGATGGAATCAAAAATTAAGTAATTACTTTGTGGAAGATGGAGACTTTTTTAGAATACAAAATATAACATTGGGTTATACTTTAAATAAAAAAATTGGAAATCAAGTAATTCCTGATACTAGAATTTACTTAACAGCAGAGAAACCGTTGACTTTATTTAATTACAACGGATTTAACCCTGAAGTAGCAAATGGAGTGGATAATCAAACCTATCCTGTTCCTGCTGTATATACAATTGGAGTGAATATTAAAATTTAAAAAACAACAATTATGAAACTGTTTAAGAAAATTAAAGCAATAGCTCTATTGACCTCATTAGTATTTGTCATATCAGCATGTAGTGACAAATTAGACGAATTGGAATTGAACAATAATTTTGCCGGGGGTACAGATTTTACCAAGACGGAAGATATGATACTTTCCCTTATAGGTGTATATGAAGCATTTCAAGACCGGGGATGGGAACAACCACTTTTAATCTCCGTAAGAGGAGATGATGTAAATGCCGGAGGTCTTGGTGATCAACAACAATTTGCTGATACTGATAATTTTACGTATGATAAGGATTATTGGATGTATAACTCTTTATGGGAAAATGTATATAAAGATGTTATTACAGCACATACAGCGATTGAGTTTATTGAAAGGTATCAAGAACTGGCCGATGATAGCGGTAAAGCGTTGGGGGACCAATATATTGCTGAAGTCAAGGTGCTTAGGGGAATTATGTTGTTTCATATTTCCCAAGTATGGGGAGATGTATTTATTCCTGAATCTTCGGATACAGGGCTATTGTTGGATGTAGTTGAACTTCCGACTCAAGTTCAGGTAATGCAACATATTTCTGACCAAATGGATGAGGCAATACCGTTTTTATTAGATATGCATCCCAACCAACGTATGGATCTTCCGGGAGGAGCAACTATATATACTGCGTTGGCAATTAAGGCATTAGCCAATCAGGAATTAAAGAATTATCAGGCAGTAGCCGATGCTTCGGGTCAAATTATTAGCTCCGGTACGTTTAATTTGTTTTCAGATTTTTATGAACTGTTTAAAACGCCTGGAAAGTTGAGTGATGAAAGTATATTGGACATGCAGTATTCCGATTTTGGGCAAGGAGAAGGTGATAGGGAAAGACATTTATACGCACCTTATGGCCCACAAAACTGGACACCTGCAGTTGATGGAGCAAGTAGCGGATGGGGTTTTTATGAACCTAGTATAAAATTTATTAAGTTTATGTTAGATAGAGGAGAAACCGTTCGTTTGGAAACTTCTGTATTGTTTACCGATAGAGGTATAGCTGAGATAACTGCTGATCCAAATTATTCTACGCTACCTGCATGGATTTCAAATACAACAAGAGATGGTGATGTGATTAATGACTATGCTCGTGCGTTATTTGCCAGTGGAAAGCACTATTTGCCTTCTAATCAATTAATATCCGGTAGAACAGATTATGGTAGTAATAAGAACTACCAAGTAATTCGATATGCAGAAATATTGCTAATTTACGCTGAGGCCTTAACACAAGGAGCAAATGGTTCAGCAATGACCGCGGATCAAGCTGTCAATTTAGTGAGATCTAGAGCAGGCTTAAATTCATTGAACGGAGTTACCTTGGATCAAGTAGTAGATGAAAAATTCGCAGAACTGGGTATGGAATGGGGGAAGCGTTATTTCGATATGCTCAGATTAGGTCGATATAACGAACTAAGCTATGATGGAAGAACTTTTACAGAGGATAAGAGTTTTCTTCCATATCCACAAAGTCAAGTAGACCAATTTCCTATTTTAGGACAATAAATTAATAATTTATAAGATATGAAAAATTTAAAATACATTGTTGTGATCTTAATTACCGTTTTTTTCTTCTATGGATGTGAAGAAGGTTACATAGACGGAATTACCCAGGTGGGACCAGAGGCTGATGCCTCGGCGCCTGTCGTAAAGATTAATCGTCCATTGGAGGGCACTCAAATAAAAGTACCGGAAGCGATAGCTTCCATTAATATAGATTTTGAAGTGACCGATGATGTTGAAATTGGATCAATAGCCGTATTAATGGATGGGACAGAAATAGCGAATTACAGTGACTTTAAGGACTATAAGAGGTTCCTAATGGAGGACCTTCTTTATGACAATGTCACCACAGGAACTCACGTGTTAACCATTACTGCTACTGACCTTGATAATAAAAGTACATCTAGCAGTGTGAATTTTGAGAAAACACCTCCCTATGTTCCATTATATGATGGCGAAATATTTTTTATGCCATTTGATGGTGATTATAATGAGCAAATAACCATAACTACCGCCACTGAAGTTGGTTCTCCTGAATTTGCAGGTGAATCTGTTGTTGGTCTCAATGCTTATAAAGGAGCTGCCGATTCATATCTTACGTTCCCAACAGATGGATTATTAAATACTACAGGGTTTAGTGCAGCGTTTTGGTACAAAGTAAGTGGAGACCCCGGTAGAGCAGGTATTTTGGTTACCAGCGATGATGATGACCGTAACCAAGGATTTAGGTTGTTTAGGGAAGGAAATGCCGATGAACAACGGATCAAATTAAATGTGGGTACGGGCTCCGGAGAAAGTTGGAATGACGGAGGTGTTATTGACGTAACTGCTGGAGAGTGGGTACATGTTGCCTTTACTATTTCTGATACAGAAAGTATTATTTATTTTAATGGAAACCCTATGAATACAGCTTCATTGGGTGCACCTATAGACTGGACTGGATCTGAAACTCTTACTATAGGTGCCGGTGGTGAAACATTTAGTTATTGGGATCACCTATCTGACAATAGTCCAATGGATGAACTTCGGCTATTTAGCAAAGCACTTACAGGTCTCGAGATTCAAAAATTGATTACTGAATCCAGTACAACGTTTTTCCTACCATTTAATGGAAGTTATACTGATGCTATGAGTGGTGAGGATGTTACTGAGGTGGGCTCTCCAGGTTTTGTTACAGGTAAAGAAGGACAAGCTTACGAAGGAGCAACAGACGCCTATTTAACTTTTCCTACGGATAATTTAACTACAGATGAATTTAGCGCGGCATTTTGGTACAAGGTCAATGCCGAACCTGATAGAGCGGGTATTTTGGTAATGGGACCTCCAGACCCCGATAATCCTGATGCCATGAATAATCGTACAAATGGATTTAGATTTTTCCGTGAAAATGCAAATGGAAAACAACGATTTAAATTAAATGTTGGTAACGGCACAGCCGATACCTGGTTTGACGGTGGTGATGCTGCCGATATTGACCCTACTGTGGACGATTGGGTACATTTAGCTTTCACTATATCAAATACCGAAGCTGTTGTGTATATAAATGGCGAAGTTGTAAAGCAGGGTGTATTTGACGGAGTAGATTGGACAGGTTGTGATGTGCTCTCTATTATGTCTGGCGCTCCACGATTTACCGGGTGGAATCATAAGTCGGATAGTAGTATAATGGACGAATTGCGATTGTATAATAAAGCACTTACACAGTCAGAAATACAAGCAATGCTTAATTGATTTATCTGAAATAAGATACAATCTAAAAATCTCATATTATTTGAGTTAGTTAGTTTATTTTTTAGCTGTATTTCCTTAGGGAAATGCAGCTAAAATTAATTTAAAAGAAAGCTCTATGAAATTCTTTCACAGCAACATAAATTTTATTTTTTTTGCCATTCTCTTTGTTTTTTTTGCTTGTAACTCTACAAAAAAACACCAATCTGAAAAGGCTCATTCTGATGGCGAGCATAACTATCCTGATGAGGAATTGTTAGATTTAATACAAAAACAAACGTTCAACTATTTTTGGGAAGGCGCAGAGCCAAATTCCGGACTGGCACGGGAACGTTTGCATATGGACGATATTTATCCAACATCACCTAAAAATACCGTGACTACTGGCGGAAGCGGGTTTGGCCTAATGGCAATTTTAGTAGGTGTAGAAAGAGGATTTATAAGCAGAGAGGAAGCGTTAAATAGATTTATTAAAATCACTAATTTTTTAGAAACTGCTGATAGGTTTCATGGTGCATGGCCACACTGGATAGAAGGTGAAACAGGAAAAATTACACCGTTCAGTAAAAAAGATACAGGTGGAGATCTAGTTGAAACAGCTTTTTTAGTTCAAGGGTTATTAGCAGTATCAGAATATTTTAAAAACGGAAATCTACAAGAGCAAGAATTAGTTGCAAAAATCGATAAATTGTGGAGAGAAGTAGAATGGAATTGGTATACCAAAAATGGGGAAGATGTATTATACTGGCATTGGTCTCCTACGGATAACTGGGATATGAATTTTCCTGTTGGTGGTTATAATGAGTGTTTAATAATGTATGTATTGGCTGCTTCATCACCTACATATCCAATTTCTAAATCTGTGTACGATAAAGGTTGGGCTAAGAGCGGTGCAATTGTTTCTAATGAAAAATTGTATGATGAAGAATTGGTTTTAGATTATTATGAACATGATGATGCACCCGTAGGGCCACTATTTTGGGCACATTATTCTTATTTAGGATTGAACCCGAAAGGTTTATCGGATCAGTATGCTGATTATTGGAAACTTACTCAAAATCAGGCTAAGATCCATTACAAATATGCAGTCGATAATCCTAAAAATTACAAAGGCTATGGAGATAATCTTTGGGGGTTAACATCGAGTTATTCAATGAAAGGCTATTCTGGACATAGGCCAGGAAATGATCTTGGTGTTATTTCACCAACAGCGGCATTGTCTTCTTTTCCATACACACCCAAGGAAAGTATGAAAATGTTGAGATATCTGTATGAAAAAGAGAATAAATATATTGGTGAATATGGGCCTTATGACGCTTTTAGTGTTGAGCACGATTGGTATTTACCAAGATATTTAGCTATTGATCAAGGACCAATTCCTGTCATGATTGAAAATTACCGTACAGGTTTTCTTTGGAAATTATTTATGCAAAATAAAGATGTTCAAAACGGTTTGAAAAAATTAGAATTTTCAAGTTCAAGCATTGTTAAAAATGAATAAATTAAAAACACTTTTAGTACTGCTTTTTATAGTTCTCATTTCATGTGGAGATGATCCCTATGTCTATGAACCTATTGAATTCCCTAATCCTAATCCTATTCCAACAATAACTGATGAAGAATTGCTTGACTTAACTCAAAAAGAAACTTTTAAATACTTCTGGAATTTTGCTGAGACAAATTCTGGCTGTGCCAGAGAACGTTATCATCCTAATAATCCATCAAACGATGCGACCACGGTTGCAACAGGCGGTACAGGTTTTGGTTTGATGAGTATTTTGGTTGGGATTGAACGAAATTTTATTAGTAAATCTCAAGGTGTTGAAAGATTAATCAAGATGCTGTCATTTTTGGAAACAGCAAATCGTTTTCATGGAGCCTGGTCACATTGGATAAATGGATCCACGGGAGCTGTACAACCTTTTAGCCCTCTGGATAATGGAGGAGATTTAGTTGAAACAGCTTATTTATCACAGGGTTTAATTTGCGTGAAAGAATATTTTAAAAATGGTACTGATGCTGAAAAAGCATTGGCGGCTAAAGCAGATTTTTTATGGAAAGGAGTCGAGTGGAGTTGGTATACCCAAAATGAAAATGTATTATATTGGCATTGGAGTCCTAATAATGATTTTGATATGGATTTTCAATTAAAAGGTTATAATGAAGTTATGATTACATATATTATGGCTGCGGCTTCACCTGATCATAGTATAAGCAAAGAAATATATACTAATGGATGGGCATCAAATGGCGAAATAAGATCATCTAACACAGCATATAATTATCCTCTTTTGGTAAAACATAATGGTGCTCAGATTTATGGTGGTCCATTATTTTGGGCACATTATTCTTATTTGGGGCTAAACCCAAATGGACTTTCCGATGCTTATGTAAATTACTGGGATGTTAATGTTAATCATTCAAAAATTAACTATAATTATTGTGTAGAAAATCCGAAAGGTTATAAAGATTATGGGGAAGATTGTTGGGGTTTAACGGCTAGTTATACGCGTAATGCTGATGGTAGTATTGGCTACGCGGGTCATAAACCTCAAAATGACCTTGGTGTCGTCTCACCAACGGCAGCAATAAGTTCTATTCCTTATACACCTGTGGAATCCATGAAAGCCTTACATTATTTTTACAAGAATAAAGATAAATTATTAGGACCCGCTGGGTTTTATGATGCATTTAGTCCCCAGTATAACTATTGGGTTGCGGACGCTTATTTAGCGATCGATCAGGGACCAATTATAATAATGATTGAGAATTACAGAACAGGTTTACTATGGAATTTATTCATGAAGAATGAAGATATTCAAAATGGTCTTGATAAATTAGAATTTAATTATGCAAAATAAAGGATTAATATTTGTTGTGATTTTATTTTTTATTGGGAGTTTATTTGCTCAAAATAATGATGAATTCTTAAGGCGACAATTTATAAAAGGAAAGGATACTCTAAATTATAGAGTTCTTTATCCTGAAAAATTTTCTAAAGCTGAAGTATATCCTTTAGTATTGTTTTTACATGGATCTGGAGAAAGAGGAAGTGATAATGTAAAACAATTGCTACATGGTAGCAGGTTATTTCTTGACCCTGTTACTAGGAAAACGCATCCGGCTATAGTAATTTTTCCTCAATGTCCACAAAATGAGTATTGGGCTAATATGAATGTGGATAGATCAACAAAACCAATTTCCCGAAAATTTCCAAGTGAATTAGAACCTACAAAACCACTTCATTTAGTAATGTCATTACTAGATGAATTTACTAATAAACCTTATATAAAGAAAGCACAAGTATATGTCGGAGGCCTTTCTATGGGGAGTATGGGTACATTTGAACTACTAAGTAGAAAGCCAAAACTATTTGCTGCTGCATTTGCGATTTGTGGTGGTGGAAATTTAGCCCTAGCTGAAAAGTATGCCAAAAATACTGAGATGTGGATTTTTCACGGGGCTAATGATAATGTTGTGGATCCGCAATTATCAATTGATATAGTAAGCAGTATTATTCGTTTCGGAGGTAAGCCAAATTTTACATTATATGGGCAGGCAAATCATAATAGTTGGGATGCCGCTTTTGCTGAACCTGAATTGTTATCATGGTTATTTTCTAAAATAAAGCATTAAAAAAATGAATAAATTATTTAAAATATATACGGTCATTACTTTTGTATTGGTTTTTTCAATTAACTCATGTACCACAAAGAAATCCGAGTCTATTATGACCGAATCTTCTTATGATTCTAAGATAGATTCTTTAATGAGTCTAATGACCCTCGAAGAAAAAATTGGCCAAACAGTAATGTATAGTGGAGGATGGGATCAAACAGGTCCAATAGTAAGCACAAATAATAAGAAATATTTAAAAGAGGGTAATCTGGGAGCTATTCTCAATTTATATTCGGCTAAAGCTACCAGAGAAACGCAAAAAATAGCGGTTGAAGAAACCCGATTAGGTATTCCTTTGCTGTTTGGTTATGATGTGATCCATGGCTTTCGAACCATTTTTCCAATTAATTTAGGACTGGCGGCAAGTTGGGATCTGGCTGATGTTGAATTAGGCTCACGAATTGCTGCTGAAGAAGCTTCCGCTGAAGGAATTCATTGGACTTTTGCACCCATGGTAGATATTGCTCGTGACCCGCGTTGGGGACGAATATCTGAAGGTCCCGGTGAAGATGTTTATTTAGGTAGTCAAATAGCTAAAGCCTATGTAAAGGGTTTTCAAGGAAATGATCTGTCGGCTAACAATACTATTTTAGCTTGTGCAAAACATTTTGTTGGTTATGGAGCGGCACAAGCCGGTAGAGATTATCATACCGTAAATATGGGAGAAGGTGAATTGAGAAACGTTTATTTGCCGCCTTTTAAAGCTGCTGTTGATGCAGGTGTTGAAACGTTTATGACATCGTTTAATGAATTAAACGGTGTGCCTGCTTCTGGAAACGAATTTCTCTACAGACAGATATTACGTGATGAATGGCACTTTGATGGCTTTGTGGTATCGGATTATACGTCTATTAATGAAATGATTCTTCATGGATTTGCTAGAGATTCTATAGATGCTGCTCGATTAGCAATGAATGCCGGTATTGACATGGACATGATGGGAGGCGTTAACCGAAAATATTTAAAAAAATTAGTAGAAGAGGGTAAAGTTAAAGAGTCAGTTATTGATGATGCCTGTAGACGAATTTTACTCGCGAAATTTAAGTTAGGTTTGTTTGAAGACCCTTATCGTTATTCTGATAATATGCGAGAAAAAGAGGTCGTTTATAGAGATGACTTTTTAAGGGCTGCTCGTCATTCGGCTGCTATTTCTTCAGTATTGTTAAAAAATGAACAAAATGCTCTGCCTCTTGATAAAAATAAAACCATTGCATTTATAGGTCCTTTGGTTAAAGATGAATATGAAATTATTGGTAATTGGGCAGCTGCAGGAGACAGAAACGGGAAAGCTGTCAGTATTTTTGAAGGTTTGCAAGAGTATTTAAACAACAATCAAATTTTATACTCTAAAGGTTGTGATATTGAATCAGAGGATACAAGTCGTTTTCAGGAAGCTACGAATATGGCTAAAAAAGCCGATATGGTTGTGATGGTAATGGGTGAAAGTCATCATATGAGTGGTGAAGCAGCATCGAGAACAAATATTGAATTACCTGGACTACAAACCGAATTCATTAAGCACATCAGAAAAGCTGTGCCTAATAAAAAATTAGTGTTAGTACTAATGAATGGAAGACCTTTAGACTTATCTGAAGAGGATCGAATTGCCGATGCCATTTTAGAAACCTGGTTCCCAGGAACAATGGGAGGTTCTGGAGTTGCAGATTTATTATTCGGAGCTTATAATCCTTCAGGAAAACTACCGGTAACTTTTCCAAGAAATATTGGTCAGGTTCCTATTTATTATAACATGAAAAGCACAGGACGTCCGATTCCGCCAAGCAATCCTAAAGATGATTATAAATCTAATTATATAGATTCTCCAAATACGCCATTATATCCCTTTGGACATGGTTTAAGTTATACTACTTTTGAGTATTCAGATTTTAAATTATCATCTAAAAATGTTTCTTTTTCTGATGAATTGACAGCGACCATTACGGTTACAAACTCAGGAAATTATGATGGACATGAAGTGGTTCAACTTTATGTGCATGATAAGGTTGGTAGTGTCACTCGCCCTGTAAAAGAGTTAAAAGGATTTGAAAAAATATTCCTTAAAAAAGGAGAAAGCAGAGACGTTTCGTTCATTATTACTGCTGAAGACCTTAAATTCTATAATAGTAAAATGGAATATAATGTAGAACCTGGGGAATTTGAGATTGCAATAGCAGGAAGTTCCGATTTTGATTTTAAAGAATTATTTTCGTTAAATAATTATTGATGTGAATTATAAAATCGCAATAAAATATAGATTTTTATTACTACTATCATTATGCACCATTTTTTACGGTAATGCTATTTTCTCACAACATATCGAGCTAAACTCAGGTTGGCAATTTGCTTTGGATAAAACCGAATTAACTTCCCAGGACTGGAGAAATATTAATCTGCCTCATACATGGAATGACAAAGATGCTTTTGATGAAATAAAGGGTTATAAAAGGGGTGTTGGCATCTATAAAAGGCAAATTTTCTTTTCTGATAAAAAGGAAGGCTTAATCCATTATTTACATTTTAATGGTGTCAATCAGGAAGCCGATGTATATATAAACGATCAACATATCGGCAATCATAAAGGAGGTTATACTGCATTTAATTTTGACATCACTAGATATATTCGCTATAATTCATATAATTTAATTGAAGTTAAAGTTGATAATTCTCATAATGAAAATATTCCTCCTTTGGACGCTGATTTTACTTTTTATGGAGGAATTTATAGGACGGTAAATTTAATTTCAGTTCCAAAACTACACTTTTCAATATCTGATTTTGCATCAGAAGGATTTTTCGTTAATTATTATAATGTAAGTGATAAAACTGCCGGTGTCGAAATTTCACTTAAGATTGACAATAAGAGTATAATAAATGCCAGGAGTTATGTAGAAATAACGTTAAGCGATGCAAATCATACAATACTTGAAAAAAATTCTGAAAAGATTCAATTAAAAGCTAATTCTACAAGAGACCTAAAAGTTAAACTTCCAGAAATTAAAAATCCAATTTTATGGTCACCTGAAAACCCATATTTATATAAACTACATATGGTTCTTAAAGATAAAAACGGGAAGGTGTTAGATACTAAATTTAGCGATGTTGGCTTTAGGTGGGTAACTTTAGATTCTGAAAAGGGGCTGTTTTTAAATGGCAAACCCTATAAGTTAATTGGTGTTAATAGACATCAAGATTATGAAGGGTTTGGTAACGCAGTACCCATGCATCTTCAAGAAAATGATATTAAACTGATTAAAGAAATGGGCGCAAATTTTATTCGTTTTGCTCACTATCCTCATGCACAAGAATTATACAAAATGTGCGATAAATTAGGTATTTTAGTATGGACAGAAATTCCTGTTGTAAATAAAATAACAGACACAGAAGAGTTCTTTCAAACCAGTTTAGATATGCAAATCGAGCATATCAAGCAATACTACAATTACCCTTCGGTTATTATGTTTGGGTATATGAATGAAATATTTTTGAAATTGGCTTTTGATAACAAAACAACCATATCAGATAAAGAAATAATAAAGAAAACAACTGTTAAATTAGCTAAACAGTTAGAAGAATTAACAAGAAAGCATGCGCCAGGAAGAATTACGGTAATGGCTTTACACTTTAATGAAACGTACAATGAAACAAATATTGCAGATATATCTATGCTTATTGGCTGGAATCTTTACTTTGGATGGTATCATGATTCTATTTCCGATTTGGGTATTTTCTTAGATGAGCAACACAAACGTTTCCCAAAAAGATCAATATTGGTATCCGAGTATGGCCCAGGAGCTGATGTTAGAATATTTACGAATGCTCCAAAAAAATACGATTTTTCTCAAGATTACCAATTTTTATTGCATAATGGATATTACAACCAGGTAGTTGAAAGAGATTTTGTAGTTGGTATGTCTGCATGGAATTTTGCCGATTTTGGGTCAGAGTTTCGTGGAGATGCAATTCCGCATGTCAACCAAAAAGGTCTGGTTCAATATGATCGTACTCCAAAAGATATTTATTATTGGTATAAATCGGTTTTAAATAATGATACTCCATTTGTCTATATAGCTACAAAATTCATACCTGAGTTAACATTAATTAATCAAGAAACCTACCCTGTTAAAATATTTTCTAATGAAGATCAAGTGATGGTTTATCTCAATAATAAATTGTTAGAGAAAGTACAAGTTACTAATGGTTTTGCAATTGTAGAAGTCCCTTTTAAGGATAGTGAGAATGTGCTTACTGTTATTTCTGAGACCGCAAAAGATGAACAGATAATTAATGTAAGCAAATTAATGAATCTTAAGGCGTACAACGGTGTTGGAAGAATCGGAATTAATATGGGAACACATTTTAATTTTAATGATTCAGAAAATCAGATAACTTGGTTACCCGATAGGAAATATTCAAAAGGGTTATATGGGTATTTAAATGGCAAAGTATTTAATATAAACAAAGAGAGAAATCAAGGAGTTCCATATGATATAAAAAATACCACTGCAGAACCGTTATACCAAACTATGCTTGAAGGATGTACAGATTATAAAGTTGATATCCCTAACGGAAAATATAAAATCACACTCTTTTTTGTAGAACCACAAATTAAAAGCAATACAAATCTCATTTATAATTTGAATAAAGAGAAAGAAAAGACAAGCATAAAAAAAAATCAACGTATTTTTAATGTTTATTTAAATGGAAGTTTACTTCTTGATAATTTTAATATGGCAGAGGAATATCCTGATAAATATGGCATTTCTAAGACCTTTATTACAACGATAGCCAAAGAAGAAGGAGTAAATTTGAAACTTGAGCCTATTCAAGGAAAGACAGTTATTAGTGGTTTATTATTAGAACGGTTAAATTGATAAGATGAACAAAGTATTATACTTAATTTTTTTAACAATTATAACTTTATCCTGTAATACTGAAAAGAATAAGGATTCCAAACAGCAAAAAACTACTCGTCCTAATATCATTTTTATTATGGCAGATGACCACGCTGCGCAGGCAATAAGCACCTATGGTCACCCTATAAGTGAGTTAGCTCCGACACCAAATATTGATAGAATTGCCAATGAAGGAGCTCTTTTTAAAAATAATTTCTGTACAAATTCTATTTGTGGCCCAAGTAGGGCAGTTATCTTAACAGGAAAACATAGTCATATTAACGGTTTTAGAATGAATGGTGAACGTTTTGATGGAAATCAGGTAACCTTCCCAAAATTACTTCAGAAAGCAGGTTATAATACAGGAATTGTTGGTAAATGGCATTTGCATGGTTACCCACAGGGATTTGATTTTTGGAATATTTTAAACGATCAAGGTAATTATTACAATCCACAGTTTATTAAAATTCAAGATACAGTATATATAGATAAAAAACATATTGATAGTACTGCACATTGGAACGTGAAATTGCCAGATACAACTGTTGTAGAGGGATATGCGACAGATTTAATTACAGATTACGCCATAGATTATATTGAAAGTATAAAAGGAAAAAAGCAACCATTTATGTTAATGGTGCATCATAAGGCTCCTCATAGAAACTGGATGCCGGCATTAAGGCATTTAAATAAATATGACTCTATTCAATTTCCATTACCTGATACTTACTTTACATCGCATAAAGGTTCGACGGCATCTAAAGAGCAACAACAAACTATTTATAAAGATATGTACGAGGGTCATGATCTGAAAATGACCAAATCTAAAGGAAATCCTGACTTAGCACATAATCCATGGACTACAGATTTCGATCGAATGACGACAAAACAACGTGCCATTTGGGATAAAGCATATCAACCAAAAAACGATGCTATGCATGATGCCAACCTAACAGGGATAGCTTTGGCAGAATGGAAAGGACAGCGTTACTTGCAAGAGTATTTAGCAACAATAGCTTCTATAGATGAAGGTGTCGGTAAAATTTTAGATTATTTAGAGGCTAATAGTTTATCAGAAAACACCTTGATTGTCTATACGTCAGATCAAGGATTTTATTTGGGTGAAAAGGGATGGTTTGATAAACGTTTTATGTACGAAGAATCATTAAAAATGCCATTGTTAATGAAGTATCCTGCTAAAATTAAAAAAGGAACTGTTATTAAAGGATTAACGCAAAATCTTGATTTTGCCGAAACTTTTTTGGATTTTGCAAAAGTTGATATTCCAGAGGATATGCAAGGAAAATCATTTCGATCTTTGATAGAAGGAACCGTTGTTAATGATGATTTTAGAGACGCTATTTATTATCATTATTATGACTATCCTGCATTTCACATGGTTAAAAAAATGTATGGGGTAAGAACTAAGCGATATAAACTTATTCATGTTTATGATGATATTGACGAATGGGAATTGTATGATTTACAAGAAGATCCAAAAGAAATTGAAAATCAAATTAATAATCCAGAATATATACCGATTAAGGCTGAGCTTCAAAGAAAGTTAGATTCTTTACAAGTTGTTTATAAAGTAACGAATAGTGAATTTGAGCGTGCTCCTAAAAAGAGGGTAGATAAAGCATATAAACAGTTTAAAAGATTACGAGGAACTAGATGACAAACATATGATCACCGTTAAAAGGATAATATGAATTCATATTTATGTGCACTACTTATACCGCTACTTTTATCTTGTAATTTAGACAAGAAAACAAATGTAGATCAATCTTATTACATTCAGGTAGAAGCATTTAATGAAAAGGGGATTTCAGAAAGGAGTGAGGTGTTATTTGTAGAATAAAATATATTTATAAAAAATATAAACCACTTCATTTGAAGTGGTTTTTTCTTAATTAATTCTAGGACTTTTCACGATCTAAGTTTAGCTATAAATTGACAAATTAATTCTATACCATCATTTTGTTACAATATGATACCTTGTCAAAATCTCTTATATTCATTGAAATTATAGGTACATCAGGAAACA
>Ga0209633_10000757_pt1 | contig 35978 bp, 30 predicted proteins | sample Cruoilmetagenom1_FD_187290 | JGI IMG/M metagenome (GOLD analysis project Ga0209633, IMG submission 187290) | Oil polluted marine microbial communities from Coal Oil Point, Santa Barbara, California, USA - Sample 1 (SPAdes) (version 2) | ecosystem: Environmental > Aquatic > Marine > Oil seeps ...
CGCCAATAGTGAGCTTTGCCTTCAATGCGACGGGCTTGTCATAGCCATCAACGGTCATCTCATTTTCATATGTGCCAGCCGGCAGAGCACGGATTTCGGCAAGCATCGCCGCATGCGATGTCTCGATAATATGACGGCTCACGTCTTCCAGGCCGCCAAGAGAGAACTCGTCCATCATTTCGACGAGCCGCCGCCCGCCCACCTCGTTGCATGCCGCCAGTGAATAGAGATCACCAACGACCTGCAGGGGTTCACGCACATTGGCACGCACAATCTCAAACACGTCCTCATTTGCGTCACCACGCCTGAAAAGCGGCAGAATGGGTATGCACACCCCCTCCTCAAACACCTGCCCCGCGTCCGGTGTAAAGCCGCGCCCACCGATATCGACCACATGAACCGTTGAGGCGAACAATGCGACCGGTTTGCCTTTGAAAAAAATCGGCGATACCACTGTGAAGTCAAACAAGTGGCCTGTTCCGAGCCAGGGATCATTGGTTACGTAGACATCACCATCAGCCATGGATCGGATGGGATATTTTTCAAGGAAAAAGCCAACCGATGCAGCCATGGCGTTCACGTGCCCGGGCGTGCCTGTCACGGCTTGCGCCAGCATGCGTCCTTTGAGGTCGAATACACCTGCCGAGAGATCACCCGCTTCGCGAACCGTCGTCGAAAGCGCTGTCCTGATCAGCACCTGTGCCTGTTCCTCAACGACGGCAAGCAACCGGTTCCAGATAAGCTGCATCCTGAGTTCATCCGACAAACCTGCACGCGACTGCAGGCCTTTGGTCTTTTCGCGGTTGAGTATCAGATCGCCGCGCTGGTTGACGCGTGCCGAAAAGCTTGGCGACAGCAGGATCGATGTTTGAGGCTCGCAAATCGTGGCCGGACCATTGATCACGGAGGCAGTTGTCAATCGATCGCGCTCATAAACCGGGATGTCCTCAGCACTATCCGTATTGGAAAGATGAACTGGGCGAGTACTTACCGGTTCGGGAATGGAAGCCCTTCCACCCATCTCCTCCAAAGGCGGGGCCGGCACAACCTGTTCACTCATGGAAAGGGTCCAAGTGAGAATTTCGATGTCCAGTCCTGGCACGGTACGGCCAAAAAATACCGTATATTCCCGTTCGAAGATGCTGCGCAGTGTCTCATCATCATCGGGCCCAAGCGCGCGTGCCGGCAGCTCGAGCCTGATCTCATGGCCCTGCCCTACATATCGGGCGAAGGCAAAACAAACCTCGCTTAACTCAGCGCTCGTGACCGCCTGGCGAACAACGCCAAGTGCTTCATCCCGCATCGTGGAGAAAGTTTCGTTCACGGCCTCGCAATCGAACTGGGACAGGCGCACATAGCGGCTGCGCACGACCTCATAGGCGACCGGAGCCAGCAAGAACCCAACCGCTGACCCAACGCTCGCATCGGCAGGGATGACGATACGGTCAATTCCAATCTTGTCGGCTATGGCGGTTGCATGCAGTGGTGCCGCGCCACCAAACGCGATCATAGTCCGCCCAGCCAGCTCCTTGCCCCGCTCAGCAGCATGAACCTTTGCTGCATTGGCCATGTTCTCGTTGACAACCTCAACAATGCTCGCCGCCGAGGCGACCGCATTCTTATTGAGCGGCCCACCGATATGGGTATCAAGTGCGTGCGTGGCAGCGCCTGTGTCCAACTGCATATGGCCGGATGCGAAATTCTCTCCATCGAGGCGGCCAAGGATCAGATTGGCGTCAGTAACCGTGGGGCGATCACCGCCTTTGCCGTAGCAGGCAGGCCCCGGCTCAGCACCGGCACTCTCGGGCCCGACGGCAATTCTGTTGAGCACGTCAACCCTGGCAATCGACCCACCGCCGGCGCCAATCTCAACCATCTCTACGACCGGAATTTTCACAGGCATCCCGCTGCCTTTCATGAAGCGGTGAGCCCGGTCGACCTCGAACACGCGTGACAGCAGCGGTTCGCCGTCGTCGATGAGGCAGATTTTCGCGGTTGTGCCGCCCATATCAAAGGAAATGACCTGGTCGTAACCAAGCTGCTGCGACAAACGCGAGGCCAGGATCGCACCACCGGCTGGTCCAGACTCCATCAGCCGCACGGGAAAGTCCGTGGCCGTTTCAATAGTGACGAGGCCACCGGCGGAGGTCATCAACAGACAGGGACAGGTGAAACCGTCCTTCTTCAGCCTGGCCTCCAGGTCCTGGAGGTAGCTCGAAACGATGGGCTGTATGTAGGCATTCGCGCAGGTGGTGGTCTGACGCTCATATTCGCGGATTTCCGGACAGACATCGCTGGCAAGAGAAACCGGCACACCCGGCACCGCCTCGCGGATTATCGCTGCAATGCGTTGTTCATGGACCGGGTTGGCATAGGCGTGAAGCAAACCCACAGCCACGCTTTCTATCCCCTGCCTTTCAATTTCGGGCAGGATCTCATTCACGCTCGTCTCATCGAGCGGTGTCAGAACATCTCCCCGCCAATCCATCCGTTCCCTGACCGGCCACCTCAATTCGCGCGGAACCAACGGAGGCAGGCGGTCGGCATCGATATCGTATTGGTCGAAGCGATTTTCATACGCAATCTCAAGGGAGTCCCTGTGACCTTCGGTAACGATCAGCGCTGTCTTCGCACCCTTGCGTTCAATCAGAGCATTGGTCGCAAGCGTTGTTCCATGAATAATGAGATCGATGTCTGTGGCAGCGGCTCCCGTTTCCTTAAGAACCTGGCCGACGCCCTCCATGAAACCTTTCGCCGGAGCGGATGACGTAGTGAGGACCTTGGCTGTTGCGCGAACGTCCCCTTTTTCAAGGACGACGTCAGTAAAGGTCCCTCCAATATCGACAGAAAGCCTCGTCCGCATGGCCGTCATGTCCCACTCCTGCAATTCACGCGTCTGCTACTCATTTAAGCCGGAAGCCAAAAAAAGGAAACGCCGGACCGCTGGGATTGCGATCCGGCGCTTCATTCATGTGTATTGGGTTGCCTACATCTTGGCTTTCTCAGCCCAGGTCGGCATTGGGTACTTCAGCTCGCAAGCGGCGAACTCGAACGGATAGACCGTGCAGTATTTTCCGCCCTGTGCCTGCATCAGAATTCCCCGGGTGAGCTCATTCTGGCCGTTGGCGCCGAACTTGATCCCCTTGTAGGGCACAATCAGCTGACTGCCGGGAATGTTAGTCTCCGTCAGCGCCTTGCGGATCTTTTCAGGATCGGTCGATCCCGCCCGGTTGATGGCATCGGCCAGCGCAATGAATCCGGTAAAGGCGCGTGCTGGTACGTCGGAAAGATCACGACCGCCAGAATGCTTCTTGAACAGCGCGTTGACCTTGCCGATCATCGGGATTTCCTTGGCCAGATCGGTATTGAATGGCGAGCGCGTGATGACGCCATCAGAATCCTTACCCATGGTTTTGAGGAAACTCGGATCGGTGTAACCGGCATTTTGCGCAATGAGCAGAGCCGGATTGTAATCGAGTTCCTTTGCCGTGCGCAGGAACAGGACCGCGTCCGAGGTATAGGACGAAGGAAGCAGCATATCGGCCTTCGAAGCCTTCAGACGTTGCACTTCCGATGTCAGGGACGTTGTTTTTGCCTTGTAGGCGATATCCTCAACAACCTTGTAGCCCTGATCCGTGGCCATTTTTTTCTGCACGCTTCCACTGTCGGAACCCCAAAGGGAGTCCTCGTGCAAAATGGCAACGCTTTCGAGCTTCTTGCCATGCTTCTTCTGGAAGTCTCCGGCAAACTCGAACATGAGTTTGGTGAACTCGCCATCGTGCGGCGTCACGCGGAAGAAATACTTGAACCCCCGTTCGGTGAGCTTAGGAGAGGTAGACTCACCGTTCACCCAGGGAATGCCTGCGCGCTCGCTTACCACGCTGCCGGCAGCAGTCACCGAGGAGTAGTACGCTCCATACATGGAATGCACCTTCTCCTGATTGATCATCCGTTCGGTTTCGCCCTGCCCAACATCCGGTTTGCCCTGATGATCGCCGACGATAACGCGGATTTTTGCGCCACCCAGACCGGTCAGGCCCTCGCCCTTGGCAAGTGGCATATCGAGATCGTTTTTGTTGTTGATGATCTCCAACGCTGTGTTGATGGCGGCGACGGCGTCCTTACCCACCTGCGCAACAGGCCCGCTCAGCGGATATAATACTCCAATGACGACTTCTTTTGTCTGGGCTGTAGCTATGGTCGCCCCCGCGACCAGAGCGGCGGCAGCCAATCCGAAAAGGCGCTTGTACATCACTCTAACTCCCTGCTGCATTTCTAATTTTTACATCGCACATGATCCGGCAGTTCACTAAGGTGAGTCAAACTATAAGCTCAATACCGGGTGGGCATGACCTCAGACGTCATTATTCAGGCCATCGTCAGCGGCCTCCTTATGGGCCTCGTCTATGCGCTGGTCGCGGTTGGCCTGAGCCTCATTTTCGGCCTCATGGAAATCGTCAACTTCGCTCATGGCGAATTCCTCATGTTATCCATGTTCTTCAGCTTCTGGCTTTGGGCTCTCCTGGGGCTGGATCCGCTTGTCTCGCTGCCGCTGGTTGTTATGGCGCTCGCGGTTCTCGGATTTGCCACCCATTACGGCATCATCCGCCACATCCTGAATGCCCCCATGCTGGCACAGATATGCGCCACGTTTGGTCTGGCTATCGCCATCCGCTCGGCCGCGCAGTTTTTCTGGACACCTGATTTTCGCACTATTCAGGACCCGCTCGTCTCCGGGCGCATTGAAATTGCAGGAATATTCATCGGCCAGCCGCAGCTTGTGGCCGGGGTGGTGTGCCTCGCGGCATTCATCGGTTTGTGGATATTTGTCAGCCGGACCGAGACCGGCCTCGCGCTTCAGGCAACCGCTCAGGATCGTGATGCGGCAGCCGTCATGGGCATACCAACAGACCGCATGTTCGCGCTTGGCTGGGCTATCGGTCTGGGTTGCGTTGGTATCGCCGGAGCCATGCTTTCATCCTTCTATTTTGTGTTTCCCGATGTCGGCATCAATTTCGCTCTTCTCGCCTTTGTTGCCGTTGCGCTGGGCGGCTTCGGCAGCATTCTCGGCAGCCTCGTTGCAGGCGTTTCTATCGGTGTTGTGGAATCCCTTGGCGGCCTCCTGATCAGCCCCTCCTACAAGCTGTTGATCGTCTTCGCGCTTTATTTTGCCGTCGTGCTGTTCCGCCCGATGGGCTTGTTCGGGAGGTATTGAGCTGATGGCGGCATCACAGGACAAGGCACTGAACGAGGCGCTCCGCGAGCCGGTCTGGCCGGCGCCACCGCCTGCCTTCACATGGTTCGGTTTTGCGCTTTTTGCTCTGCTCGCGGCCTACCCGTTCATATTCACCGGCACGTTCTCCCATCATTTGATGATCATGGTCTTCCTGCACGCGCTGATGGCGCAGTCCTGGAACGTCGTTGCCGGCATGTCCGGGCAGATCAGCCTCGGGCATGCCGTGTTTTTCGGATTAGGCGCCTATGCGAGTGCGGTGCTGTACGTCAAATGGGGCATCACACCATGGATTGGTCTCATCGTTGGCATGGCCATCTCCGCGCTCGTTGCGGCCGCGATCGGCATCCCCACATTGCGCCTGCGCGGGCATTACTTCGCCATTGCCACGCTGCTCATCGGCATCAGTTTCCAGATCATATTCCAGCGCTGGGACTGGATCGGCGCGGCGTCGGGTATCTGGATGCCTATCGTGCGTGACGATCCCTGGTTGTCGCTCCAGTTCCATGGCAGCAAACTCCCCTACTACTATATGAGCTTCGGTCTCTGCATAGCAGCCTTCGCCGTGGTGTGGTTTCTCCAGAGACAACGGTTGGGTATGCGGCTGCTTGCCGTCCGCGACGAACCTGAAGCCGCCGCGAGCCTCGGCATTGATGTGGCTTGGCACAAGGTCATCGCCTTCATGATTTCCGGCGCGATGATGTCCACCGCCGGCACCTTCTTCGCGCAATATGTTCTCGTGATCGATCCCGACAGGGTGTTCAATTTCGAAATCTCGGTGCTTGCCTTGTTGATGGTGGTGCTCGGCGGCATCGGCACGCTATGGGGTCCGGCGCTCGGTGCGGCAATTCTCGTACCGCTGTCCGAATACAGCCGGACATGGTTTGGCGGCACCGGCGGAACCATTGATCTCATCGTCTACGGCATTCTCATTCTGCTTATTTGCATTTATCAGCCGCGCGGTCTGTTGAGCCTGGTCACGGAACGTCTGCGGCAGCGGACCCACGCAACATGACCGAAATTCTGAAAGTGGAAGGACTGACGAAGCATTTCGGTGGCGTTACGGCCAACGACGGTATTTCATTCGATGTGCGCGAGGGCGAGATCATCGGTGTCATTGGACCCAATGGTGCCGGCAAATCGACCCTTTTTGACCTGCTGACCGGCTTCCAGAATCCAAGCGAAGGAACGGTCATACTCGATGGCCGTGACATAACCGGCCTGCGCCCCGATCGCATTGCCCGTATGGGGGTCGGGCGCACGTTCCAGAAACTCAAACCATTCCCCGACCTGACACTGTTGGAAAATGTGATGATCGGCGCACTTGCCCACACGTCGCATATGCATGAGGCACGCGATCACGCACTTGAAACCATCGCCTTCGTCGATCTGCTGGAGAAACGCCACAGCTTCGCACGCGAGCTGAGTACCGGACAGCGCAAACGCCTAGAGATGGCCCGCGCGCTTGCGACTCAGCCGCGCCTCTTGCTGATGGATGAAGTGACCGGGGGCGTTGATCAGAAAACCATTCCCGGTCTGATCAATCTCGTTTTGGCTCTGCGTGACAAGGGCATCACCATCCTCACCATCGAGCACAATATGAAAGTGATGATGGACGTGTCGGACCGCATCCTCGCGCTGCAATTCGGAAAACGCATTGCATTTGGAAAACCTGAAAAAGTGCGCAATGACCCCCATGTGGTCGACGCTTACCTGGGTAAGGCCGATGCTGCTTGAAGTGAAAGATCTGGAAGTGGCCTATGGCGACTTTCAGGTCGTCTGGGGCGTCTCGCTGAATATCGATGAAGGGGAAGTCGTAACGCTGCTGGGTCCCAATGGGTCGGGAAAAAGCACGGTTATCAACACTGTCAGTGCACTGGTTCCGGTTTTGCGCGGCGACATTCTGGTTGATGGCACAAGCATATCCTCCAAGCCAACTCATCACCGTGCGCGCCTTGGTATCGCCCACGTGCTTGAGCGCCGCCGCGTATTTCCTTACCTGACCGTGGAGCAGAACCTCACTCTCGGTGCTTGGCACGAGGACGCCAAGATGGCGCGCGAGGAAACACTGGACCATGTGTGCGGCATGTTCCCTATTCTGCGCAACCGGAGCGGCCAACTCGCACACACCCTTTCAGGTGGCGAACAGCAGATGCTGGCGCTGGCACGTGGACTTATGGCTAAACCGCGGTTGTTGATGGTCGATGAACCGTTTCTTGGACTCGCCCCGCAGGTCATCGATCAAATGAAACAGGCTTTCGAAGATATCCGCTCGACAGGCATCGCCATTCTGTTCATCGAGCAGAATGTTCGCCTGGCGCTGTCCATGGCCGACCGGGGCTATGTGCTGGAAAGCGGCAGGCTTGCGGTGTCCGGCAAGGCGAAGTCCCTGATGAACCACAAGATCGTGCGGCGCGTATTTCTTGGCGCCTAGCGGAAACGGGGACGCCCTAGAAGGCCGCAAGTTCGATATTCTTCTTGTCCGTGATGAGCATCGAGCCGGGTTTGTGGGTGATGCACAGTGATGGCTTCGCCTGCTCCACCGCCACTTGCGGCGTGACACCGCAAGCCCAGAATACGGGCAATTGGCCCTCGTCCATCACCGGCGGATCTCCAAAATCCGGCTTCATGATGTCCTCGATACCGATCTGCTCCGGCAGGCCGATATGAACGGGAGCGCCATGGACGCCTGGAAAGCGGCTGGTGATCTGAACCGCGCGGATGGCATCGGCTGGTGAAAGTGGGCGCATGGAAACCACCATGTCGCATACGAATTTTCCGGCTGGCGTACAGGCGATCGACGTCCGATACATGGGCACGACGGTATCGTGCTCCACATGCTGCAACGCAATGCCTTCATCAAGCAGCGGCGCCTCAAACGAAAACGAGCAACCGAGCACGAAAGCGACGAGGTCACTGTTCCACAGATCCAAGATGTCGATGGGCTCATCGACGAGTTCGCCGTTGCGGAAAACCCGGTAACACGGCACGTCGGTGCGAATGTCGATATCGCCAAGCCCCTGAAGGGCAGGATCGCCCGGCGCGCCCATACCGACGACGGGACACGGTTTCGGGTTGCTCTGGCAAAAGGCGGAAAACTCCAGTGCGTCGTCCCGGGGCAGAATGCACAAATTGCATTGTACATAATCTGGCGCAACGTTAGCCGTGTGGCCTGCATATTCGCCGCGCCTGATAACCATCCGCGCTTCGCGCGGATCAATGACCCCCATCATCGGGTTTGACGCCTGAAGCTGAAGTTCCTTGCTCATCGTCGTTCCTAACCGACTGCAGTCGTCCGTGGTCTCTGCATTCCCCATATCTGATAACATCCACTGGACAGAAGCAATGCTTCGGCCTGCGCGACAGGTCACCGATCATAGCCGTGCCAACAGGAGGCGCACCAGCGTCAGTTGCCAGGAGCGTCAATGCCGAAACTGGCATGGTTAGGCGTGAGGAGCAGCGCGTCGACTATCGCCGCCCCATCATGTCGACTTCACGTCTAACTTGCGGATTGTCGGATCCCGGAACAGCACGGCTATAAGTGCGAGCGCGATGACGCAACATCCGATCGCCAGGAAGAACGGCATCCGTATATTGATGGACATCAGCGTTCCGCCAAGCGCTGTGACTGATCCTGAACCCAAGGCATAGATGGCAACCGTCACACCCATCGCCCAACCCTGCTCAGCCGGGCCGACGCTGGCCGAAAACAGTGAGAGCATAGTCGGATACATGATCGCGAAGGCAATCGTGATGGGGATGATCAAGAGGTAGGACAAGTCGGCAATCGCGTTCAGAATAAAAGCCAATATTCCCAGTCCCATGGCTGCTATAGAGACGTTGAGGATACTGACCTTGCTGAACCGTTTGTGAAGAGGCGCGGTCAACACGCCGCTGCCAAGGGCCATGGCGCCGCCAAATACAACGAGCGCGATGGAGTTTTGCAGGGTGTCGAACTTGAAGCGAGTGAGAAGATAGGTGTCGAGAAAGAAGAAAAATGCGTTCAGGCACATCAATCCGAACAGCAGCACCAGCGAGAGCCGCAGGATTGCGGGGTTGTCCTTCACCCGCCAAAGATTGGTGAAGACGTCCGTGAGACCGAAATCGATTTTCTTCTGCTTGAAATTGGGTTCGAAAAAGAAGCCCAGGATCAGTGCCATATTGATCAGCACCAAAGCGATCGCCACGTAGAAGGGCAGCTCCAGCGAGGCATATGAGCCAATCAGTTTTTGGTCGCTCAGCACGCCGGCAATTAACGGCCCGCCCATCAGGCCGAATGCGGAGGCAGCCACGATCATTCCCAGGTTTCTGGATTTTTCGTCGTCGTTGCTGCTGATGTCGATCAGGGCGGCTTGGGCGATCGGCTGATTGGCCGTGGTGAACCCCGAAATGGCACGGCCCAGAACCAGCAGCAGGTAGCTGGAAGTAGTGAGCGCAACCAGGGTCAGCCCATAACCGATCAGATCGCCGATCAGGCAAATCATGATGCCGCGCTTGCGCCCGATATAGTCGGAGATTTTTGCAATGAAGGCCGCGCCCAGAAAATAGAACAGGAAGAATATGGCGATCACGACCCCATAGTCGAATTGCCTGGTGGCACGCGGCGTATCGGAAGGCAGGAAAGTCTGGCTCGGGTCAAGTAGGATCGTGGTGAAGATCGGCAGGATCAAACCAAAACCCATGACGTCGATAAAGACGACAAGCAGCAATGCAAACCGAGAAACGTTCATGCCAGCCCCCGGCGACAGATTCCCCTTTCGCTACAGTGGACTATCTGTACGACTAAGGCAATTCAGCTGCGCCAAACCGGCAGCCGGCCCCTGAGCACGAAGGTTGTCAATTGCCTTCCCAACCTTCGGTCGCTCCGGCGAGTATGGCAGGGCCGGCCTCGGCCTCCGGTACGATCTCCATGATGTCGTTGTGGAAGTGTGGCCAGAATCGTGCGCAAATCTGGATGACCTCCGCTTTTGAATTGGCTTCCAGCAGAACGTAACCCTCGGTATTGCTGATCCAGCCCGTGAACTTGACGGGGCTGTCTTTGTCCACGAGTTGGTTGGCGTCTCCAACCATGGCTTTCCAAGCGGCAATCTGTCCTTTGCGGTCGGCCGGCCATGCATTGGGGTTGCAGGTAAAATGATTGATGTAGTGCGGCATCGAGGGTCCTCCGAATGGTGGTCACTTCGCGCAGACATCTTTCGTTTTTGGCAAGAAGCGTCGGCACGGACTAGACATCTAGGGAGGTTCTTATTGAAGTCCGGTAGCGGTTGCAAAAGGAAAACGTCGCCGCCCCTCTTGTGACGGTTTCTTACAGATCCACAATCACACACCAAAAAAGACTGTGCCCATCTCCATATCGGGTATTCGCCCTACTCAAGTGTGGAGGGGTCATCGCTACTTTCCTTATCAGCAGACGGCAATCACGCCAGCGCAGAAAAAGGAGGGAAAGATGAAACTCCCAACCAGGACTATCGTAACAATCGCACTTGCACCCATGACCCAACTCGCAGGCGGACTGGCGGCAGCGGTAAGCGCAAATCCCCAGTGTAGAGCCCTCTACGACACCTGCGAGCGAGAGCAATGTAAACTTTACACGGACATGGCAATCGCCCGGGGGTCGAAGGACAACAACAACGCGCTCGTCGCCGGAGCTTGTCTTGCGAAATGCAAGGCAAAGGGGTTCAAGTGCAAAATGAGCGGATTGAAATTGAATTTCAAAAAACCCAGACACAAATGCATGGCACTGAATTGCAGATAGTGAACACGCCGCATCTCTTGCCATTGGGCAGAGGCCCCTGGAGCTTTTCACCAATCGCGGAGACAGGTTCGATTTCGCACAGAGAGTATCCGTCCGCTACTGATGTTGCGGACGGCTCCTCTGTCGGTATCGTGTTCTCAAATAGAGGCTACGCCTTATCCTTCCGCGAAGGTCCGCTATTGGTACGGTACAAGCATCTGAGGAAGCTCATTTTGGAGTCTGGTAGCGGGTGCAAAGTAGACATCCCAACACTGATTAGCCGACCCTCGCTGCTGACTACGCCGACTTAGCGCCCTGCCGTCGACCGCAGGACACCGATCATGTCTCGACTTTCGGCTTGTGAATGGTAGAACCGCTCGAGCTTGTGAATGCTCTCGAGCCTGTTTCCAGAAGAATGAATTGCTCTGACCGACAGCGCAGGAAACACGCAGCACGTGATGCGAAAATAACTATTTTATATATCAATGACTTATAAGAAAAAATGGCATTTCTGGATCGACCGGGGCGGAACGTTCACCGACATTGTGGCACGCGCTCCGTCCGGCGACATCAGCGCACGCAAACTGCTGTCGGAAAATCCGGAGAGCTACGATGACGCTGCCCTTCAGGGCATCCGCGATTTTCTCGGAGTAGCAGCCACGGATCAAATCCCCTCGGAGCACATCGCTGCTGTAAAAATGGGAACCACCGTCGCCACGAATGCCCTGCTCGAGCGCGAGGGCGAGCGGGTATTGCTGCTGGTCACGAAAGGCTTCAGGGACGCCCTCAACATCGGTTATCAAGCCCGACCTGATATTTTTGCCCGGCAGATCATCAAGCCGGAAATGCTTTATGACCGTGTCGCAGAAGTGCCTGAGCGCGTACGCGCGGACGGCACACTGGAAATCCCACTGGATGAAGACGTCGCCCGGACCGCGCTGCAATCAGCCTATGAAGACGGCATTCGCTCCGTCGCAATCGTGTTCATTCATGCCTACGCTTTCCCCGATCATGAACAGCGCATCGCCAAACTCGCGCGCGACATCGGATTTACGCAAGTTTCGCCAAGCCATCAGGCAAGTCCGCTGATCAAGCTGATTGGGCGCGGTGATACGGCCGTTGTCGATGCCTATCTCTCACCTATCCTGCGCCGCTATGTGAAAAAAGTCTCCGGCGAGTTGAATGCGTCGGGCAAAAACACACAGCTCATGTTCATGACGAGCGCCGGCGGGTTGACGGCGGCGGATTTGTTTCAGGGCAGAGATGCCATTCTATCCGGCCCTGCAGGCGGTGTGGTCGGCGCGGTGGAGACGGCGCGCATCGCGGGTCTTGCCAAGATTATCGGTTTTGACATGGGTGGCACCTCTACCGACGTGTCGCATTATGGCGGTGTGCTCGAACGCAGCTTTGAAACGGAGGTCGCAGGTGTGCGCATGCGTGCGCCAATGATGCGCATTCATACGGTCGCAGCAGGTGGTGGTTCTATCCTGCACTTTGATGGCGCACGGTTTCGGGTGGGTCCGGATTCTGCTGGTGCCGACCCCGGACCGCGCTGCTATCGGCGCGGCGGCCCGCTGACCGTAACAGACGCAAATGTGATGGTGGGCAAGCTCAATTCGGATTACTTCCCCCAGATTTTTGGGCCCGGACAGGATCAACCGCTCGACGCGGATGCGGTGCGGACAGGCTTTGAGAACCTGGCAGAGGAAATCGGCGACGGACGCGCGCCGGAGGAAATCGCCGACGGGTTCCTGCGCATCGCGGTTGAGAATATGGCCAACGCCATCAAGAAGATTTCCATTCAGCGCGGCTACGACGTAACTGAATACGCCCTTGCTTCCTTCGGCGGCGCAGGCGGACAGCACGCCTGCATGATCGCCGACGTCCTCGGCATGGAAACCATCCACATGCATCCTCTATCGGGCATTTTGTCTGCATACGGCATGGGGCTCGCTGACGTTCGCTCATCTCGTCAGCGCGCGGTAGAAAAACCGCTTGAGCAACAAACGCTCGATGAGATTGCTGTCACCGCCGACGCGCTTGGCGAGGAAAACGCACGGGAACTTTCAGATCAGGGCGTAGCGGCAGAAGAAGTGAACAAGGAGGTTCGCGTCCACCTGCGTTATCAGGGTACCGATACAGCTCTGCAGATCCCATTCGGATCTCTTGCAGAAATGAAAGACGCCTTTGAGCGGGCCTATATGACACGGTTCGGATTTACCGACCCAACACGCACAATCATCATAGAGGCGCTTGAGGTCGAGTCGTCAGGAGGGGGCACTGACATCGATGAACCCGAACACCCCTTAACGACCGAACCTGCACCACCGCCTCAAACCAAGACGCCATTCTACTCCAGTCGCGACTGGCACGAAGCGGATGTCTATCGGCGCGATCAACTCAAGCCCGGGCACAAGGTCTCCGGCCCTGCTCTTGTCATCGAAGACCATCAAACGATCATAGTTGAACCTGGCTGGAGCCTGCAGGTGACCTCCCACGATCACCTCCTGCTGACGCGGACTGAAGTACGGCCGCGACAAGACGCGATCGGCACCGAGGCGGACCCGGTCATGCTTGAGGTATTCAACAACCTCTTCATGGCGATTGCAGAGCAGATGGGTGTGGCGCTGCAGAACACGGCGCAATCAGTCAACATCAAGGAGCGGCTCGATTTCTCCTGCGCCGTCTTCAACGGCGAAGGCCAGCTTATTGCCAACGCACCGCATATACCCGTGCACCTGGGCTCCATGGACCGTTCGGTCGAGACGATCATCCACGAAAACAAAGGCAAACTTCGCGCCGGCAACGTTTACATGCTGAACGCGCCCTATAACGGTGGAACTCATCTGCCGGACATTACCGTGATCACGCCGGTATTCGATAAAGCGGGTAGCGAAATTCTCTTCTATGTGGCAAGCCGCGGACATCATGCGGATGTCGGCGGAATTACTCCTGGTTCCATGAGCCCGAACGCCACAACCATCGATGAAGAAGGCGTCTACATCGACAATTTTCTGCTCGTCGAAAATGGCCGCTTCCGCGAAGCCGAAACCCGCGCGCTCCTGACCGGCGCCAAATATCCTGCCCGCAATCCTGATGCGAATATTGCAGACCTCAAGGCGCACATCGCTGCCAACGAGAAAGGCGTGCAGGAACTCCGCAATATGGTCGCCCATTTCGGTCTGGAAACCGTTCACGCTTATATGGGGCACGTGCAGGACAATGCGGAAGAGAGCGTTCGCCGTGTCATCGATGTGCTGAACGACTCAAGCTTCGAAGTCACGATGGATCAGGGTACGCACATCCGTGTTGCTATTCGCGTCGACAAGAAGGCGCGCAGGGCGACAATCGACTTCACCGGCACAAGCCCTGCACAGGACAACAATTTCAACGCGCCTGAACCGGTCACCCGTGCAGCCACGCTCTACGTGTTTCGGGTGATGGTCAACGACCGCATCCCGATGAATGCCGGTTGTCTGAAACCTATCGACATCATTCTGCCCGACGATTGCATGCTGTCGCCGAAATACCCGGCCGCTGTTGTTGCCGGCAATGTCGAAACCAGTCAGGTCATCACCAACTGCCTGTTTGCAGCACTTGGCGCCATGGGTCCCTCGCAAGGCACCATGAACAATCTCACTTTTGGCAACGATGAGTATCAGTATTACGAGACCATTTGCTCCGGATCACCCGCAGGACCAGGATTCAACGGGACCGATGCCGTACATGTTCACATGACCAATACGCGCCTCACGGATCCGGAAATCCTTGAGTTGCGGTACCCGGTCCTTCTTGAAGACTTTCATATCCGCGACGGATCCGGCGGCAAGGGAAAATGGCATGCCGGCAATGGCATCTCTCGCACTATCCGGTTTCTCGAACGCATGGATTGCGCGATCCTCTCCGGTTACCGCGACGTCCGGCCGTTTGGCTTGATGGGTGGTGAGGCCGGTGAATGCGGGACAAATGCCGTGCGCCGCACTGATGGTACGGTCGAACCTCTCAAAGGATGCGATCAGACGGTGCTGGACGCGGGAGACGCCATCATTATCAGGACGCCAACAGGTGGAGGTTTCGGCCAGCCCAATTAAAAAGCGCGGGGGCGAAGCCCCGCGCTTGTTTCTTCGTGTAAAGCCCTGGCCACAAAGCCTTAGCCCGATTGGGGCACGGTTCCCGCTTTGTCGTCTGGCTTGTCGCCATTGCGGTCGCGGTCGTCCATGAACTGATCGAACTCGGCTTTGTCGCGAGCGGCCCGCAATCGATCCAGAAAAGACCTGAATTCATCAGCCTCTTCTTCCAGCCGCCTGAGCGTCTCTTCACGATATTCGTCGAACGCCGCATTGCCTGTGGAGCGGAACGTGGTCCGGGCACGTTGCCATTTCTTCTCCGCCGATCTCTTCCAGCTGTGCGATTTGCATCCCATTCGTCCACTCCATATCAGATAGACCAAGACCGCCAGGCCGATCGGCCAAAAGACGATGAAGCTCAGCACCATCAATGCGATCCATGCGGGCTTTCCATAGCCGTCCAGCGTTTGAGTTAGCTCCATTGGGGTCCTCTTGTTGTTAATGTGATTAACATTAACATAAATGGGTATCGAACTGTCACTGTCAAGGCAATGTGCGCGAAAAATTGCAGGGTGCGGCGGGACGCCTCATCTAATTTACGGTGTGGGCGCTATTTTTCCGTCGGAATAATGCCGAGACCCCTCAGATAAATCAGCATGCCCGCTTCCAGAATTTCATCGCTTGCAAGAGGAACCTTTCCCCGACACGGCTTGCCATCGGAAAACAGTGTCGCGATACCATGACTCATGGCCCAGATGTGCAGGCTCATTAGCGCTCCAGGTGGAAGATTGGCTTCGGGCGCCGTTTCCGCAATGGCTGCTGTGATGCGGTTGAGAACGTCAAATGAGCGATCTGCCGCCGCCTTCAATTCAGGCGTATCATCGACAGACAACCCGGCTTCGAACATCGCCGCGTAGCTTGCTGGCTCTTCACTTGCAAATGCCAGATAGGCGCGCCCGACATTCTCAAAAGCCTTGAGCGGTGATGGATGCCCCCCCTGCCATGCTGCCTCAAGCCGGTCGGAGAACTGTTCAAATCCCGATTTTGCGACTTCCGAGAGTAATGCTTCTCGGTCGCGGAAATGGCGATAAGGAGCGGCAGCGCTAACGCCAGCAAGCCGCGCAGCTTCCGTCAGCGAAAATCCAGCCGCACCCTGCTTCTCGATCAGCTGCCGTGCAGCCTCGAGCAGTGCCTGTTTGAGATTGCCGTGATGATAGCCGCGGCGGCCAGTAGTTTTCATGTTAACCGCTTTTACTTCATACGTGGGCCGCACGCCAATCATTGTGTGGGTTCGCGACCGCACCATCCGATGTCATACGACCTCGCTTTCGTTTGAAAACTGTTACATGACTGTTACGTTTTTATTGCCCGCGAAAGTTGCTGAATCACAGCTACACCCCCACATCGCGCTCAACGGACACATTCAACCCAGTGAATTCACCCTGATGGGTGTTTCTTCTTATACTGCGCATTGTTACCCCAAGAGGTACTTTGCGGATGGAGCCACCATGAGCACTGCAGAACCCATTACTCAGACCACCGAGTTCGTCGATTTCTGGAACGAAGTCCTGGTTCCGAAATTTGTTAAATACCGTCATGTTCTCGTTGGCGGCCTCACGCATCACAGCGCAAAAATTTTCCCAACCCTCAATGTGCATGAAGGCGACTCTGTTGTTGATGTCGGCTGCGGTTTTGGCGACACAGCCATCGCATTTGGCAAAATCGTCGGAGACGAGGGATCTGTCCTCGGCATCGATTGCTGCGATGCCTTTCTGGAATTTGGACGTAAGGATGCAAAAGCCGAAGGCGTTGAGAATGTGACGTTCCTGGAAGCAGACGTACAGAGCTATCCGTTCAAGCCTGTTCACGACTTTTGTTTTTCACGATTTGGAACTCAGTTCTTTGAAAACCCGGTGGCTGGTCTTCGGGCAATGCGCAAATCTTTGAAACCGAACGGTATAATGACGATGATTGTCTGGCGTACCATTGATGACAATCCCTGGCTCGGCATGCCGAAAGAGGTGATCAAGGAAATCCTGCCCCCACCGGGCGATGATGCGCGGACTTGCGGACCAGGGCCGTTTTCCATGGCGGATCAGGAGATGGTGACGTCCCAGCTCAATATTGCGGGCTACGACGACATTGTTTTTGAGCGCGTGGATGCACCCCTGATGGTCGGCAATACACTTCAGGATGCGATTGATTTTCAGCTTGCCCTGGGGCCTGCGGGTGAAATCTACCGCGAAGCCGGCGATCTCGCCGTGCAACGACATGATGAGGTTGTTGCCGCACTGTCGAATGAGCTCAAAAAGCATCAAACCCCCGAAGGCGTCATTCTCGACTCAAGCTCCTGGGTGATCAGCGCACGCAATTCTGTTTAGCGGAATATGGGCGTGGGTACAGGGTCAGTCCTGATACCCCAGCCATTCGTTCCAGAGTTTCTCGCCGATCAGGCAATCGATGCGCGGCGGTGCCTTCCAGGGCACCGCCTGCGCCCGCATGACCCGTGCCGGAGCACCAGAGATTTCCCGGATCAGCTTGCGTCGAATGGCGCTGGCGAAATTCTTTTCTTCATGTACCGGCACGATGAAGGCTCCCGGACCGCCGATTACGCAGTCTTCATAATAGACATCGAGCTTTTCAAGATCGAAAAAACCCGGTGCCTGCCCAATGCGAAGCATGACCGGGAGACCGTTTATCGTAATGCCCTGCCTGACGACCGCATCACGCGCATTGGTCACCGACAGGCCCTGGTTGTTGGGTCCGTCGCCGGAAACGTCGATTACCCGCCGCGTCCCCTTGAACTCGCTTTTCTCGAACAATGCTGAAGAGAAAATGACCGCGGTCGAAATAGAAGTGAGCGGCAGGGCGGTAAGCCTGCGCCTGCCCAGCGCTTCGGCAAATTTGTTCGCGGAATCCTTTCCGTCAACCAACGTCCACGGCACTTTGATATTCTGAAATTCAACGCCACCCCACTCCACAAAGACGACGGCGATCTTCTTGTGGAGGCCGGTCTCTATCGCGCGCAATACTTCCGGGTCACGGAATGCGTCGACATAGCCCTGCAACTGCAGTTGCTGCTCGAAGCTGTCCATTGACAGTGAAACATCCACTGCCAGGACGAGTTCAAGATCAACTTCGGTCTCGTCCGCGGAGGATGTATGAGCGCCCGCAATCAGCGCATAAAGTACGATCAATACGCGTATCAGATTTGAGCGGATCATGCTTTAAAGCGTACGCCAGTGCAGCTTGATGTCAGAAACAAAAAATTGTTGCTCACGAGATTCTTATCCAGACACACTATGGCCTCTTAACACCATGATAAGCACATCGCATCGGTGGGTATTGACCCGGATGTCTCTCCGCAGCACCTTCACCCAAAAAGGGCGTATGATAAGAGTCCACAAGGGGCAATCGCGTTGAAGCTCGCCACAATCATCGGACAGGATGGGCGCCCGCAGATCGGCGCGCTCATCAACAATGACAAAGCCGTCGCCTTGCTGCAGGTGGGTATTGTGGCCATGGAGGGTGCGCCCACGCCCTATTTCAACAGCATGCTGTCTTTTTTGCAGGCTGGAGCGGAGGCACAATATAAGGCCTACCTGGTTCAGGACTTCGTGGCGGATCAAAAACCGGCCGCGGCCATTGTGCCGGCTTCGCGCGCAACGTTTCTCAGTCCGGTTCCGATACCTGAATCGGTGCGCGATGCCATGTCTTTCGAGGAGCATATTATCAACTCAATCCGCGTAGTCGGACTGGGCTCCTTTGCAAAGATTGATGAGATGCTGGAAAGATGGTTTGGCCGTCGCCGGAGCCTGGCCTATTTGCTCAACAAGGCGTGGTATGAGCGTCCGCTCTACTACAAGAGTAATCGCTTTTCCGTCGTTGGCCATGGTGCGGTCGTGCGAATGCCTGCATATACCCAGCAATTCGACTATGAACTGGAGTGGGGCATAATTGTCGGCAAGGGCGGCCGCGACATCCCATTGTCAACCGCACGCGATCACATTGCTGGCTACACAATTTTCAACGATTTCTCGGCGCGTGACATCCAGATGAAGGAAATGAAGGGACGGCTTGGCCCTGCCAAGGGGAAGGATTTCGATACCGGCAACTCAATCGGTCCCTGGTTGGTCACTCCGGATGACATTCCCGACCCCTACAACCTCACGATGACAGCTCGCGTGAACGGCGAGGAATGGTCGCGCGGCACCACTAGTGACATGCATTGGACGTTTGAGAAGATCATCTCCTATATTTCTCAGTCCGAGACCCTATATCCTGGTGAGTTCATTGGTTCGGGCACCTGTTCGGGTAAGCTTGGAAAAGGGTCAGGGCTGGAACTCGGGCGGACACTTAATGCTGGAGACGTGGTGGAACTCGAGGTTGAGAAAATCGGCGTTCTGCGGAACAGGATCGCTCCTCCAGTCACAAACGCACCTCCTCGAGTTCCTGCCAAACGGTGAAGCATGCCAGCAGTAAAGGCCCGATGCATCGCGCCAACCGGCGCCAAACGGACGCGCTTTCGCGAAGCGCCCGCATATGAGGAAGGCCTGTGGGATCTGGGCAACGATCTGTATTCATGGATGGTGCCCAACGGGTCGTGGGGGGAGTCCAATGCCGGTCTCGTGGTTGGAGATGGAGAATCTCTCCTCATCGATACGCTTTGGGACCTTCGGTATACGCAATCGATGCTCGATGCCATGGTGCCAATCTTCCGAGAGGCTCCGCTCGCCACGCTCGTGAATACGCACGCCGACGGAGACCATTTTTGGGGCAATCAGCTTGTCGAAACCCATGTTGAGCGCATTACATCCGACGCGGCTCTCGCAGAAATGGAATTGCACAAGCCCGGCTCCATGCTCGCGTTTGAGAAGCTTGGGATAGCCCTGAAATCCCTGCCACTCAAGCAGGCAAGCCGGGTTGGGCACTGGTTCAGCGCCATGTGTCTTCCTTATGCGTTCGATGAGGTTAGACACACGCCGGCGACAACAACATTCTCCGGTACTGCATGGCGCGAAGTTGGCGGCAGACGCCTGCAACTCATCGAGGTAGGGCCGGCCCATACCACCGGCGACCTTATGGTTTACGTGCCGGATGCGAGGACGCTGTTCGCGGGAGACATTCTATTCATCGGTTCCACACCGGTCATGTGGGCCGGGCCGGTTGAGAATTGGCTGCGGGCGCTGGACCTCATCCTTGATCTGGACGTCGAAACCATTGTTCCCGGCCACGGGGCGGTGACCGACAAATCCGGCGTCCGCACCGTCAAGGCTTATTGGGAATACACTGACGGCGCGGCGCGTGACCAATTCGACAAGGGCGTACCGGAACAGGAAGCCGCGCTCCGTATCGTTCAAAGCCAGGACTTTGGAAGACAGTCCTTTGCCAACTGGGATTCGCCTGAACGGATGATGACGAACGTGCATGTCCTCTATCGGTACTATCAGGGCCGCACGGGACATTTATCCGTTCCGGCAAAAGTCAATCTGATGCGCAAACAGGCACTTCTTGCACACAAGCTTCCACATGCGACCCCGACCATGATGCGCCGCGAGGACGCATCGCTCTGAAACACTGCCGCTACACACGTCAACAACAGGGATGCCCGGTCATGCGACCCAACAAAATGAAAGCGAAGTTTTCTGCCGGCGAACCGGCTTTCGGGCTGTCGATTATGATCCCTTCACCGCAAATGGTCGAGATGGCTGGAGGTCTGGGCTTCGACTGGGTGCTGATTGACTGCGAGCACGGGACGATTTCGCTGGAAAGCGTAGAGTTGATGATCATGGCTGCGGAGGCCGCTGATGTGACACCCATCGTACGTCCGCCAACGAAAAATCCCAATGAAATCATGAGGGTTATGGATTTGGGCGCGATGGGCGTGCAGGTTCCGCATGTGAACACGGCGGATGATGCGCGCAATGCCGTAGCAGCGGTCAAATACCACCCTCTGGGTTCGCGATCCATGGCCGCCGGCATACGCGCGCAAGGTTACGGCCTTGGTTCAGCAGCCGACGGTTATGTGGAAACCGCAAATCGGGAGACGCTGGTTTGCGTCCAACTCGAGGACCCTGAAGCGATCGAAAATGCAGACGAGATCCTGAAGGTCGAAGGCATCGATGTGTTTTTCATCGGACCTTCCGATCTCTCCCAATCCATGGGCCATCCCGGAAACGCCAAGGCGCCGGAAGTCGTCAAGGCGATCGATGAAACACTGGCGAAGATCGTTGCAAGCGGTCACACACCGGGAATGCCCGGAACAACCGACAACCTCCCTGAGGTACTCTCAAAGGGCGTGCGCTACATCTACGCTCATGTGCCCCGACTTCTGAAGGCGTCGGCGGCAGACTATTTCAAGGCGGCGAAGGCTGCGCGCCCATGAACGCGCTCGATGATCCGAAAGTCCTGCGCGTGCTTGAGCGCGAGCACAAACTATCCATAGGCGACACAGAACGGCTGGCAAACCAACGTGGCGAAATCGATGCGGCCAAGGCGGCCGGAACATTCTCTTACGATTTGTATCCGAAGGATGTTTACCTGGCGATTGAACCGGTCATGGGTCACTTCCTGAACCTTTGTGCCCGCAGCATTGGTGCGAAGCGCATTGTTGAGTTCGGCACCTCATTCGGCATTTCCACAATCTACCTGGCCGCTGCGATGCGTGAGACGGGCGGTCGGGTTATCGGATCGGAGCTGGAGCCATCGAAGGCTGAAAAAGCGCAGGCCAACCTCGAGGAAGCTGGCCTGTCAGACTTTGTGGAGATCCGCGTTGGCGATGCGCTGGAAACGCTGGGAGACATGGAGGGCCCCGTCGATCTTCTGTTTCTCGACGGGTGGAAAGACCTCTATGTCCCGGTAACGAAAATGATGGAGGCACATATGCGGACCGGCGGGCTGGTGCTCGCCGATAACATTCACACATTCCCAGCTGAAATACAGGAGTATGTGGACTATATGGGCAACGCAGACGGGCCATTCCACTCCGTGACCCTGCCCTTCGAGAGCGGCTTACATTATTCGCTCTACCGCGGGAACTGAGGCGCGCATTTACCCGTCTGCAAGATGCCGCTCAGCGACGTCTCAGCGTCGAGCTAGCCCTTCCCTAGCTCTTGCAAGGCTGGGCTTCCGCCCGGCAACGCCAAACCCCGGCATCGCCGTCATGCACGCATGTCATCTTATGGCCGACTGCAAGCGACCAGTAGCTCCAGCGCCGCCCATACTCAAACCTGGTGAACCGCTTCCAGTCGAGAATCGCCTTGATCTGCGCTTCCATTTTGTCCGCCTTGGCGCCGTTGGCAGCATGCCAATGGACATGGCCAAGCTCGGCCCGGCACACTTTTCCGGTCGGATATGTCTTGGGAAGACTGATCGCGCTGGCATGCGGTATTGCAGCTACGAGCGGCAGCAGCAGGCCTGCTGCGGCAATGGAGATACTCAGGAACGGAATACGCATACATACACCCCGATGAAGACTGCTCAGGAACGTATGGTTACTGGAAAGTTCTAAATGAACCGTATGCACGCGTGACCGTGCATGATGAATAAAATTAGCGGTTTGAATTCAATATTTTATGGAAATTCATCATCCGCGCTGACTATTCAGCGGCGGCGTGGCTTTGAGCGACCCGCCTTTTGTCCGCGCCACTGACTTTGGCTTTCTCCCGTTCCGCCAGGATACGCGCCTGCGCCTCGATTACTGCTTTCTTATCGCCGGGATATCCGAATGCAGCACGGAAGCGTTCCTTCCAGGTCTTTGCGTTTCGTACATCGTGAATGAGATTGCCCCATTCGTTAAACGCAATCCGCAAAGGATTGACGGACGTCAGCCGCTGCACCAATCCATAGTCACACGGCTCATCTTCAAGCTCTTCCTGAAAAGTGCCAAACATTCGGTCCCAAATAATCAGAATGCCGGCATAGTTCTTGTCCAGATAGACGGGGTTGCGGGAATGGTGCACCCGGTGGTGCGAGGGTGTATTCAAAACCCACTCCAGCGGCGACCAGAGCTTGCCGATCATGTCAGTGTGGATCCAAGCCTGCCACACAAGGCTCAGAGCATAAGTGGTGATCACGGCTGAAGGAGAAAACCCTACCAGAACCAACGGCAGGTGCATGAGCCACGTCCCCACGATAAGCCCGGTCCAGCCAAGCCGGAAATTCATAAAGACGTTCATTCGGTTGCCGGAATGGTGGACGGCATGGTCGGCCCACATCCAGCGGATTTCGTGCTTGAAGCGGTGCATCCAGTAATACAGGAAATCAGCGCCAACAAATACCAGCACCCACGACCACCACTTGCTCATATCGAAGGTGTAGATGCGCCACTCGTAGACGAAGACATAGAGTCCCGCGAGGACGAAGATCATCACCGGCTTGGCAACCGCCCGGCCAATGGCAATGCCAACCGACGCAGCCGCTTCAGCCGCGCCATATTCCTCGTGCCGCACAAACTTGCGCCACACGACCTCGCAGAACACCAGCAACAGAAATACGGTCAGCAATTCCGGATTGCGGATGACGATCGAATATGGGCTATCGCCGAGAATGTTCGAGGCGTCAGTCATTTGGAGGCATCGCCGTACAAATATCCCAACCCAAACGTATACAGGCCCGCGCAGCTTGTGACTAGCTGGCGGACCTGAACTTAAAAGACTTCTGACGTGGGTAAACCGTGACCTGATGTCGCCTCAGCGACCGCGGCTGTCGCCCTCGATACCTTCAAGGCCAGCACATGCGGAACTGACGCGAATGTCTCCGGCTAACAAATGACACAACTCCTGCTTCAAGTTGGGGTTGGTCCGGATTTGCCTAAACGTGTATTTCGACCCGACTTTCCGCGCGACCACTGCAAGATTATGGTCCTCACAGTAGGGCGTGACGTGCAGACCGCCAGAAATAACCTGGGCTGTACCTCGGCATTGGATGGCAGCTTCGGCATTTGGAGCCATGGCACCGGACATCAGGGTAGCAACAGTCGCAAACGCAGCTGAGAAAGCAGATAGTTTAATCGGGTGAGCTATCTGGTTCATACTTGTATACCTCCATTTACCCTCTATTCGGGGCCCGCCTTCTCTCAAGCTGGATATGCAAATGATCACGTTCAACACACGACTTCGCGCATCGGTCAACAATCGCGTGATCAGTCCCCTCCCATCAGAAAAACTCGACATCACGATCGCCTGCGCGTTTCACAAAACCATGTGGCTTGGGTCAATCCGCCCGCCGTCAGGCGCCTACAATACACCAACATCGGGAATTCTTCTTTGTATTGAGAAGCTTATCAGCCCACAGTAAATACGACCCGGCCACGCACCTTGCCTTCGACAATTTGCGGGGCGAGTTCAAGAACATCCTCCAGCGGGTGTGCAACCGCCATGGCCCGCAGTTTGCCGACCTCAAGATCCTTTGCGAGCCGGGTCCATGCCTGGATCCTTCGCTCCTTCGGCGCCATTATCGACTCAACTCCCTGCAGCGTAATCCCACGCAGGATGAACGGCATGACGCTAGCGGGAAGATCGGGACCTTGCGCAAGACCGCAAGCTGCAACCGCTCCATAATATTTGGTCTGGCTGAGGATGTTGGCCAGCGTCGAGCTCCCCACAGAGTCGACCGCTCCCGCCCAGCGTTCCTTTCCGAGCATTGAAGGTTTGCCGGAAAACTCGGTGCGGTCGATTATTTCCGAGGCACCAAGATATTTGAGATAATCCTCTTCTTCCGTCCGGCCGGTTGATGCGACCACCTCATAGCCGAGCTTGGACAGAACCGCGATAGCAACGCTACCCACCCCGCCGGATGCACCGGTTACCAGCACCGGACCGCTGTTCGGTTTTACATTGTGCTCCTCGAGCGCGAGCACGCAGAGCATGGCCGTGTAGCCAGCCGTTCCAATTGCCATGGCATCGGAGCTGTTGAATTGCTTCGGAATGGGGACAACCCACTCGGCCTTGACCCGCGCTTTTTCCGCGTAACCACCATAATGGGTCTCGCTCAGACCCCAGCCGTTCACCGTGACATTGTCGCCCGCCTTGAACTCGGAGCTCTTGGAGGTCTCAACAACTCCCGCCAAATCGACCCCGGGGATCATTGGCCAGTGCCGGATGATCGGGGCCTTGCCGGTGATGGCAAGACCATCCTTGTAGTTGAGCGTGGAATGGGTGACGCGGATCGTGACATCGCCCTCCATCAGGTCGTCCTCGGTGAGTTCGACCCAATCAACCGATTGCCCCTCATCTGACTTCGTCGCCAGAAGTGCCTTAAAACCCGCCATAAACCCGACCCTCTTTGATAATTCTGCTGTTTCCTTGCAGACGCAGCTCTGGCCAACAAGTGCAGGCAGGGGCTTCGTTTAGCAAGCGGAAACTCTTCCCGCCATGCCAAATACAGATGTTGGTTACGCCCCGGCACCTGTGGCGCGCGAGTGTAATTATGCACAATTATTGCATTGCACCAATATGTTGCGGTGCGTCAACGAATACGGCTTGCCACGGCACCGTGAGTCTCATTAAACTTTTGTCTAATGCGCTTAGGCGCGACCAGCGGAAAGGAGGCTTCCGATGGGAGTGACAGCTAGACTTACCACATGTGCCACAGTGGTGGCATTTGGATTTCTGGTCGCGATCATTCTCGGTATGCTTTAAGCCCCCCAAGGCTATCGCCTCCGACTGTAATGAATCGTGGTAAGGCCTGCCGTCAGGCCAAACAGAAGTCCGCAGTGAAACTGCGAAAGGCTGCCCCGTGACGGGGCGGCCTTTTTGCGTTAGCCGGCAGCATGGTGCACCCCTAAGCGGCCGTGATCCTGCGCAACTCGGCGAGGAACGTTTCGATCTCATCTTCACTGTTGTAATAGTGAGGTGAGACCCGCACGAGGTGGGGGAGGTTGCGTGCACTCGCATCCAGCAGGGTGCTTGACGGACGCGAAGCACTGGCATTGATCCCACTTTCTCGCAGCGCCGAAACAATGTCACCCGCATCAACACGGTCGTGGGAGAAGGTAGTGATGGCGCATTGTTCTGCACCGATGTCGCGAACAGTCACTCCCTGTATTTCTGCCAGGCTTTGTCGCAGTGCAGCCGCGAGGCCGAAGGCGCGATCTCGTATTTGATCCAGACCAATATTCAAGGCGTAGTCCGCTGCAGCACCCATTCCGAGATGCAAGGCGAGCGAACTCTCCCAGGATTCGAACCTGCGCGCGTCGGCTCGCATTTCGTACTGTTCCGGCGCGACCCAGGTGGCGCCAAACATATCCAGCATATAGGGCTCGATATGTTTCAGCCTTTCCCGTCTGACGTAAAGAAAACCGCACCCGCGTGGCCCACGCAAAAATTTCCGCGCTGTCGCCGACAGATAGTCGCAACCAAGAGCTTCGACATTGACCGGAGTTTGCCCAACGGCCTGGCACGCGTCGAGCAGATAGGGGATGTCGTGGGCACGGGCAATCGCACCAATCTCAGCGGCCGGATTCATTAATCCGCCGTTGGTGGGGATCCAGGTAATTGCAATCAGCTTGACCCCGCCGTCGATCATTCTCTCCAGCGCTTGCGGATCGGTCGCACCCGAAGCATCGCTCGCAATGACATCAATTGTGCAGCCGGTCCGCTTAGCCATCTGCAAATACGCGATATAGTTCGCCGCGTATTCAGCTTCCGCAGTTAGGATGCGGTCGCCTTCTTTCAGATCCTGCGCGAAAAAGGCCCACTGCCAGGCCACTGTCGCGTTCTCAGCAAAGGCAATTTCCTTCCGCTCGGCCCCAATCAAACGGGCGACAGAGTCGTATGCCCCTTCAATGCGATCATTTTCGCTCGCCTTGGCCTCATAACCGCCGATCTCAGCTTCAAGGTCGAGATGACCCTTCACGGCATCAATCACCGGCTGAGACATGAGCCCCGCACCTGCGTTGTTCAAATGGATCCGGTGTTGTGTACCCGGCGTGTCGGCGCGCACGGCCTCAAGATCAATCACTTACAATTCTCCCAGGTCAGGCGGCCTCTACGCCACTTCTTTTTCCACATCCCGCGGGTTGTAATTGAGGATCGGCGCCAGCCAGCGTTCGGCTTCCGAAAGGTCCCAACCTTTACGCCGCGCATAATCCGCGGCCTGGTCGCGTTCGATTTTACCGACGCCGAAATAGTGGCTCTTGGGGTGGGAGAAATAGAGCCCCGAGACGGCCGAGCCGGGCCACATGGCATAACTCTCGGTGAGTATGATGCCGGCTTTCGCCTCAGCGTCGAGTAGATCGAACAGGGTCCGCTTTTCCGTGTGATCCGGCTGAGCGGGATAGCCTGGCGCGGGACGAATTCCCTGATACTTCTCCGCGATCATTTCTTCGCTGTTCAGGCCTTCATCGGGTGCGTAACCCCACAGCTCGGTTCTCACCTTTTGATGCATCATTTCCGCAAACGCTTCCGCCAAACGGTCGGCGAGGGCTTTCAGCATGATTTTGGAATAGTCATCATGCGCCTCCTCAAACCGTTTCAGGTGAGGCTCTTCGCCAATGCCCGTCGTCACCGCGAAGCCGCCGATATAGTCCGCCAGCCCCGTTTCCTTTGGCGCAATGAAATCGGACAGGGCCGTGTTCGCCCGCCCCCCGTCGCGTGCCATTTGCTGACGCAAGGTGTGCAACAACACGCGCCGCTCTTTGCGGTCATCGTTCGTATAAAGTTCGATATCGTCTTCACCGACCATATTCGCTGGCCAGAACCCGACAATGCCGTTTGCTTTCAACCACTTCTCCGACTCGATCTGATCGAGCATAGCCTGCGCGTCCTTAAAAAGACCGCGGGCCGCCTCGCCATACTTGTCGTCATCGAGAATGCGCGGATATTGGCCCTTGAGCTCCCATGTGGAGAAGAATGGCGTCCAGTCGATGAATTCGCGCAAGTGGCCAAGGTCCGTATCGGCGAACAGGCGCGTGCCTGTAAAACTCGGTTTCGGTGGGACATAGCCTGCCCAGTCGATCGGAACCTTGTTGCGACGCGCCACAGCCAGTGTTGCACGCCGTTTGGTTTTCTGACCCCGGGCATGGCCCTCCGCGACACGGGCGTAGTCCTGACGTACGCGTGCGACGAAATTCTCACACTCGGTTTCCGATAACAGGTTCGAGGTCACACCTACCGCGCGGCTCGCATCCGGCACATACACGGTTTGACCTTTGTTGTAGTTCGGATCGATCTTGACGGCTGTGTGCACCTGGCTGGTGGTCGCGCCGCCAATAAGCAGCGGAATATCAAATCCTTCCCGCTCCATCTCCGCAGCGACGTGGCACATCTCGTCCAGGCTTGGTGTGATGAGGCCGGACAGCCCGATTACATCCACCTTCCGCTCGCGCGCCGTCTCAAGGATTTTCTGGCTCGGCACCATCACTCCAAGATCAATCACTTCGTAATTGTTGCACTGGAGCACAACCCCGACGATGTTCTTGCCGATATCGTGCACGTCGCCCTTAACCGTAGCGAGCAGGATCGTGCCGGCGGCCGGCGCATGTTCCAACCCAAGCTCCCTCTTTTCCTGTTCCATGAAAGGCATAAGGTGAGCGACGGCCTTCTTCATGACGCGCGCTGATTTCACAACCTGGGGCAGAAACATTTTGCCCGAACCGAACAGATCGCCAACCACGTTCATGCCGTCCATCAGCGGACCTTCGATGACGTGCAGCGGGCGTTCGACGCTCTGCCGCGCTTCCTCGGTGTCCTCTACGATATAGGCGTCGATGCCTTTGACGAGGGCATGGGTCAGCCTTTCGCCAACGGGCGCCTCACGCCATGAGAGATCCTCTTCGCGTTTCTGGCCGCCCTGCCCATGGTAGCGGTTCGCTGCTTCCAGCAACCTGTCGGTGGAATCGGGGCGGCGATTGAGGACCACATCTTCAACGAGTTCGCGCAGCTCAGGCTCAATATCGGCGTAGATCGCCAGCTGCCCTGCATTGACAATTCCCATATCCATTCCCGCCTGAATGGCGTGATACAGGAATACCGAGTGCATCGCCTCGCGCACCTTGTTGTTTCCGCGGAAAGCAAAGGAGAGGTTCGATACTCCACCTGAAACGTGAGTGTATGGGAGCTTCTCCTTGATCAGCCGCGTCGCCTCGATGAATGCGAGCGCATAGTCATTATGCTCTTCAATGCCAGTTGCGACGGCAAAGATATTAGGATCGAAAATGATATCTTCCGGCGGAAATCCAATCTTTTCTGTCAGCAGCTTGTAGGCGCGCTCGCAGATTGCGAACTTGCGCTCCGCCGTCTCCGCCTGACCGGTTTCGTCAAATGCCATGACGACCACGGCCGCGCCGTAACGCAGGACTTTCCGGGCCTGTTCAAAAAACGGCTCTTCGCCTTCCTTGAGGCTGATTGAGTTGACGATCCCCTTGCCCTGAACACATTTGAGCCCGGCTTCGATTACCGACCATTTGGATGAGTCGATCATGACCGGAACGCGGGAAATATCGGGTTCCGACGCAATGAGGTTGAGGAAAGTGGTCATAGCCAGCTCGGAATCGAGCAGGCCTTCGTCCATATTGACATCGATAATCTGTGCGCCGTTTACCACCTGCTCGCGCGCGATATCGAGCCCGGCCGCATAGTCGTCGGCCTCAATCAACTTTCGAAATTTTGCCGAACCGGTAACGTTCGTCCGTTCGCCGATATTGATGAATGATGATCCTGCCGCAGCGGTCATTTACATAATACTTTCTGATGCTTATGGGATTGTAACCGCTTATGCATGAACAAAAGGTTCGAGGCCGGAGAGCCGCATCTTGTATTCAGTCTCCGGTAAAGTGCGCGGGGGATGCTTGGCAACGGCATGCGCCAGCTGGCGGATATGCTCCGGCGTCGTTCCACAACACCCACCAACAATATTCACCAGCCCATTGCGGGCCCATTCTTCCAGTTTTGGTGCGAACTCTTCCGGTGTCTCGTCATATTCGCCAAGCTCGTTTGGAAGGCCTGCGTTGGGGTAGGCGGAGATCAGGGCGTCCGCCTCCTGGGCCAGATCAGCAACAGCCGGGCGCAACTGTTCTGCACCGAACGAGCAGTTCATACCGATGGAAAAGGGTTTCAGATGGCGGACCGAATACCAGAACGCTTCCGGTGTCTGGCCCGACAGATTGCGCCCAGACAGGTCCGTGATGGTGCCAGAAATCATGATGGGCAGTTCAAATCCAATATCTTCAAAGACCTGCTGTACAGAAAAGCCCGCGGCCTTGGCATTCAGGGTGTCGAACACCGTTTCAATCAGAAGTGCATCGCAGCCGCCCTCAATGAGGCCCCGTGTTTGCTCTCCATAGGCTTCAACCAGCGCTTCGAATGTCACATTGCGGAAGCCGGGATCATTCACATCCGGCGAAATGGATGCCGTCCTGTTGGTCGGTCCGATAGCACCGGCGACGAAACGTGGCTTTTCCGGTGTCTTTTTGGTCCACGCATCAGCAGCATGGCGCGCCAAGCGAGCCGCCTCCAGGTTGAGTTCATATGCTATCGATTCCAATCCATAGTCGGATTGGGAAATCGAGGTCGCATTGAAAGTATTCGTCTCAACAATATCGGCGCCGGCCTCGAGATAAGCGTCGTGGATTTCGTGAATTACATCGGGTTGAGTGAGCACCAGCAGATCATTGTTGCCCTTCAGATCCTGATCCCAATCCTTGAGCCGTTCACCACGATATGCTTCCTCGTCCAGCTTGTAGCCCTGGATCATTGTGCCGAAGGCCCCATCCATCACAAGGATACGCTTTTCCGCTTCCGATTTCAGCGCGGCGATCCGTTCGTCGCGGGTCATTGGAGAACTTCCTTCTGTTCATGCGTATGTGACCTCAGACCGAGCAAATGACAAATAGCGAAGACCAGATCCGCTCGATTGAGTGTGTAGAAATGAAACTCGGTCACACCCTCTGCAACGAGACCCCGGACCTGTTCGGCGGCAACCGTCGCCGCCACGAGTTTTCGCGTTTCGGGATCATCATCAATCCCCTCATATTGGCGGGCAATCCGGCTCGGCATATGAGTTCCGCACGAGGATGCAAACGAGGAAACTTTCTTGAAGTTGTAAATCGGGATTAATCCAGGAGTAATGGGAATGTCAATTCCACGCGCTCGCACCCGGTCCAGATAGCGGAAGTAGAGATCATTGTCGAAAAAGAACTGGGTGATGGCGCGGGTCGCCCCTGCATCCACTTTTGCCTGTAGCACGTCGATGTCAGCTTCGAAATCCGTGCTCTCGGGGTGCTTTTCCGGATATGCGGAAACGAAGACTTCAAACTCACCGATGCGCCGGATACCGGCCACCAGATCAGCTGTACTGGCATAACCTTGCGCGTGCGGCGCGTATTTGGCATAGCCTTCCGGCGGGTCTCCTCTCAGCGCCACGATGTTGCGCACACCCTCCTCCCAATAGGATCGGATCACCTCATCCACATCCTCACGGCTCGCGCCTACGCAGGTCAAATGTGCCGCAGGTGTGAGGTCTGTTTCTTTCAGAATACGGGCAATGGTCGAGTGCGTACGCTCACGTGTCGAACCGCCGGCGCCATAGGTCACGGAAACGAAATGAGGCGCCAATGGCTCGAGGCGGCGGACGGATTCCCAAAGCCCCTCCTCCATCTTTTCCGTCTTTGGGGGAAAGAATTCGAACGAAACGTGGAAATCCTGCTCCTGGCGTGCAGGCCTTCGTGTACCCGTTGTGTCCAACATCACAAGGCTCCTTCCAGTTGCACTGACGCAGATTCGCGAACCCGCGCAACACCAGGCTTATCCGCAACCCATAACGAAACAGTTAGCTTTTGCGCGCCCTCATCCGGGGCTGGCTCGAGATCACGGCGTGAAGACAGCGAAAGTCCCGCGGCAACTATCCAGTCTTCAACCTGTGCGGGCTCAAGACCGAGACGACGATGGGCGTGTTGTTCACGCAAGAATTCAAGCTCATGGGGCGCAAAATCGACAATCAGGAGCCTTCCGCCGGGCCCCAATATCCGCGCTGCCTCGCGTAGCGCGCCTGCGGGGTCATCAAGATAGTGCAGCACCTGATGCACAATGACTGCGTCTGCTTCGCCATCGGCGAAACCAAGGCTGAAGAGATCCCCCTGACGAACCTGACAGTGATCGTGTTGAGAGGATTCGAGTTTGGCCCGTGCGTAGGCCAGCATGTCACGGTTGACGTCGACACCGATGGCGCGGCCGGCACGCGGCGCAAACAATTCGAGCATCCGTCCCGTACCGGTGCCAAGATCGACAAGACACTCGAACGGTCCGGCACCGAGAGCATCAAGCATCTCGGCCTCGACCTGATCTTCAGCCAGATGGAGGCTGCGCATCACATCCCACTCACCGGCATGTTCCTTGAAATAGGACTGCGCGGCTTCGGCTCGCTCATGCATCACTGACGCGGCTCGCGAGCGATCGCGCTCAAGATCAGAGTCCGCAGGATTGAGCGAATTCACGATTGCGCGGGCAAGAGCGGCTTGCGAACCGCTGGCCGCAAGCCGGAAAAACACCCAGCTTCCTTCCTGGAAACGCTCAATCAGACCGGCATCGTTAAGCAGCTTGAGATGCCGGGAGATGCGCGGCTGGCTCTGCCCCAGAATACGCGTGAGGTCCTTTACGTTCAGCTCGCCTGATGCGAGGAGCGCAAGCAACCGTAGTCGGGTGGCTTCGCCTGCGGCCTTGAGGCCGGACAGAAGTTCGCCTGTCGTCATCTTCTGCAACGTCACCTCATTTAGGTCGGGCAGAAGGTCCGATTTTCCCAGATTTTCAGCCATTTTTCGCTATCCCGAAGCGCTGTCGCGCGAACTCATCTCCGTTTGACCACCATCAACTTAGACCAAAACATATAAATATATCTTTATATGTCAAGTGACGTCGTTGGTGATGGCAGATCCGCCCCGCTGATCATGCCTGGATTTGGGCAAAATCAATCGGTAGATTGTCCCCGATTCGATTGGCTGCCAGGTGAAATGTTGCGGCATGACACAACCATGACCCTGTATCGCATTGTACCGTTCATCGGGCTCTTCTTGCTGCTCTTACCCGCAGTCCCGGACGCGGCCCGCGCCGACGGACCCGCCGCCTTCATGAAGCTGGCCGGAACGCAGATGATCGCAGCGGCTCGCTCACGCTCGCACCCGATGATGACTGCCGTCATTCAACGTTATTCAGACCTTCCCGACATCGGTCTGTTCTCGCTCGGCGCTTACCGCAAGCATTTGCCGAGCAGCCGCCGCAGCGCCTATTACAAGGGTGTCGCCCGGTTCATGGCGCGCTATTTCATCGACCAGGGTGGACAATACTCGGTCGCCAAATTCCAAGTCGTCAAGCAAAGCACAAAAGCGAGCTGGGGCTACAAGGTCGACAGCCAGGTCACGCTGACCAACGACGAGGTTCACCGGCTGCGCTGGCACGTGGTCCCCCGCCGGGGCGGTTACAAGGTGCGCGATGTCTCGATCCTCGGTGTCTGGATCACGCCAATTTCGATGGTGGACCAGCAGAAAAACCTGTTCGAGGGCTATATCCGCGACCGTGGCGGCAAGCTCTCTGCCCTCCTCTCGGCGCTTGGAAGCTGACCCTTATCGGCTGAAACGCTTGTATTTGATGCGTTTGGGGATGATGGAATCATCTCCCAGGCGACGTTTCTTGTCTTCTTCATAGTCTGCGAAATTACCCTCGAACCATTCCACGTGGCTGTCGCCTTCAAAAGCCAGCATATGCGTGGCGATGCGATCCAGGAAGAAGCGGTCATGGCTGATGATGACCGCACAGCCTGCGAAATCTTCAAGTGCTGCCTCCAGCGCGGAGAGGGTTTCCGTATCGAGATCATTAGTCGGTTCGTCCAGCAGCAACAAATTGGACCCCGACTTCAGCATATTCGCCAAATGAACGCGGTTGCGCTCACCGCCTGACAGGCTGCCGACTTTCTGCTGCTGGTCTCCACCTTTGAAATTGAACCAGCTCACATAGGCCCGGGATTGAACCTCACGCGGGCCCAGCTCGATAACGTCTTTGCCGCCTGAGATTTCCTCCCACACGGTCTTGGAATCATCGAGCGCATCGCGGCTCTGGTCCACATAACCCAACTGCACCGTATCGCCGATGCTGATGTCCCCGCCATCCGGCTGTTCCTCTCCAGTGATCATGCGGAAGAGCGTCGTCTTGCCTGCACCGTTCGGTCCAATAACACCCACGATGCCCCCAGGAGGAAGTTTGAAGTTCAAATCTTCGACCAGAAGCCGGTCGCCAAAGCCCTTGGTGAGCCCTTCCGCTTCTATGACGAGGTCTCCGAGTCTGGGGCCCGGAGGGATCTGGATCTGCGCCTTGCGCTGTAGCTGCTTGCCGGCCTGTTCCAACAACTCGTCATAGGCCCGGAAGCGCGCTTTTGACTTTGCCTGCCGTGCGCGCGGAGAGGCCTGAATCCATTCCAGCTCACGCGACAGTGTCTTCTGACGTGCGTCTTCCTCGCGTTGCTCCTGCTGCAGCCGCTTTGCTTTCTGGCCAAGCCAGGAAGAGTAATTTCCCTCATAAGGAATGCCCTGCCCGCGATCGAGCTCAAGCGTCCAGCTGGTGATATTGTCGAGAAAATAGCGATCATGGGTCACCATGATCACACACCCCGGATAGGCTTGAAGATGTCCTTCGAGCCACGCCACGGTTTCCGCATCGAGATGGTTTGTCGGTTCGTCGAGAAGAAGAATTTCGGGCTGAGACAGCAACAGACGGCACAGTGCGACGCGACGTTTCTCGCCACCTGAGAGGTTGGCCACATCGGCATCACCTTCCGGACAGCGCAGCGCGTCCATGGCCATCTCCACCTTGGAGTCCAGATCCCAGAGGTCCTGCGCCTCGATCTTGTCCTGGAGCTCAGCCATTTCTTCCGCCGTCTCATCGGAATAGTTCATAGCGAGTTCGTTATAGCGTTCCAGCAACGCCTTCTTTTCGCTCACACCCTCCATCGCGTTGCCGGTCACGTCCTTATCGGGGTCGAGTTCAGGCTCTTGCGGCAGATAGCCGACGCGAATGCCATCGGCCGCCCATGCCTCACCAACGAATTCGGTATCGAGTCCAGCCATGATCTTCATGAGCGTCGACTTGCCGGCGCCATTGACGCCGACGACGCCGATTTTGGCGTCGGGCAGAAACGAGAGTGTGATGTCTTTCAGAACCTGCTTCCCGCCGGGATAAGTCTTTCCCAGGTTTTGCATCGTGAAGACATATTGGGGCGTTGCCATAGTGATCCTTGCTTGGGAAAAATCGAAATGCTGGCGGCCTTCTAGCCAATCCACCCGGGCGCGGCAAGCCGTTGCTGCCGGTGACGAAACCCTTATCCGAACGGAACGCCGGTAAAGAAGTAGGTACCAAGCCCGCTTGTGAAGATCAGGTTTCCATAAAGCGCGTGTTCAAGGCACACGCCCCAGAACGACCGCGAGGAGAAATAGCGATGGGCGAAAATCAAACCTCCGGCGAAGCTCACGATAATCGTGATCCAGCTTTCGAAAATCAGGTGGCTGTAGGCGAACAGGATCGCATTGACCAATACCGCGAACACCAGATTCCCGCCGAATAGCGCCAGATAGCGATGCGCGAAGACCACCCGGTACATGATCTCTTGGGCAGTCACCGAAATCACCGGATAGAGGAACATGACGGCGAGCCAGAGCTCAGGGGTGCGGCGCGGGAAGGAAACAAAATTCTGAGGGGACCACAGATAGGCAAAGACAAGGATGCCGCTGCCCAGGACTGCAAATAGCCTGAAAATGCTCACAAATTCCGCTTTGGAAACGCGCGTGCCAAGCAGGTCACGCCAGATGAACGTCCTGTCGAAAGCGAGGATGAGTATAAACAGCAGGAACACCGGACCAAGCACGCCGAGCAGCGGGACGCCTGCCATATGCACCAGCACGTAGGCGCAGAGCGGCGCCAACAGATAGATGCCGGCCATTTCTGCCAGCAATCTCATCCTGCCC
>Ga0209633_10000761_pt1 | contig 35729 bp, 21 predicted proteins | sample Cruoilmetagenom1_FD_187290 | JGI IMG/M metagenome (GOLD analysis project Ga0209633, IMG submission 187290) | Oil polluted marine microbial communities from Coal Oil Point, Santa Barbara, California, USA - Sample 1 (SPAdes) (version 2) | ecosystem: Environmental > Aquatic > Marine > Oil seeps ...
TTCGCCCAACTCATATTGCGCGCGGCGATCTCGTGCGCCGGCTGGAGGCGGCGCTTTGCAAGAAACTCGTGCTGGTCACCGCCCCCGCCGGTTACGGCAAAACCGCTTCGTTGCGCGAATTGTGGGACGCGCTCGAAGACCGGGACTGCGTGCGTGTCCGACCAGCGCCATCAGTCGGCGATGCGTTGGGCGGCGATGCGGATCCGAGTGAATTCATATCGGCGTTAGCGCATTCCTGCGCGCAAGCGGCGCTCAATCCTGACGATGCGCCTGACGATGGGCCTGACGATGGGCCTGACCTTGCAACGCCTCATAGAGACGCCGGCTCGCCGGAAGCGACGCTCGCCAATCTTGTGCAACGCCTGAAGTCTCGCCCGCGCCCCGTTGTGATTTTTATCGATGAATATGACGACGCCCGGACCCCGGAGACCGACCGGCTTCTCAAGATGTTTTTGCAGCAGACGCCCGCGTGCGTGCGCGTCGTGCTTGCGGCGCGGTCTGAGCCGGCCTGCGGCGCGGCCAAGATGCGCCTTGAGGGCAAACTTGCCGAGTTTACCCATCGCGACCTCGCCTTCAGCCTCGCCGAAACGCAGGCGCTCTTCAAAGAAGAAGGACTGACGCAATCCGGCGCGGAAAGCCTCGCCGCAAAGACGCAAGGGTGGCCGGCGGCGCTCGCGCTCGCTAAATTGTGGATGAAAGACGGCGATGGCGCGCCCAGCCGCGCCGCGGCGTTTTCGGGCAGCCATCCCATGGTCGCGAATTATCTAACGCAAGAAGTCTTCGCGAGCACGCCGGCGGATGTGCAAAGGTTTCTGATTGAGACGGCGCTGTTTCCTGTTTTCGACAAGGAGCTCGCCGATGAGGTGTTGTTGCGCCGCGACAGCGAGACCATGTTGCACCGTCTTGAAAGTCTCGATGGTTTTATCCTGGCCGCCAATCGGTCACGAGGAGGGTATCGCCATCATCCCTTAGTTGCGGATTATCTCTACAGCCGTCTCCACGAACTTGGCGATGCTGATTATATCGACGCTCTTCACAAACGCGCCGCGGCGTTTTTCGATCGACGGGGTGAATTTTTATTGGCGCTTGAACATGCGATCGCCGCCGGGGACAACGCACTTATTGAATCGATCTTAAAGAACCCCTGCCTCGGGTTCATTCAGATGACGGCCGATGAGCGCCCCTTTATGCGGGTCTTGGGGCGTCTGGAACAATGCATTCCAAACAAACCCGAACAGCTCCGCCCCGGCGCGGCGCTCCGCCGTATCAGGCAAGGCCGCCTCATCGAGGCGAAAGACATTCTCGATAGCGCGCAATTGGATTTGGAAGCACTTAATCGGAATAAGCCATCAACTATTGCGCAGGCGGATTATTGCGCGATCGACGCGATCTATCATGTCTATGCGGATACGCGCGAGGATGACAACACTGCGCTGATTGCGCGGCTGGGAACGGCGCGCGCGGCGCGACCTATGGACGAGCCGATCTATGTCAGCGTTTTGAACGAAGCGCTCGGCGTCTTTCGATTCCGATCTGGGGATATTGCCGGCGCCAATGATGCGTTCGGACGCGCCGCGGACAATTTTGCGCAGGCGCAATGTCACAGCGGAAGTATTCGTAATAACTTTCACCGCGGCGTCATCTCGATGGTGAGAGCCGACATCAGCGGCGCGCAAGGCTTATATGATCACGCGCGGCGATTGCATCAGAAATATTTACCGGACGAGACCGCCTTGTCGGCGATGATCGATGTGAGCGAAGCGGCGCTCAGTTACGAGAACGGCGCCCTTGCGAGCGCCTATGCAATTCTTCCGCAAGCGCGTCGCGCGATCGTTAACAGCGGCGATTATTGGATCGAGCTATTAAGCGTCGCCTTTCGACTTGAAGCGCGGCTTACCTATAGCCAGCGCGGGTTTGACGAGGCGCTTGGGGTTTTGGACCGTGGTCTCGAACTCGCGCGCGAGCGCAGCTATGACCGCCTCAAGAAATCGCTCATGGCGCAAAAACTTCACCTCGCCGCCATCGCCGATCAACTTGACGCGGCCAAAAAAATCGAGGCTGAAATCAATCAATCCTTCGGCCTCCTGAAACACGATCTGCGGGTCGGCTTTGGGTGGCGCGAAGACGCCGAGCGCGCCCTTGCGCAGATTCGGTTTGAGATCGCCCGCGGGCGCGGCGATCTCGCAGCTGATAGTCTCGACGCATTCGACAAAACGTATGAACCGATGGGTCTCGAATGGCTCAAGCTCAAATCAGGCGCGCTATGGGCGCTGGCGCTCGCCGCCAAGGGCGAGCCTGCCGAGGCGGTGGGTTTGCTTCGGCCGCTGCTTGAGCAGGGCGAAGCGCTGGCCATGTATGCGTTTTTTCTGGAAGAAGGAAGTCTCGCGCAAGCCCTGCTAGATGAGGCGGCGCGCCGATTTTCCAGAACCAAGAAAGCGGATGCGTTCAACGCCGTCATTGTGAATTGGCTGGTGGCGTCTTCGTCTTATCTCCCGCCGGAGCAACGCCGCACGGCGCCCGAGCTGACAAAACAACAGCGACGCATTCTCGCCCTTCTGCTCAAAGGCTTTGACCGCAACGCCATCGCAGAACAGGCGGGAACAACTCGCCATAATATTCAATATCATTTGAAGAAGATGTTTGAGATGTTCGGCGTCGCCAGCAGCCGGCGCCTGCAGGCCGAAGCCATCCGGCTGGGGCTGGTCGATGACGCGGATACGCCGCCGGCCTGACCATCTCGGCGTTTCGGTCTGCGCGACATCGTTAGCGAAGGCAAAAACCAGGGCGGTGCGATACCGCGCGCACCGGCTGTTAAATTCAGGATTTTCGCGTCAATCGCGCCTCTTTCGTTCAAGCCTAAGATTGGCGGCGCATCCAGTTTCACGCCAAGCCGGGCGCCCCGTGTGAAGCGCCCGCATTAAATCATTCGCCCGCCATTCTTGGTCTTTGTGCGCGCTATTCCGAAGCAAAAAATCCACGGCGCCGGCTTTGGATAGAAAGCGCGACAACGGGCTTTAATGCCGCCAGAAAATGTGGACTTGATCGAAGCCGGTTTCGATGCTCACAATATCGTTGATCTCCATGTCCCGTGCCATTGTTTCATAATCAATATAATATTGCAGACTCTCAGGGATCTCGGCCGTCTGTTCGGCGAGGTCCTGTGCGAAGTCGGCGGCGGAGCGATATTCGCCAGCATAACGATTTTCCATAGCTTCTTGCGCATCCGTCAAATCGCCAAAATACTCAACGAGTTTTCCGCCTAATGCGCCATGCTCGCCGATAAATTCAGCGAGCGCGCAGATAGTTTCGATGCTTGAATATTCTTCAATTCGAACGCCCTCAAATCCCTCATAATCGTGAATGGCGTATTCTTCGGCGCCCTCTTCGGGCGACGCGCCGAGCATATCGGCGATCGCCTGCCGTATGCCCTCAGCATCCTGCCGGGCGTCGATCCAGGCGCCGTGCAATATGCCATTATTGTACCCTGCCAAACAGGCTGCGTAGATTCTGATTTCTCCTTCTTGGTCTTTCATCGTAATGCCCCTTTCCTTGGGTATTGGTTGCGCAATGCAACCGCCGCCCTTTGGCGAAAACGGGGTGTGCAAGCGGACAAGAAAAATCGACGGCGGGCGCAGGGGCGCTCGCCCCGAGCCTCGGGAGACCGTCTATTTTTCTTAAAGCGCGCCGAGGGGCTTGCCCCTAAGTTTCCCGCCAGGCTGGCGGCAGAAGAACAAGATGCACTATTGGCAATTGTCGTTTATCGGCTGATCAGTTTACCGTTCCGTGCGCTATCCGAAATCACGTTCATCGCCCATACCGCCCGCAGGCCTTATGCAGTCTTACCGGTTTGCCAGGCATTTCCGCCGGATTTGCTGGTGATAAATAGCCAAAAGCAACACTATGATACTTAATATTTCAAACTAGCATTCATCTTGGCAATCTCGCTGGAAGGCGATATATTGATATTTACTGGGGGAGTCGCCGCACAGCCTTCCCGGACGCGCAGAGTGGCCCTCCCTCCCGGGAAATCTCTCCCCTGCAGTCGCCCGGTTGCTGTGCGGCGGAGTTTGTTTGGTCGCCGCACCATGGAAATACAGCGCTTTATCTCAAAATTAATCCAGAAAAACGTTATTTTGAGCAATCGTCTATTGCCCTACCACTTTGCCTGGATATAATGTCTCATAGTATTTAGCTATGCGTTACATAGTCTCAACTCTGAACGGCCATCCAGGAGGCGCGCGTGCCGCCAATCTCGCAACATCGAGGCAACGCCGGCGCACCCCCTGAAAGACTAAATGCGCCGAATTTAGCGGCCAACGAAAGCGAGGCTGTTCCAATGTTTCGCATTACCGCCGGCCCGTTAAAGCTGATTGGCGTCACCCAGAGCGTACAATTCATTGCGGGGCCGGATGGCGCGCGCAAACGACATGATACGCTCGATCATTCATGGACTTTATTGCTTGAGGCCTGCGGTTGTCTGGCGCTGCCGATCCCAAACCAACCCCATCTTGCGTCGAAGTTTCTAAACGAAATCCCGATTGACGGATTGCTGCTGGCGTGCGGCAACGAGCTCGCGGCTCATGGCGGGGGCGCGCCGGAATGCGACCGAACTGAATTCGCACTTCTAACTCACGCTATTCATAACAAATTGCCGGTTCTTGGCGTTGGGCGCGGCATGCAAATCATACAGCGCCTCTTTAGCGTCCCGCTTCAAGAGGTCGACAATCATATCGCGCCAGTGCTGGAAATCGACATCAGCGGGCGGCGCGAAACCGTCAACAGCGATCATCGCTTTGGAGCGACCGAGTCAACTGCCGACCTCAAGGTTTGGGCGCGCGCGGATGACGGCGTCGTGAAAGCGATCGAGGACGAAAAACGCCATCTAACGGGTATCATGTGGCGACCGGAGCGACGCAACCCCTTTGCGGCAAGCGACATCGAATTAATCAAGCGAACATTTGATACGCTCGATAGCGTCGCAGGGCATTAACTGGCGCCTTGATGAATGAACTGACGATATGGACAAAGACAAACGCGATCCGTCGAAACAAAGCGTCCCGCACGCCTCCGCCACGCCGCAAATCCCGGCGCCGTGCATGCATCGCGTGGTCCAAAAACAAATACTCTCATACCAACGCTTTGGACAGGATCCGCTACAATCATGCTGTGACGATATCGGCGCCGAGTCTCTACGAAAAAAGAAAGTATACGTATGACACGACCAAAACCCCACAGACTCATACTGCATCAACCGCTTGCGTTACGAGCCACATAGACGCGCAACCTAGTTTATCACCGCCGGCTATTCACATAATCGCGACAATAGGCGTCAACGTGAAAAATTTATCGAGTATCGATGACCTCTTCGAACAGACCCTGAGCGACACTCCTTGGGCAGTATTCGCAACGCATTAAAATAAGAACGCAATAGTTGAGGAACGGACCGATGCACATGAATGGCGCCAACGCTGAAATCGCTTATGATCTTTTAGAAGACCGCATCGCATTATATAAATATCGACCAGGCATGCGATTGTCGCCGGACCAGCTCTCAAGTGATATCCATATTGGTCTGACGCCAACGCGCACGGCCTTACAGTGGATGCACCGCGACGGATTAATCGAGCACCGGCATGGCCAGGGTTATTATGTAAAAACGCCTTCGACCGAGGAATGCGCCGGCCTCTATCAAGGCAATAAAATTCAGCTTGTTGGAGCCCTCGCGCAGGCAATTAATCCGGCCGCTAACAACAACAATGACAACGGAACGCGCGAAAGACAGATCCCAAAATCGGAAGATTTAGAACAAACCGCCAACGCCAGAGCGCTTACCAATGCTACTGCGCGTCTGTTTACTGAGATCGCCGCTTTGGCGTCAAGCGATATCGTCATGCGGACCGTGCAAACCATCAACAGCAGATTACGATTCATTCGGTTGATTGAGGCTGATGTTTTTGAGGATGCAAATCGCGAACTAAGTGATCTCCATTCGCTGATGATCGACAAGAACTATGACGAACTTCGCGGGTCGGTCAGCATTTATCATGACAAACGCCTCGCGGCTGTCAATGAAATCGTCGATGCATCATTTGCGCGCGCCTTTCGGCAATGAATTCTGCGAAAAAAGACCGTCGATGAGCATCACATATGTTTGCAATCGAGGCGGTCAAGATCCGCATGCACGACAGTTAGCATATGGTTTTCGCACATAGCAGCGTTTTAGCGCCTGCAAGCGGCGAACATTATGGAATTCCAACGCGCATTGCATCGCGATGCGTATTGTAATTGCCGCGCCAATCGACGCCACGCGCCCCAGAACGCTTTCAGCGCGTCTGTATTTCCATGATGCGACCAACAAGATGCGCTTCGCTATATCATCTTTATACCAAATTTAATATTATCAGCTCTATTGAATCAATCATATGATTCAGATGAATATTCATTACAAAATCTTCTTATCGATATAGTTTGAAATCATTTCTAGCTGGGATTATTTTATAAATTCCCACAAAGCGGCGCGCGACGCAGCCATTCATGACGGAAAGAAAGACATGTTTGCTTACGGCAAGGTCACCGAAGAAATAAAGGCCTTAACAACAGCGAAAAGCCGCCAACACTTGATACCAATGCGGATCGCGTCAAACCGGTTTCCTGGTTCCTTATTCAATACTCAACCCCTGGGATGCACGAGGATGAAAAATGCAGACTGCAGCTCTGAGTAAACAGTTGACAAACAATATTTCGGGCAATGGCGTTTATGAGCGCGTGAAAGCGCGCGTCATTGCCCATGAATTCCCCGCGGGAAAACGCATCCTGGTCGAGCCGCTTGCAGATCAGTTTTTTGTCAGCGCGACACCAGTCCGGGAGGCGCTCATTCGGCTTGCTGCAGAACGGATGATCAATGATGTTCCTAAAGCAGGGTTTTTCATAAAGGAAGTATCGGAGACCGAGATTGAGGGGCTTTTTGCTTTGCAGCAACTGCTATTGGATTGGACCCTTAGCGTCGTTGCAAATGAAGGTCGGGGAAATGACGGCCAAGAACACGACGGTCGGGCGCCGGGGATCCTCAAACCGCCTAATCTGCTTGGTGAAATCGATCAGGCGAAGGAAATTTCCCCTCCTGCCGCGGCGCGCATTACCGAAGAGCTTTTTGTTCACATCTCCAGGCAGTCCGGGAACGCCGATGTCATTCACATGGTGGGGAATATAAATGACCGGACCCATTATGTTCGCAAGAAATATTTCGAAGTGTTTGAGGACGCAAGGCTTGGGCTAATCCAGCTTTGCCAAGCCTATCGCCAAAAGGAATTTGATACATTGCGCGAAGATCTAAGAACGCATTTTCACGATAAAATGGAACGATTGCCGGATCTCCTCCGAATACTGAGGGGATCCTTTCTCCGAACCTCCGCCTGATTGTTCAGGCTGAATTTTCTTAAGGTAGTGACGACCCGTGACGGACACCTTGCGACAGGCGATTAACCTTGCATGGCGAGAAGCGGATAATTTTGTCAAAAGGCGTCTGGTCCTAACACTACTCCTGGTGTTGGGAACGGCGGCGCTCGCCGCATTGGCGCCGATCGCCCTTAAATACGCCGTAGACGTTCTGCGGACCAGCCAGCAAGCGGGTTTAGAATTGGCGCCGGCGCCCGGGCGGGCGCCTGAAGCCCTTGGTCCGACGGTTTTCATTTTACTCTATATTGTCAGCCTGTGGGTTTCCCGTTCTCTCGGGGAAGTAAGATGGTTTTTTTACGGCACTGCGGATCAACGTCTCCATCGCCGGCTCAGCCGCCGCTTATTAAGTCATATCATCGACCTCCCCATGTCTTTCCACCTCGACCGCAAAACCGGCGCCTTGAACCAAACGCTGGTCCAGGGCCTATCGGGATACCGAATAATCATGAATCATCTCGTGTTCACGGTTCTTCCCGTACTGGTCGAAGTTCTAATTGTCGGCGCAGTGCTGGTCGTTCTGTTTGAGCCTGAGTTTTTAGTGATCTTGTGTCTGTCCGTTATCGCCTATGCAGCCACGTTCGGCCTCGGCGCTGCGCGGATCATCGGCCCGACCCGCGAGGTGTCGACAACGCAGGTCGAGGCCTATGCGAACATGACGGACAGCATTTTGAATACCGAAACCGTCAAATGTTTTAATGCGGAGCGCCAGATCAACGATCGGTACGACAGCGCCCTGGCCGAGTCTGAGCGCTGGTGGTCAATTTTTTATTGGCGCAAATCGGAGAACGGCCTGCTGGCGGCGATTGTATTCGCGTTGTCTCTCGGCGCCGCAATGATCCTCGGCGCCATGAGAGTTCGGCAAGGGGTTATTTCTGTCGGCGATTTTGTGCTGATCAACGCTTATATGCTGCAGATCGTACGGCCTTTGGAGACGCTCGGCGCGGCGTTTCGCGATATCGCCTATGGCGGCGCCTTTATCGAAAAAATGATGGGCCTGATGGGCCAGAAAACCGAGGGGTCGCAAATCGCTGTCATTGAGGGGCGCGGGCAATTTGACGCCGGCGCCGGCCAATTGGAAGTGCGCCAAGTCTGCTTTTCCTACATCCCCGGCAGGCAGGTTCTTGAGAATATCGATTTCACCATTAAGCCCGGCGAGACGGTCGCGGTCGTCGGAAAAAGTGGTGCGGGAAAATCGTCTCTCGTTCGGCTGCTGATGCGGTTTTATAACCCGGTCAGCGGCGACATCTTGATAAATGGGAAATCAGTACAGGAACTGACCCTCGAGGATGTCAGGCAAACGATCGCAATCGTCCCGCAGGACACGGTGCTGTTCAACGACACCATCGCCTACAATATCGGGTTCGGCAGACGGGGCAGCAGCCAAGCGGAGATTGAGCGCGCGGCCCGTTTCGCTGATATCCACGACCGCATCATGGCGATGCCGGACGGCTACCAGACGATTGTCGGCGAACGGGGACTTAAATTGTCCGGCGGCGAGAAACAGCGGATTTCCATCGCCCGCGCAGTTCTCAAAAAGCCGCAAATGTTTATTTTCGATGAGGCGACCTCATCGCTCGACACCAAGACGGAACAATCGATACTCGACAATCTTATCGAGGTGTCGAAAGGCATGACGACCTTGATCATATCTCATCGGCTATCAATGGTCGTGCATGCCGACGAAATCCTGGTTCTGGAGCAAGGAAGGATAGTCGAAAGAGGCATGCATGACGCCCTCCTGAAAAAGAACGGCGTTTACGCCGCCATGTGGCGAGCACAACACCATCAAGCGGCTGATGATCCGATCGGGAGAAAAGCGTTGGCGTAAACTAAATGCTGCGTTTCACATAAAAACTGAATGTTTTTACATGCGGCGGTCGCATATATTTGCTCACCTTACTGAATAATATAATCAGAATATATTCCTGCCGAAACGTTTCCATGCATCTTATAGTCCGCTCATCATCTCGCGCTCACTACTGGTATACAGAATTCTGGAAACGAAACGACGATGAACAGCACGGCAAACCCGCAACTACTGCTGACCAAACCGGCTTTTGTTTGTCTGACCGATAACACGTTGGTTTTTCTTGACCTGCATAACGACAAATATTCCTGCCTGGAAACCCGGCATACAAAACCCATCGCCGCTCTACTGGGTTTATCGGCGCCTTCGGCGGAAGATTTAGAGCCTACTGAAACCCTTGCCGAATTGAACGGTGAGAATGTTAGTGAGATTGTTCAAAACCTGATCGACAGTGGTCTCGTCACGCGGGATCGGGACAAAGGGAAACGGGCCTCGTTCATAACGCAACACAGCGAGTTAAGGGAGCTTTTGGGCTACGAGATCGGTAGTGCGCCGAAAATTCATACCGGCCATGCTCTCAACTTCTTCAAATCACTGATTGTCACAAAAACCTTGCTGCGCTTTGCGCCCATGGAGCGGATCGTCGCGCGGGTCAAACGCCGCAAGGACCGCTACTATGCGAGAAGCCGGACCGAGCCGAACGCGGAGCGTATCAACGAGCTGGTGGAAATCTACAAGATCCTGAAGCCCCTGTTTGTCACTGTGAAAGACGAGTGCCTTTTTAACTCATTATTCTTGATTGAGTTCCTGGCCTGTTACCAAGTCTATCCCAACTGGTATTTCGGGGTGCGCCTCAATGAGTTCTACGCCCATTGCTGGGTGCAAGGCGGCAACGTCATCTACGACGACTTCATCCAGTCCACCTGCCAGAACCAGCCAATCATGGCGGTCTAAGCCCGCGAGGATGCGCACCCCATGACCATGTACCGATACATCACGCTCATCTGGAACCGAACTGACCGCGAAGCGTCGAAGGCGGCGGAGTTTGTCGCCGCCCGGCTCCACGAGGTTTCACCGCATGCCTGGGCTAAGGCCTGGGGCGCGCAAGGCATCACCGTCTTTGATGCCGGCGAACAGAAAGGGCGTATGCAAACCTACCGCCTGCACGATGACGGGGGCGTTGTTCTCGGCCGGCTGTTCCACAACGACTACACCTCCCAGACGACGGACCTCGACGCGGCACAGTCCCGCGCTTGCCTCAACACCCGAGGCCAGCATCTGATCGATAATTACTGGGGCCGCTACGTCGCGTTCCTGCACGACCGGGGGAGCGGCACGAATTACATTATGCGGGACCCGAGCGGCGCCTTTCCCTGTTTTCACACGCCGTTCCGGGGCGTCGAGATTTATTTCTCCGATATGCAGGATGCGGCCAATTTCGATTTCCTGCGGTTCACAGTCAATTGGGACTGCCTCAAGACCAACATCATGCTGCCAATGTTGCAGAAGACTCATACTGGGCTCAACGAGGTTGGGGAGGTTTTGCCGGCGGAGCGCGTTGAGATCACACCGTTTGAACGGAAAAGCCGATTCGTCTGGAACCCGACAGAGATTTCACAAACAGATGTGGTGGAGGGCTCCGAAGAAGCCGCGGACCTGTTGCGCGAAACAGTCAAGAGCACGATCGGTGCGCTCGCGGGTTGTTACGATACCATAATTCACAATCTCGGAGGCCTCGATTCTTCTATTGCGCTTGCCTGTATGGCGCAGGCGCAAAAACGGCCGGAGATTATTTGCTCCACGAACTTTACTAAATCGCCGCGCGGCGAAGAGCGGCGCTACAGCCGTCAGGTTGCGGAGCAATATGGCGTTGAACTGGTGGAGTGGGAACTTGATTACCGCAAGGCGGATCTGTCAAAGGTATTCACATCGAACATGCTCGCAAACCCGCTCGGTTTCTTTGATTGCAAGGGGCTGACCGGGTATACGCTTGCGCTTGCGAAGGATAGGGGCGCGCAGGCGTTGTTTTACGGCGTTGGCGGCGACAATGTCTTTCACCAGGCGCCGTTCAATACCAGCGCCCTCGACTATGTTCGCTGTCACGGTCTGTTTGGCGAACAGACGCTCAAGATTGCCATGGAGGCCTCGCGCTATGGCCGAAAGTCGCTGTACCGAACCGCCATGGAAATGCTGCGCGAGCGCATCGCCCCACTCTCCTGCAATGAATATCGGTTAAAAGAAATATATGAAGGAGTTAAGTTCCCGTTGGTCAATCCGGAGATTACCAGCGCCGGCGGTCACGAACAGTTCCTGCACCCGCTTCTGATACCGGATGACCGGTCCCTCAAAGGAAAATATCTTCATATTCTGATGTCTGCCCTGTTTTCCATCGAACACTATGATCATTGGGACACCGACTATGTTGCAGAAAAAATTCATGTCTATCTCACCCAGCCAATCATTGAAGCCTGTTTGCGCATACCGTCCTGGGTTATGACCTATGGCGGCGTTGATCGCGGCCTGGCGCGCAAAGCGTTCCAAAACGACCTCCCGCGGGACGTTGTCAGGCGATTTTCGAAATCGGCGCCCAGCGAATTCTATAATGACATCTATAACCATAATACCGATTTCGTGCGAGAATATCTGCTCGACGGCGAAATGGTGCGGAGCGAGGTGTTGCTGCGGGACAAGCTCGAAGCGGTTTTAAACAAAACGGACGTCCGCCTGGGTGCGGCAAAATTTATGCTGCTCGGTTATCTGGCGACAGAAATTTGGCTTCGCAGGTGGAAGGAACGCCCAGTCAACAAAGTTAGAAATCTGGATATCGCCGTGTGAGTCGCTAAAGCCTATGATTGAATAAGAAAAACAGGAGACGCATATGCATGATCTTGGAAAAGTATCTGAAGCGACAAAGGGCCCAGGCCCCGGGCCCGGTGTTGATACCGAAGGGTATTACACTCCGTAATCAAGTCCGATCTTAATTGGGCATAGTTAAGCTTCAATCACCACCTCCCGGCGACGAAAAAGCAGCCTGCCTGATATTGCAGATATAATAATCACTTTATATAGATGGAAGCTTCCGTAAGCGGATCGTAAATTTCTCCTTGCCGGAATGGTCCGGCATATAGCAAAACCTCAAAAGGAGATCATAATGATCGATCTTGGCAAAGCTTCTGAAGCGACTAAAGGCACAGTTATCCCCTTAGGCGAAGACGGTGATGGCTTTCAACGTCCGTAACCTCCGCGTACCAGTGTGCGGCGCATGCCGCACACTGGATTCGCAACCCATAGTGCACGGTAGGCAGCACGGCATCGAAAGATGATTCATCATTATGCGCCAGAATGGTTCGGCATCATTTTATACCTAAAATTGAGATCATAATGATCGATTTTGGCAAAACTTCCGAAAATACAAAAGGTATTTTCCCCCAAGCGTAGGCAAATTTGACTTTCAACGTATCTAATCTATGCCCAACCTGCGGTGCGGCATATTTCAAACTTTAGTTTGCCAATGCCGAGTCTGCGCGAAGATTGCGCCAACGCTCATACTGCGCCGCCTTCTCAGGGTTTGGGTCTTCCTCACCCAAAAGCCAGAACCGCATCCAGTCGAGATTTCTATGTGCGCCTTCATACTGCATTTGCGGTGTGGACGACGAGTGTCCGGTCTTCGGATAGACGACAAATTCAGCCGGCATGCCGGCGCGGACAGCCGCCTTATGCGACCCCAACATAATTATCGCCAGGCTTTCCGCACCCGCCTCAAACAACATGGCTGTATCCAGGCCTTTAAAATGCATGTCCGGCGATAGTTCAAGAAAACGCGCCGGATCATCATAGAGACTGGCGCCATATTGAACATCATGCACATCGCGGTTCAGCCAGCCTGGCATCAAATTATAATTAACAATCTTGTTTATGCTGCCTTCCCCAAAAGAAGCGGCCTTAAAGTACCTCGCTTTGGTCATGACCAACGGCGCCAGCCAGGCGCCATGGCTGTGCCCGGAAATCGCCAGACGTGCCGGATCGGCGAGCCCTTCACTGACCAAATAGTCAATGCCGGTGATGATATCGTCGACCGGTTCTTTATCGATTGCGCTCGGGCTTTTGAAATCGTAGCCGAACGTTCCTGTCCCTCGATAATTGGGTAAGAAAACCGCGATGCCGTTCTGGGCGTAGGCCTCAAACGGATAGGGCCAAATACTCATAGCGGAAAAATATAGTGAAAACTCATTTGTAACTGCGAGTGTCGGACCGCCATGGACGAAGGTGACTAGCGGCCATGGCCTGCTATATCTTTCAGAGGATTCTGACACAGGCTCCAACAGCCAGCCCTGAACCGTGACGCCGTCCTTGCCTTGCCAATGCACCTCTCTCACCGTCGGCATTCGTTTTGCAGCGATGCCTTTATTCAATTGGGTAAGCTGCGTCGTACCATCGTGCTTTCGCCACAGATAAATTTCCGGCAGCCGGTCAAGATCTTCATTGACAAATATAGCCGTTTCAAAATCAGCACTGAACCGTATTTTTTTGGCCGCCCCATCAACATCTTCGAACATGTCAGCTTTCTTCGGTCCAGACGGCTTAATTTCATAAAGGGACGGCCGAGCGCGTACGGTCCTCTCTGAATAAATCGTGTTCTCATTTACGGGCTGGAAAGCCGGCTCAGGGCCGTACCCATATACGTTAAATGGACGCCAGGAGCGTAACTCGAAATCCGCCGCGCCATCATGCGCAAGGTCGACAAGCGACCATTGCATGTTCTTCGCCCACCGATCTTCCTGCACCGTACGACGGACGAACAACCTACGCTCCCCAGGAACCCATTCTCCGCCAGAGTAGATTAATCCTTTGTCTTTCCCCGAAGGCGTACGCCCCCGAGCAAGAACCTTGAATACTTCAGTATACGCATCGAAAACTCCAATGCTCGTATATTTCTCGAACAAAGCTACATGGGACATTTCACGATCGACGTAGGAAACCGAAAGAAATCTCACATCGGAAGACCAGTAAAAACTGCTTACTTTCCCCGGGATTTTTATGCGTTTGGCTGTTTTTGCTGGCGCCCGCTTGAGCCAAAGCTCATTTGACGATCTTGCCACCGTATTAGGCCATTTTGGATTGACAAAACTATAAACCACCGTGTGTTTGGGATCGATGACTACGCCCTCATCCCTGTGGAACAGCCGGTCGTAAAGTGTTGGTGACTTTTCACTAGATCGCGTAAGCCAAGCAAGGGATGCGCCATCGGGTGCAAAACGAAACGCTGTTACCGCATCGCGCGCCTTCGTATGTTGCCGTGTTTTTCTTGTCTTTGGATCGATAGACATGACTTGAGTAGCGCCATCTATGTTCAATAGATAGGCCAGTTCTTGCCTGCCCGGTATCCAGGCGAACCCCCTCGCGTTTTGAATAGCGTCAATACGCTCAGGTTTCGCCCCTGGCGTTGTTGCACTGACCCAAACGGTGCGAATGGCTTTGTTTTCGGCAAGCGACTTGGCCTCAACCGCATAGGCCATCATTTCACCGGTCGACGACAAAGCAAGCTCGGTAACTTTTTGAAGTTTGAAATAATCATCAATGGTGAAAGGGTCGTTAGCGCCGGAGGCTGGCGACACAGCAAGGGCAATGTAGGCAGAAAATATACAACATAGGCAAAAGAGTGGGCGCAGCATTAACTTAAAACCCTTCTGGCCAAGCCACAAATAAGTGAGTTATTCCGCATCCACTATCTTTCTGTTTGCTCCAGAGATACCGGAGAACATTTGCGCTTGCTTCACCTGCGCCGACGTTGCCGGCACAGATCCCGCCATGACAGGGATAAGGAATAGGTTGCAACGACAGGCAATAAACAGCCCTAAAACCGCTTTGTCAGCTCTACAGCGATAAACCGTCCGAGCGGCGAGGCGTTTGTGGGGTCATACCCGAAGACATTGAAAGCTGGATCACCTGGCGTAGCTGGCGGATCTTCATTAAACAGATTGATCATGGACAGGCGCAACACCGTGTCGTCAAACACAGAATTTCCCAACTTATCCTGCGTGTCATAGGACAAGGAGAGATCGACGGTCGTCCAGGAATCAATGTCCGCCGCACCTACACTATTATCGACGCGGTAACTATCCTTGTAATTCACGAACAAGTTTGCGGAGAGGCCTTTATGGGCGTAGCCGGCGCGGCCGCGCAGCGTTAAGTCAATGGGATTGAACTGCGTGTTCAATTGCTCAACCAACGGCGTGGTAACCGCCGCTTGCTGCTGAAAATCGATGAGGTAGGTTCCATCAAGCCCCAAAGAGAACGCTCCCATCTCAGAATCAAGTGTATAAGCCAAGTCAAAATCCACCCCCCTTACATTCGTCAAACTAAGGTTTCGAACCACATTGGAGAAATTGATGATTTGCGCACTCAGCGGGTCAGCGCCGAAAATCGCACGGGCCGGGCGGCTTAGTTGATTCAACACATCATTGATTTGATCCAAGGTCGGGAAAAAGACGACCGTGCCTTCTGGAAAAAGCTCCGGATTATTGAAGGCAATGTTCGGCGCATTAAAGATTGAGCTACCGTCTGGTACAGGCGTGTCGCCTAAACGATCTTTGAATTTAATGTCGAAATAGGACGAAGTAAGCGAAAACTGATTGCCGCCCCATTCCTTGTTGAAACCCAACCCCGCCGTAAAGGCACGTGAGCTTTCGGCGTCCAGATTCGTACTCGTTCCACTTACGGATAAAACATCAACATCAGCGATCGACGGGTCACCCGACGTTTGACCTAGAATAGTATTAAATAGCGCCGATGGATAGGCCACAGCATTAAGATCACTTGCGCCGACCCGCCCCAGAGGCGGCGGATTGAACGACGTGCTGTAAGAACCGCGGAGATTAAGCCCATCAACAGGCGACCAGAGAACGCCGACCTTTGGATTAATCGTCGACCCGAAATCGCTGTAGTCGTCAAAACGGCCTGACACATTAATCTCCAACCGTTCAACGCCCGGCATTGCGCTATCAGGCCCGATAATAGGAAGGAACGCCTCCCCAAAAAAAGCGTATACGTCACGATCGGCGCTACTTTCCTGCCCGGTTCCCATCAACAAGACATTTGAGAACCCTTCCCCGCGATAATGACCGCCAACCGCAAGTTTGGCATCGCCGCCGGGCAGCCGAAAGATGGGCCCGGACGCCTTGGCGTCCACAGTCCACAGCTTTGAATCGATTTCGCGCTGAATTGTTGTCGTCACCGCCGCGAATTCAGATTCGGTCCGCACATCGCTATAGGAACCGGAAACATCCGCATACCAGTCACTGGAAACCTTCCACGAACCGCCGGCGGAAACACTCCAGCTATCCGACGCGGAAGTCGACCGCGACGGACTACCGGAGAGGTTTGATGAAAAAAGTTCAGTGTCGCGCGTTAAGAATGTGAAATCCCCAACGACTATGAAATCTTGCGTGACCTCTTGAGACGCCGACGCCAAGACGCTGTGGCGTTCCTGGCTCGGCAGTAAGTCATTCGGCAGTAAGGCGCCTTGCGAGAACGACCGGTCGGCGGCACTCAAATTGCCCTGATTGTAATATTCATAGCTAACAAGCGCATTGCCGCTATCCCATGCCTTGCCGCTGGTGAGGCTGGCGCGCTTTTCGGTAAGACCGCCTTCGGTCACCGTTCCATAACGCAAGGACGCCTCAGCGCCGTCAAAATCATCCCGCAGGATAAAATTGACAACCCCGGCAACCGCGTCACCCCCATAAATTGACGAAGCGCCGTCCATCAACACTTCGACGCGCTCAAGCGCCGATGCCGGGATCATGGAAATATCGACGAAATCACCAATACCCGATGACGGCGCCAAACGACGGCCGTTGAGCAGGACCAGCGTCGATCCCGACCCGAGGCCGCGCAAATTTACGCTTGATCCGTTCGTACCTCCCTGAAACGGATCATTAAATCGAGAGCTGTCGTCGTTCGGCAAACCGTCCACGCCCGCATTCGACCCACCCCCGAAACTGGACGGCAGCGTCCGGATAAAATCCTGCGCGGTCGCCGCGCCGGTTATTTGAATATCTTCGCGATCAAACGTTCGCACCGGGGAGCTTTCCGGCGCAATGCCGCGAATATTCGTGCCCGTCACAAGGATTATGTCGCGCTCATCGTCTTCGCCATCACCGTCGTTAACGTTTGCATCAGTCGCAATCTCGTTTTGAGTATCAATCTGAGCGAGCCGTACTTCACGCCGCGACAATTCTCCTACGGAAGCTTCCTCGGTTTTGACAATAAAAGCGGTTCGAATATAAACAACGCCGTCTTTGTTAACCTCATAGACAAGGTCGGTATCGCGAATGATCTCGTCCAATGCGGCTTCCTTGGAATAAGAACCGTCCACGCCGTTCGTTGTTTTGTCAGCGACGTCTCGCTCCGAATACAAAATCTCGACATCGGCCTGCTCGGAGTAAGCTTGCAGCGCATCGCTCATTTCCGATGGCGGAATATCGAACTCTTCGGTATCCGCGCGATCTCCGTCCTGTGCAAATGCATGCGTCTGTATTGATAAACAAAACGCAACGGCAGTCGTCGCAGATAAAATTCGTCGCCAGCTTGAACCGGCCGTACTCATTCCCGCATTCTTTTCAAGTAAACTATTCACGGAGACCCCTCTTGAGTTCGGCGCAGTTTGTTTTTCGAAATTATGCGCCCGATACTAATCACAACAATTTTGCGAACCGAATCCCCAAGGTGGTTGTGTATTTTTTGATTGGCATCCTGATCAATGAACGAAAGAATCTAAGGTTTGATCATGTTGCTACGTTACGCAGGGTATTGCACTCCGATTCAATCGCGGCAAAACTGTTTATAGACGTCGACATTGGAAATTGGACGCTACGCAACGAGTCGCTTCTTCAAGCACTGTTATAGACATAATGCCGTCAACTGCGAATAAGCAAAGGAGCAATATATTGTTGAGTTGCCCACGTCGTTAGCGCCGGTCCCACATCATCCGTGGCGATATTCAACGGCTCTGTTGGCGATAGGTCCTAAGAGCCAAGCATAAACAACAATTCTGTCGTGTGGGCGCGCGCCAAGCGCACATCAACGCATTTTTTAGAGCGCTCGCGAAGTAATCAATAGATTCGGAATAAAAAATGGCCTGCCGATTCGCAGGTCTTACGGGGCGCAATCGACAATCGCGAGACTATCATCGCTTTTTTCGTCGCGAAACACGGCCGCCGCGAACGCGGAAGAAGCAAACCCTAGATTGCCCAACATATGCACAATCGTATATTGAGTAATAAACGAGAATTCGAATTCTACGCACGCCAACAGCGCGCCGTCAGGCATGACGCAATTCTTGAAGGCTGACCCGAACGTGATTAAACGGACAAAAGATGCGCATGTATTTGACTAATCATTATGCAACAACTCACCCCCTAGTATCGGCTTGCGCGAATGGCGGTAGACCTTCACGCAACTGGCACGGTAGATTCGCAATGCGATCCATTCCGTACAAAGTCATAATGTAGATCCGCCCCAATCAATATCTGCTAAACCGGTGCTGACAGAACGATATCACCGCGCGGACGGCGCTCCACCCGAACGCCAAAAAAGCCTTCAAGAGCGTTGACGAAACGGTCGCTATTGCCGATCCGGAATACACCGCTGATTCTAAGTTCGTTAAGGTCACTATCGGCAATGGTGATTTTATCCGCAGAGTAACGGTTTATTTCGGCGACCGCTTCCGCCAGAGGCGTATCGCGAAAATTGACCTTCCCGTCCTGCCACGCGACGATGCGGCCGACGTCAACTTCGAAAACCGGCGATAGGGCTCCGCGCGAGGCGATTTCCACTTGCTCTCCGGGAGAAAGTGCTGCACGCGCAAAAATAGGTTCAGATAATTCGTCTTCCACCATCGACTGCTCTATGACTGATCGATCGGCGAGCGAATCAACTTCGACTTTGCCTTCGATCAGCGTCACTGTTACGGCGTCTGAGGATTTATAGACGTCGAATTCGGTGCCTACGGCGCGCACGCGGCCTTCTCCTGCGTAAACGACAAAGGGCCGCCCGGCGGCGTCATGTGCGACGTCGAAACTTGCCTGACCGTCCACAAGGGTTATCCGGCGCTCGGTTGTAGAGTATTCCACATCGACAGCCGTCGCTGTGTTAAGCATGATTGTGGAACCGTCCGCCAATTCTACCAGGCGCTGCTCGCCGAACGCCGTGCGGTAATCTTCCGTTCCAAAGCGCAGGACTTGCAGCGCGATGACAATTGAGACCGCCGCGACGAGGGTGATTGCCGCCGGCGCCGCAAACAAGCGCCGAGGTTTGCTGAAAAAACGCCCCAGCGAATGCTTTGCGCCGCCGGCTTTGAGGCTTTGCGCTTCAATGAGACCGGCCCGCACAGTTTCAGAATTGGCGAGCGGTTCCATTCCGTCCCAGAGCGCCGCAATACGCGCATAAGCATCCGCGTTGGCCGGGCTTTGCCGCAGCCAACGCTCTAGTTTTGCGACGTCAGCATGCGACATGGCGCCAGAAACGAATTTTGAATGCCAATCCACCGCAGCCGCATCGGGCGTTTGACCATCATTGTTGTTCGTAGTTTCGATATCTGTTTGGGCGTGCATTTTTTTACTCCGCCGCCTGACGGCGTTGGAAGTCGCCATCTATGGCGTCGACACGATCCCTTATATGGATGAGCGCCTGGCGCATATAGTATTCTATGGACTTCACTGAAAGGCCCATTTGCGCTGCAGTGTCTTTATAGCTACGCCCCTCGAACCGCACCATTAAAAAGGCGGCGCGGCATTTCGGGCTGAGTTCTCCTATCGCCTGTTCAACGATTGCGAGTTCCTGTCGGCCTTGAGCAATACGCTCGGGCGATGGGGCATGAGACCTCACGTCTGCCTCGGTCGCGTCATCGATGGAGATATGGCCGTCAGCATTCGTAAATCTGCGATGTTGGTTCCGGTTGTAGATGAAGTTCCGAGCCGCGCGAAACAGATATGCACGAGGCTGTTCAATCGCGGCCGCATGTGGCTGGCGTGCGATTTGACAGTAGAGGTCCTGCGCGATGTCGTCAGCCTCTTCCGCATCGCCAATGCGGCGGCGCAGAAAGCGTATGAGCGATCCATGATTTTCACGTACGAGCGATTTCAAAAATGACCGGGTATCGGCCGCCCTGCCCGCGGCGCAATCGGCGTTTCGCTCTAATTCGTCCAAGGTTCCGTGAGCCATTTTTTCACCTAAGGCGCGTTTCTCGACGTTGCGTATCACATTAAAGTCTAGCAGGATTCAGTATTGGTCAAAGCGCCCATACGCACCTCTAACCCTCTGAAGTTATTATAAAATCTTCTATCCCTCAACCTCGATCAAACTCTATTTGTCAACTCCCAATACTCTGCTTCGATCTCTAAGTATTGACCCACCGATCAGATGACACGGGAATTATCCGGCTTAACGCAACTCACTCGCGCATGTTACGAACATAAAGAGAATGGATCACGCAGATTTCAGCTTAGATAAATTTGGCGTTTGCCGTTTATCGCCAATGGCAATTTTGGAGCCAAGCCGGCAACGGGGAAGTCGCCAAAAATAGCGCGTCATTTGAATAGATAAAATACAAGCAGTCGCCATTTTCTGCGCGTTGAAATCGGATTGCATGCTTAAACGAGGGCGCTCCCCAGACGATCAATCGCATTTGGACGCCAGAAATCCGTATCCATGATACGGGCGCCAGGCGCCCAAAAGACGTTTCGTAATCCCCGCGCCTTGTTTTCAAAAAAATATCCCAGGCGTCGTCTATAAATTTCAAAAAGTTTTTGAACAATAATGCGACGTAATTATTTGTCATAATCGATGCGATTTTCACTGGGCAATATTGCATATACGTATTTTGGGATGCTTGCCAAAGCCGGGATTTGATGCGCATTGGCAGTCCGCAATTTTTACCCGTGAAAACGCGCTATAAGCAATAAGATTGGCGTTGGCGCCGGCGGCGCCATTGGCGTGCTTTCCTGCTCGGTTATGGAATAGATCAAGCTTTCATCACCCCGACCTTTCGCCTGTGACTATCTAACAATTGATACGCTGCTAGTAAGGCTAGACTCTGGCGATTATAGGGCCGGCGTCGATTTACTCGCGGCGAAGGTTGTCCGCAATCAGAACACATAATAAGAATATTATTCAATTACTAGGACAATACGAAAGACAATCACAATCTAAAATTGATCTCTGTTGGCGTGTTTCATGAAAGTACATAAATTCTTTGGAAACACTAAATGGCCCTGGTTGCAGAAAGCGCCGCATTCTCGGTAAGCGGCTCAGATAGCGAATGCGCTCTATACACGGCTGAAACGGTCGACGAGATTCCGTCAGCGTCAATCCGCAACCTATCTCAGCCACAGCTGACATATATATCCTGCCTGATCAGGGATGGCGTTAGTCATTATATTGATAATATTCCCCGTGACGTCGATTTTGGACTGATCGTCCATCGAAACTGCGCGCTCCCTTTTACCGTCAGCCATCGACAGGCGCTCGCATTCCCGATCTCCCCGAAAACCTGCTATTTCTCGTATCCGTTGCTTATTGAGGAAAAAGGTTATGGCCGAGGTAACGCGCCTGTGGCGCGACTTATACTTAGGTTACTCGAACGGGTCGTTCGCTTCGACAAACTCATCGTCTTGAACAATTGGTTTATCACGAATAATCCCTCGCCCGCCTTTTCCGCAGAAGACCTTAGCGCGTTCGTGAAAACGCTAACCGCGCGTTATCCCAAACATATGCTCATCATAAAGAGCGTACCTGAAACGGATCCGACTAATGTCATTTCCTCGCTGCGCGCTTGCGGATTCGATCTCATCAACTGGCGCATTTGCCACCATTGGCGTCCAAGCGGCCCGCAGCGCTCAAAACGGACAAAGCAGTTCAGAGTGGACCGCCGATTGCTGGAAAATACTCATCTCGATACTTTCTACGCCAAGAAAATGACCGATGCGGACGCGGCGGCTTGCGAGAAGCTTTATCAATCATTGTATATCGGCAAGCATACGCCAATGAACGTACGGCTCAATCGGCGCTGGTTTTCTCTTACATGCAATTCCGGCTTTCTCGATTACTTTCTGATCGCCGATGCAGCTAAGTTGAAAGCGTTTGCTATTTCCTACCTAGACCCGCTCGGCGTCAATACGGGATTTCTCGGCTATGACCTCAAGGATGGTCGCGAGCTGGGCCTCTACAGGATGGTTGTGATTTCAACGCTTTTAAGATCCATCAGCGAGGATAAGACCGTTAATCTGAGCACGGGTGTTGCAAGGTTCAAGGAACTTCGCGGCGCCTCCCCTTATATTGAATATGAAGGCCTCTACACCAAGCATTTATCGTTTCCAGCGCGAATTCTAACGCCGTTCTTTGTTTGGGCGTATAACCGTTTCGGCGACGGCGTGCGTTCGCGTTAACGCCAAACGCGGCGGCGGACAGGACTTGGACCTTGCTGATACATTGTTGAAAGCCGCGAGGACGTCGTCGCCACTATCGCAAAAGCGAAATATCTTACGGCCGCGCCAAAGAATTATGACGGCGCCGATACGACATCGGCGCCATCAACCAACTCCAGCCTTTTTGCTTCCGCCACAAGGCGAGCGCTACTGGTAACATTAAACAGTCCGAACATTTTCTTGAGATGATACTGGACGTTGTGGGTCGTTGTCTCCGCTTCCTCGGCGATAGCCTTACGATCAAGTCCCTGCGCCAAGAAACGTAAAATAAGTTCCTGCTGGGTCGTCAGCGTCGGTTTCTGCAGGCGCTGATCAGGAGGTATGTATTTAGAAGAATCGACAAGCCAGTCGAGAACCGTTTTATTAAATTCATTCGCCTGCTTGGATTTTGAAAACCGCCGCGCGGCCTCATCGATAAGGCGCTGGGCGAGCAGTCCTTCTTCAAGAACAAATGACCGCAACCCTAAGTCTTCACCAGTCTCAAGTAATTCGCGCAATAATACAGCCGCCTCCTGGGATTGACCGGCGACCAATAGCGCCAACGCGCGAAGCGTTCGCGCTTTTAGCTTGAACCATTGGAGGTTTGCGAGTTGGGCGTCCTTGTCGAATTCATCCAATGCAGCTAGCGCATCGTCGCCGTGTCCGCACTCAATATCGAGGCGGATAAGGGCCAATCTGAGTTCAGCGTTCTCGCGCCAAGCATTCGGCGTGCGCGGATTACTGTCCAGCGTATAGTTTTTCTCCTTGGCAATTCTTCTAGCTAACTCAGTATTTCCAGCGATCGCGGCGAGATGAATCTTTTGTGCAGTGAGAGACTGTTCCAACCGCACAAATTCACGCTCCCGCGCGAGATCGGCGCCCTGTCCCAAGAGACCGAGTGCAACGTCAAGACCGTGTTTTGCGTATTTGAGCCTTGCTTCCATTCGAAAGGCTCGGGCGAGCAATTCGACCCAAAAGTCGCCGCCTGAAACGATAGTCGTCCGCGCGGTGTCGAACAGCTTATCAGCTCGTTTCAACTCGCCGCTCTCATAATGCAGTTCAGCACGACCGATATCGATTATCGCCAACAACTTTCTATCGCCGGGCAGAAATCGTTCATGGAGTCTGTAGGAGCGGTCACAAAATATTCGGGCGGCCGGTATATCCCCTTTTAAAATCGAGATCATGCCGCGATGCACCAGATTATGGATAACGCTGAAATGCGATTGAGCTTTTGTGAAATGTTCGATCGCTAATTTAAACGCCTCGTCAGCATCATCGACCCTTCCCTCGCGAAACAAGGTCATGCCAAGGACGTTGTTCAAAACACCCCAATACATTGGATTGCTGATTTCACTTGTCCGCAGGGATCTCTCAAGTTTCTGCACCAGATTACTGCTTTGAGCATGATCGGTATAGATATTATGAATCGCATCGATTACCACATAGTCATCACGCGTAAGCTTGGTCGCCCTATCTTCGTCGGGCCGTTCGTGTTCGCCCAATAAATCCTTGACGCGTTTAAGCTCTCCGCGGGCGTCTTTAAGGCGCCCCTTTTTGATTAGGGAGAAGGCATGCGTCGGCAACATACGTAGTTGTCCGCTGACACTGTAGTCAATTCTCCGCATCACCCGCTCAAACGAATTGAAGTCAACCGTTAGCCAGAACAAACCGCAATTTGGCTCCTCAACGATTTTCGAAAGACGGTCTTTGTCTCCGCCTTCAATAGCGTGCTCCAACGCATAGAGGAGTTCGCCGCGTCGGTGGAAATAGGCCGCAGCTCGCCCGTGAAGGGCTTTGATATAGTCAGCGTCTTGAAGGGAGTGGAGCCGACCACGAAGATAATCCGCCAAAAGCGGATGGTGTCGATATCGCCGACGTGCGGGATCAACAGGCAAAATAAAGGCGCTCATGCCTTCAAGGCGAGGGAGCATGTGGTCGCTGTCGTCACGCAGCAAAATTTCATCCGCCATCGCCGCATCGAAATATGGAAGTATGGCGGTTTCGGCGAGGAACTTCAGCATGTCTTCGGACATTGTCATGAAGACTTCCTGCTTCAGATAGTTCGCAACTTCTGGAAGATCTCCGGAAAAGTTCATCACAAGGTCAGACGAACGGTTTTCCGCCGCGATCCATAGCTTCGCCAGGCGAAGCGCTGCAGGCCAACCTTCGGTTTTAGCGGCTAGGCTTTCAATTGCCGGCTGACTCAATCCGCCGCCCCGGAACAGTTCCTCTGTTTCCGCTACGTCAAAAGCCAAATCAGCATATGTGAACTCCGCCAAATCACCATCGAGCCGCATTTTCGCGACGCCGCAGGCAGGTTCTGAACGCGCGGCTAAAATAATCCGAACACGCTGCGACGTGCGCTGCATCAGCATTTTGACGAGAAGGTCGACTTCGGCGCTTTCAGCGTTCTGATATTCGTCGATGAAAAACAGAATGTTGCGAGATTGACGCTGTAAAGACGCGGCAAATTCTGCAAGAGTCGTTTCCGGCGACATGGCCATATCCGGCTTGAGGCGGTCGGCCGGACCTTCCAAATCAACGCCGGCTTGCCTGCAGGCGTTGAACAATGCGGCTGTAAATCTGATCGGATCCGCATCGCCTGCCGCCAACCCGACCCAAACGCAATGATCGTCCCCTTCCACTAAAGCATTCCAGAATTGACGAAGAAGCGTTGTCTTGCCGAAGCCCGCCGGCGCGTGGATAAGAATGAGTTTCTTATCCCGCTCACTTTTAAGACGACTAAGCAGCGCCGTTCGTTTGACTTCATCAGTCTTGTTCAAAGTTTCGCGTTGTGCGGCGCGCGCCATGGCTATGTCTTGGTTTATTGTCATCTATGTCCGTGGTCGTGATCGCTTTTAGAATCAGATGTTTGCGCCTTGTTCCGGTTCGCAGAATGACGCTCTAACGCCGCCCGAAGCTTACACCATACTTTGCGGATTGGCGCCACAACCACCTGTCTATACGTTACAATCCGGGGCAACCATACGTCCGGCGGCGACGCAAAGATGGTATCTCGCTCTCGATCTGACGGCTGCGCTTCGCGCCGCCGCGCGGGGCCTCTTTTAGAAATCAAAACCGGAGTCGCCCCTCAACGCCGTAAGAGGCAGGTTGGCCGCGAAAACCAATGTCAAAGCCGAGCCCGGAAAATTCGGTCGGATTAAAATCCGTGTAATAGTCCTCATCGGTAATGTTGCGGCCCCAGGCATATAGTCCCCAGCGGTCCGTTTCAAAACCGGCCCGGAAGCTGAGCAGATCGAGCGGGCCCTGCACGTCAAGATTATCGACTTGCCAGAAACGTTCGCCGCGCCGCTCATAATCAACGCGCATGAAAGCGAAGACATCGTTGATGACAGGAAAGCGGTATTGCGATCCCAGATTGAGCGACAATTCTGTCGTCTTCGGCGTGTGGTTGCCAACCGATGTCGGGAACGGCGTGTTTTCCTTGATCTCGGTATCGGTCGTGCCCAGCCCGGCGTAAACCCGCCATTCGTCAGTAAGCCTTGCCTGCGCCTCGACTTCGACGCCGAAGATTTCAACACGATCGATGTTGGAGATGATCTGCCCGCCTTGCGCGAGGCTAAGGAAGAAAAATTGAAAATCTTCCACGAAGGAATAATAGACGGCGCCGTTCAATGTCAGGCGATTGTCCCACCATTCGGATTTGAACCCGCCCTCGACGCTGCGCGTGATTTCATCGCGGAAAGGCGTAACGCCGGGCGCGTTGAAGCCGCCGGAGCGAAAACCTTCGCCATAGCTCGTGTAAAGAAGAGCGTTGTCATGCACATCATAGCTGAGCGTGACTTTCGGCTGCACTGCGGAAAATGAAACTTCGCGCGTGGCGCCGGTCAGAAGATCTTCCTGAAACCGGTTGTCTTCATCATAACGCAAGCCGGCGGCAATTTTAAACCGGTCGGTGATGTCATATTCGAGCTGGCCGTAGATCGACCAGGCGTCATTGTCATCATCTTCCGTCTGGCGCAGGAAGATAAGCGCCGGATTATCAACCTGAGCCGGGTCGCCGTCGAGATCGGCAAACAACACCGCCTCCAGCTGACGATCCGTATGGATATAAAATGCCCCTGCGATCCAGCGAAGGCGCTGGTCATCCGGCGACACCAGACGCAGCTCCTGGCTGGTCATCGCCAGGTCGAGATCCGATCCCTGCCCCAGCGATCCAAAGCCGAAACCGCCGGACGGATTGTTGACCGGATTGGAAAAGTCGATGTCGCCGCGGACTTCCTCATCAAGCTCGGTATATCCTGTGATCGCGGTAAGCGTTGCAAAACCGAGATCCACATCGGCCTTGAACGTCGCTTCAAATACGTCGCCAACAGCGTCGCCAAGAAGACTGTTGCTCGGATCCTGAAAGTCATTCGCATTGCCGCTTGAAACAAACGAATCGTAAAGCGCGCCCGCTTCAAAGTCATTATATGCGACGCGCGCATCCAGCGTGATGTCGTCGCTTGCGAAGAATATCAGCTTGCCGCGAATATTGTAGTCATGATCGGTGGTATCGACATTTTGATTGAGAAACGTATTTTCGATACGCCCGTCATCTTGCTTGTAGGAGCCGGCGACACGAAACAAAAGCCGATCTTCGACAAGCGGACCGCTAACGCCGCCCGAAAATTCGATGGCGTCGCCATTTCCATAAACGCCGCTCAGAAAACCTTCAAATTCGTTTGACGGCTGCCGGGTGACAATCCTGATCGCGCCCCCTGAAGCATTACGGCCGTAAAAAGCGCCTTGCGGTCCTTTTAAAACTTCGATCCGCTCGATATCGAACAGGTTCATTTTGAGCTGCCGCTGATTGTTTTGCGGCGCGCCGTCGACGATGATGGCGAGCGGAGAATCGGCGTTATTGATTTGCGTAACGCCGCGGACAACGGCGAATGTGTTGAGATAGGTAAAAGAATCGTCGAGCGAAACATTGGGCGTTAAGTCAAAGAAATCCTGCGTCGTCGCGACGCCTGCATCGATAATGTCCGATGCGGTAAACACCTTGATCTGGATGGGCACGTTCTGGAGCGGCTCTTCGCGGATGCGCGCCGTTACGGTGATGACATCGGCGCTCTTATTCGTCTCAGCTTCATTGCCGGATTGCTGCGCATGAGCGGGCGCGGCGATCGCGCCTACGACGCAGGCTGCGCCCGCCAGTTGCGCCGACCGTCTCATACTTTTTCGTTGTTTCAATTGAATCATAGTTTCCACCCCTCTCTAACCCTATGAGTCATTTTCTCGTCCGTTCCCTAAAAATATCAGCGTTAAACCGCAGTCTCCGATGACCAAGCCGCCTATCGGATTGGCGCGCCGCTCTGAGGCTGCTGAGGAGATCATGTCGCGGCCTCCATAATTAGCGATCATCGAAACCATGCTGTTTGCCGGCAATCATAATAGCTTTCCACCTTCACTCGCGCCATCGCAGCCTGATACTATGAATGATGCCATTAATTACTATTATTTAAAGCGCAAACCTACTAAAAATCCTGCTCACTTGGATGGGCAACTCCGCGCAACCCAATGAAGATGCGATGAGCCTCGGATAAAAAATGGCCAACATCCAATCCCGCTGGCAATTTTTGGCCATTTATTCAGCGTAATCAGCTTACTCAGCAGAAGTATCTTTACGGTATCATAGTTATTTCGTTATTAATTCATAGTATATGCGCAATTTTAATCAGCAGCCACGCCTAGCCGCAAGCCGTCGCTCCGAGGGCCAGAGCCCCTCAGCCAGTTTCGCTGCCGGGCCCGTGCTGGACGGCGATCCAAGAGGGCTTGCCTGGCGGCTTTCTCGCGTGGCGGGGGCGGCGAGTTCGCGTCCTATCTTTCCAAGCCCCTGATAGATTCCATGGTGAACGGCGCTGGCGAAACCGAAACATCCCCGGTTTTGTTGTTTCGCAGTCACGTTACAAGCCACTGGCTCGGCCGGACGACAAAATGAAGCGGCGTTTATGAAGTCAGTTAGGGGCCGGATTAGAACAACTGTCATAATATTATGGCGGCATAATCTATATTGCGTATTATCACGGAGACGGCATTTAAACATTTCGGGCGCGCAAATTGCGCCCCAGAAATAACGGTGGAAATCAATTTGAAGCGATGTAGCGTGCGTCTTGGCGTGGACGTTGGAGGCACGAACGCCGACGTCGCCGTGATCGAAGGCGGCGAAGTCATTGGCGCACACAAAGCCCAGCTCCAGAACAGGATCGGCGCCGGCATAAACGCTGCGATCCGAGAAGCGCTTGCGGCGAGCAAGGCCCCAGCCGAAAAAATCAGCGCCGTTGTAGTCGGCACGACGCATTTTACCAACGCGGCCATTGAAGGCCGAAGGCTGCAACCGGCAGCCATCCTGCGCATTTGCCTTCCTTCTAATCAAGACCTTGAGCCGATGACGGACTGGCCGCCTGATTTGCTGCGGGCTGTAGGCGGTCACATCTATATGGTTCGCGGCGGCTATGAATTTGACGGGCGCGAGATTACCCCGCTTGATGAAAACGGGGTACGAAACGCCGCGCGCGATATGCGCCGCAAGGGCATCATTAACATCGCTGTTTCTTGCATATTCTCAACGATCAATGACGAGATGGAAAATCGCGCCGGTCGGATTATCGCTGATGAAATTCCTGACGCACGGATCACGCTTTCAAGCCGCCTTGGTCGTTTCGGCCTGATCGATCGGGAAAACGCTGCCTTGCTCAACGCGGCGCTAAGCAGTCTCGGCAGCACAATTATTGAGACGGTCGTTCGCGTTCTGAGCGAGCTTGATATCACTGCGCCCTTTTACCTCTCGCAAAATGACGGCTCACTGATGTCGCCAGAATACGCAGCGCGCTATCCTGTGCTAACTTATGCATCGGGTCCCGCCAACAGCATTCGCGGGGCTGCACATCTGACGGGCCTTGCCGACGCCATCGTTGCAGACATCGGCGGAACGACAACGGATGTGGGCGAGCTGAAGAACGGTCTTCCACGCAATCGCTCTTTGCCAAAAAGATTGGCTGGCGTTCGCACGAATTTTCGAATGCCCGATCTCGTCCAGATCGGTCTCGGCGGCGGCAGTATTGTCCGGCTCGGCGCAGACATGATGGTCGGTCCGGAATCGGTCGGCTATGAATTAAACAGCAAGGCGTTGGTGTTTGGCGGCGATGTACTCACGGCGACGGATATTGCGGTCGCCGCTGGCCGGACCGAGATTGGCGATCCAGCACTCGTTTCGCACCTCCCATCGGAAGACGTGGCGCGAGCCGACAAATTGATCCAGACAATGATCGCCGACGCCATAGATCAAATGAAAACCAGCGCGGCGCCGCTCCCGGTTGTGCTGGTTGGCGGCGGGCGCGATCTGATTTCGCGCCAGTTGCCGGGCGTGGATGAAATATACATCCCCGATCATGCCGACGTCGCGAACGCCGTGGGCGCTACTTTTGCGCTCGTCAGCGGCGAGGCCGAGCAACATGTTGATTACAACGCTGTCAAACGCGAAACGGCGATTGAAATCGTCAAGCGAAAGGCGCAAAGCGAGGCGCTGGCCGCGGGCGCCGATCCCGCAACGTTGCGCGAAGTTGAAGTCGAAGAAACGCCCCTTCCCTATTCCGCTGGCGGGCTAATCCGCGTCCGCGTCAAAGTCGTCGGGGATTTGCTCATCGAGGAGCGCGGGTAAGATGCTTTTTAGGCGCTCCTTACGCATCGACGCCGGCGATCTCGACGAGCTCGTTTATGGAACCGCCATACTTGCGTCGGGCGGCGGCGGAGATCCTTACATCGGACAGCTGATCCTAAAACAAGCTCTCCAAAAATACGGTCCCGCAAAACTTCTCGATCCGGTTCGAGTCCACGACAAGGCTTTGGTTCTTGTTGTTGGCGCAATTGGCGCGTCAACGATTTTTCTTGAGAGATTTCCGAGCCTTGACGCACTTGCCGGTGCGGTCACGGAAATGGAAAGCCGTCTAGGGCGCAAGGCCGATGCGCTGGTCGCCGCCGAAGCGGGCGGCCTCAACGCCATTTTGCCGATTGCGCTCGGCCTCAGGCTGGGCCGTCCGATAATTGACGCCGATGGAATGGGCCGCGCCTTCCCTGAGGGCCATATGATGACTTACGGCATTTATGGCGGCCGAATGGCGCCTTTGATCATTGCCGACGATAAACTGAACACTGTCGTCATAGAAGCAGACGATAATTACAAGACGGAGCAGCTGGGGCGCAGTATGGTCGAGCGTATGGGCAACAGCGCTATGGCCGCGACTTACCCAATGACCGGAAAATTTTTTAAATCCGTCGCCATCCGCAACACTATCACCCTCTCCCGCGACATTGGCCGGGCAGCGCTCACCGCGCGCCGCGAAAAGCGCGATCCGAATGCCGCGCTGATTAAATTCTTTTCAGCTATGCACAAACGCCCGCGATTCGCGGAAACGCTTTTTACCGGAAAGATTGTTGACGTCCTGAGCAAAACCGGCGGCGGGTTTGTGCGCGGCGCAATCACGCTTGAAAATGAGGACCGGCGTGATCACTGCATCGTCGAAATTCAAAACGAAAACATAATCGTGCGGATCGGCCAGCGCACCATCGCGCTTGTTCCCGACATCATCACGATACTGGAGCATGAGACCGCCGAGCCGATCACAACAGAGAATCTACAATACGGACAGCGCGTGAACGTCTTCGGCCTGGCGGCGCCCGAACTCCTGCGCACGCCCAAAGCATTGAAGATCGTGGGGCCCCGCGCCTTCGGCATCGATTGTGATTATCAGCCAATTGAAGCGCTCGCAGCTGCGTGACAATCATTACGGATCTTCGCGCCCTTAAGACGGCCGCGCAGTCATATTTCCCATTTACTCGAACCATCTGTGACGAAGGCGCCTTAGCTGTTTCGTCGTAATCCGCCCGCCTTGTACAAATATTTTTCTCGCGGCTGATAAGGGAATAGGCGCTCGTATTTGTCTTTATAGAGGGGAACGACGTGCGCTTAAGGAAAAAGCGCCGCACGGGGCTTTCGCGTCCCAGATAATTTCGAGGGGGCTGATGAAATCATGTCCAGCGATGTTCGTGAACACTTCGTAGCAGCGATCGATAGTCGCGCCATCGATGACGCAAACGCCAGCGCCGCGGTTTTTCCATCCGGAAAGCAGCGGCCGCCAACCCCGATAGGCCGTTCCACACCATCCCTCGCGACCGCAAACGCCCCTGGCTGTCCTCCTATTGCGGTCGTCTCCGGTCCCGGCGTCGTGTGGGGGGAGACCAAAGCACGACGCCGGGACTGCTTGTTACGAACGCGCAATCGATGATGGAAAAGAAGAGCGAAAAGAACGCAAAAGACAGCACCGCAACTGCGCGCGCAACCTTTCCGGCGCTCGATTATTGGATCCGCACCTATTGTACGCCAGGAATACTGGACGCGACTGCTACGGAATATGCGCGGACAAGCGAAGCGGCCGCCCTTGCAGATTTAAAACATCTTCTCCGCTTCGGCGCGGTTACCGATTTTGTGGAACTATCGGCAACCTATTGCCGGGTGGCGGGCGCCTGCGATAAGCCGGACACGACCTGAAACGTCTGGTTCGCCCGGTTACTTTCTTTGCTTTGGGGAACTGCGCGCTTTGATGTCGCGAAGAGCCTGCACCGGGCTGAAATCCAAGATCTCCGTCAGCCGACCCCTGAAGAAAACAAGCGGTTGTCCATTTTCTATTTTCGCGACGAGCGACCGATGCTTCCCGAGTTTTGACATCGCTGAGCAACGCTGAGAACGATTTAGACGACACCACCGCCAAAAGCCACGTTCACGCCTTCCCGGCGTCGACCGAGGCAATTGAGAGAACGCGGTCACAAGCTCGCGGGCGGCGCGCTGTCCATGCCCTTGCGCGCCGTTCCTTATCCGAGCAACTCAGTTCGCTTTCATTCGAACGGCGACCTTAGCTAGATAGCGCCCGGCACATGGTGTGCGTGTCGAGGCCCAACTGCGGATGGCGTCCGCGCCAGCCTTCGGCGACACGCTCTGCGGTTTTCAAAATCTGCAGGCGCAAGCTCTGGTTTATCAATTCATGGGCGAGCGCCAGGCCCGACATACCGGCGCCGACGACTATGACATTCTCATCGCGACTCATCCTTGCCCCTTTGATAAGCCACGCTCGGCCTCGGCCTAAGGCCGCAAACCGCCATTACGAACCCGCACGCTGAGGGAAAGTGAGCGTGATCACGGCGTAGACAGAAGCGGAAATAGCGAAGGCGTCGATGGCCGGGACCGTCGACAAGGAAATTTGAGAAAATGTCGTCATAAACGCGGCGCCACTGCCGAGGGCCCAAGCGATCAGGGCTCGCGGGCGCAGTTTCGCTGTTGTGGTTTCGCCGGCCTCGCGCGTCAGAAAATAATGCGCAATATAGACGCCGGCGATCGGCGGGATCATTGCGCCGATAACAAACAGGATTCCGATAAAGTGCTGCGTGGCGCCGCTCAGCGCAACCACAGTTCCGGCTACGCCAGCGCCGACGGTAAGAATCCAGTCGGTCCGTTTCTCGATCAGTCGCGCAAGACTGAGCGAGGCGGCATAAAGGTTAACGATGTTGGTCGTCCAGGTCGCAAGAATGAGCGTTGCAAGCGCTGGCGCACCGAGACCAATGGCAATCAAATTTTCTGTGAAATCGGAGCTTGCAGTCACGAGACTTGGGCCGCCCGCCAAAATAGTGAACACGATGGACAGGCTGCCAAAACTCATAACGCACGCGACGAATACATCATTACTGGTGCGGGCAAAGCGCATTAGATCCGGCATGCCGCCCGCCAGCCCGGCGACGATTCCCAGCACAGTAGAAACGCCAAGCCCAAATGATTGGATCGAGGCGTCGGCCCGCCCTTGCGTTCGCCATAACTCTTCCAACGAGGATTGACCAAGGAGAGTTATGCCTGACCAAATCAGGACAAGAACGAGCAGCGGGACAGCAATGCGGTTTAGAAGATCAATACCTTTGAACCCGAAAAGCACTGTGCCGGTCATAAGCGCACCACCTGCGAGCTTGTAAATCCATGCAGGCCATTCAACGCCTGCAATTTCCCGGAGGGTCACGTCGACGGCTTCACCAAAAAAACCGACCGTGACGCCGAACCATCCGATTGCAACGGTTGACAGGACCGCAGTCAGAGCTTTGGCGCCGATGGCGCCGAACGGGGCAATGATTATAGAATAGGTAGAAAGGCGCGTCTTCGCGCCGATAAACCCCGTGACCGAGGCTAGGGCGGCCAGTAACACGCCGGCGAAAAAAAATGCCGCGACCCCTTGCCTCGCGCCGAGACCTTTTAAAAGTTCGCCGCCTAAAACAAACATCGGCAATGTCAGCATCATCCCAATGAGGACAATGGCGAGCGTGACACCGGAGACCAGTTCTTTTTCTGGAACAACGCCGCGGGCGTAATTTTCGGCGAAAATGTTATTTGACATCAACCAGCGCCTTTTCGTTCAATTCGATCAACAATGTTCGCGTCGCTCCTTCTGGTGGGCATCGACGGTTTTAATCATCGACGCTGCCCCGCATAACATTTTTGATAAGCCGTCAACAGATGAGGCGAAGATCATCATCGAAATGTGGCGTAAACATTATAACACGATCCGCCCGCCCTCATCATTGGGATACAAACCGCCAGCACCTGTGACTGTTCTCCCGGCCGATCTGGCCTCCGCCATGTGGACGCTACAGCCAGTTCGGCGGTCCAATGGGCGCAATCTCGTGGTTACATAACGGGTGGCTGCGCCATCGGGGTTTCGTCGAAGACCCGCGCACTTTTAACGCCAGCGTTGTTAAAAGATTATGAGCCCGTAATCGCGCTCGAGTAATATGCGCGCAAATAGGCGATCAGCGATTATGATGTTTCAAAAACGATTTGGTGAAATCAGGGCGAAATGATCTCAAGCGATTTTGATCAAGTCGCGGGTTGTGCCTACCAGAAACTAGATTCTCGCATATTCTTTATGCAACCCGCCAAGATGTTTGATTGACCTGATAGCGCCGACGTATTGAATTGGCCGTTTGTTTGGCGAATTCTTCTCCAAAGACAGATGCGTTCGCGCATTATTGTAATAGTGCACATACTCTTTCATTATTCGGCGGAGATGCGCTTCGCCGACGACGAGGATGTGATCGAGACATTCGCGTCGGATAGCCCCGTTAATCCGCTCTGAATATCCATTCTGCCAAGGCGACCTCGGCGCGGTCGGGCGATCCCTGATGCCAAAGCTGCGCAATCTTCGTTGAACAAGGCCGTTAAAGGCTGGATCATTATCGCGAATAAGATATTCGGGCGCTTCATTCCAAGGAAAGGCTTCAACCAGCTGCCGCACGACCCACGCTGCAGTCGGTATCGTCGTCACGGCAAAATGGATAATCTTTCGGCGAGCGTGATTGATGATTACTAGACAATAAAGCAGCTTGAACTGAATCGTCGGAACAATGACGAAATCCATCGAAGCGATGCCCTGCTTGTTGTTCTCAAGGAAGGTCTTCCACGTCTGTCCGCCACCGCGCGTCAGGTATTTCACCATGTACTTAGCGACGGTTGTCTGCGAAACACTGTAGCCGAGCAACAAGAGTTCACCATGGATTCTGGGCGCGCCCCAAAGTGGGTTTTCCCGACTAACCCGCCGGATCAAATCGCGTAACTCAGCATCTATCTTTGGCCGCCCGCTCCTGCGCCTCGATTTCCAGCGCCAAACGACGCGGAATCCTTTTCTATGCCAGCGCAATATGGTTGCGGGCTGCACGATATGTATTGAATCAAGAACAGACGGGAAAAGTCGATAAAAGGCAACCAGAATGACCCGATCCCAAAATCCAACCTGGATGCGCTTTGGATTGCGCAGTCGCAGGATCGCAAGCTGCTGTCGCAACACCAGGTTTTCGGCTTCAATCGATTGGCGCGCCCGAAATTGAAGCCGAAACCAGTGATCCATGATTGATAGGACCCTGAACATCGCACATTAACATGTGACGATTCCCTCAAAACGCACGCGGAT
>Ga0209633_10000762_pt1 | contig 35707 bp, 34 predicted proteins | sample Cruoilmetagenom1_FD_187290 | JGI IMG/M metagenome (GOLD analysis project Ga0209633, IMG submission 187290) | Oil polluted marine microbial communities from Coal Oil Point, Santa Barbara, California, USA - Sample 1 (SPAdes) (version 2) | ecosystem: Environmental > Aquatic > Marine > Oil seeps ...
GAAATGTTGGGCCCTATTATGGATTTCACCAATTTAACTCGGCTAAACATTCATTCTAACCCACTTACTGATGAATCGATACAGTTCTTAGTAAATTTAAAATACCTTACTTCGGTAAATATGTATAACACAAAAATATCAAATGTGAGTTTGGATAAACTTGTTCTGCTGCCATCATTAACGAAATTATTTGTTTGGAAAACTGACATTACAAGTCAAGAAATACAAGAAATATCTAATAAACATTCACATATAGAGATAGTAGCAAAGTTAAACTAATTGAAAAAAGATAATATCATGAAAACCCATAGACGAAAATTCATTAAAATGTCAGGTCTGGCAATTGGCGGCCTGGCAGTTACACCAGTTGTTCATTCCTTTGGAATTATTAATAAACCAGTACTCAGCGAACAGATAATTGGTCATGGTGATTTTAAATATCAGGTCCATCAAGAATGGGGAAATTTAAATCCGGCCACAACCCCCGTAAATAATTGTCATGAAATGGTAATGGATTCAAAGGGAAGATTAATTATGTCAACCGATGAACCCAGAAATAATATTATTATCTATGACAAGTCGGGCAAATTGTTAAGTTCATGGACATTAGATCTGGCATCGGCACATGGCCTGACATTATTTGATGAAGGAGATCAGGAAGTACTGTATATTACAGATCCTAACTCAGGCAAAGTTATCAAAACCACTACGGATGGAAAAGTTTTGCTTACACTTCCAAGCCCAAAGAAAATTGGAATTTATAAGGAATCTGAAAATTTTAAGCCTACTGAGACGGCTATAGCCGATAATGGAGATATATATGTAGCTGATGGATACGGATCGCAGTATATTATTCAGTACAATGCAAAAGGTGAATATATTAGACATTGGGGAGGATCTGGAGATAATGACGATCAGTTTAATACAGCTCATGGAGTTGCTATCGATAGAAGAGACCCTGATAATATTACCCTAATGTGCACCTCCAGAGGGCACAACTCATTTAAAAGGTTTGGTATGGACGGACAATACTTAAATACAATATTCTTACCCGGAGCCTATGTATGCAGAGCTGTACTTGATGATGACATCATGTATTCCGGTGTGTGCTGGTCGCGACTAAAATATTTAAACAGAACCTCTGATTCCGGTTTTATCACAATTTTAAATAAAAATAACAAAGTAATTTCTAATCCGGGTGGCACGGCACCAGTCTATGAAAACGGTAAATTAAGATTGATCACACAAGATATTCCTCTTTTTAATCATTGCCATGATGTTTGCGTGGATAATGACAAGAATTTATATGTATGCCAATGGAATGCAAATAAAACTTATCCTATTAAACTAGAAAGAGTTTGATGTTCGTAAAAGCTGATTGTTAATGATATTAATTCACTTCTTGAAAAATGAAAGACCTACAATGTATTAATCTTTTATGTATAAGAATTAAAAAGACCGGCAAATAATTTTACCGGTCTTTTACCATTTATTTAGGTCTTTCCTTATATCAATTCAACTGCATTATCTCTTTATTTTGTAAAGCGCTCATCACGCTCTCTAAACTACTTATATCAATATCTTGTGCCATATCAGCTGGTAGAATGGCAATTCTAAAAATAATGTTGTCTGTAAACTCTGGTAGTAAATTATTTAAATTTACAGTTCCATCCAAGAAGAGAAGGATATCCACAACTGTATAGTTAAAACCATATAATAAAATTTCATTTCCTAAGAACAGGGTCTGTGGGAGTGGTTCCCACACGTCTAATCCATCTACAACACCGGTTAGAATATAAGTCACAACAACATCAGTATCAAATACTTCAATCTCACTTGGAAATTGGACTAAGACTTCAAAATTATCTGTGGCCTCAAAATCGACATCTACTTCAAATACTTGGCCAAGAATATTTATTCCATCTTCACCAGCTGGTCCAGTAGGTCCGGGAGGTCCAGGAGGTCCTGGTTCGCTAGTACAAGAAACAAGTAGCAGAGATGATACAAACAATAGGGTAATTAATTTTTTCATGACAGTATATTTAAGTTTATAAGTTCAGGATGAAAGTTTACTTAAGTTTTCTCCTTATAAATAAACATTAAGCAATAATAGTGCCTAAAAAAACCAGCAATAAAAATATTACCGGTTTTTTATACTTATAAAAAAAATTGAGTTTATTTTTTTCCTTTCTTTTTTTGTTGTGTTTGCTGGTCCTGTGCTTGTTTCATTGCAGTATCCAATCGCTGACGGAAAGCACTCTTCTTCTTTTCAGGTTTTTTCTTATTCTCCTGAATCTGAGCATGAATCTTGTCTTCATCTAAAATATAATTTTTTATCACCAACATGATCCCCAGGGTCAATAAATTGGAAATAAAATAGTACAAACTCAAACTACTGGCATAACTATTAAAGAAAAATAACATCATCAGAGGGGAGATATATAACATCATTTTCATCATTTTTTGCATATCAGGCATACCCTCCTGAGCAGGTTGTTGCATATTCATTTGCTGACTTTGAGTCATTTGCATATAAAAGAATATGGCTACAGATGCCAAAATTGGGAATAAACTAACATGATCTCCATAAAAGGGAATATTGATAGGTAATTTAAGCACTTCATCGTATGCTGACAGATCATCTGCCCACAAGAATCCTTTATGTCTGATATCAATATTAGCCGGGAAAAACCTAAATAAAGCAAAGAATACTGGCATCTGTAATAATGCCGGGATACATCCTGACAATGGATTAACACCCGCTTTTCGCTGCAATGCCATCGTTTCCTGCTGGCGCTTCATTGCGTTTTCCTTGCCTTTTAATTTATCATTAATCTCTTGCATCTCTGGTCGTAATACCTTCATTTTAGCACTAGACAGATAGGATTTATACACCACAGGAGACATGATGATTCTAACAACTATAGTCATTAAAATAATAACAATTCCAAAATTCCCTATAAAGGAGCTAAGAAATGCAAATACCGGTATAAAAACAAATTTATTGATCCATCTAAAAATACCCCATCCCAAACTTACTATTCGGTCTAAATTTCTCTCCTCGTATTTGCTCAATACAGCATAATCAACCGGGCCATAATATAAGTTCATATTATAATTGAGTTCCCCAAATTCAGATTTCAACGGTATAACAGCCTGAAATTGTTTAGTGTAGGTCGTATCAATGGTTTCATCTTCTACTAAATTTTTTGAAATTAACTTAGCCCTATCAAAAGGTTCATCGGTCAATAATACAGAAGTGAAAAATTGTTGTTTGAAAGAAATCCAATCCACATTTAAAGCATCCTCTTCATCTTCATCGCTCATTGCATTCATATATTCAAACTCTCCTCCATTGTGCTGATATCTCAAATCGGTATATTGATTTTCATATTTTACACTTTTTTCAGTCCTGAAACTTCTGATGTTCCAATCTAAATTTATATTTTGTGAAGTATTTATTACGCCATTCAAACCTTGAGACTGAATCGCAAAATCCATCATATAGTCGTCTGGTTTTAGCTCGTATTTATACTCCAAGTACTTATTTTCTGACACCTTCAATTTCATTGATAATACTTGATTATCTCCATTGCTTGATACACTGGGTTCGAAATAGAGGTCTTTAGTCTGTAAGTTTCTATTGTCTTGAGTGGCAAATGATATATTAAAAGAAGCATTATTATCCTTAACAATATAAAGAGGTAGCATACTATAAGTCTTATAGTTTTTCATTAACACCTCTGTTATTTGACCTCCCTTATTTGATACCTTAATCTTAACTAAATTATTTTCCAGGACGGTTTCATTTTCTTTTGCCGAAGGCAAGCTTGCACTATATGCAAAAGAGCCCAAACTGTTTTGCGCCTGAATATATGCTAATGAATCTGAGCTTTGCTCAACGCTATAATCGGTATCCTTAACGACATCCTCCGTATTTCCTACCGGATTCATCTTTTGAATCGAGTCTTGAACTTGCTCTGCTTTTTGTTTCTCTAACTCTTCAGGAGTTGGTTGGTTGGTGTAAAAATACCAAAGCATTATCGCTCCTAGTAACACAAATCCAATCAATGAGTTAAGGTCAAATTTCTTTTCTTCCATCTATATAAATTATCTTTCTAAAAAATTTGTTTCATCTTTTTTAAAACATTCGGCAAATGTAATAAAAACAAGGAAAATATTAGTCTCTTTCAAGCTTATCTTTAAAAATAAACATCAATACAATAGGCAGAGCCAGTAAGATAACCAACAATCTATTTTGAACGAGTATCTGAGGAAAGAGAAGTATGGTCAGAACATAACCTCCAATTGCCCCACCAAAATGAGCACTATGTCCTATATTTCCCCAATTCTTTTTCATTCCGAACATGGAATACAATAAGTAGGCAACGCCAAAAATATACCCTGGAATTGGTATCGGTATAAAGAACATATACAAATTCATCCCCGGATTGAGCATAATTGATGCATAAATTACACCCATCACCGCACCTGAAGCCCCAACAGCGCTATAATATGGGTCCTTCTTATGAAAATTTAATGCTAATAAATTACCGGCTATCAATGAACCTATATAAATAACTAAAAATTTAATAATCCCAAGATGGAAAATAACGGCATCAGCGAAAAAATAAAGTGTAAGCATATTAAAAAGCAAATGTGTCTGATCCACATGTAAAAAACCGGAAGATAATATCCTAATTTTCTCCCCTTTTCGTATAGGTGCTATTTGAAATTTATATTTCTCAAAAAACACTCTATCCTTAAACCCTTTAAGTGAGAACAATACATTGGCTACTATTATCAATAAAACTATTTTATCCAATTCTCCCATATCTGAAAATATTTTGCCCAAAGATAAAATTATATACGATATTTGCTGCACAATTTCCTCCAAATGCAATTATTAATATACTGCTTGATATATCCTTTAATTTGGATTCTATCTATTCTGCCATTACGGGTTTTATATTTTATTTCCGACATTATTTATGTGTTTTTGTATTACATTATTGGTTACCGAAAAAAAGTAGTAAGACGTAATCTAAAATTATCTTTTCCTGAAAAATCATTGGAAGAATTATTAAAAATTGAAAAAAAATCATTTCATCATTTTGTAGATATCTTTATGGAGATGATAAAATCATTTAGCATAAGTAAAAAAGAAATTGCAAAAAGAATTATTATTGAAAATCCGGAGGTTATTAATAGTTATATCAATAATAATAAAAGTGTGATCGTATTATCATCGCATCACGCTAATTGGGAATGGTCTCCTTATTTGATGGATCAATTAGTAAGTTGTAAAACATATGCTGCTTATTCAAAAATTGGAAATAAATATTTTGACAAAAAGATAAAAAGTTCCCGGACTAAATTTGGTGCAAATTTTATTCCCACCAAAGAAATTATTGAATTAATGCAAATAAATGCAGATCACAATAAAATAGGCATTTACGGTTTTTTAGGTGATCAATCTCCACAACTGAAGAAAACATATTACTGGAATAAATTTATGGGAATAAGAGTGCCGATCATAACCGGGGCTGAAATGCTGGCAAAAAGATTTAATTATCCTGTAGTATATTTACAGACTAACATTGTTAAAAGAGGATATTATAGGTCTAAATTTATTAATCTTGTAAAAGACCCAAGAGATTTTGCAGATTATCAAATAACCGATATGTTTTTAGAAGTGTTAGAAAAACAAATAAGAGCAAACCCGGGCTACTATTTTTGGACCCATAATAGATTTAAGCATATGGGTAAAGAAGACATGGTAGAAAATTAGATGAACCAATTAATCTGAAATATTCAATTTTTATAGGAGTGAAATTTAGGGGATATTAACCATAAAATTAAAGACAAGTGCAATTCATTATTTTTATTTTAGTTTATCCAATAATTTGGTTTCTTTCCATATTGCCGTTTTCAGTTTTACATTTTTTATCAGATATTACCTATTTTGTTCTTTATTATATAGTTGGTTACAGAAAAAAAGTGGTTCGAAATAATCTTAATTTGTCTTTTCCTGATAAATCATATCAAGAGCTTCTAAAAATTGAGAAGAAAGCTATGAGGCATTTTGTTGACACCTTCGTTGAAATGATTAAAACGTTTAGTTTAACAGAACAAGATATTTTGAAAAGAATTTCTATTGAAAACATTGAGGAAATTGAGAGGCTAATCAGAAATAAGAAAAGTGTTATTATTATTTCATCACATCATGCCAATTGGGAATGGCCCGTCCACTTGATGTTACATTCTGTAGATTGTGAAGCATTTGGTTCCTATGCAAAAATTCAAAACAAGTATTTTGAAAAAATAATAAAAAAATCCAGAAGTAAATTTGGTGCAAAGCTTGTAGTTAGCTCTAAATTTATTCGTCAAATGCAAAATAATCATGATGCGGATTTACAGGCCATTTACGGTTTTATTAGTGATCAATCACCATTATTAAAAAGAGCCCGCTACTGGAATAATTTTATGAGCAATAGAGTGCCAATTATTATTGGTCCCGAATTAATGGCTAAAAGATTTGATTACCCTGTTGTTTACATCCAAAATGACAGGGTTAAACGTGGTTACTATAAAACTAAAATCCATGTTTTAACTGAAAACCCAAGAGATTTACCGGATTATCAAATAACAGATAAGTTTATCAATATTTTAGAGAGTCAAATTAGAGATAATCCGGAATATTATTTTTGGACACACAATAGATTTAAGCATCTCGGAAAGGAAAAAGAAGCTCCTTTAGAAAAAGTAAAAAGTGATTCATAAATATTCATGAGTTTGTTCCTTCTTTGTACAACTCCGGATTGAGCTATTACAATGTAAATATTATTTTGTAAAAATTAAATATTGATTATACTAAAAAGCAAATGCAATTACTAATTTACATTTTCACATATCCTCTGATTTGGTTTCTTTCTATTCTCCCTCTAAGAGTTTTGTATTTTATTTCCGATATCATTTATGTGCTTCTCTATCAAATTATTGGCTACCGAAAAAAAGTAGTAAGGCATAATTTAAAATTGTCCTTTCCAGAAAAGTCATCGGAAGAATTATTAAAAATTGAAAAAAAATCATTTCATCATTTCGTTGATGTCTTCATGGAAATGATAAAATCATTTAACATCACTAAAAATGAAATAGCAAAAAGGATCATTGTCGAAAATCCTGAGCTCATCAATAATTATCTCAGTGAAAATAAGAGTGTTATTGTAATATCATCGCATCATGCAAATTGGGAATGGGTTCCTTATCTAATGGATCAACTGGTTGATAGCATAGCCTACGGTGCTTATGCAAAAATTGGGAATAAGTACTTTGACAAAAAAATAAAAAGTTCTAGAAGTAAATTTGGTGCAAATTTTATTCCTACCAAAGAATTTATTGCACTTATGCAAACAAATGCAGATCAAAATAAAATAGCTATTTACGCTTCTTTATGCGATCAATCTCCACTATTAAAGAAAACGTATTACTGGAATAAATTTATGGGCATAAGAGTTCCAATAATAACTGGTCCTGAAATGTTATCAAAAAGATTTGATTATCCAATAGTTTATTTAAAAACTGATCTTGTGAAAAGAGGCTACTACAGGTCTAAAATTATTGAACTGGCAAAAAATCCTAAAGAGTTTCCAGATTATCAGATAACGGATATGTTTTTAGAAGTCTTAGAAAAACAAATCAGGGCGAACCCGGAGTATTATTTTTGGACCCATAATAGATTCAAGCATATGGGTAAGGAAAATTTGGTTAAAAATCAGTTGATTTAGATCTGATCTAGTAAACTCTTCATATTCTCAACTGTCCTCCAATTTCTACTAGTTGCTATTACATTTAATTTATTTTCAAAATAATTATTAGTAAGCTTTGTTCTTCCTGCTCCATTTGAATAATACATATAAATAGTCTTGTTTAACAAAACCATTTTTTCTTGAAAATTTGGATTATTTTTTATGAGATTAAATTTTTTCAGATCCACATAATCTTTCAAAAAAATCACATACATTTTTTTGGTATCCAAACTGCGGTCCCTAAGAAAAATATTACTCTCATAAATCTCTCTAAAAGAATTTTTAGAAAATACTAAAACCTCTATATTATAATTAAATACTTCAAGTATTTTAGATCTTATCTTAATCTCAATATTAGAAATATCCCCGGATGCCGTTGAAAACACAACATTACCACTTTGTATATAGGTTGTGGGGTTAGAAAAGTTGAGAGTAGTAAATAATGCTTTTAGATCGGCCATTAAAATTTTATTCGCTCCCCCAACATTAATAGCACGCAAAAGCGCTACATAAGTATTCATCTTTTAAACCAGGTCTTTACGAGTTCTATTTCATATTTACTATCCAATTTATGAACGAATTCGTTAGTTTGAGCATTGTATTTGTAATCACTTTGCCAATTTTCAATATTTTCCGCTAACTCTTTAATACTGTTACAGATAAAATCAACTTCTTCATTTGTACTTGTAGGATGAATAGACATCCTGATCCATCCCGGTCTTTCTATTAAACAACCGTCATCAATTTTTTTAATCAAATCATTTGATTCCTGTTGATCGACATGCAATAAAAAGTGTCCATAGGTTCCAGCACAGGAACAACCCCCTCTTGTTTGAATACCAAACCGGTCATTCAATATTTTTACACCCAGGTTATAATGCATGTCTTCGATATAGAAAGAAAAAACACCCAATCTATTTTCATGACGTTTTGCTAATAAAACTAAGTTATCAATGGATTTTAGTTCCTTAAATATGTGCTTGTTAATCTCCTCCTCTCGACGGTGAATATTTTCAATTCCCATTTCCTCCTTCAATTGAATCGCCAAGGCTATTTTAATCGTCTGTAAAAACCCAGGTGTTCCACCATCTTCACGAGTTTCAATATCGTCAAGGTATCTGTGCTCTCCCCAAGGATTTGTCCAATTTACTGTTCCTCCTCCCGGATTGTCAGGTATCATATTATGATAGAGGTTTTTATTAAAAATTAAAACACCTGAAGTGCCAGGACCTCCAAGGAATTTATGTGGAGAAAAAAAGATAGCGTCCAAATAAGCATCTTTATCTTCTGGATACATATCAATTTTAACATAGGGTGCCGAACATGCAAAATCTACAAAACATACCCCGGAATTTTGATGCATTATCTTGGCAATTCTATGAAAATCCGTTTGTATCCCGGTAACGTTCGAGCAAGCCGTAACTGAGGCGATCTTCATTGATTTATTCTTGTACTTATCCAGTAATCCCTGTAAACTATCATAATCTACCAGTCCATTTTTGTCAAATGGGATCATTTCAACATCAGAAATCGTCTCTAACCAGGATGTCTGATTGGAGTGATGTTCCATATGGGTTATAAAAACTACTGGTTTTTGGTCATCAGGAATCGCATCTGAAAAATCTCTGAGGTTTTCAGAAATTTTTAATCCCAAAATGCGTTGAAATTTATTGATAACCCCTGTCATTCCGGTTCCCTCGGTGATCAGAACGCAACTCTCCTTCGCATTTACGTGTTTTTTAATAATTTTTCTGGCTTCATGATAGGCCAAGGTCATCGCTGATCCAGAAAACGTCGTTTCTGTATGGGTATTGGCAACATAGGGTCCAAAATCCTTTAACATTTTTTCTTCTATTGGAAGGTACAACCTTCCACTTGCTGTCCAATCTGCATAAACAATTTTCTTTCTTCCAAAAGGAGATTGAAAAGTTTGTTCAATACCAACAATGTTCTTCCTGAATTTGTTAAAATGTTGCTCTAAGCTCATTATTTGATTTCTGCTATTTCATTTATTTCTTGCATAATTCTTTCTGCAAGATTATCCGCATTTAATTGAGATGTGCTTTCTGAATAGACTCGAATAATTGGTTCTGTATTGGATTTTCTCAAATGCACCCACTCCTTTTCAAAATCAATCTTAACACCATCAATAATAGAAACGTCCTCCTCTTGATATTTAGCTACCATTCTTCCCAAAATTATATCCACATCAATTTGAGGGGTTAACTCAATCTTATTCTTACTCATAAAATAACTTGGATAACTATTTCTCAGTTCTTTACATGATATTTTAAGCTTTGCTAAATGTGATAAAAATAGCGCAATTCCCACGAGTGAATCACGACCATAATGAGAAGTCGGATAAATAATTCCTCCATTTCCTTCTCCACCTATAATAGCATTATTCTTTTTCATTAGTTCTACTACATTTACTTCACCAACGGGACTAGCTTCATAAGATCCACCATGTCTGTGAGTTATATCTCTCAATGCTCTCGATGAAGACAAATTAGAAACAGTGTTTCCAGGGTTTTTCGACAGGACATAATCTGCACAGGCTACCAAGGTATATTCTTCTCCAAACATAGAACCATCTTCGCATACTAAGGCCAGTCTATCAACATCCGGGTCTACAACAATACCTAAATCAGCCTTTTCTTTAACAACCAACTCTGAAATGTCACCAAGATGTTCTTTTAGTGGTTCCGGGTTGTGTGGGAATTCACCATTAGGCTCGCAATACAATTTAATGCAAGTTACTCCTAGCTTATCCAGTAGCGCCGGAATTACAATTCCTCCAGTTGAATTTACGGCATCAACAACGACTTTAAAATTTGCTGATCTAATTGCTTCCATGTCAACCAACTCTAAGTTTAACACCTCATCAATATGACGATCCATGAAATTTTTCTTCTTTTTGTATATTCCCAGATTGTCTACCTCTTCGAAGGTTAGCATATCATTTTCTGCAATGTCCAATATTTTAGCCCCATCCGCACCATTTAAGAATTCTCCTTTTTCATTTAATAATTTAAGAGCATTCCATTGTTTCGGGTTATGTGAAGCTGTAATAATAATTCCTCCATTGGTTTTTTCTAAAGGAACGGCAACCTCCACAGTAGGAGTTGTTGATAGCCCTAAATCGATTACATCAATTCCAAGGCCAACCAATGTATTTGCCACTAACGAACTTATCATTTTTCCAGAAATACGCGCGTCTCTTCCAATAACAACTGAAATTTTATCGTTCTTTAGATTTCTTTTTATCAACCAGCTTCCATATGCCGAAGCAAATTTCACGGCATCCAGTGGTGTCAAATTATCACCTGTTTTACCTCCTATTGTTCCTCTGATACCAGAGATCGATTTTATTAAAGTCATGAGCATTTTTTATTTACACAAAGATACTTTTTTCCAACGAAAAATAATCATTGCTTCTTTCCTATTGAATCTAATTATTTGTAAACGGTCAAAAGATCTATGATTAAGTTTGAAGGTCCTGTATATTATAACTGCAAGAATAAATCTAAAAACAAGAACAAAAAAAAACCGCCACCCAAAGGGAGACGGTTTTAAACTTTAAGCAATGTCAGGATTATTTACCCTTTGATTCCATTTTCTTTTTAAGATCTGCAAGACCAGAAATATCACCCAGAGTAGTTTTCTCAGCTGATTCTGATTTTTTCTGCGCCGCTTTTATATTCTTTTCTTCCTGAGCTTTGAAAATAGCTGAGTGCGATACAACCAATCTTCTATACTCTTTATTAAATTCTAAAACTTTAAAATCAAGAGTTTCCCCTTTAGCAATTTTAGATTTATCCTCTTTGTCCATATGGCGTCCAGGAACAAAAGCTTCCACCCCATCTTCAAAAGTAACAATTGCACCTTTATCAGTAATTTCTTTCACAGTTCCGCTGTGAACAGAATTAATTTGATAAATTTCCTCATGTTTATCCCAAGGATTTTCAGTAGTTTGTTTGTGACCTAAATTTAATTTACGCCCCTCTACATCTAATTCAAGAACTTCAACATCTAAGGTATCACCTACTTTGACAAAATCAGACGGATGTTTCACTTTTTTAGTCCAAGATAAATCTGAAATATAAACCAAACCATCAATTCCTTCTTCTAATTCAACAAATACACCAAAGTTGGTATAATTTCTAACTGTACCAGTATGTTTTGATCCAACAGGGTATTTAGTAGTAATATCTGTCCAAGGATCTGGTTGTAATTGTTTAATTCCCAACGACATTTTTCTCTCGTCACGATTTAACGTAAGGATAACTGCTTCTATTTCATCACCAACTTTAACAAAATCCTGAGCAGAACGTAAATGCGTTGACCAAGACATCTCAGAAACGTGAATCAAACCTTCAACACCTTTATTTACTTCAATAAAAGCACCGTAATCTGCAATAATTGCAACCTTACCTTTTACTTTGTCTCCAACTTTTAAATTTTCATCCAAAGCATCCCAAGGGTGTTTGCTCAATTGTTTTAATCCTAATTGGATTCTTGTTTTCTCATCGTCAAAGTCCAAAATTACAACGTTTAATTTTTGATCAAGCTCAACAATCTCACTTGGGTGATTTATTCTACTCCAAGACAAGTCGGTTATATGAACTAATCCGTCTACTCCACCAAGATCAACAAATACACCATAAGAAGTAATGTTCTTAACAATACCTTCTAATACCTGACCTTTTTCTAATTGACCAATAATCTCTTTTTTCTGTTCTGCTAAATCAGCTTCGATAAGTGCTTTGTGCGAAACAACAATATTTTTGAACTCATGGTTAATTTTTACAACCTTGAATTCCATGTTTTTATCAACAAACTGATCATAATCTCTAATTGGTTTAACGTCAATTTGTGAACCTGGCAAGAATGCTTCAATTCCAAAAACATCAACGATCATCCCTCCTTTTGTTCTACACTTAACATAACCTGTAACAATTTCTTGAGTTTCGTGTGCTTTATTTACTCTATCCCAAGCTTTAATTACTCTAGCTTTTCTATGCGATAATACCAATTGACCAGTACTATCTTCAAGTTTATCAACTTTTACTTCTACTGTATCCCCTACCTTGAGGCTAGGATTATATCTGAATTCATTTAATGAGATAACACCTTCAGATTTCGAATTAATGTCGATAATAGCTTCTCTATCTGTCAGTCTAATCACAGTTCCATCAATTACTTGACGTTCTTCAACAAATCCAACTGTATTTTCTAAAGCTTTTTCAAACTCTACCAATTTTTCTTCATCAACAGCTTCAATTCCTTCCTCATATTTTTGCCAATCAAAATCAGCTAAAAATTCCTCAGGGTCTACTTTTGTATCCGCTACGACTTCTTCTTTGGCTTCATCGATCACAACAGGGGCTTCTTCCTTATTCTCCTTCTTTTTCGATTCAACAGTTTGTTTCTTTTCTTCTTTTTTGGCCTCAGCAGGTACCTTTTTTTCCTCTGCTTCAACCACTACTTCTTCTTTTACTTCTTCTTTAATCACGTCTTTCTTTGCTTCTTTTGTAGCAGCTTTTTTAACTGCTTTTTTTGGTGCTTTTTTAGCGACTACTTTCTTGTCTTTTTTAGTGACTACTTTCTTTTCTTTTTCCACAACCACTTCATATACAGATTCGGCGCCCAATTCTTTAACCAATAAATAATAAAAAATAGCTCTATATTTCTTTTTGTTTGAGCTACCCATTATTTCTATAACAGAATTTATTGCAGCGTCTAATTTTTCGCTGTCTTCAAAACCAAGTTTTTTAATTAGGAAATTTTTCTTTACGGTTTCTAATTCTGATTTTTGAGAACTAGAAACAAGTTCTGCATCTTCTTTGTATATAGATGGTCCTACACCTTTAGTAACCATTCTAAACAAATCTGCTTCAACTTTTATACCTAGCTTTTCAGTTTCGCTAGTGTATTGAATTAACTTTTCATCAAGTTTAGACATATGTCTTAATAATTTGTATCTTATTGTTTTTCAGGTTTATTAATGATAAAAACCAACAAGAGAAATTAAACTTTATTCCTACAATCCTTTTATTAAACCTAACCTCAAATAAAAGGGCTGCAAATATACAAACAAAATATTGTATTAACAATAGGAATTTATAAGAAATTAGAGTGGTATTAATAACGACACTTACAATGGTTTACAGAAGTGCGCTTATGATTTGAGATTCATTTATACCCTCAGCTTCTGCCTTATAATTTTTTACAATTCGATGATGTAATATGCTGGAAGCTACTGCCTGTACATCTTCAATATCAGGAGAGAATTTACCATTAATTGCACCATGGGCCTTTGCTGCCAACACTAAGTTTTGTGAGGCTCTTGGGCCTGCACCCCAATCAATATAATTCTTTACAATATCAGGAGATAAATTCGATTCCGGCCTGGTTTTAGTTACTAAGTTCACGGCATACTCCACAACATTATCGGCAACCGGTATTCTTCTAATAACATGCTGATAATTTATTATCTCTTGAGAAGATAATATTGATTTAAGCTTTACGCTCTCATCGTTTGTTGTATTTTTTGCCACTATTACTTCTTCTTCAAACGTGGGGTAATTCAAATAAATTGAGAACATAAATCGATCTAGCTGTGCCTCTGGTAATGGATATGTCCCCTCTTGTTCTATTGGATTTTGAGTAGCGAGAACAAAAAATGGCAATTCTAACTTATAGTTATGCCCGGCGATGGTAACCGATCGCTCCTGCATTGCTTCCAAGAGAGCAGCTTGTGTTTTAGGAGGGGTCCTGTTTATCTCATCGGCCAAAATAATGTTTGAAAAAACCGGCCCTTTGATAAATTTGAAATTCCTGCTTTCATCTAAAATTTCACTCCCAAGAATATCTGAAGGCATCAAATCGGGCGTAAACTGTATTCGCTTAAAATTTAAACCCAATACTTCTGCAACAGTGTGTACTAATAATGTTTTTGCCAAACCCGGCACACCAATTAAAAGAGAATGCCCGCCACATAATACGGAAAGTAAAACATGGTTAATCGCATCATGTTGACCAACAATAACTTTTGAAATTTCTTTTTTTAAGTAGTTATAATCGAGTACTAAATCATTAATTGTATTTACATCAGACATATAGTAGAATTAATTTTTAGCCCAGTTGCTTTCAAATACACAATCTGAATAATCACTGCTTATCTTGATGTAAGTATCTTGGATAACTTCATTCGCCCATTTTTCAATAACCTCCGTTTTCTTTTTTTGTATCGCCAAATTTTTTATTTTAACATAATCCCGTGAAAGATCTGCCGTATGTGCTTCAGTTTTACTCTTAAGAAGAATGATTTTAAAGGTCTTATCTCCCTCTCTAGTTTCTTCAAAAAATACTTCACTTATATCTCCTTTTTTGAGGTTACCAACTTTAGCATATAATTCAGGCGGCATCCTGGTTAAATCAAAATGTGTATCTCTAGTTTCGCTATTTACGATCATACCTTGATTAAGTCTTGTGTCCTTATCCTGAGAATATTTTAAAACAGCCTCTTCAAATGTAATTTTATGTCTCAAAATATCATCTCTATATTTTGACAAGGAGTCTTTTGCACGAGCATAAACCTCATTATCCACCTTAGGTTTAATTAATATATGTCTCACATCCCTTTGTTTACCCTTAACTTTTTCCACGGTTAAAATATGGTAACCAAAATCAGATTTAAATGGATCAGAAATTTCGGCTTCTTCTTGACTAAATGCTGCTTCCTTAAATTCCTTCACAAACTGACTATTTCTATCAATAGTATATAAACCACTATTTTGAGTAACAGCAGGATCATCTGAATAAAGTATTGCTTTCATCTTGAAGCTTCCCCCCTCTTCAACTTCCTTTTTTATTTCGTTAAGCTTGTTAATCGCTTCCTTGACATCGTCAATAGTTGGTTTAGCAATTAACACTATCTGTGCTATTTCTATTTCTGTACCAATTTCCGGTAAGTTATCTTCCGCTTCGAGACTCGTATAATATCTTTTTACTTCTTCCGGAGTAATATCTACATCCATGGTTAATTCTTGTTGCATTTTATTGATCAACATACCTTCTTTTTCAACCCTATACAATTCATCTTTAAGGTCCTTCATTGTATCAAAGCCATACATTTCAAGCATTTTCTCAGGAGAACCCAGCTGTTGTGAAAAATAAGCCAACTTTCTTTGAACACTCGCTTCTATTTCAGCATCACTCACAAAAAGACTATCGATAACCGCGTGGTGGGCCAGTAGTTTTCTATGCATTATTTGCTCTAACATTTCACAATTGGATATTTCTATTTCTCCTCCACTTTGCTGGATCAACTCTTCCTTAAAAGAATTTATCTCTGAATCGAGGACAATATTCTTCCCGATTACCGCATCTACACCATCTACCTTTATCTTTTCCTGTGCATTCAATTGGAAACCAACCCAAATACAAAGTATAAATATTATTTTTTTATTCATTATTATAAAGTTCATATTGTTTTTTCTCTATTGCATCGCTAACTAAAGTTCTCTCTATTATTTCTGCTAATTCTAATTTTCTTTTATGCAGAATCATACGTTTTATTGATGAAATAACATAACTTTTAGGTGCTATGTCGTTTCTATACAGGACCTTATTAATTGTCAGCAAATATACTCCTAAAGAGTCTTCTTTTTGCATAAATTTATTCTTTTTTAACTTACTTTCCGTTTTAAGAAAGGGCAATTTCTTAATTACATCATTTTGACTTATCCAGATACTATCATTAAAATTAAATGAGTTAAATTCTAGTTCTCTATCAATAAGTTCTTTAACATCCTCTTTTTTATTAGATTTAAATAAACGAATGATCTCACGTTCATCTTTTATATCATTATCAATATGAATATATCTTAGCTGTACCAGGCTTTCATTTAATCTAAAAATTGCTTTATTATTTTGATAATATTCTTCAATATCGTCTTCTGAAAAAATGGTGTCTAACTCTTGCTGTACTACTGCTTGCTTATATTTATCGATCAACAATTCTTTTTCGTACTTATCTATCAAAGAACGAATCTCCTCGTTTTCATCTCCAATATTTAATTTTGCTTTTTTTAGTAATAGCTGTTCCATGGCCCATGCATTTATATAGCTGGTTCTGAATAAAATACTATCTTCTTTACTTAAATCAGTAGGCATTTTTTCCTTCAGATCTTCTTCGTGTAAATAAATATTGTAAACACGTGCCACTGTATCACTCTTTTCACCCTGTTCATTACATGAAAATAAACTAAATATAAATAATATGTATAGACTGTATCTCATTATTCTTCCCCGTATTGAGCTTTTAATTTCTTATAGGCTCTTTTATTTATATCTATCTCGTATTTTTCCCTTAAGCTCTGAACCCATTTTTCTTCTAAAAAATTTTGATAATCGTTAACAACCTCTCCTCTGGTTTCATTCAATTCTTTGTTGCTCGGTGGAAGTAACATATCCAATCTTATGATCGTATATTGGTTTTGCTGCTCATTATAAATCTCACTTACCCCAACCTCCATTTCATATTTTATGGGCAGTTTATTACTCCCTTTTTCTAATATTCCACTACTGAAAAGAACATGAATTGTTGCTCCTTCATTAACTTTTTCTTTAATTTCTTCTAATGACTCGCCATTTTCTAAGTATTGTTTTACTAATTTTGCTTTGTTTAAAGCTGTACAACTGGCAATGGTCAACTCACCTCTTTCTTTCCAGACATATTTGTTTTTATTGTCATTATAATACTCTTTCAGTCCTATAGAATCCTTCTCAGATTTCTCCCAAATATATTTTTGTAATAATTCAAACAATAACAACCCGTCTTTGTATTCATGAAAAGTTTCTGCGAATTCCTTATTGGTAAATTCCAAATTACTTTTATAATAATTTATAATTTTTTCAACCCTAAATTCTTCATAGCTTTCACTTATATTTTGATTTCTTTTGTTCAAAGAATACTCATAAAAGTCGTTTGAAGTGAAAGAATCATTTTCAATTACCAATAATACTTTATCTGATTTCATTTCCTGAACATTGATCTCGTAAAATGAGTTCAATACAATTCCGCTTTCTGAAATTTCATAATTGTTCTCCAAATTTTCAGCCAATGCTTTTTTTACATACTTTGATCTACTTCCCTTTTCTATCTTCTCTTGTATTTGAGAATACTGGTCTTCAAAACTTCCAACTGGTAGTTTTTTTAGGAGTTTTAATATATGCCAACCAAAGTCTGTTTTAAAAGGCTCGGAAAAATCGCCCTCATTTAATAATCCAAAGGCAATTTCATCAAAAGGAGGTAACATTCTACCTGATCCGAACTTAGGCAAGGCGCCTCCTTTTATAGCAGAACTTGTATCATCTGAATGTTCTTTTGCTATTTGTGCAAAATCATCTCCCTGCTTGAGTTTGTTGTAAATATCGAATATTTTTGTTTTGGCGTAGGTTGAATCTTCAGCATCTTTTTTTACCATTATATGCGCTACCTGGACTTCACCTAAGGAAGTTCTTCTATCATTCACTTTTACAATATGAAATCCGAATTGTGTTCTAAATGGTTTGGATATACCTCCAATTTCCGTTTTGAAAGCTGCATTTTCGAAAGGGTAAACCATAGAAAAAGCTGAAAAATAGCCAAGTCTGCCACCATTATTTTGGACTGATGGATCTTCTGAATACTGTTTTGCAACTTGTTCGAATGCAACTCCATTAAGAATTTCATTTCTAGCTTCTACTATTCTATTATAGGCTAACAGAGTATCTTTTGGTATTGCATCCACAGCAACTCTAATTAAAATATGACTTGCATCAACCTCAGTAACAGTTCTATCATATGCTTCCCTAATTAAAAATTCTGTTGCTGAAGTGTCTTGCAGATAGGGAGTTATTAGTATTTCTCTGTATTTGGCCAATTCTTTTTGGTAAGAAGAGATAGTATCTAACTTTAACTCGTACGCTTGTTTTAATTTAATCTTAAAATCCACAAACAAATTGAAGTAATCATCAAAGTTCTTTTTTTCATAATCAACCACGATATCCTTATTTTTTTGAAATACCCTGATAAATTCAGAAGAATAAACTTTTTCACCGTTAATTCTAAGAAGAATTTCCTCTTTTTCTTGAGCACTTAGTATAGCTGTATAAAGCAATACTATAAGTAATAATCCTTTTTTAAACACCATCTAATGATCTCTATACTCTTTACTTTACTTGTAATTCTTAAATTTGGTCAAAAATATTATCTATTTATTAATTCAATGTTAAAAAAATCACAAAGAAATAACTCCCTCAACCGTACCCACTTCTTTATATTTTTCAATTATTTCATCTGAAGATTTCATATCTACCAGAATCGTCAGGCTTGTGAATTTATCATTTTTCGAGGTCTTTGATTTTATGACAGCTCCCAATTTATTGAACATGTTTTCTATTTGCTTGAATTTATCAATGCCCGTTGGAATTATAAATTTGAACATATAATTTGTTGGAAACGTAGTTGTCTCTTCTAAACTAATTTTCAATTTGGCGTAGAATTCTGACTCTTTACTCATAACTATACTTTTTTGACCTTTCGCTAGCAAATTTACAAATATTAACTACTTATTACAATTTCAAAATTTAGTTTATCCAAATTATATAATTTCAAACTATTGTAAATCCTTTCTCCTCTGATTAATTAATTTAAACAGAAACTATCGGAAAGATTAAATTAAGACATTGTTTGTTATCTTTGTTTTGTCAATTCTGATGTAAACGATAGTAAGCTCTAACCATTCTCCTAAAAAGGATGATATTCAAAAATTGTAATTAACATTAAGTTTAATCTAAACTATTTCATGCAAAAAAAAATTGTAATTACTGGTGGTCCAGGTACAGGAAAATCATCTTTAATTAATGAATTAATTAGTCGGAATTATTTCTGCATGCCTGAAATATCTAGAAAGGTCATTTTAGATGCCAGAAAGAATAACATTGAACAGCTATTTTTAAAAGAACCTTTGCTGTTTAGTGAACTATTGCTAGAAGGTAGGGAACGGCAATTTCTTGATGCAGAGAAAGAAAATGCGAATATTGTTTTTTTTGACCGAGGACTTCCCGATGTTCATGGCTATATGAATTATATAGGAGTAGACTATCCGGATGTATATAAAGAGAAAAGTTTGAAATACAGATATACTACGATATTTATGACACCTCCCTGGCAGGAAATATATCAATCCGATAATGAGAGATATGAAAGCTATGAACAGTCTCTCGCTATTCATAATCATCTCACAAAAACCTATCTCGAATTGGAATACTCTATTCTAAATGTTCCTATCGGCAGTATAAAGGAAAGAGTTCAATTTATTTTAAATTCGATAATATCTTAATGTATGTACACTGCACTGGATATTTTGCGAAAATTTTGGAACTATGAAAGTTTTCGGCACCCTCAGGAAGAAATAATAAATGTCGTCGTAAAAGGAGGTCATGTTCTTGCATTATTACCAACGGGCGCGGGTAAATCAATTTGCTTTCAAATTCCTGCATTATTAAAAAATGGTATTTGCATTGTTATTTCCCCTCTGATCGCTTTGATGGAAGACCAAGTTAAAAGTTTGAATAGCAAAGGTATTAAGGCATTAGCATTGACTTCGAAATACAATACAGAGGACATTATAAAAGCATTTGACAACTTGCGCTACGGAAATTACAAATTTTTATACTTGTCTCCAGAAAAATTACAATCGGAATTCATTCAGGACAAAATTGGTCAACTAGACGTTAATTTAATTGCAGTAGATGAGGCACATTGTATCTCTCAATGGGGTCATGATTTCAGACCTGCTTATTTAAAAATCCCTGTTCTTAAAAAAATACATCCAAATGTAAAAATGATTGCCTTAACTGCAAGTGCAACGCCTGAAGTAATGACTGATATCGTAAAAAATTTAGAATTATCAGATGTTCATATCTTTAATGAGTCATTTTATCGGAATAATTTACTTTACAATATCGTAAAAACCGAAAACGCACTTCATAAATTAAAACAAATACTTCTAAAAATAAAAGAGCCGGTCATTGTTTATGCCGGATCAAGGAAAAGGACTATTGATATTTCAAATTTTTTAAAGCAAAATAATTTCAAAAGTCAATATTACCATGGCGGAATGGGAATCAAAGAAAAAACAGAAGTATTGGAGAATTGGATGGAAGAAAAAATTCCAATAATAGTAGCAACCAACGCTTTCGGTATGGGTATTGACAAGTCAAATGTCCGTGCGGTTATACATATGAATATTCCATACAGTATTGAAAATTATCAACAGGAAGTTGGACGAGCCGGGCGAGATAGTATTAAATCCTACGCTATCCTTATTTATAATAATGGTTTAATTATAGATTTCAAAAGCTATTTAGAAAAAGGAATCGTGACCCCTGATTTCTCTAGTCAAGTTTACGAAAAAATCAATCAGTTTTATCAAATCGGTAATGGCGAATTGATCGATCGCTACTACGATTTAAACTTACAAGAATTCTGTAGTACATATAACCTGTCCCTGATAAAAACACATTATGCTTTGAATAATTTCGAATCAGAGAATATTATACATATTAAACAAAATTCCAACAAAAAATCGGCTCTAAAAATTATTGTAAAAAATTCTTTCCTGTTTGAGTATGAAAAAATAAATCCAAAATTGTACAATACTCTAAAAGTCATTCTTAGAAATTACGGGGGAGCCTTCGATCAATTCATTTCCATAAATGAAAGTACTATAGCCAAGAGGCTTAATCAAAAAAGAGCGGACGTGGTCAAAACGCTAAAACAACTGGAAAATGACAATATTATTAGTTATCAAAAATCCATATCAGACATAAAGTTAAAATTTTTGGTGCCTAGAGATGAAAAGTTTGTTAAGGCTCAAATCTCTAAAAGTTTGAAGAAAAAGAATAAAATGAAAATTCATAAGGCAAAATCAATAATAGCCTATGTCGAAAATAATGAAATTTGCAGAAATATTCAACTGTTAAATTACTTCGGCGAAAAGAACCTAAAAGAATGTGGAAAATGTGATGTTTGCATCTCAAAAAGAAAGAGAGGGACTAGAACGGATTACCGTGAAATTGCGAACAAAATAACCAAGATACTCAAAATAGATGTACCTGTATCCTACGATGAGCTAGTAGACCAATTAGATTCTGATAAGAAAAGCATTATAAAAACTCTACAATTAATGGTTGAAAAAAATTCAATAAGACTAACTTCGCAAAATAAAATTGTTAAGATTAAATGACATCTGATTTGCGAATAATCTTTATGGGTACTCCTGAATTTGCCGTCGCTGCATTAGAAGAATTGCTAAGCGCAAAATATAATGTTGTAGGGGTCATTACTGCTCCTGATCGACCGGCTGGAAGAGGGAGAAAAATAAGACAATCGGCTGTAAAAACTTTTGCTATTCAGCACGATTTAAATGTTTTACAACCTTCTAATTTAAAAGACCCGTTCTTTTTGGAACAGTTAAAATTGTTGGATGCGGATCTGCAGATAGTCGTTGCTTTTAGAATGCTCCCTAAAGTTGTTTGGGCGATGCCAAAAATAGGCACTTTTAATCTGCATGCATCGCTTTTGCCAGAATACCGGGGTGCGGCTCCAATAAACTGGGCCATTATTAACGGGGAAATAAAAACCGGTGTTACTACCTTTTTTATCAATGAAAAAATAGATACCGGATCAATCTTACTCCAGGAACAAATTGATATAGCATCTACCATGGATGTTGGCCAATTACATGATGAATTGATGATTTTGGGAAGCAAATTAATTATAAAGACACTCAGGCTACTACAATCTGCCAATTATAAACTGGTAGTCCAACCAAAGAATGATAAGAAAATTGCACCAAAATTAAACAAAGAGATCTGTAAAATTGATTGGACAAATTCATTAAATGACATTCATAATAAAATAAGAGGCTTAAGTCCATATCCAGGGGCTTGGACAATCTTGACCAATAAAAATGAAAAGATCGAAGTAAAAATCTATAGGTCAGAAAAAATTATTAATGATCATGATTTGACTCCAGGAACTTTAATTGTTGATAAGAAAGAAATTAAAGTAGCCGCTAGGGATGGATTTCTTAAAATTTTAGATTTAAAATTAGCAGGCAAACGACGAATGGATACAAGAAGTTTATTGAATGGTTATACTTTTGATGAGGCGTCAAAAATGCTATAAACGCATTATTTTATGGGGATTAGGAATAAAAAACATAAATCCCAATGGGTTTATCAACAATTTGACTCTAATTATTAACAAAATGACAAGTTTTGACGGCAAGAACTTGCGTAAACCCTTATAAAATATATATTTGTTATGCTGTAGAAAAGCAAAAATGAATATTTAACCAATTTAAAAAAATTTAATTATGAACAAATCAGATTTAATTGAAGCAATGGCTTCTGATGCAGGAATTTCAAAAGCAGCTGCTGGTAAAGCCTTAGATTCAATGATGAGCAATGTAAAAGGTGCACTTAAAGGTGGTGGCAAAGTATCTTTAGTAGGATTCGGTTCTTTTTCAGTATCTGCTAGAGCTGCAAGAGATGGTAGAAACCCTCAAACTGGTGCTACAATAAAAATCCCTGCAAGAAACGTTGTAAAATTCAAAGCAGGTTCTGAATTAAAAGATTCTGTTAATTAATTTATAATTTCTCTTTTAAGTATACAAAACTCTCTTTAATTTAAAGAGAGTTTTTTATTGAACTAATTTTTTGTATATTTATTCAGAATAAATTTAAATAATGATTTCTTTAAAACCATCAAAAGGAAAAATCTTGATAGCGGAACCATCAATTTTAGGGGATGATTCGTTTAATAGATCTGTTATTCTTCTTTCAGAGCATAATGAAAGTGGTTCTGTTGGTTTTATTTTGAATAAACCATCTCCATACACTATTAAAGATTTACTACCTGAAATTGACTCATCTCTCAAAATTTATTTTGGAGGTCCGGTTTCAGAAAATAATTTATATTTTGTACATAAGGTTCCGGAGCTAATACCGGATAGCATTGAAATTACAAACGGAATTTATTGGGCAGGCGATTTTGAGGCAGTACGAGATCTTTTAAAAGATAATATTTTATCAAAAAATGATATACGATTTTTCTTGGGGTATTCCGGTTGGAGTGAAAGCCAATTGGAAGATGAACTGACCACCACTTCATGGTTGGTTATAGAAAATGAATTTAAAAATTTATTTAAAATTGGTCATAATAATTTTTGGAAGAACGAATTGATCAAAATTGGAGGTATTTATAAAATTTGGGCAAACGCGCCTAAAAACCCGAGTCTTAATTAAGCTCTACTACTTTCTAACAAAAAAGAATCGAATAACTTCATCAATTTAAGGGTTTCTGTATTACCATATTTCTTTTTTCTATACTGAGTAATAGATTGGATATGAACAATACTATTTGTAATAAAAATTTCATCGCATTTTAATAACTCAAAGGGAGAAATGCTAATTTGGAAAACGTTATAATCCTCATGACCTTCGAGCATCTCTATAATTTTTTTTCGAATTACCCCATTAATACAGCCGTCTTCTAAATCTGGTGTATAAATATCGGATCCTTTGATCAAAAATATGTTTGCATTAATGGCCTCAACAATATTTTTATTTTCATTAATTAAAATGCAATTATGAAAGTTAAGCTCCCTGGCAAAGATACTTGCAAGCACATTTATCAACCGATTATTACTTTTAATTGTGGATAAAAGTCCTGATTGAACCGGGTAATCCTTGAATAACTCCACTTCATAAGATGATGAGCTGTTCAAATACAACTCCTCGGCCTCCATTAAAATGTTAATATTATTGTCCTTAGGCTGGTATAATCCTCCGTCTTTTCTAAAAATCGTGACTCTAATTCTAGCTTCATTTAGCTTATTTGCCCTAATCGTTTTTAATATTTCATCTTTATAGTAGTTCAACGTAAAATTCATTGGAATTTTCATTCGAAGCATTCTCGTAGAAGACATTAGTCTGAAGTAGTGATCTTCTATAAATGGTATAAATCCATTTTCGTATTTTAGTGTGTCAAATACAGCATCACCATACTTAAATGCTCTATTTTGATGGCTTAGCTTCAACTCTTTTTTCGGTGATATTAATCCATTAAAATTTATCATATTTCAAAATATTGAAAAAAGTTCTATTTAATTCTCAAAAATAGCATAAAAAAAGCCTTGAATAAATCAAGGCTATATAAATATTTTCTACTGTTGATTATCCTCCAATGGTATGTTTTAGTTCTGCTATTTGATTTTCCCAAAACATTTTTATTTCATCTACTTCATCATCATCTGAAAAATCGGTAACAATTAATGAGACATCCGACGTCAAGGCATCTACCTGAATTCGAAATTCAAAATATGTCTCAGCCTCATCATCTTCTACCCACTTAAATCGAATAAAATCATCATTCTTTTGAGATAATCTCTCTGCAACCTCCTCAGAATCATCCCAAATAAATGTAAACATTTTACCTCTCGAATTTACATTATCGGCAAACCATTCACCCAGTGCATCGGGAGTAGAGAGATATTGATACAAAAAGCTTGGTGAAGCATGTATTGGGAATTCTAATTCAACTTTAACTTTATCTGACATTATCCACTATTTTGAAAAGGCAATATATATATTATCTTAGTCTAAAAAAAATATTTTATTTAAATTTTTCATGTGGTTTACTTGTTGCAAATGAATTTGTTTTTATATTTGCAAACTGAAATTTTGGCGAGGTAGCTCAGTTGGTTAGAGCGTCGGATTCATAACCCGGAGGTCACGAGTTCAATTCTCGTTCTCGCTACAAATAATTATTCTATACTAATGCGCTTTAGAGCGCATTTTTTATATCCAAATTTGACCAATTGACAAAGGAAGTGTTCTTCTAAATAGTCTAACTAAATTTCTTTATACATCAGATAGTGCACACCAATTTTAGGCACATCAAATGACTCTCCTATAATGTTATAATTCAGTGATTTATAAAACCTTATTGCTTCAATCCTCGAATTGCACCATATGGTGTGTATGCCCCTACTCATTAGATATTCCTCTGATTTCCTAATAAGTAATTTACCATATCCCTTCCCTCTATATTCTGACAAAGTTCCCATTCCTCTCAATTGAAATTGCTCTCCTTTCAACTGCTCTTTACTTCTTTTTATCAAGGTCACAATGCTAACCAATTCATCATCATAATATGCACCTAAGTGAATTGTATCTTTTTCAAAATCTCCTTCAAACTTATAGGGTAGATCAATATTTTTTCTTAGAACTTCCCTGCGAATAGGATAAGTCTCTTCTGGATTTATAAACCTAATATTCACCATAAAAGTATCATTTAATCAATTTCGTCTATTTTTACATTACAAAATTAATATAATTCATGAATAATACATCTATACGTATAATTTCGAAAGATAATATATTATCAATTATACCCTTATTGAAAAAACTAAATAATAATATTCCAAATAAATTATTGATTAAGAGAGTTTTAGAAATGTCTAGTCAAAGTTACGAGTGTGTCGGGCTGTATTACGTGGATAAACTTATTGGAATTTGTGGCTTATGGTATTCGACTCGTCACTATATAGGCAGGACCGCCGAGGTTGATCATGTAATTATTGAGACTAATTCCAGAAATAAAGGTTTAGGAAAAATATTTTTTTCTTGGATCTACAAATATCTTTCGGATAAAGGTTGCGATGCCACAGAGCTCAATACCTTTGTCGATAATAAAAAATCCCATCGATTCTATTGCAATGAAGGATATGACATATATGGATTTCATATGGTTAAAATATTAAGAAAAGATAAGAAATTTTATTAGGTTGATCTTTGTTTTCGAGTGCCGCTATACATTTCATACTTAACAAACCTACATTCCAGATTCCCATTGAAAACCTTAATTTTTTTTGAAGTTCTCAAGCCCACATTCTTTAATCCAGAATTAAAGTCCGAAGTAATAAACCAGGTATCAGTATCTGGATATCGCTGTTTTAGGGTATCTCCAATTTTACCGTAAAAAACCGGTATATCTACACTAATCCTTTCCCCGTATGGAGGGTTAAAAAGGACAATAGTTTTACCATCAACAGGTTTTTCTGATTCAAAAAAGTCTTGCTTTTCAATAGTTATAAAATCTTCTAAGGATGCGTTTAGAACATTGTTATTAGCCTTTCTGATAGCAGATGGCGCTTTATCAAATCCAATAATTCTTTTGGGTGAATTCCGTACTTTCTTTAATAACGATTCATGAATAACATCAAACAATTCTCTATCAAAATCTCGCCATTTTTCGAACGCAAATTCCAACCTATTAATATTGACCGGAATATTATTCGCAATCATGGCTGCCTCAATCAATATGGTTCCACTACCGCACATAGGATCAATAAAGTGTTGTGATCCGTCATATCCTGAGAGTAATATTAAACCGGCTGCAAGCACTTCATTGATAGGTGCTATATTTGTATCACTTTTATATCCACGTTTATGCAGTGATTCTCCTGAACTATCCAGAGATACAGTACATGTATTTTTTTGAATATGAACATTAAAAAGTATATCAGGATGTTTTAGATCAACACTGGGCCTAAGACCTGTTTTCTCTCTAAAATAGTCTACAATAGCGTCTTTACTCTTTAAAGAAACATATAGAGAATTATTAAAATTGTCAGAATTAATTACCGAATTTATGGCAAAGGTCTTTGTTTGGTCTAAATAATCTTCCCATTTAAACACTTTCAATTTTTTATAAAGGTCAAATTCATCATTAACATGAAAGGTATAGATTGGTACAAGTATTTTTATTGCAGTCCTTAAAGCCAAATTTGCCTTATACATAAACCCTTTATCTCCTTTAAACTGCACATTTCTAACACCTTCCCTAATCTGTTGTGCACCTAAATGACGTAATTCTCTCGCTAAAACCTGTTCAAAACCAAATTGGGTTTTTGCAACCATGTCTATATTTTCTTCCATATAACAAAAATACACTAAGCTACTAAAATAACCACTTGATAATCTAAGCTATTTTTATACATTTGCTCGAACATTTAATTATGGATAAAACTGCTGATTGGTTTGAACATTGGTTTGATACAAAGTACTATCATATTCTTTATGATCATAGAGATGATGATGAAGCTGAGTTTTTTATGAAGAATTTGATTCTCTTTTTAGAATTAGAAAAAGGCAATCGAATTTTGGATTTACCCTGCGGAAAGGGTAGGCATTCTGTTTTTTTAAATTCTCAAGGATTTGATGTTGTTGGAGCTGATCTGTCAAAAAACAGTATTGATTTTGCTAAACGCTTTGAGAACAAAACATTGCAATTTAGGGTACACGATATGCGTCATGTAATCAGCAAAAAGTACAAGGCCATTTTTAATCTTTTTACTAGTTTTGGTTATTTTGATGAAGACCGCTCTAATATTGACGTCCTGAAAAATTTTAAAAATGCAATTGAATCTGATGGGCATGTAGTTATAGATTTTTTAAACATAGAAAAGATTAAAAGTAATCTTAAAAGAGAAGAGGTTTTTGAGAAAGGTGGAATACAATTTCATGTGAAAAGATATATTCAAGGTGAATTTTTAATAAAAAATATTTCGTTCAATGCCGAAAATAAAGATCATAATTATATGGAAAAAGTACACTGTTTGACCTTAGAAAAAGCAAAAGAATTTGCTATAGAAGCGAAGCTAAATATAAAACATCTATTCGGAACTTATGATCTCAAGGCATTCGATAAAATTACTTCTGATAGACTTATTCTAATTTTACAATGATTTATTTAACCCTGTTTATTTCCGTTTTAATTGGATTTGGATTTGGCCTTATATTAAATCCAAAAACCAAATTATTACGATTATTTTTATCCTTTAGTGGTGCTTACTTGCTTTCTATAACTGTTTTGCATTTACTTCCTGAAGTTTTTGAAACTCAAAAAAAACACATTGGATTATTTATTTTAGTTGGAATATTATTACAAACAGGACTGGAATTCTTTTCAAAAGGAGCGGAACATGGTCACGTTCATTCGCATGACTTTGCAATTAAAATACCCTGGCTAATTTTTATAAGTTTAAGTCTTCATGCCTTTTTAGAGGGTATACCTTTAGGCTTTAGTTCTAATCAAGAATTACTTTGGGCAATAGTCATCCATAAAATACCTGTTACTATTGTATTGGTGGTTTTTTTACAAAAATCAAGTTTACCAAAAACATTAGTCTATATGTTTATTTTATTCTTTGCATTAATGAGCCCGCTTGGTTCATTATTAGGGAATAAAGTAGGTGTTCTCATCGAATATGAAACACAGATAAACGCTGTAATAATTGGGATTTTCTTACATATTTCAACAGCAATACTATTTGAAAGTTCTGAAAATCATCAATTTAATTTTAAAAAATTTATTGCAATTATACTTGGGTTCTTAGTGGCATTTATTAGTTTGTAAGATATCAATTAGCCACTGCACTAATAAATTGTATGCGCATAAGACGCAACTCGTCATCATCATAATCACCATCAAACTCATCTAAAGCGTCTTGTATCTTGTCGGTTTCGGCTTCCATAAAATAATCATGAATTTCCTCTTGCTGGTCCTCATCCAGCAAATCTTGCAAATAATAGTCAATATTTATCTTTGTCCCCGAATATACAATTTGCTCCATTGCCTTAATTAGTTCCTGCATTTCCAACCCTTTAGATTTTGCCAGGTCTTCCAAAGGTATTTTCTTATCTGTATTTTGAATAATAAATAATTTTAATCCGGAATTAACTCCTGTGCTCTTTACAATTAAATCATCAGGTCTTGTTATATCATTCTCTTCCACATAATTAGAAATCATTTCTACAAATTTATTTCCGTATTTTTTTGCCTTTCCATCACCAACACCATGTATATTTGCAAGCTCTTCAATTATAATAGGATATTTCAATGTCATATCTTCTAATGATGGATCTTGAAAAACAACGAATGGAGGTACTCCGAGCTTTTTACTGACACTTTTTCGTAAATCCTTAAGCATGCTCATTAATTTCTCATCCGTAGTACCACCGGAACCTTTTACGTTCGTAATGATATTCGAATCTCCGTCATCCAAATACTCATGATCTTCGGACATCATGAAAGAGGTTGGATTTTCTATGAACTCCTTACCCTTATCTGTAAGTTTTAAAACGCCGTATTGTTCAATTTCTTTATACAACAGATTGGTTACAAAAACCTGTCTAATCAGGGCCATCCAATATTTGGCTTCTTTATGTTTACCTGATCCAAAAAAAGACTGTTTATTAGTCTTATGAGAAAGGAGCAATGCATTTTCTTTGCCAATTATGGTATTTATAATTTCCTTTGATTTATATTCCTCTTTCGTGCTTCTAACTGTCTCTAAGAGAATTTTAACTTCATCTTTTGATTCAGTTCTTTTTTTAGGATTTCTTACGTTATCATCCATATCGGCCCCTTCTCCGTTCACACCATCAAATTCTTCACCAAAATAATGCAATAAGAATTTACGTCTTGAAATCGAGGTTTCTGCAAAGGCAACTACCTCTTGCAGTAATGCATTCCCTATTTCCTGTTCTGCAATTGGTTTTCCAGATAAAAATTTCTCCAATTTTTCTATATCCTTATATGCATAAAATGCCAAACAATACCCCTCCCCTCCGTCTCTTCCGGCCCTTCCGGTTTCCTGGTAATAACTTTCTAAACTTTTAGGTATATCATGATGAATTACGAATCGAACATCTGGCTTGTCAATACCCATACCAAACGCTATGGTCGCTACTACTACATCAATATCTTCCATTAAAAACATATCCTGATGACGAGCCCTGGTCTTAGCGTCCAAGCCGGCATGATAAGGCACCGCCTTAATGCCATTGACCTGCAGTACTTGTGCAATTTCTTCCACCTTCTTTCTGCTTAGACAATAAATAATTCCTGATTTACCGTTATACTTTCTAACAAACTTAATAATATCCTTATCTACATCCTTAGTTTTGGGGCGAACTTCATAGAAAAGATTACCTCTATTAAAAGAAGCTTTAAAGGTTTTTGCATGAGATATTCCCAAGTTTTTTAAAATATCTTCCTGTACCTTCTCTGTTGCCGTAGCAGTCAATCCAATTATTGCAAAATTTCCTATTCTTTCAATTATATTTTTTAGATTTCTATAATCAGGGCGAAAGTCATGTCCCCATTCCGAAATACAATGCGCCTCATCAATTGCAAAAAAAGAGATCTTTTGATTTTTAAAAAAATCAATATATTCCTCTTTAGTTAAAGATTCCGGCGCAACATAAAGTAATTTAGTAATTCCATTTTCAATATCACTTTTAACTTTTGCAATTTCACCTTTGTTTAATGATGAGTTCAACACATGAGCCACTCCATGATCTGTAGATATTCCTCTCAGTGCATCCACCTGATTCTTCATTAAAGCAATTAAGGGGGAAACAACTATAGCTGTGCCTTCTAAAATTAATGCCGGTAATTGATAAATTAAAGATTTACCTCCTCCGGTTGGCATAATTACAAAGGTATCATTGCCATCTATAATATTTTCAATCGCCTTCTCCTGTAAGCCTTTAAATTTATTAAATCCGAAATATTTTTTTAAATTATTCTGGAGATCAAATTTTGTCACTTTCATCCTCTTATTTCTCTAATTTTGAATATTTTTGCAAAGATATGACTATAAGTAATATATTTACTTTTGAAACTTAATTGTAGATTAATTTTTAAGTATTTAAATATACAATTTATTTATTAAAACAAAAAAGATTTGAAAAATTCAAAAGATATAATTGCAACAGCAAAAAAAACAATAAATATTGAAGCTGAAGCTATTAAAAATTTGATAAACTTAGTAGATAGAGGGTTTGAAAATACCGTTAGAACTATACATAATTCAAAAGGCAGGGTCATCGTAACCGGGATAGGGAAAAGTGCAATTGTTGGCAGTAAGATTGTCGCTACTTTTAATTCGACCGGAACTCCTTCAATATTTATGCATGCCGCCGATGCAATTCATGGAGATCTGGGAAATATACTTAAAGATGACCTAGTTATTTGCATCTCCAAAAGCGGAAATACACCTGAAATAAAAGTGCTAATTCCATTGATCAAGAATTATGGTAATAAGATTGCCGCTATTACAGGTAATATTGATTCCTATTTGGCTCAAAATGCGGATTTTATTTTAAATACATATGTTGAAAAGGAAGCATGTCCAAATAATTTAGCCCCTACAAGCAGCACTACCGCTCAAATGGTAATTGGAGATGCGCTGGCAGTTTGCTTACTGGAAATGAATGATTTTTCCTCAAAGGATTTTGCTAAGTATCACCCAGGAGGAACTCTGGGTAAGAAATTATATTTACGAGTAAGAGATCTTGTTTCAAAAAACGAGATACCTAAAGTTAATATGGATTCTTCCATAAAGGATGTAATCATTGAGATATCGGAAAAAAGACTGGGCACAACAGCCGTTATGGAAAATGATAAAATAGTAGGTATAATTACAGATGGTGACATTAGGAGAATGTTGGAAAAAAATGAAGATATCAACAAGCTGAGTGCAAGAGACATTATGAGTGAGAATCCCATAACTATAATTGAAAGTGAAATGGCCATAAGTGCTTTAGAAATAATGAAAAATAATAATATCACACAAATATTAGTTACCGAGAAAGACAAATTTATTGGAGTTGTTCATTTTCACGACTTAATTAAAGAAGGTATTATTTGATAATTTCAGATTAAAAAAATTATGAGCGAAAAACAAAATGAAATGTCATTTTTAAACCATCTCGAAATTTTAAGGTGGACATTGATAAGATCTTCCTTAGCCATTGTTGCATTTGGGATGGTTGCTTTTATGATGAAAGACTTTATTTTCAATACAATTATATTAGCACCGAAGGACCCTTCATTCGTTACATATCGATTCTTATGCTCTGTTTCACAAGCTTTGGGGACAAATGGTCTGTGCATCGATGAAATTCCTTTTATTGTACAAAGCAGGACTGTTGCGGGGCAATTTTCAACTCATATTTGGACCTCAATTTTCTTTGGATTCATTTTTGCCTTTCCCTATATTATTTATGAAGTATGGAAATTCTTAAAACCTGCTCTCTATGATAATGAGAAAAAGAATGCACAAAGTTTTATAATAGTTTCCTCACTTCTCTTTTTTATTGGAATTCTCTTTGGTTATTATGTAATCACCCCATTGTCAGTCAATTTTTTAGGTAGTTATAGAGTTGCAGATGAAGTAAAGAATAATTTTGACCTGAATTCTTATACGGGTCTTTTAAAAGCTTCTTGTCTTTCGGCCGGGTTAATATTTGAGTTACCAATAATCATCTATTTTTTAACTAAATTAGGGTTGGTGACACCTGAATTCTTAAAAAAATATAGAAAATATGCGCTCGTATTAGTGCTAATTTTGGCGGCAATAATAACCCCTCCGGATATAATTAGTCAGGTAATTGTGGCCATACCAATGATAGTACTATACGAAGTAAGCATCAAAATATCTAAAGTAATTATTCGCAAACAGGAAAAAGAAAAAGATAAAGAAAACACTAAAGTGCAAAAAAGCAAATCTTAGATTCTATCTAAATGGAAAAACTTGAAAATTATCCTTTTATTTCTTAAGCAGAAAGGACGATATAATAAATTTAAAAATTGTTAAACAAGTAAGATAATGATATTAAGAGCAGAGAACATAACGAAAATATATGGAAACAAAAAAGTTGTCAAAGGTATTTCGTTACAAGTTGAACAAGGTGAAATAATCGGTTTGTTGGGGCCAAATGGTGCTGGAAAGACCACTTCGTTCTATATGATTGTTGGTATGATAAAACCAAATAATGGTACGATCTATTTGGATGAAAAAAATATCACGGGTGATTCCATGTATAAACGAGCTCAAAAAGGTGTAGGGTATTTGGCCCAGGAAGCATCTGTTTTTAGAAAGTTATCGGTAGAGGATAATATAATGTCTATCTTACAATTCACAGAATTATCACAAAATGAACAGAAAAAGAAATTAGAATCGCTTATTGAAGAATTTGGGTTAGGCCATGTAAGAAAGAATCGTGGCGATTTACTCTCAGGTGGAGAAAGACGAAGAACGGAAATAGCAAGAGCTTTGGCTTCCGATCCAAAATTTATTTTATTGGATGAGCCATTTGCCGGTGTTGATCCGATTGCTGTGGAAGATATACAAAATATTGTTGCACACCTCAAAGACAGGAATATAGGTATTCTTATAACCGATCATGATGTTCATGCTACTCTTACGATTACCGACAAAACTTATCTGATGTTTGAGGGAGGTATATTAAAGGAAGGCACTCCAAAGGAACTGGCAGAAGATGAAATGGTTCGAAAAGTTTATTTAGGGGAAAGTTTTGAATTAAAGGAAAGAAAAGTATAAAAAAAAGCCTTAACAACGAAAAAAAGCTCACGAAGTTAAGGCCTAACAATCAAATTCTAACTTTTTATAAGTAATCTTCTTCTCTTCCTACTATATTTCCGTTTTTATCCATCTTTACGTCAAAAGTTGAATCTCCATCAATTAAAACCACCTTATAAACTTTTACATTATTTTCAATTACATAAGATGCACTTGAAATTTTGAAACCCTTCAGTGAGTTAACCTGCTTCTTTACCTTAGTAGGTAATTTTTCAAATTCGATCTTATTAACGGCTTGTTTTGATTCTTGACCATAGGTCGAAAAACTCAATATCACAAGCAGCAATAGATACAAAATAATTTTTCCTTTTTTCATAACCCTTTTATTTATTTATTAGTCTCATTACCCATGTATACTACCATCTTGATCCTCTTTTTGAATTAAAATCGTAACCCAGAGTTAACAAGTATGTCCCTGCATGATTTAACTCAGAGGCTTCATTAATATTGTATTGATATGCAAATCCTACATAGAATTTACTCTTTTTTAGTCCTAACATCGGTACAACCGCTGAAGGAGTAAAACTTTGATCATTGATAAACCTTGTACTAAGGCCAATCCAATAATATCCATCGTCCGTTATTTTCTTCGCTTTAAAATTAATGTCTGACATAGAACGACTGTCACTTTCATAATATTTAAAATAAACAGAGGGTTCTAGTTCAATAACACCATCGTTAAGTAAAAAAACATATCCTGTATATATGTAATAGTTTCTCAATTTCTGTGGCTCAGAATCGTCAAATGCTTTTAAACTTTTGTTTAAAATATTGGACGCATTAAAACTAAAGTAATACTGGCCAATATTATATAATACAGCCGCCTCAAAATTTGAGTTAAAAGAAGATATATCAGATCCAATGTTTGGATCATCATTTGGATTGTCAAAATCCGAAACATCTATTTTAAATTGAACGAATTTATACGATAATCCAAAAGAAAGGTACTGCTCATTACTATCATTAATTGTTAAATGATGAGCAATACTAAACTGCCCCCCTATTTGGGATGTATTCCCATTTCTGTCATTGTACAATATCCCCCCAACTCCTGATCTATCCAAGACTGGTGCATCGTATGATAATGTTTGTGTACTAGGAGCATCAGCCAGGCCAACCCATTGAAAAACACCACTTAATCTTAATCTTTGAACATCACTGAAGCCTGCATAGGCCGGAGATATCACAAATGGATTTTCAACCAAATATTGCGAATATGGAGCCAATTTGAACTCCTGAGCTTTCAACATGATTGAAAGCAATAACATAGCTATAATAATTATTTTTTTCATATCAATATTATCTAACTAAAGTAAAATTTCC
>Ga0209633_10000763_pt1 | contig 35705 bp, 14 predicted proteins | sample Cruoilmetagenom1_FD_187290 | JGI IMG/M metagenome (GOLD analysis project Ga0209633, IMG submission 187290) | Oil polluted marine microbial communities from Coal Oil Point, Santa Barbara, California, USA - Sample 1 (SPAdes) (version 2) | ecosystem: Environmental > Aquatic > Marine > Oil seeps ...
CACTACTGTTGATTATAGCACCACAGACGGTACAGCCACAGCGGGCAATGACTATGATGCTACCACAGGCACCACAGCGGTGTTAACCAATGATGGAGATACCGCGACCTTTACGGTTGCGATTACGGATGATACCTTGTTAGAGAATGCAGAAGACTTTACCATAAACTTAGATGCAAGTAGTGCTTTAGTAGCAGATACAGATACGGCTACAGGAACCATTATGGATAACGATTTACCGGATGCACCAACAACTGTTAATGTAACGGAGTGTGAACAAAGTCCTATCCAAACATTGATAGCTACTGCAATACCTCCTGCAGGAGCAACAGTAGTGTGGTACGATGCACTTATTGGAGGAAATGTTGTGAACAATCCAATTTGGAACGTTGTTGGTTTAGTTACTTATTATGCAGAATCTGTTGACAATCTTACAAATAAAGTTAGTGCAACACGTACACCAATTGTATTGACTATCAACGCTGTACCTGTAATAACAAATGTATCATCAACTGATCCAACAACAGCAAGTTGTCCTGCATTAGATAATGGTACAATTACAATTACTGCTACAGGATCTAATTTAGAATATAGTATAAATGGAGGTACATCTTATCAACCTTCAAATGTATTTAATGGATTAACAGCTGCAGGTTCACCTTATACCATTGCAGTTAGAAATTCTGTAACAGGATGTTTTGTCATTGACCCAACAACCGTTACATTAATAGCACCTGGTTGTAATCCAAGTTTAGTAGTTATTAAAACGCAAACGGGCGGACCAGATCCAGTAACGGCAATCGGTCAAACACTTGATTATACTATTTCTCTAGAAAATAACGGAGATTTAGATTTAACTAATGTAAATATTACCGATTTATTACCGAATGGTACTAATGGTACATTAACTGGTCCCACCGGAGATGGAGGAGTGGTAAATGTAATTGATAAAGGAGAAACATGGACATACACCATTAGTTATACAACTACCTTAGCTGACTTCCAAAGAGGTGATGCCAATTTAGAAAATAAAGTTTCTGTTTTAACAACAGAAATTACAACTGCTGAAGAAGATACTGCTATAACACCAATGGTTTATTCAGATTTAAGTATCGTTAAAACTATTGTAGGCAGTAGCACACCAAATGTTGGAGATATTGTAACTTTTAGATTGACAATAAATAATAATAGTATCAGTAATGCCACCGGAGTAGCAGTAGAAGATATTGTACCAGATGGATATGATACTGTAACGGCTATTACACCTGGAGCAACGGTATCAGGTAACACAATTGGCTGGTCTGGCTTAGATGTAAATACTACCTCTGATGTTATTTTAGAGTTTACAGCTAGAGTATTGGCTAGTGGAAATTATGGTAATAGGGCAGAAATAACAGCTTCTGATAATGTTGATCCTGATAGTGATCCAACAAGTGGATTTGCCAATGATGATTATGCAGATGGTAACGCCGATGATGATGAGAGTTCTGTTGTGAGTGTTAATCCAACTGCAGTGGCAGATGTATCTATAGTTAAAGATGTAGATAAACCAACCCCAAATGTAGGTGAAGATGTAACCTTTACATTAACTGTAACTAATGCAGGGCCAAGTGCAGCAACCAATGTATTGGTAACAGATGTACTTCCAAACGGATATACGTATGTAAATAATACACCCTCAACAGGTAGTTATAATGATGCTACAGGAATTTGGACCATTGGCGGCTTAGCCAAAGATGGTATAGCAACATTAGATATTGTTGCTACGGTTAATGCAAGAATAAATGCAACAATTACGTATTTGAATACAGCAACCGTTAATGCCGATGAGACAGATAATGATTTGACTAATAATACGGATATAGCAATTACTGATCCTGTACCAGTGGCAGATGTATCTATAGTTAAAGATGTAGATAAACCAACCCCAAATGTAGGTGAAGATGTAACCTTTACATTAACTGTAACTAATGCAGGGCCAAGTGCAGCAACCAATGTATCGGTAACAGATGTACTTCCAAACGGATATACGTATGTAAATAATACACCCTCAACAGGTAGTTATAATGATGCTACAGGAATTTGGACGATTGGCAGCTTAGCCAAAGATGGTATAGCAACATTAGATATTGTTGCTACGGTTAATGCAAGAATAAATGCAACAATTACGTATTTGAATACAGCAACTGTAAATGCTGATGAGACAGATAATGATCTGACTAATAATACAGATACGGCAATTACAGATCCTATTCCGGTATCTGATTTAAGTTTGGTGAAATCGGTTAACGATTTAAACCCAACAACAGGAGAGGTTGTTACCTTTACATTAACTATTCATAATGATGGTCCTAGTAATGCTGATAATATTTCTGTAGAAGATGTAGTACCGGATGGTTATGGCAATATCACCAATATTAGTAACGGTGGTGTGCCTTCAGGAAATACAATTAACTGGACTAACCTTTCTGTAACCAATGGTGAAGACTTGCCATTAACATTTATGGCAGAAGTATTAGTTACAGGTACAGATTATATAAACAGAGCAGAAATTACCGGTTCAGGAAATTTAGATCCTAATAGTAGATTCGATCTAAGTTTTGATGAAGATGATAATGGAGATGGTGATTTATTAAATGACGATGACGAAAGTACATTAACCGATATTGTTATTAATTTCTTACCAGTTGCAGTAGACGATAATGTAATTGTAACAGAAAACTCTGCAAATAATCAAATAAATGTATTGCTAGATAATGGTAATGGAGCAGATGATTTTGGTAGAGATGGATCAAGTACACAAGATATAGTAATAGCGACGCTACCGTTAAATGGAACAGTAACTTTAGTCATTGGTAATCCAAATGACCCAACTGATGACTATGTACTATATACGCCAAATGCCAATTTTGTAGGTAATGATTCATTTACTTATACTATTGAAGATAGTAATGGTGATAAATCAACGGCAACTGTATTTATAGAAATTTTAGTAGATACAGACGGAGATAATGTTGCCGATATTTACGATATAGACGATGATAATGACGGTATATTAGATACTGTTGAAGGTGATGGTGCTATAAATTCTGACGGAGATGCTATTCCAGATAGTTTAGATATTGATAGTGATAATGATGGTATTCCGGATAATGTAGAAGCACAATCAACAGATACTTATATTGAACCAAATAATGATGACGCTGCAACATATTTAGCCAATAACGGTATCAACTCTGCTTATTTAGGAGGTTTAAATCCAGAGAATACAGACGGAACCGATGAACCTGATTATTTAGATTTAGATGCTGACAATGATAATGTGCCAGACAGTATTGAAGGTCATGATACTGATCATGATGGTATTGCTGATGCTACATTTGTCGGATCAGATGCTGATTTAGATGGATTAGATGATGGTTATGAAGGAGCTGATAATAATGATGGCTTTGATGTTAATGATGAATTTAATAGTCCGAAAGATGATATACCTGACACAGATGGAACGGAAGATGTTGATTATCGAGATATTGATGATGATGGTGACGGTATTGATACAATTGACGAAGTTCTCACCCCTGGTGATGATCCATTTAACTTTGACTTTGATGGTGATAACCAACCGAACTATTTAGATGTAGATGATGATGGTGATGGTATTTTAACGAGCCTAGAAGGTCCAGATAATCTTGATAGTGATACCAATCCGAATTATTTAGATATTGATTCAGATGGAGATGGTATCCCAGACAATGTAGAAGCACAATCAACAGATGATTATGATGCACCTTCTGGACTAGATGTTGATAATAATGGTTTAGATGATATCTATGGCGATGGAATTGTTCCAGTCAATACTGATGAAACAGATGAACCCGATTATTTAGATGACGATTCAGATAATGATGGTGTACATGATTATATTGAAGGTCACGATTTAGACCATGATGGTCAACCTGATGTTGAACCTGTAGATAGTGATGACGATGGAGATGGATTGGATGATGGCTATGAAGGTGAAAATATAAGAGATCCTTTCGATGTAAACGATCAGATTGATGTTCCGGCTGATAATCTGCCTAATTTAGATGCAACTGATGATCCTACAACTACGGATGATGTAGATTATAGAGACGCAGATGATGATAATGACGGTGTGCCAACATTTGAAGAAGACGATAATGAAAATGGTGTTTGGTATGACGATGATTGCGATTTCGATGGTAAACCTAATTATTTAGATGTTACACCTTGTGATATTGTACCTAACGGATTCTCACCAAATGAAGATGGAGATAATGATTACTTTATTGTACCACTATTGAGTAAATATCCTGATTTCAGAATGGAGATATATGACAGATGGGGTGCTAAAGTGTATGATTATAGTAATGGCGGTAGATCACCTGTAGAATGGTGGGACGGGTATTCTGATGGTGAAATCACAATAGATAAAGGCGAAAAAGTTCCGGTTGGTACTTATTACTATATCATTTATTTTAATAAAGATGATTTAAAACCAATTACCGGATGGGTATATGTTAATTATTAGTGAGACACTACCCTATGAATCATACCAAAGCGTGATTCATAGGGTAGTACATCAAACTTAATTGGCATAAGTGATATGAATAAAGAAGAAAAACAACTATGAAAAAGTTAGTTATCGTTTCAGTATTATTCTTGTACTCTATATTAGACGGCTATAGTCAACAAGATCCGCAGTATACGCAATACATGTATAATATGAACATAGTAAATCCTGCTTATGCTGGGTCACGAGGTACATTGAGTATTGGATTATTAGGTAGAACGCAATGGGTTGGTATAGATGGTGCCCCCAAGACTGCTACTATAGCGGTACATGCACCTTTGGGTAAGAATTTAGGTGGAGGATTTTCGGCTATATTAGACGAGCATGGGCCTGTAAAAGAGCAAAACATCTTTGCAGATATCTCATATACGGTAACCACCTCAGAAGAAGGTAGATTGGCCTTTGGATTAAAAGGAGGGGTTACGTTTTTTGATGTAGGTTTATTGTCCTTAACCTTACCACAGACAGCACCTGGAGTAGATCCATTATTTGATGATAATGTAAATGAGAGTTTTATAAATTTTGGAGCAGGTGTTTATTATTATACAGACAAGTTTTATATAGGATTATCCGCCCCAAATTTATTAGAGACCAAACATTTAGAGAAGGATAATGGTACGATTACCAAAGCCTCAGAGAAGATGCATTATTTTGGTACATTGGGCTATGTATTTGATTTATCAGAGACCTTAAAGTTTAAACCTTCTGTAATGGCCAAGGCAGTATCAGGGTCACCATTATCGATAGATGCATCGGCAAATTTTTTATTCAATGACCGCTTAGAATTAGGAGCGAGTTATAGATTTGGAGATTCAGTAAGTGGATTGATTAACTTTGGAGTGACCAGAGATTTACGTATAGGCTATGCCTATGACTATACAACGACTAACTTAGGAGATTACAATGATGGTACCCATGAGGTATTTTTACAATGGGATATAGATTTTTCGAAAAAGAATTTGAAATCACCTAGATTCTTCTAAATATAACTGTTTTCTATCCAAAAATCAAATAATTAATATCAACTAAACCTTGTTTTAAGTGTTTTAAGCAATCGTCTTAGCAATTTTTTACAATATTTACTGTTGAATTGTCAAATAATCAAGGCAAATCTTATAAATTGTTAAAACATTTTAACAACTTTTATGAGTGTTTAGTTTGTAGCTATCCCAATGATGCAAAGGCTTTATTCCCTTTATACTATCATAAATATCACCTTGGCCGAATTTGTTTTCAAAATAAGGTAGTCTAAAATATTTTTTTAACATTTTTTTATATATTTGTATTTATTGTACAGTGTGTAATTGAATACGTATAATATTGGGAGAAATTAATGTAATTTATAGAACTTTAATAGATTACAAAAAATACAACATTAAGTAAATACATTATGAAAAGAGATTACTTAACTATGCTAAGATTAAGAAATGTTACTAGATTAAAGCGTGTTGCTTTGTCCTTATTTATATTAACCAGCATCCTTTTTAGTATAAACGGTTTTGCACAAAGTTTCAATTGCCCTAGACTTTTTTACCAAGTAATAAGTGGAGAGTTAAAAAGCTTAAATCCGGTAACTGGTTTATATTCTGCTCCGATTAATACTAATGGTTCAGGGTATAATAATGGTGGTTACAATGAGATTGATGGATTTATGTATGCTTTGATAAATCAGTCTGGTGGTACGGTAGCACAAAACCATATTATAAGAATATTGGGAGATGGTACAATTGTAGATTTAGGAAATTTAGGAGTAAGTTCTTTTTCTGGAGATGTAGATGATAATGATGCACTTTGGTATAAAGTGGGGTCAAGTTTTAATAAAATAGATAACGTTTCTACCTTGCTAGCAAATGGAACACCTTCAGTTACCCCTGTAGGAGGTTGGACAGGTTCTGGATTAAATGTTGCAGATGTTGCATTTATAGATGACGGAACAAATAGAAGGCTATGGGGAGCACGAGATGGTCAAATAGGATATTGGGATTTAGAAACAAAAGTTAGAGGAATAAAAACAGTAACGGGTTTGCCAAATGGGACATATGGTGCTGCGTATTCAGATAATTCAAAAAGATTATATGTTTCTAATAATGTAGGTGGTATCTATGTAATTAATGATTACCTATCAGCAACGCCTAGTGCTCAATTTTTAATAGCTTCAGAGGCATCAAGCAGTAATGATGGTTTTGCTTGTCCTTCTGCTAAATCTGCTTTTGACCAAGATGAAGATGATGTTTTAGATCCATTTGATGCAGATGCTGATGGAGATGGAATTTTAAATACAGTAGAATCTAACGGAAATAATCCTTATGACGATGTTGATGGAGATGGCGTGTATGCATATTTAGATGATGATGATAATGTAGGTGTTGTAGGCAATGATGATGGTCTTGTTAATGCTGCTTTTGATACAGATGGAGATAATTTACCTGATTTTTTAGATTTAGATTCAGATAATGATGGTTGTTTTGATGTTATTGAGGCAGGACACACAGATCCGGATAATGATGGTATATTAGGAACTTCGCCGTTAACTGTTGATGCTAATGGTTTAATTACGGGTCAAGGAGGATATACTGGGACAAATGCAGATGTAACAACTTTTGGTCCTGATTTGGATGGAGATGGTACGGCAGATGCTTGTGATGCTACAGATGATAGACCCGATAATGATAATGATGGTATAAAGGATGTGAATGACTTAGATAACGATAACGATGGTATTTTAGATGCTGTAGAGCAAAATTGTGGGACTACAAATATAATTGACGATTTTAATGCACCATTATGGAATTATGGAACTGGTAACGGAGGCGATGCTTCTGGAGCAGGAACATTAAACGGAGTACCTTTTACTATGGCTTTTAATGTTAATGGTGGATCAAAATTGTTTTCATCAACAGGCCAATATACCAGTAACTCAACATTAGGTCATGGAGGCAATCCTGGGTCACTTCTTTTAGGAGGATCCGGAGAAAGTGTAACTCTTAATTTTACTTCTCCAATAACTGTTATTTTAGGATTTGATCACCTTAATGCTGAATTTGATGGGTGGCAATTTACCACTCCGGCAGACGAAGTAATTTCTTTAGGAGGAGGGCATGAAATTATAGGAAGCTTGGTTAATATTAATGGTGTGCAATTCACCACTGGTTATCCGGCACCTGGAATTACAAATATATCCTATTTTAAATGGGACAACATCACTACATTGACAATTAGTACAATAGGACTTCCTTCTACAACCATTGGGTTTAATTCTATGACCTCTCATTGCGATGCTGATGGAGATGCTATATTTGATTATTTAGATACTGACTCAGATAATGATGGATGTGCTGATGCTATTGAAGCAGCAGGTGCATTTACAGCAGCAGATTTAGATGGAAATGATATGCTTACCGGAGGTGTTGATGGAAATGGAGTGCCTCTTGTAGCAGGAGCTGGTCAAGCGACCACTGTTGATGTAATAACTTTTGGTCCTGATTTGGATGGAGATGGTACGGCAGATGCTTGTGATGCTACAGATGATAGACCTGACAATGATAATGATGGTGTAAAGGATGTAAATGACTTAGATAACGATAACGATGGTATTTTAGATGCTGTAGAGCAAAATTGTGGGACTACAAATATAATTGACGATTTTAATGCACCATTATGGAATTATGGAACTGGAAATGGAGGCGATGCTTCTGGAGCAGGAACATTAAACGGAGTGCCTTTTACTATGGCATTTAATGTTAATGGTGGATCAAAATTATTTACCTCAACAGGCCAATATACCAGTAACTCAACATTAGGTCATGGAGGCAATCCTGGGTCACTTCTTTTAGGAGGATCCGGAGAGAGTATAACCCTTAATTTTACTTCTCCAATAACGGTTATTTTAGGATTTGATCACCTTAATGCAACAGATGATGGATGGCTATTTACAACTCCGGCAGATGAAGTAATTTCTTTAGGAGGAGGGCATGAAATTGTGGGTAGTTTGGCTAGTATTGATGGTGTAAAATTCACACCAGGTTATCCGGTACCCGGAATTACTAATATTTCCTATTTTAAATGGGACAATATTACTACGTTGACTATAACAACAACAGGACTTCCTACAACAACCATTGGGTTTAATTCTATGACCTCTCATTGCGATGCTGATGGAGATGCTATATTTGATTATTTAGATACAGACTCAGATAATGATGGATGTGCTGATGCTATTGAAGCAGCAGGAAGTTTAACTTCAGTAGATGGTAACAATATGTTAACAGGTGGTGTTGATGGAAATGGAGTGCCTCTTGTAGCTGGTGCAGCAGGTCAGGCAACTACAGTAGATGTAATAACACCAGGACCTGATTTAGACGGTGACGGCATTGCAGATGCTTGTGATGCTACTGACGACAGACCAGATCATGATAATGATGGTGTAATAGACTTAGTAGATTTAGATAATGATAATGACGGTATTCCAGATGCTGTAGAACAAAATTGTGGGACAGTTAATGTTATTGACGATTTTAATGCACCATTGTGGAATTATGGAACTGGTAACGGAGGTGATGCTTCTGGAGCAGGCACATTAAAAGGAGTGCCTTTTACGATGGCATTTAATGTTAATGGTGGATCAAAATTATTTTCTTCAACAGGACAATATACTAGTAACTCGACTTTAGGTCATGGAGGAAATCCTGGGTCACTTCTTTTAAGTGGTCCGGATGAGAGTATTACGCTTACTTTTGCTTCGCCAATAACAGTAGTTATAGGTTTCGATCACCTTAATGCAAATGATGATGGGTGGTTATTTGGCACACCGGCAGATGAAGTTGTTTCATTAATTGGGAGTCATGAACTTGTTGGGAGTCCAGCCAGTATTGATGGGGTTAAATTTATAGATGACTTTCCAATACCAAATATTACGGGGATTTCTTATTTTAAATGGGTTAACATTACTACGTTAACCATCACAACAACAGGTGCTAATACCACTACTATTGGATTAAATTCTTTGGTATCTCAATGTGATTTTGATAATGATGGAGTATTTGATTATTTAGATTTAGATTCAGACAATGATGGTATTGCAGATGTTACAGAAGCAGGTGGAACAGATGGAGGTAACGGACAAATTGATGGCTTTACTGATACGGATAATGATGGGTTGCATGATCCATTTGATAATATAGATAACGGTTCAGGAGCTGGAGAGGTTACTGGAGGTACGCCGCTACTAATACCAAATACAGATGGTACAGATGGAGTTGACTATTTAGATATTGATGCAGATAATGATGGAATTCCCGACAATGTAGAAGGGCAACCAACAGCAACTTATCAGGCTCCTAGTGGAAATGATGGTGATAATGACGGAATAGATGATAGTTATGACCCTGATAATGGAGGTGTTGCTATTACCATACCCGAAAATACTGATGGTCTAGATAATCCAGATTATCAAGATACTGATGCAGATAATGATGGTATTTTAGATGCCACAGAAAATGGTGTAGCCGTAAATAATGTGTTGGGTTCAGATGCTGATGTAGACGGCTTAGATGATGCCTGGGATGATGTAGATGGCACAGGAAATATTGGCGTTCCAACAAATGTAAATGATAACTTAAATGTACCGGATTTAATAACTAATTTAGGTGATGCAGATGTAGATGGTGAAGTTGATTATAGAGATATTTTAGATTATGATAATGATGGCGTTGCAGATAATGTAGATCCAGATGATGACAATGATGGTATTTTAGATGTTGATGAAAATAATGGTATAGATCCATTTATAGATTCAGATTTAGACGGCATTCCGGATTATTTAGATCCTAGTTCTGCAGGTTTTGTAGATGGAAATGGCGATGGCGTAGATGATAGATTTGACACCGATGGCGATGGAATTATCAATCAATTTGATTTGGACGCTGATAATGATGGTATTGTTGATGTAATAGAAGCTGGTGGTACAGATCCAGACGGAGATGGTATCATCGGTACAGGACCATTTACAGATACCGATGGCGATGGCTTGAGTGATGATATTGATACAGACAATGGTGGTACAGCATTAACACCACCCAATACAGATAGTTCTGGAGGACCAGACTATTTAGATATTGATGCCGATGGTGATGGAATTGTAGATAATATAGAAAGCCAAGTTTCTTCGCTAGGTTTAGGAGGCTATAGAGCACCTTCAGGAAATGACTTTGATAATGACGGTATTGATGATAGTTATGATGTTGATAATTTAGGGAGTATTATTCCCGTTGATACTGATGGCGATTTAACACCTGATTATATAGATACAAATTCAGATAATGATGCAGATGATGATGTTTTAGAAGGCTGGGATATCGATAATAGCGGTGTAATTGATGGAACAGAGTTTTCTCCTAATGGTTCAGACGATGATGGTGATGGATTAGATAATGGTTTTGATACGGTTTTTGGTTGGGATGTTACTAATGGTGGTCAAAATGCTGGTATTTTTCCTGATTTAGACACACCGGGAGGTGAGCCCGATTGGAGAGAACCATTAGATATAGATTGGGATAATGATGGAATTGATGATATCACAGATTTAGATGATGATAATGATGGCATTCCTGATACAATTGAGTCTGGTGGAAATGAACCGGATGGTGACGCAGATGGAGATGGTATTCCAAACTGGTTAGATGTCGCCGAAGGTGGTGGTGCCGGAGATGGTAGCCCAACAGACTATGTAGATGCTGATAGTAATGGTATTCCGGATGTGTACGATACAGATGGTGATGGTGTACCAAATCATTTAGATTTAGATGCTGATAATGATGGTATTTTTGACCTAGTAGAATCAGGTCAATTAGATCCTGTAAATAATATAGTTGATGATGCAAATAACGATGGTATTATAGATGCGGCAAATATAGGTACTGTAGGTGCTAACGGATTGTTTAACCCGATTGAAACAGCACCTGATAGCGGTATTCTTGCTAATCTAACTTCAGATTCAGATGCAGATGGTATTCCAGACGCTAATGAGTTGGATGCAGATGATGATACTTGTTTTGATGTTTTGGAAGCCGGGTTCATAGATACTGACCCTAATGGCCAATTGGGTAATGGTACTTTTGGTTTAGGTTTAACTGTAGATATTAATGGTGTTGTTACGAGTGGTGGTTTGGGTAATGGTTATACAGAACCGGATGATTTAGATGGCAATGGTAATTACGACTTTCAACAAGTTGGTTTACCGGTTCCTATTTCTTCAACAAATCCTGTTAGTCAGAGTATAATTATTAATGCCAATGTTAGCTTCAATACAGATATGCTAGCTCAAATTACTTATAGATGGCAGGAGGATAGAAACGATGGTAATGGGTTTGTAAATTTAACAGATGGAGGTATCTATTCTGGAGCCACATCAGATGAACTAACATTAACAGGGGTGCCTGCATCTTATGATGGTTATATGTATCGTGTTGTACTTACATCACCGGCATTTGCTTGTGATGCAAATTGGGTGTCTGCACCGGCAGTATTGACAATATTACCAGATAATGATGGCGATGGCGTTCCTGATATTACAGACATAGATGATGATAACGACGGTATTCCAGATGCAATCGAATCCGGAGGAAATGAACCAGATGGTGATGCAGATGGAGATGGTATTCCAAATTGGCAAGATGTTAGCGATGGTGGTGGTGCCGGAGATGGTAGCCCAACAGACTATGTAGATGCTGATAGTAATGGTATTCCAGATGTATACGATACAGATGGAGATGGTGTACCAAATCATATAGATTTAGACTCAGATAATGATGGTATTTATGATGTGGTAGAATCAGGTCAATTGAACGGAACTACATTAGTAGATGATAATAACGATGGTATAATAGACGCAGCAACACCTTTAAGTGTTGGTGCTAATGGATTATTAGACTTGATAGAGACCACACCAGATAGTGGTACTTTAACAGTTGATACCATGGATTCAGATACCGATGGTATTCCGGATTCAAATGAACTGGACGCCGACAATGATGGCTGTAATGATGTTTTAGAAGCTGGTTATTCAGATCCTGAAGCTTTAGGTGATCCTGGTTATGGTTTATTAGGTAGTGGAAATATAGGTACGGGATTAACAGTTGACCTAAACGGAGTAGTAAATACTCCAGGTTTAACTACTGGCTATACTACACCTAATGATTTAGATAATAACGATGTTTTTGATTTTCAACAAGTTGGTTTAGCGGTTCAACCTATTGCTACGCAACCAGAAGATCAGGTTATTGTGGTAAATGCCAATGCTAATTTTGGTGTTGATATGCAAAATCAAATTACTTACCAATGGCAATTGAGCATCGATGGTGGTATTAATTGGACTAACTTATCTAATGGTGGAACAGAACCAATAGTTGATGGTGCAACCCAAGAAACATTAACATTAACTAAAGTGCCATTAGCTTATAATGGATACATGTACAGAGTTGTATTATCATCTCCGGCATTTGCTTGTGATACAAATGTAATTTCAGAGCCTGCTTTATTAACGGTATATCCTGATTTTGATGGAGATGGTATTGGGGACCCAATTGATTTAGATGATGATAATGATGGTATTCCTGATTTAATGGAGCATGAAGGTTTAGATCCTTTAGCAGATGTTGATGGTGACGGTGTTCCTGCATATTTAGATGATAATGATAATAATATTTCACTTGGTGATACTAACGGTGTAGAGTCTGAATATGACTTTGATGGTGATGGTATTGCAAACCACTTCGATTTAGATGCAGATGGTGATGGTATACTTGATGTAGTTGAAGCTGGTCTAGAAGATTTGGATACAGATGGTAATGGTGTTATTGACGGTGTACCGGCAGATTTCGGTATAAATGGTTTATTTGATGGAATTGAGGATAATGACACACTTACAGCTGTAATAACGTATACACCATTGAATACGGATGATGATGACCAATTGAATTTCCTTGATATTGATGATGATGCCGATGGTATCTTAACAATTGTTGAAGGAACTGACGATGCTGACTTAGACGGTCATCCTAATTACTTAGACCAAGACGCTGATAATGATGGAATTCCTGATAATGTAGAAGCACAACTTACTCCAGATGCAGATTATAAAAACCCTTCAGGCATTGATGCTGATGGAAATGGTTTAGATGATGTTTATGGTTCAGGACTTACTCCGGTGAATACTGACGGTGCAGATGAACCGGATTATTTAGACGATGATTCTGATAATGATCTAGTGCCTGATAGTACAGAAGGGCATGATTATGATGCAGACGGTCAACCAGATGTATTACCTTCAGGAATAGATGATGATAATGATGGTTTAGATGATATCTATGATGGTTCTTTAGGTGATTTCTTAGACCCTAATGGTCTTGCTGTTGTAGATAGTCCTGCTAATAATCTACCAAATAGAGATACTGCTGATGAAGTTGATTATAGAGATACTGATGATGATAATGATGGCATTCTTACTGCCGATGAAGACGGTGATGGTGATGGTGACCCAACTAATGATAATTGCGATGAAGATCCTTATCCTGATTATTTAGATATAACCTCTTGTACAATTGTACCTAACGGATTCTCACCTAATGGTGATGATTTAAATGATACTTTAGTTATCCCGGCGTTGGCTCAATTTGATAATTTTGAAATGGATGTTTATGATAGATGGGGTAATATTGTTTATGAGTATAGCAATAATGGTAGAGATCAGCCTTTATGGTGGGATGGGTTCTCTAGTGGTACCAGAACTATTAGTAAAGGTAAAAAAGTACCAGTTGGTACGTATTATTATGTTATCAAGTTTAACGAAGGTGGTGTTCAACCAATAGCAGGTTGGGTATATATTAACTATTAAATAATAAATTAAGAACTGAGGAAAGGTGTTGAAATAATTTATTTAAGGGTAATGCATATATATTTTAGGAGTAGTTTTAAAATAGTTAATATAATTGTAGGAATAACTGTGTTTCGTTTGTTATATAATTGGAATTAGATATTGTAGTTTTTTTACAATTACTAAATGTGAATAATTCAATATTTGATATACTATTAAGGGAGTAACATCGTTTATTGGTATAGAAATATTAGAGAAACACATATTTGAAATACTATAAATGTAAAGTTAATAAGGACAAGTAGGTTTTGTCTGACTGTATTAAATAGTATGTTAAATGTAATTGGAACTTAGTACAATTTTATTAGATGTTAAATAATTAAGTAGGAAAATTGATTTTCCTATAAAAATAATATAAAGTATAATCATGAGAATATCATCACTAGTTTTACTATTAGTAATAAGTTTAGTTTCGATAGACGGCTATAGTCAACAAGATCCGCAGTATACGCAATACATGTATAATATGAACATAGTAAATCCTGCTTATGCTGGGTCACGAGGTACATTGAGTATTGGATTATTAGGTAGAACGCAATGGGTTGGTATAGATGGTGCCCCCAAGACTGCTACTATAGCGGTACATGCACCTTTGGGTAAGAATTTAGGTGGAGGATTTTCGGCTATATTAGACGAGCATGGGCCTGTAAAAGAGCAAAACATCTTTGCAGATATCTCATATACGGTAACCACCTCAGAAGAAGGTAGATTGGCCTTTGGATTAAAAGGAGGGGTTACGTTTTTTGATGTAGGTTTATTGTCCTTAACCTTACCACAGACAGCACCTGGAGTAGATCCATTATTTGATGATAATGTAAATGAGAGTTTTATAAATTTTGGAGCAGGTGTTTATTATTATACAGACAAGTTTTATATAGGATTATCCGCCCCAAATTTATTAGAGACCAAACATTTAGAGAAGGATAATGGTACGATTACCAAAGCCTCAGAGAAGATGCATTATTTTGGTACATTGGGCTATGTATTTGATTTATCAGAGACCTTAAAGTTTAAACCTTCTGTAATGGCCAAGGCAGTATCAGGGTCACCATTATCGATAGATGCATCGGCAAATTTTTTATTCAATGACCGCTTAGAATTAGGAGCGAGTTATAGATTTGGAGATTCAGTAAGTGGATTGATTAACTTTGGAGTGACCAGAGATTTACGTATAGGCTATGCCTATGACTATACAACGACTAACTTAGGAGATTACAATGATGGTACCCACGAGGTATTTTTACAATGGGATATAGATTTTTCGAAAAAGAATTTGAAATCACCTAGATTCTTCTAAATATAACTGAAAAATAAAGTATTTAGAATAAAATTGGATTATAAATAACTCTATAAAAACCATATTTATTTTTTAAATTAATTTGATGCAATTTGTTATATCAGTTGATTTTAAATTGAAAAATTTAAATAATTTTACATGATGTAATACTAGAACCATTAAAGCATACGTTAATAGAGGTGTTTAATAGACATTTTTATTATGTATTAATAGGGGTCTAATTGTAAAAAATTTTTCAAAAAGCTATGAAAAAGACAACTCAATTTAAAAGAAATAAATAACTTACCAATGAGAAAATATCTTGTAACAGCTTTATTATTTAGTATAATTGGTCTTTATGCTCAAGATGGAGGCGGAAAATATACTATTCAGAATTTAGAAGTAAATACTGAACAGTCAGAATTTGGTTCAGCATATCACGGAGATGATAAATTAGTATTTGCAGCACCTCGTAGGGGGTTTAGAGTAATACGTGATGTATGGGAACCTAATGGACAACGTTTTCTAGATTTATATGAAGGTGATATTAGTGAAGGTGGAAGCGTTACTAATAAAAGAAAGTTAAAAGGTCAAGTAAATTCTAGATATCATGAATCTAGTGTAACATTTTCAAAAGACGGTAAGACCGTATACTTTACTCGAGATAACTACTACAATAAAAAATTAGGAATTGACAATCAAGGTTATACAAATTTAGCCATGTTTAAAGCTTCTGTCAATAACAAAGAGGAGTGGATTAATGTTATCCCAATGCCTTTTAATAATGTTGAATATTCTGTTGGACATCCTGCATTGAGTGATGATGGTAAGACACTATATTTTACGTCAAATATGCCCGGAACTTTGGGTGAAACAGATATATTTAAAGTAGAAGTAAATGATAGCGGATTTGGTAATCCGGTAAATTTAGGTCCTAAAATTAATTCAACTGCTAAAGACTGGTTTCCCTTTGTTGATGGAGATATTCTTTACTTTTCGTCCACAAGAAATGGTGGTAAAGGAGGTATTGATATTTATGCGAGTAAATTAAAAGGATTTACACCAGCACCAGTAAGTTTAAGTATTAATAGTTCTAGTGATGATTTTGCCTTCATTATAAATGGCAAAACAAGAAAAGGTTATTTTACGTCTAATAGACAGGAAGGAAGCAAAGGAGATGATGATATTTATTCTTTTGTCGAAGAAGAGCCGGTTGATTTTAAATGTATTCAATTGGTTAAAGGTGATGTTAGAGATAAAATATCTACTAGTTTATTGCCGGGATCTGAAGTGGTTTTAAGTGATAAAGATGGAAATGTTTTAGAAACTATTATAGTTAAGGATGATGCCTCATTTTCTTTTGAAATATCTTGTGAAACAGAGTATAAATTAGAAGGTAAAAAAATAGGTTTTACACCGCAATCTACCGGCTTTACAACTTCAAATGAAGCTGATAAAGAATTAGAAATAAAAATATTACTTGGCACTGGTAGTATCAATTTTGTAACTAATGCAGATGGAACTAGAAGCGAGGTGGAAGATAAAAAACCAGAAGGTTTGCCAGATGTTTTACCAGACGAGATAGTAAAATTAGGACCAAGTAAATATGGTGTAAATGTTGATCCAATTTATTTTGATTTAAATTCTTCTTATTTAAATAAACAGGCTAAAACAGAATTGCAAAAAGTTGTAGATTTAATGAACAAATATCCGGAAATGATTATAGAAGCGGCTTCGCATACAGATTCAAGAGCTCCATCAGGATATAATATGTGGCTATCTGATAAAAGAGCTAAATCTACAGTAGCTTATATAATTAATAGAGGAATAGACTCTAGAAGAATTACAGGAAAAGGATATGGTGAAACACAATTGATAAATGGTTGTGATGATAAGACAGATTGTACTGAAGCTCAGCATCAACGAAATAGACGTTCTGAGTTTGTCATTATTAGAATGTAATTCAAAACATATAAATAGCAAATACAAAAGACCTTCATTAATATCATTATGGAGGTCTTTATGTTTTGGCAAATGATTTCTTATAATATATTTATACTAATACTTTTGGTACAGCGTTTGTATAATTAAGTGTACCATACAGAATAAAAATTACAACCCAATGAAATTTTTAATCACAATTATCTTTGTGTTTCAGTTGCTCATCTTAAATGCACAAATAGAAAGGGCAGATTCTATCAAAGCTGCTGAATATAGCGTCAAAAATTTAAATGCCAATTCAGGAAATAGTGATTTTGGAACTATATTTTATGGAAAAGATAAAATCGTTTTCTCATCTTCAAGAAAAGCAGCAGGCGTTTCAAATAAAAAATGGGATGGTAATGACCAACCATTTTTGGATTTGTATATAGGCAATGTTACAACAAAAGGAGACATTACAAAAGTAAAACCTTTTTCAAGCGATGTGAATTCTAAATATCATGATGCTATGGTTGCCTTTTCTCCTAATTTGAAAGATGTATATTTTACTTCAAATAATTATTTACATGGAAAATTAAAATCTAATAATCTAAAAATATTTAAGGCTACTGTTGGTAAAAATGGACGTTGGACAAATATTACATCATTACCCTTTAATAATGACGATTATGATACCGGTCACCCTATGATTAGTAAAGATGGTAAAAAATTATATTTTGTTTCTAATATGCCAGGTACTATTGGAGATAAGGATATTTTTGTGGTAGACCTAAATGAAGGGCATTATGGCAAGCCTATTAATTTAGGCCCTACAATCAATTCTAAAGCTAAAGAGTATACACCATTTATTGATGGCGATGTTATTTATTTTTCTTCGAACAGAAAAGGGGGTAGAGGAGGCTTTGATATTTACATGGCGAAACTAGATGGTTCTCTTCCAAAACCTATTAATCTTGGAAAACCAATGAATAGTAAAGGTGATGATTTTTCTTTCATTATAGATAGTGATAAATTAAAAGGTTATTTTTCATCAAACCGTTCTGGTGGTACGGGAGATGACGATATTTATTCTTTTGTTCAAAAAACAACCATTCCTATTTGCGATCAGATCATAACAGGTATTATAAAAGACAAAGTTACCGGGCTTAGAGTACATAACGCCTTTGTAGCTTTAATTGATGCAAATGGAAACCAACGACGAAAAATAGAAACAAAGTTTAATGGTGAATTTTATTTTAATGCAGATTGTGGAACAAATTATACCTTAGAAATAAGTAAAAAAGATTATTTTGGAGCAACCACTAGCATTGAGACATCTAATACTAATGGATATGAAAATAATGAGGTTATTTTTATTGAAGAAAAAGAATTTGTTGAAAGAAATGGCAATGAGATCTTAAATGTAAATAATATTAAGTTTACTATCAATACTTCAGAAATCACAGAAGATTCAGAAAGAGTCTTGGATAAAGTATTACGCTTAATGAGTAAATATCCTAAAATGATTATAGAATTTGGTGCTCACACAGATTCGAGAGGTCCTGACGCTTATAATTTAAGTCTATCAAAAAGCAGGGCAGAGGTTACTGTTGCTTATCTAATTGATAAAGGCATTGATCCAATACGAATTACAGGAATAGGTTTTGGTGAGACGATTTTAATTAATAAATGTGCAAATGGGGTTAAATGTACTGATTTGCAACATAGTCTAAATAAAAGAACAGAATTTGTAGTGATTAAGAAAGAATAAGATCAGTAAAATAAATTCTTTACAACATTTTAGTTTAACAAAAGCATCATCCTATGGCGTGATGCTTTTTTATTGGCTTAAAATCAATGTTTTAGACATTTAATTTCTATTAGCCAGGGTAGATTATAATCTTGTAAAAATAACATTACATATTTATCACATTTAATTGAATAATTTCTTTATGTAAATGTTATTAAAATACGTAATTTCGCGACTTGAAAGAATTTGATTAGATAAATGAGTACTAAATTTAGAGAATATAAAGGATTGAACCTTAGCCAAACGGCAGCGGATGTATTACAATTTTGGGAAGAAAATGATATATTCCAAAAAAGTATTACATCTCGTGATAATAGTAAACCATTTATTTTTTACGAAGGCCCACCATCAGCGAATGGTTTACCTGGTATTCACCATGTTATGGCTCGAGCTATCAAAGATATATTTTGTAGATATAAAACCATGCAAGGGTATCAAGTTAAGCGTAAAGCAGGATGGGATACTCATGGCTTACCAATAGAACTTGGTGTTGAAAAAGAATTAGGGATAACCAAAGAAGATATTGGTAAAAAAATCTCAGTTGAAGCGTACAACGAAGCTTGTAAAACAGCAGTAATGCGTTATACAGATGTTTGGGAAGACCTTACCCATAAAATGGGGCATTGGGTTGATATGAACGATCCTTATATTACCTATAAACCTAAATATATTGAATCGGTTTGGTGGTTGTTAAAACAAATATATGATAAAGGTTTAATCTATAAAGGCTATACCATACAACCATATTCCCCTAAAGCTGGTACCGGTTTAAGCTCTCATGAACTAAATCAGCCCGGTACATATCAAGATATTACAGATACGACTGTCATTGCTCAATTTAAAGCCAGAAAAGAATCACTTCCCAATGTTTTTAGTGATGTAGAAGGAGATATTTATTTTTTAGCTTGGACTACTACACCTTGGACCTTACCAAGTAATACTGCCTTGACTGTTGGGAATAAAATTGATTATGCATTAGTAGCTACATTTAATCAGTATACATTTGAACCTGTAATTGTTATCTTGGCTAAAAAATTAGTCGCTAATCAATTTTCTGGTAAGTTTTATGAAGTAGGGTCTATAGATGATTTGAAAGCTTTTGCAGAAGGAGATAACCTGCCTACCGGCAAGGCAGAAAAAATTCCTTTTACAATTTTAAATGAGTGTAAAGGAAAAGATCTTGTAGGAATAAAGTATGAGCAATTATTAGATTATGCATTGCCTTATCAAAACCCTGAAAATGCTTTTAGAGTTATTGCAGGTGATTTTGTAACTACTGAAGATGGTACTGGTATTGTACATACCGCACCAACTTTTGGAGCTGATGATGCTCTTGTTGCCAAACAAGCTAAGCCAGAAGTTCCGCCAATGTTGGTGTTAGATGAAAATAAAAACCCAGTACCTTTGGTAGATTTACAAGGTAAATTCAGACCAGAAATGGATGAATTGGCCGGTAAATATGTAAAAAATGAATATTATGATAATGGTCAGGCTCCTGAACGTTCAGTGGATGTTGAATTGGCTATCAAACTAAAAGAAGAAAATAAAGCTTTTAAAGTAGAAAAATACAAACACAGTTATCCTAATTGTTGGAGGACAGATAAGCCCATATTATATTATCCTTTAGATTCTTGGTTTATAAAAGTATCTGATAAAAAAGATAGAATGTATGAACTCAACCAACAAATAAATTGGAAACCAAAATCAACTGGTGAAGGTCGTTTTGGTAATTGGTTAAAAAATGCCAATGATTGGAATTTATCACGATCACGTTTCTGGGGTATTCCACTGCCCATATGGCGTACCGAAGATGGTAAAGAAGAACTCATAGTAGGTTCTATTGAAGAATTAAAAAATGAAATGGCAAAAGCCATTAACAGAGGCTTTCTGGATACCGATGTGTTTGCAGATTTTGAAATAGGAAATAATACTGAAGAAAATTACAATCAAATAGATTTACATAAAAATATTGTTGATAAAATTGTTTTAGTGTCGCCATCAGGTAAACCAATGAAACGAGAATCTGATTTGATTGATGTTTGGTTCGATTCAGGTGCTATGCCTTATGCACAATGGCATTATCCTTTTGAAAATAAAGACCTGGTAGATCAAAATAAATTCTTTCCTGCCAACTTTATTGCTGAAGGCGTAGATCAAACAAGAGGCTGGTTTTATACTTTACATGCCATTAGTACTTTGGTTTTTGATTCTATTGCCTATAAAAATGTAGTTTCTAACGGATTGGTATTAGACAAAGAAGGAAAAAAAATGTCTAAACGATTAGGTAATGCAGCAGATCCTTTTAAAACCATGGAAAAATACGGAGCAGATGCCACACGTTGGTATATGATCTCCAATGCAAATCCTTGGGACAATCTAAAATTTGATAGTGAAGGAATAGAAGAAGTAAGACGTAAGTTTTTTGGTACGCTTTATAATACTTATTCTTTTTTTACATTATATGCCAATATTGACAAATTTTCTTACGCTGAAGCGGATATTGATATTCAAAAAAGACCGGAAATAGATCGTTGGATACTTTCAGAATTGAATACTTTGATTAAAAATGTTGAGAGTTATTATAACGATTATGAACCTACTAAAGCTACCAGAGCTATTCAGAATTTTGTTTCTGAAAACTTAAGTAACTGGTATGTACGTTTAAGTAGAAGGCGTTTTTGGAAAGGAGATTACCAGCAAGATAAAATTTCTGCATATCAAACGTTATACACTTGCATGATGACTGTAGCTAAACTAGGAGCACCAATTGCACCATTTTATATGGATCAATTGTATAGAGATCTAACAAAAGTAACAACTAAAGAAAATGAAGAGTCTGTTCATTTAGCTGATTTTCCTCATTACCAAGAGTCGTTGTTGGATTTTGCTCTAGAGCGTAAAATGCAAAAAGCCCAGACTATTTCATCAATGGTGTTATCCCTAAGAAAAAAGGAAATGATAAAAGTTCGTCAACCCTTACAACGGATTATGATACCTGTATTAGATGAACAAGATAGAAATGATATTGAAGCTGTGGCAGATTTAATAAAATCTGAAGTAAATGTTAAAGAGATAGAATTAATCGATGATGCATCAGGCATTTTGGTCAAAAATATAAAGCCAAATTTTAAAGTATTAGGACCAAAATTTGGTAAAGATATGCGTTTGGTTGCTGCTGAAATTCAAAAATTATCTCAAGATGATATTTTAACTGTTGAAAAACAAGGGCAATTATCATTTGAAATTAATAGTAAAAAGATTACCTTGACGCTCAATGAAGTTGAAATATCTTCTCAAGATATAGAAGGATGGTTAGTTGCCAATCAAGGCAATTTAACAGTAGCTTTAGACGTTACCATTTCTGAAGGTTTACGCAAAGAAGGTATTGCAAGAGAATTAGTTAATCGTATTCAGAATTTAAGAAAAGAAACAGGTTTAGATGTAACTGATAAAATAAGGCTAAAAATTAAAAAAGATGGTATTGTAGATAATGCTGTTCTTGAGAATAAAGATTATATAAAAAATGAAACTTTAACTAATGAGTTATGGTTAGAAGACGAAATATTAAATGGTATAGAAATTGCTTTTGATAAAGTGAATACAAAATTATTAATAGAGAAAAATTAAAATATATGATAGAGAATAAAGAAAAATATTCAGATGCCGAGTTAAAAGAGTTTAAGGAGCTTATTTTAAAGAAGATAGAAACTGCTCAAGAGGATTTAGAGTTGATACAGAGTGCTTACAAAAATGATAGTAATAATGGTACTGATGATACTTCACCTACATTTAAAGCTTTTGAAGAAGGTTCTGAAACCATGTCAAAGGAATCTAATGTAAAATTGGCAATCCGTCAAGAAAAATTTATTAGAGATTTACAAAATGCATTGTTGCGTATCGAAAATAAAACATATGGTATTTGCCGTGTTACAGGTAAATTGATACAAAAAGAAAGACTAAAATTGGTTCCTCACGCTACCTTGAGTATTGATGCGAAAAACCAACAAAAATAGATAAAAGCAATTTGTAAGAAATTGTTATGTATGTATTCCTTTTTAATGCTAGGAAAAATTTGTATTTATAAATTCAAATGGCTTAGCAGATCTGTAGGCGTTTTATCATTAGATAGATTTCATTTACATTGCTTAAGGAGGATAAATTATACTTTTTTAACATTATTACTACTTTAAGAAATTTATGGCATGCTTGTTAGTTTTATGTGTAATAAATTTTCAAATACATTATAGAGGTTAAATTTATCTACAACTCAATAATATTCTTATTTTTGCTAAACTTTTTAAACATATATTCCTTTTAATGAAAAAAGCCATCATAATCATAATAATTGTACTATTTGTAGATCAGTTTAGTAAAATTTATATGAAAACTCATTTCGAGTTAGGTGAAGAATTCAAAGTACTAGGTTTAGATTGGTTTAGAATTCATTTTTTAGAAAATTACGGTATGGCTTGGGGGACCGAATTTGGTGGTGAAAACGGTAAATTATTTTTAACCTCTTTTCGGTTAATTGCAATTGTAGGAATTGGCTATTGGTTACATTCTGCATTAAAATTACAAGGTCATAAAGTTTTAATTATAGCCATAGCTTTAATTTTTGCAGGAGCTTTTGGTAATATTATTGATTCTGTCTTATACGGTGTGTTATTTAATGATAGCCATGGACAACTAGCTACATTTTTGCCTGAAAGCGGTGGTTATAGTACACTTTTTCATGGTAAAGTAGTCGATTTATTTTATTTTCCTATTATAGAAAATGCCGAATTACCATCTTGGATACCCGCCATTAATTTTAATTGGCCGGACTGGTTGCCATTTTTAGGTGGTAAAAATTTCTCTTTATTTGTAGATAGACATTTCACCTTTTTTCAATATGTTTTTAATGTAGCAGATGCGGCGATAACTACTGGTGTAGGTTTATTGTTATTATTTAATAAAAAAGCTTTTCCAAAAAAAGAGCAAAAAGAAGAACATAAAGACCATATTGTGCCGCCTGTTGTAGTTCATCACTATGAAAAATCTAAAGACTAAATCCAGAATGAAGTTAAATTTCTTAACTTCGCTTAATGCTAAGTCCTAATTTAGAATTACAATTAAAAACCTTACCTCATACGCCTGGAGTCTATCAATATTTCGATAAGGATGATGTTATTTTATATGTTGGTAAAGCCAAAAATTTAAAGAAAAGAGTCAGCTCATATTTCAATAAAAATCACGATTATGGCAAGACAAAGGTTTTAGTTAAAAAGATTGCGTCTATAAAGCATATTGTTGTTGCTTCTGAAACAGATGCTTTATTATTGGAAAATAACTTGATTAAAAAATACCAGCCAAGGTATAATGTCATGTTAAAAGATGATAAGACCTACCCATGGATATGTATTAAAAAAGAATCTTTTCCTAGGGTATTTTTAACAAGGAATATTATTAAAGATGGTTCAGAATATTATGGACCTTATACTTCGGTTAGAACGGTTAGAGCCTTATTATCTTTAATAAAAGAATTATATCAGTTGCGTACCTGTGCCTATGATTTGTCAGAAAAGAATATTAAGGCTAAAAAATACAAAGTATGTTTAGAATATCATATTAAAAATTGTAAAGGAGCATGTGAAAGTTTCCAAACGGAAAGCGACTATATAGAAGATATTAACGCTATAAGAAATATTGTAAAGGGTAACTTTAAGGATTCTTTACTTAAATTTAAAGATATAATGCTGGCATTTTCTGAAGATCATGAGTTTGAAGAGGCACAAAAAATAAAAGAAAAAATTGATTTGTTAGCAAATTATCAGGCAAAATCAACTGTGGTTAATCCGTCCATTTCAAATGTTGATGTATTTTCTATTATTTCAGATGAAGGTTATGCTTATGTCAATTTCTTTAAAATAATGAACGGAGCTATAATTCAATCGCATACCACTGAAATAAAAAAGAAATTAGACGAAGATGATAAACATTTATTAGAATTATCTATTGTAGAAATCAGACAACGATTCAATTCGCAGTCTAAAGAGTTGTACGTACCCTTTAGTGTTAATGTAGGCGATGGAATTAAGATTACTGTACCAAAATTAGGTGATAAAAAAAGAATTGTAGAACTCTCCTTACGTAATGCTAAATATTATAGGCAAGAACGTTTTAAACAAATTAAAATAGTTGATCCTGATAGACATACCAATAGAATAATGGCACAAATGCAAAAAGATTTGCGTTTACCCAAAGAGCCTCGTTATATAGAGTGTTTTGATAACTCAAATATTCAAGGAACACATCCGGTTGCGGCATGTGTTGTTTTTAAAAATGGAAAATCGAGCAAGAAAGATTATCGAAAATATAATATAAAAACAGTTGAAGGGCCTGATGATTTTGGCTCTATGGAAGAAGTAGTACATAGGCGGTATAAACGGTTGTTAGATGAGGGACAAGATTTACCTCAGCTTATCGTTATAGATGGAGGTAAAGGTCAGTTATCGTCAGCGTTAAAAAGTTTAGAAGTTTTAGGCTTACGTAAAAAAATTGCAATTATTGGTATTGCCAAAAGATTGGAAGAAATATTTTATCCGGATGACCCTATTCCTTTATACTTAGATAAAAAGTCTGAGACACTAAAAATTATACAGCAATTACGTAATGAAGCTCACCGCTTTGCCATTACTTTTCATAGAAATAAACGTAGCAAAAGTGCTATACAGACGGAGCTAGAACAAATTTCCGGAGTTGGTAAACAAACTGTGGTAAGTTTATTAAAACAGTTTAAATCGGCTAAAAGAGTATCAGAAGCACCTTTTGAGGCATTAGAAAAAATAATAGGGGTAAATAGAGCAACCAAAGTGTATAATTATTATCATAAATAAAAGACTTTTGTGTTGCTTTGAGTGCCACGCTTTTTAGCGTGGTGTATCAAGAAGTTTTGATCTTGAAAAAGTTCTCGATACGATGCTTAATCAGAAGACATAAGTTTATTTGTTAGGAAACATCATTAGAAATGACATTTGGAATTATAATTTATTAAATCAATGTTAAAAAAAATACTAATAATACTATTATTAATCCAAGCTCAAATTATACTTGGTCAAGATAGTATTACATTGCAAAAAGACCTAAAGGTAGGTTTGGTTTTAAGTGGAGGTGGAGCCAAAGGTTTTGCTCATATAGGTATGCTAAAGGTATTAGAAGAAGCAGGCGTACGAGTTGATTATATTGGAGGCACGAGTGCAGGAGCAATAATTGGTGCTTTATACTCGTCAGGTTATACGGCCTCTCAATTAGATTCAATTTTAACGGCATTAGATTACAATGAACTAATGCAAGATAAATTACCTAGAAAATCAAAATCAATATATCAAAAGGAAAATGATGAAAAATATGCTTTTAGCTTACCTATTAAGAATAGAGCGATTGCATTACCATCTGCGGTTTCTAAAGGCCAGAATTTTTTTAATGTAATGTCTAAACTAACCGAACATGTACATGATATAGATGATTTTTCTAAACTTTATATTCCTTTTTTCTGCATCGCTACAAATTTAGAAAATGGAGATATGGAAATATTAGAAAAGGGCTTTTTGCCGGAAGCACTTAGAGCCAGTGGTTCGTTTCCTACATTACTGGATCCGGTAGAGATTAATGGAAAATTACTAACTGATGGGGGGGTTGTGAATAATTTTCCCGTAGATATAATGCGAGAAAAAGGAGTCGATATCATCATAGGGGTTGATGTTCAGGATAAGTTAAAAGATAAAGAAGATTTATATTCAGCACCCAACATATTGATGCAGATTGTAGGATTTCAGATGTACGATGACGATCAACTGAATAGAAAGGAAACTGATTTGTATATGCATCCAGATATTAGTGACTTCAATGTAATTTCTTTTGATGTTGCCAGAGATATTGTAGATAAGGGAGAAGAAGTGGCAAGGAAGCAATTAGGCTCATTAATTGAGATTGCAAATAAACAAAAAAAGACCAAGAACAATATTGTAAATAAGATAATTCATAGAAAGGAAGAAAAATTTTATATAAGTGGAATAAAAATATCAGGTAACAAGAATTATACACGAGAGTATATTCTTGGTAAATTAAAGATTACTAAAGTAGACTCAATTACGTACGAGAAGTTTTACGAGGGTATTGATAATTTATCTGCTACAGATAATTTTAAAAGTATTTATTACAAATTTGTAAAACAAAAAGAAGGTATAGAAATACATTTTAATCTAAAAGAGGAAGAGGTAGCCACTTTTTTAAAATTAAGTGTGCATTATGATCATTTATATAAAACAGGTGTATTATTAAATCTTACTTCCAAACACACACTTTTTAATAATGATGTATTTTCAGCAGATTTAGTGTTGGGTGATAATCTAAGATACAATCTTGATTATTTTATTGATAATGGTTTCCATTGGAGTTATGGCATAAAAACAAGATATAATAATTTTAGCAAATCATTTTTTGAAAATATAGTAAGTGAAGATGCTGCAAGTGTAAATGTTGGTAAAATACAAATTAATTATACAGATTTTACAAGTCAGCTGTTTATTCAAACTGCATTTAATAAAAAAATTGCTTTGAGATTAGGTGTTGAAGATAAATATGTAAGAACTTCTTTTGAGTCTTTAGTCAACAATCAATCTGTCAAAAATTTTATTGACAATACTAATTATATAGGAGTCTATTCAAATTTATTATTAGATACTTATGATAATAAATATTTTCCAAAAAAAGGACTCAAGTTTTTTGTTGACTATAAAGCATATTTAGTGGCCTCTAATTTTGAAGAAAGTTTTAAACCTTTTTCTCAGCTTAAAGGTACCTTAGCGGGAGCTTTTACTATTGGTGATAGATTTACTACACAAATCAGTTCTGAAGCAGGAATTACAATTGGAGATGCTCCAAGGATATTTAATTATTTTTTAGGAGGGAACAATCAAAACTTCATTAATAATTTTACTAAATTCCACGGATATGATGTTGCTGATCTAGGAGAAAGTGCTTTTTTAAAAACGTCAATAAATTTTAGATATGAATGGATTAAAAAACAATATATTTCATTTATAGCCAATGCCGCTAGAGCTGAAAAAGACCTTTTTAATCAAGGTGACATTTTTGATAATACAAAGATAGGGTTTGCAGCTGGATATAGTGTCGATTCTTTTATAGGACCTATTGAAATGAACTATTCATGGTCTCCTGATACCCAACGAAATTATTGGTTTTTTAATGTAGGGTATTGGTTTTAATTAACATATCAATTACCAAAGTTGAATTATTGATCGACAAGCTGTTGAATGATAAACCCGGTCTTTAATAGTAATCCTTATTCATTGAAAATGAATTTAATTATCCTTTATTTTTAAATATTCTTTGTTTTAATTTTAATACTAAACTAAATAATATAGGCACAATTATTAAGGTTAAAAAAGTTGCGAAAGTTAATCCGAATATTATGGTCCAAGACATAGGTCCCCAAAACGCAACATTTTCACCACCAATATAAAATTGTGGATCAAATTCAGTAAATAAGGTCATGAAGTTTATATTAATGCCAATGGCTAATGGCAATAGACCTAAAATAGTAGTGATAGCTGTTAGTAATACGGGTCTTAATCGCGTTTTCCCACCTTCAACAATACTGTCATATATTAAATTTTGGTTGATCACATTATCCGCTATACCAAGCTCTAAACGTTTGCGTTTTATTACTAAATTGGTATAGTCTATCAATACAATGGCATTATTAACCACAATCCCTGCCAGAGAAATAATACCAATCATGGTCATCATAATAACAAATTCCATTCTAAAAATGATAAGACCAAGCAGTACCCCAATCAAACTCAAGAGCACGGCAAGTGAAATGATAATTGGAGTAGAAGTAGAATTAAACTGCCCAACGAGTATTAGAAAAATTAAAAATACTGCGATGAGCAAAGCTTTACTTAAAAAGGCCATTTCTTCAGCCTGTTTTTCTTGCTCTCCGGTAAATGATATGGAAACTTCTTTAGGTAAATTATAATTCTCTAGTGCCCTTTTAATTTGGTCATTTACTTCGGTAGCATTGTAATTTTCCAATACGTTTGAAAAGATAGTAATTACCCTGTTCAAATCCTTACGTTTAACCGCACTAAATGTTGAAGATGTTTCCATATGAGCAATGGCTGAAATTGGAATTTGGACAATTTTACCGGAAGATTGATCTCTAAAAGTAATTTTTTGATTTACTAAAGCTTCTTTATTATAACGGTATTTATCCATCAACCTAATATTAATAGGATAATCATCTTCGCCATCCTTAAAAGTAGAAATTTCTTTTCCGAATAATGATGTTCTTAAGGCATCAGCTACTTGCCCGGTTGAAACATTTAATCTACGTGCTTTCTGTCTGTCAATAACAACCGGAAGTTCAGGTTTACCTTGCTCTACATCAATTTTCAATTCTTCAATACCTAAAATATTTGCATTGCTTATAAATTGCATTATTTGGTCACCAGTAGTCAATAATTGGTTATAATTATCACCAGAAATCTCTATATTAATGGGTGCACCGGTAGGCGGGCCATCACTTGGTCTATCAACAGTAATTTTAACTCCTGGATAACCGTGTAATAATTCTCTAATTTCTATTAAGACCTCATGTGTATTGATATCATTCCTATCTATAAATTTTACAAAGTCAACCGTTATTCTAGCCTTATTGGGGGTATTACCGCCTTGTTGCCCTTGATTTGGATCGCTGGTACCCTCACCAACCTGTCCGATAACAGAAGTAATCAATAAATTTTTACCATTTACTTCGTATTTTTTCAGGTAATTCTGAATTTTGTCTTCTACATCTATGGAGAGTTTATTGATAACTTCAATATCTGTACCTATGGGGTATTCTAAATATACATATGCTTGTTTTGGAGGGGTGTCTGGAAAGAAAAGTACTTTAGGAGGAAATAATCCAAATAAAACAAAAGATAAAATTAACAAACCAAAAGTACCAAAAAAGAAAAATTTTGGTCTGTGGCCATATAGGGCATACTTTAATACTTTTTCATAGAATCGTTCTAATCTTGGTAATAAAATATTTTGAAACCAACCTGTGGCAGGAGCTAATAATTTAGTATTTATAATTCTTAAAAGCCCGGCTAAAACCAAAAACAAACCAAGAGCGTTTAAGCCTTTAATTTCAGAAGAAAGTCCCCCAATAATTAATAATACACCAATGGCAAAAATAATGATACTTCTAATTAATATTTTTTTAAAATCTACTTCATCTTCTTTGATTTTCATATATACAGAAGTAAGCATAGGGTTTATTATCAAAGCTACAAAAAGTGATGAACCCAATACAATAATTAAGGTAATTGGCAAAAAACGCATAAATTCACCCATCATTCCCGGCCAAAAAGCCAAAGGTAAAAATGCTGCTAATGTAGTGGCTGTTGAGGCTATAATTGGCATGGCCACTTCACCGACACCATATTTAGCGGCATCAATTTTTGAATAACCTTCATCTAATAACCTATATACATTTTCAACAACTACAATACCATTATCAACCAACATTCCTAATGCGAGTACCAGTGAGAATAGCACCATCATATTCAGCGTAACACCTAATGAATTCAATATGATAAAAGAAATAAACATAGATAAGGGTATGGCAATACCTACAAATAGTGCATTTCTGATACCCAGAAAAAACAACAATACCAACACCACAAGAATTACACCTAAAATAATACTGTTTTCTAAATCAGACACCATTGTTTTTGTGTCATTGGTCATATCATTTGTTTTAGAAATGTTAAGATTGGAAGGGAAGTATGACACTCTAGCTTTAGCAATAATTGAATCAATTTGAGTAGATGCATTTATTAAATTTTCACCACCTCTTTTAGTTACATCTAACATAACAACTGGATGAGAAAATTCGCGGGCATAACTTTCTTTCTCTTGTTCTTTAAAATTTACGGAAGCAATATCTCTTAAATATACAATGTTACCATTTTCTTGTTTTACTATAATATTTTCAATTTGTTTTGCTGATTTAAATTCACCAACAACACGAACATTTCTACGCAATCCGTTTTCCAATAAGTCACCTCCGGAAACCGTCATATTTTCATTTTGAATAGCTCCTGCTATATCATCAAAACTAATTTTTGAAACTTGCATTTTATATAAATCAATGCTAATTTCCATTTCTTTGTCTTGAATGCCTCTAATATCAACTTTAGAAATTTCGGAAACATTTTCAATTTCATCTTCTAAATATTCGCCATATTCTTTAAGTTGATCCATAGAGAATTCACCCGACAGATTAATGTTCATTATAGGCATTAATTCAGCAAAATTCATTTCTTGCACTGTAGGGTCTGTAGGTAAATCTTTAGGAAAATCTTTATCTGACATCGCTTCATCAACTTTGTCTTTTACTTTTCTTAGAGCTTCATCAGGTGTAACACTAAAATCAAACTTTACCTGTATAGAGGAAAATCCTTCAATAGAAGTTGAAACAATTTCATCAACACCAGAAATACCATTGATTTCTTTTTCTATTGGGCGGGTAATTAGTTTTTCAATATCTAAGGCAGAATTACCAGGATAAGGAGTGGCTACGTAAATTTCAGGAACTACAATTTCAGGAAATGCTTCTCTTGGCATATTTTGATAAGAAAATATACCTGCCAAAAATATCATCCCAATAATAACAAACACAGTCATTTTGTTGTGTATGGACCATGTTGATAGTTTAAATTCTTTTAACGCTTTATTCATACTTAAATTCTTAAAAAAAGGATTTTTTAATTTACTTTTTAATTATGCTTACTATATCTCCAGATATCACTAATCTTGCTCCATTGTTGACTAATGTGTCATTTTCCGTTAATCCGTCACTGATATAAACTTCATGATTATATTCACTTCCAATAGTAATTATTTTTTTTACAATCTTACTTTCGTTATTTGCTGTTTCAACCGTAAAAACATAATTGTTTCCATTCTGATCTTGTTGAACCAATGTTGAAGGGATAATGATGCCCTCAGCTTTAAAATCTAATATTTTTAAATTTGCTAATAAATTTGGTTTTATAAGTCTGTCTTTATTTGAGATGTTAGTTCTAATTTTAAAACTTCTATTTTCAGGATTTATATAGTTACTTATTTGCGATATTTTTGAATTTGATTCTTTCTCAATTGAAGGGAAAAATAAAGAAGTCTCAGTTCCAATTTTAATCACTGGTAAATAAGTTTCGGTAACTTCTGCTTCAACATAGACCTTGTCTAAGTTTATAAGACGTACTACAGGTAATTGCGGACTGGTTAATTCGCCTTTTCTTGGAAAAATTTCATCAACAATGCCACTAAAAGGAGCAATAATTTTCATTTTACGTGCTTGAGTTCTTAAAGAAGCTAAATTATTTTCTAAGTTTTCTTTCTGAGCTTTAGCCTGTAGATATTGCATTTCTGAACCTATTTTTTGTTTCCAAAGCCTTTCTTGACGTTCAAAAGTAGTTTTAGCCAAATTTAATTGCGTCTTTAATTCGGCTATACTATTTTCAGTTGATGAAGCATCTAATTGAACAAGTGTTTGTCCGGCAAACACTTTTTGACCTTCTTTAACATAAATTGCTTTTACCGTACCTCCAAATTCTGGTTTTATTTCTATATTCTTATCGGTTTTTACTATGCCTTGGATTTCAATATAGTGCTTGAAAATATCGTTTTTTATTGGCAAACTTGTTACTAGTTGATGTTTAATAGTTGTATCTAACTTTTCAATCTTTTTTTCAATCTTTTTAAGTTCTTTAGTTAAACTATCCACTTTAGAGAGTAAAACTGTTTTTTTAGTATTCAATTCTGCTAATGACGAGTTCTCATTTTTTTCTTTAGTACAAGAAAGAGATAGTGTAAATACGAAACAAAGTATTAATATTTTTTTCATTTTATAAGTTTGATTAAATTAATCCTTTTCAATTTTATTTAAAATAGTTTCTAAAGCTGTTTTTTTGTTGATAACATCTAACATGGCTTGTAAAAGCTCTTGCTGAGCCGTATATAATTGTGTTTGTGCTTGTCTTAATTCAAAACTTGACCCAATACCTTCAAAAAATTTCGTTTGGTTTTTCTTTTCTATGCGTTCTGCCAAATTCAAATTCAGTTTTTTATTTTTATAATCTTCTATTGAAAATTGGTAATCGCTTTTAGCGGAAGAAATTTGCAGATTCAATTGTTGTTCAATTTCTGTTAAATCTTCTTTTGCTTTTTCCAGATTTATTTTTGCACGTTGTGTAGCAGCACTTCGCATACCTGAGCTAAAAATGGGAATTTCTAGACTTACACCTAATAAAGAAGAACCAAACCATTGTTGATCTTTTTTAGCGAAAGTAAAATCTTCATCATAACCCGCATAGCTTCCATTTAAAAAAGATGTTAACCTTGGTAGAGATTTCGTTTTTTCATATTTTAATAAAAGCTCTTTTGAGCGTTTATCGTTTACTGCTATTTTATAATCAATAGAATTGTTTATACTATCATTAGCATTCAAGAGATCAATGATGATAAACGCATCAGTTAAACTTTCTAAATTATCAGTTAAGGTAGTTTTGGTATTTAGATCTAATCCTAAGGTAATATTTAACATTTGATAGGCTATATTTCTTAATCTGGAAGTCTTGTTTAAATTACTTTCAACGCTAGATAATGTAATTTGTAATTGTTCTACACTTTCTTCTTCTTCTAATCCGTTTTCATAGATTTTTGTTGTTTCATAAATATTTTTTTTTAATACATTTTTATTACGTTCAAGTATGTTTATGCTTTCATTTATTAATAAAACATTGCCATAGGCATTAATTACAGATTTTCTAACTTCCAGATCTGTTTTAATTTTGGCATTCTTAGAAATTTCTAAAAATACTTTAGCGGATTGTAGTCCTACCAAATATGAACCATCAAAGAGTAGTTGATTTAGTGTTGCTGTTGCATTCATAGATTGTTTTGTGCCAAAAGCAACCTCTGCAAACTCCCCTTTAATACCTCCAAAAAATTCGGCCGGTATCAAAGAAACCTGTTGCTTTAACCAATTTTGATAATCTATTGAGGCTTTAATTTGAGGCAACCCTGTGGCGGTAGTTTCCCATTTTTGTTTTTTTGCTGATTCAACATCTAGCATAGCATTTTTCACAGTTCTATTATTTTCTAAAGCATAATCTATTGCTTCTTGTAAACTAAAACTTTTTGTGTTTTCTTGTGCAAACCCTGTTGTAACAAAACATATAATATAAAAAAAGAGTGATAATTTTCTCATTAGTTATTTTATTTTTTTTAATTCATTTTCCAATATGGTAATCCCTTTTGCAGTGGCAATTGCCCTAGTATGATATTCAAGTGCTTTAATTTCTAACTCATTTACTTTATAGTTTTCATATTTAAATACGGTATCATCATGTATTCCAAACACCAATATGAAATAAAATTTAAGATTAACGAATGCTTCAATATCTTTTCTATAAAGACCTTCTTCTATCCCTTTTTTTATATTTGTTCCAACACATTCTTCAAATATTTTAAATTCATTAGCCATAAGTTTTTTAAAAATATTGGGATAATACTTTTGTAGTTGATACATAGGTGAAGTATTCGATTTCTCAAATATATCTTTAAACATGTTTTTTATCACAAAATTTTCTTCTATTGCATTGTAACCTTGATTTGTTATTTCACATATGGTTAGAGATATTTTTTCATGTATATAGGTAACACATTTATCAACTAGTATTTCTTTATTTTTAAAATATTTATAAATTGTTTTTTTTGATATGCCCATTTCATTGGCAATATCATCCATAGTTAAACTTTTAAACCCTAAGTTTAAGAATAAGTCATTGGCTTTTATAATAATTTTTTCTTTCATACGAGGCGACAAATGTACAACGGGAAACTTTAAAAACAAAAAAAGTTTCCAAAGTTTTGCAGAAATTTAACATTACTGTTTTCGATTACATTTTATTCACTTATTTTTACAAAAAAATAAAATTTGAGACTAGAAGATTATAAACAGGTATTTTTAAATCATTTATCGGAAAAAATTCAGGTAAAAGAACCGAAAAATTTATATGAGCCCATATTATATATATTGAATTTAAAGGGTAAAAGG
>Ga0209633_10000764_pt1 | contig 35703 bp, 32 predicted proteins | sample Cruoilmetagenom1_FD_187290 | JGI IMG/M metagenome (GOLD analysis project Ga0209633, IMG submission 187290) | Oil polluted marine microbial communities from Coal Oil Point, Santa Barbara, California, USA - Sample 1 (SPAdes) (version 2) | ecosystem: Environmental > Aquatic > Marine > Oil seeps ...
TAAATAATCATTGGGAAATAATGAGTGATATCGCTATTAAAAATCATAAAAAATATGGAATAGAATATCCTAAGGTCATACCATACTATAAAAATATGTTATGGTTAAGGTCTTATACTAAAAAACTAAAAGTATTAAATAAAAAGGAATTTTAGAAATTTTTCAAATACTAATTCACAATTAAATTATCTCTTGGAGTAGTTGGATTATAACCAAAATCAGAATCGGGTAAATCAATTCCCAATTGAGATATAATATATCCAATACTTGCAAAATGATGAATAGCATGACTGTGTGCCTGAATTAAAGCAGAAGCTAAAGTATAATTAGCCGTAATCATTCCCATACCTAAATCATCTTTTACCTCAACAACCACATCTAGATTTGCAGATTCTAACTTTTCAAGTTTACTGATAATTTGTTCAAAGTAAGCCAATCCATGAGCTACCTTAATCTCTGCTAATTCATTTCTTTTTCTTGCAGCCAAATTAACTTGTTTTGTCTCTAAACCTGAAAAAATACAATCAAAAACATCAAGAATATGACGCATGTGAATTCCGATACTAGAATAATAAGGAGCTACTGAAGCATCACTGTATTGATGGTCATTTATAGCATTTAATAGTTTAATACCTCTTTGAAGATTAAGTGAAATTGCTGGAATCATTAATGATTTTTTTATATGTCGCTAATTTAATAAAATAATTACTTTAAATATTTAATTAAAGTTATAATTCCTAAAACTAGAAACAAAATACTTAATATATAATTAATATTTCTCGCGATAAATTGTGCTTTTTTTTCAATAATCTCTGCAAAGTAAACATATAAAACAAATAAACTTAAAGCCCCTAAAAAAACACCTACAACAAAAATAGTAATGAATGGCTGGCTCATTATAAGCCAACCTTTTTTTTCTAAAACAGAACTTAAAACAAGATAAAACGGAATGGCTAACATATTCATCATGGACATCAACATACCAATAACAATGAAATTTCCTTTTCTCTTTTTACCTTCTCCTTTAAACGTTTTTCGTGCTTGAAAGAAAAAAACAACAGATAACACAAATAAAACTACAATACCACCAACAGTGAGTCGATCTACAATCTCCGGATGATTTGCAAAATAATTTGTAAATGCCAAAGCGATATATGCTTGTGGAATTACAATAATTGCAGCCCCCAAGGCAAACATTAATGCCGATTTTTTATCTTTTTCTATTTTGGTTCTAACAGCTGTCATGTTTAACATTCCCGGAGGAACCAAACTTAAGAACGCCATAACCAAACCTAAAAATAAATGAGAAATATATTGCATGTTTTTTAATTTTTTACAAATTTATTTAAGCTATTTTATTTTCTGAAATATTTTCTTAATACCAAATTTAAATCTTCTGAAAGTTGCAATTTTATTACTAAAAACAAATACAGAGTAATTACTATTAAACTCTTTAATATAATACTAATAAAGGGATTAATAGGAAAAGATAAAAAATAAAAACCAAAAAATAAGAGCCCTATAATTAATAATACTTTTTTAGTGTTTTTAGAGTAAGGGTGCATATTTAATTTATTCTTTACATAAATTACTTTAATAACATTAAATATTATCACAACCAAAAGAGTTGCTAAGGCAGCTCCATCAATTCCTAATAATTCAATGAAGAATCTGTTAAATATTATAACACTAACTGCCATGGCTATTGAAAAATAAAATAACATTTTATAATATTTAGAATTGATCAATATGGCGCCATTTGTTCCTAAGGATAACTTAAATAATTCTGATATTGAAATCATTAAAACAATTAAAACTCCAACAGAATATTCAGGCTTATTAATGATTGTATATAATTCTTGAATATTAATATTAATTAATAAAAAAAGTAATCCGCCAATAATAAGTAGGTTAATAGAACTTTTTTTATACAACAATTCCACTTCGTTTAAATTATTGTTATTCAAATCTTTAGCTGTAATGGGATTTGTTATTTGCTGCATAGCACGAGAAGGAATTGCTATTACTGATGCAATATAAACTCCAACCGAATAATAGGCAACTTGAGCTATTTTTTCCATTTGAGGAATCATAAACTTGTCGATTTCTAATAAAATACTACCTGCTGATCCTGCTAAAATAATATAAAATGAAAATGACAATATTTCAGACATGTTCTTTGGTATAGAAAAAGATTTGAAATTAGGCATATATAAACGATATGCATAAATTTTCATTATAATCATTCGAATAAAGTAGACAATTGTAATAGCATAAATAAATTGTTCGTTACTAAGCCAACCAAAATAAACTGCGAATAATAAAAATGTAACACTAATTCTTGCAAATACTTCTTTGATAAAATTACCAAAAACTGATTTCATGTGCACCCTACTCCAAGCATAGAACACTTCAAAATATCCCATAAAAATGGAAATTAAAAATATAAGATATGTATATTTTTTAATGATGATATTCTCTTTTGAAAGAAGTGTAGCTATATAATCATAAAATAAAACTCCAATAAATGATAAAGGAATAATGATAAGAAGCGGTAGTAGTACAGCCGTTATTAAAAAATTATCCTTATCCAGCTTATTTGTATAAGAGGTATAATATTTAATGATGGTATTTTGTATACCAAATATTAATAAAGGCATTATTATGTTTGCTGATGATAGCAAAAATGTAACCAATCCATAATATTCCGCTTCTAAAAAATGGGTATACAAAAACAAAACATTTATTCCGCCAATGGCAAAACCAATAAATATTATGAAAGTGTTTTTAAAAGATTGTTGTAATACAATACCCATATTATTCTTTTTCTATTAATTTTTTTGTTAAATAATTAAATCTAATAAACAACAAAACGGCAGAAGTTGTTAAACCAGCCAATAACCCTATCCAAATACCTTGAGAGCCCCAATTTAGTATTTTTCCTAAAATATAACTAATAGGAAAACCAACAACCCAATAGGCTATAAAAGTAAGAAATGTTGGAATTTTAACATCTTGCAAACCACGTAACGCTCCCAAAACAACTACTTGAAACCCATCTGATAATTGAAACAAACCCGCAATTAATAACAAGGATGCAGCTGTTTTTACAACCAAAATATTATCAATATAAATCCATGGCAATAAATCTTTTAGCAAAATAAACCCAATGGCAAAAAAGAATTCAATGATAAAGACTTGTAGAAAAATTGAAAAACTAATCCTTCTAAGATCACTAAACTTTTGTAATCCTTTTTGATTACCTACTCTTATCGTAGCAGTAACTCCTAAGCCAACAGCTATCATAAAAGTCATAGAAGCAAGATTTAATGCAATTTGATTTGCTGCTTGATCAATTGTTCCAATGGTACCTGCCAGCCAAATCGCAGCGGTAAAAATTCCAACTTCAAAAAGCATTTGCATAGCGGTTGGAAAACCTAAGTTTATAATTTTTTTTAAAATACTTTTTTTGATTTCAGAAAAATTCAAAGCTTTAAAATATGCTTTAAATTTTTCTTTGGAATTCATAATTACTATGATAAAAATTAACATAGCAAATCTTGAAAACAAAGTACCTAAAGCTGCTCCTTTAATTTCTAACCTTGGAAAAATCCAAATACCATATATTAGTAAAAAGTTTAGAACTACATTAACAATATTTGCTATTAAGGTTGCTTGCATTCCATATTTTGTTTGTGACAAACCATCTGTAAATTGCTTAAATGCTTGAAAGATCATTAATGGAATCATAGAAAAAGCAACAATATTTAGATAAGGAATTGCTAGTTCAACCACTTCAGCGGGTTGATTCATATAATTAAGAATAGGTGTTGCTAAAACCAACATTAAGAACATACTTAATCCTAAAACAGTACACAAAATTAGACCATGTTGAAAATAATTTCTTCCTTTTTCAATATCTCCTTCACCATCTGCTTCCGCTATTAAGGGTGTAATTGCCAACGAAAAACCAATTCCTAAAGAAAAAGCTATAAAAACAAAACTATTTCCTAAAGATACAGCAGCTAGAGGTGCCGCCCCTAACCTACCCACCATAATATTATCTGCTAAACCAACTAAAATATGACCTAAATGGCCAATCATGATTGGATAAGCCAATTTGAAATTATATTTAAACTCTGAGGTATATTCTTTAAAATTCAAAAAAAAAGTAATTTGTTAGCTATTAATCTAGGCACAAATTTAATTCTTTCTTTAAGTTTATTCCTTTTTACTTCAACTTTCTTAAATCAAGTATATGTTTTTCTTATATTTGTGTCTTATAACTCCATTAAATATAATTTTATGAAACATTTTTTTAGTTTATTTTTAGTTTTTTCGATTTCAATTTGTTCGATTTATGCTCAGGATGTAACCACTATAGAGGCAAATAACTCTGATATTAGCGACAATTTAGACCTTGAAGCTGTAGCATCAGTTTTTGGTGACTCTAAAGATTTAGAAGATTTTGAAAAACGGTTGAATGATCCTGATACTCAAATCTCAAATTTAGATTTAAATAACGATGGCGAAGTTGATTATTTAAGAGTTATGGAAACGGGTACCAAAAGTGATGTACATACTATTTCAATTCAATCTGTTATTGGTAAAGACCAGTTTCAAGAAGTAGCTACGATAGATGTGCAAAAAGAATCTAAAAGTGGATCACAAGTTCAAGTAGTTGGTAATGTTGATATGTATGGACCAAATTACTATGTAACACCACATTATCATGTTGTTCCAGTATTTTTCTCTTTCTTTTGGATGGCTACTTATAATCCTTGGCGTTCACCATGGTACTGGGGTTATCATCCTCCTTATTTTAGACCTTGGAGACCTTATCCTCCATACAGATACAGAAGTAATGTGCATGTACATGTAAATACTCGTAATAATTATAATAGAACTAATGTTCGAATGAACAACAATACAATTAACATCAATAGTAATAATACAAATAATTCTTACTTTAATAACAATCCTAGTAAAAAATTTGACAAGAGAAATCCAGGAGTAAGTAATAGATCGGAATTAAATAAAAATAGAAAAACTTCTGCTAGTAAAAAAGGCATCAATAATAAATCAGATTTAAATAAAGCTGCTAAAAATAAAGGTATAAATACAGATAAAGGTTATAAATCTTCTGGGAAAGCAGTAACAAAACCGAGCACAAAGCCTACTTCAAAACCAAGTACTAGACCAACAACAAAGCCTACTTCTAAACCTAGTACAAGACCTAGTTCTAAACCTAGTACAAGTAGCAGACCTAAAAGTAGTTCAAGTTATAAGTCTAGACCATCTAGCTCAAGGCAAGCGCCATCACGATCTAGTTATAGAAGAACAAGACATTAATTTGTAGCTATTTTAAATAAAGAAATGGATTTAAATATTAATAATATATTTCAGTATTTAAGTAATGCGGTTATAGAGTATGGTCCAAAACTTTTAGGAGCCATATTAGTTTGGATTGTAGGATCAATACTAATTAAAAAATTAACAAATGTATTTGGCAAAACTTTAGATAAGCGAGATACAGATGAGTCACTCAAGCCTTTCTTAAAAAGTATACTAAGTATATTGCTAAAGGTATTACTTCTTATTAGTGTACTTAGCATGTTAGGCGTTGCAATGACATCATTTATAGCAATTCTTGGTGCGGCAGGTTTGGCAGTTGGCTTGGCACTTTCGGGAACTTTACAAAATTTTGCTGGCGGTGTTATTATCTTACTTTTCAAGCCATTTAAAGTTGGAGATTTTATTGATGCACAAGGTTATATGGGTACTGTGAAAGAGATTCAAATTTTTAATACAATTCTTACGGATTTAGATAATAAAACTATAATAATACCAAATGCAGGTTTATCTACAAATTCAATGGTAAACTATTCTACTGAGCCAACGAGAAGGGTAGATATATCGGTTGGAATCGCGTACGGTGAAAGTGTAGAAAAATCGAGAGAAGTTTTAAATGAATTAAGCAAAAATGACAAAAGAGTTTTAACCGATCCGGCACCATTTATTGGAGTAACAGAAATGGCAGACAGCTCTATTAATTTAACTTATAGAATATGGGTTAAAGGGGAAGATTATTGGGGTGTTTATTTTGATATGAATGAAAATGTTTATAATGCATTCAATCAAGCTGGTATTCAAATTCCATTTCCTCAAATGGATGTTCACTTGCAAAAATAAACAACCTATTTAATTTATTCAAAAACGAAAAAACTGCTTTTATAGCAGTTTTTTCGTTTTACACTTCTTTATAATAACAGCAATCTCCCTGATTTGAACTAACATCATTTCTTGTAATTTTTTCTTCAAAAGCTTTAGCAATAATTTCATCAGCAATTGCTAAACAGGCAGTTGCCGCTGGAGATGGTGCATTAAGAATATGAATAATATTTCCGTTAGTAATGATTTTAAAATCATCAACCATATCTCCATTTTTATCAACTGCTTGAGCTCTTACACCTGAACGCGAAACCTCAATATCATGACTATGTATGGTTGGCATCATTTTTTGTAATTCTTTTACAAAAAGCTTTTTAGAAAATGCCCTTTGATATTCTTCTAATCCTTTTTTCCAATTTTTTGCAAATAATTTCCAAGTTCCTATAAAACTAAATGCTTGTAAAGTATCTTTAAAATTAAAGTCCGTTTTATTATATCCTTCTCTTTTAAAAGAAAAAACAGCATTTGGCCCACATTCCAAATCTCCATTAATCATAGGAGTAAAATGAACTCCTAAAAAAGGGTATTTAGGATCTGGAACAGGATATACCAAATTGTTTATTTTATGTTTTGCTTTATTTCTAAACTTAAAATAATCACCTCTAAATCCTACAATTTGCATCTCAATTTTTAATCTATCATTCGTTGCCATTCTATCTGATTGCAATCCTGAACATACAATTAATTTCTCACAACTAATTGTTCCTTGGCTTGTTTCAATCTTTACTTTGTTGCTATTATTGATTAGATTGTTCACCTTACATTCAACCAATAGACTACTGGATGAGTTTGTTTGTATTACCAATTCAACAAATTTTTTTGAAACATCAGCATAATTTATAATTCCTGCACTTGGTACCCATATAGCTTTTAATCCATTTATATAAGGTTCTTTTTCTTTAATTTCCTTAGAGTTTAACCATTTAATTCCTTTAGTTTTATTCTCAATACCATTTTGATATATTTTTTCTAAAGCTTCAAGTTCTTTTGTATTGGTTGCAACTATTATTTTTCCACATACCTTATGGTTAATATTATAATCTTTGGCAAAATCTACCAATTGATTTCTTCCATTATTACAATTTACTGCTTTTAAAGAGCCGGGTTTATAATAAATTCCTGAATGAATTACACCTGAATTTCTTCCTGTTTGATGAAAGGCTAGCTGGTTTTCCTTTTCAAGGATAGCTATAGATTTTTTTGGAAATTTTAATTGTAATTTATATGCAGTCGCAGTCCCTACAATTCCACCACCAATAATAACAAAGTCAAACGATTTATCTTTTATCATCGGGTTTAATTTCATATCAATAAAGTTAAATAAAACTGAAGATTCTATGAAATTATTTTACATATTTAGTTTTTTTCATAAAACTTAAAACAATAAAACTAGCAATAAAAAATAAAGATAAAAGTAATATAGATAATCTCATAGATTCGGTAACTGAAACAGCAAGACCAAAAATAAAAGTCCCCCATACAATAGCCATTTTTTCGGTTACATCAAAAAAACTAAAATATGTAGTATGATCTTTGGTTTCTTCTGGAAGTAATTTTGAATATGTTGATCTTGATAAAGTTTGTATTGCGCCTAAAACCAAACCAATAAATCCACTAATAATATAAAATTTTAATTGAACATTAGGGTCATCTTTATCTAAATAATATGCACCTAAACTAGCTAAGGTCCATATAATTATAGTTATTTTTAAAGTGGTAATGTTTCCTATTTTTTTTGATAATCTAGAAAAGAAATATGCTCCAAAAATTCCAAGTAATTGAATTACAATAATTGTAATTATCAAACTACTTGTTTCTAAGCCAATTTCCTTTTTCCCATAAATAGTTGCTAATAGTATAATCGATTGAACTCCAACACTGTATAAAAAGAATGAAGTTAAAAAGTTTAATAAAATCGGTTGATCTTGTAGTTCATGAGTAACCTTTTTTAACTCTTGAAAACCTTTAAAAATAAAATTCTTTTTTGGCTTTTTATTATAAATATTGAATGGTAAATTTTTAAATGTTACTTGAGCAAAACCAATCCACCAAATTCCGACCGTTAAAAATGAGATTCTCGGCGCTAACGTGACATCAGTAATACCATACAATTCAGGCTTCATTACCATAGATAAATTAAATAACAACAAAATTACTGAACCAATATATCCGTAAATAAAACCCTGAGCACTTAATTTATCTTGTTGATCAGAATACGCTATTTCAGGTAAATATGCATTATAAAAAACCAAACTTCCCCAAAAACCAATACTTGCAAAAACTGAAAATAAAATACCTACCCATAAGGTTTCCACACCTTTAAAAAAAAACAGCATCATAACTGAAATCGCACCGAAATAACAGAAAAACTTCATGTAACTTTTTTTATTTCCTACATAATCTGCTATACCCGACAAAATTGGTGATATAAAGGCAACAATTAAAAATGATATAGATAATGCATAGGTATATAATGATGTATTGTTAAATTGCATACCTAAAAATGTAACAAGACCACTATCTGTTATCGTTACAGAATCATAATAAATAGGAAAAACAGCGGTACTAATAACCAATGAATAAACGGAATTGGCCCAATCATAAAAAGCCCAGCTTTTCATTAATTTTTTATCCCCTTTTTGAAGTGTCAATTTGAATTAATTATGATTTATTAAGGTTGACAATTTACAATTTTTTTTGAAAAATAAATTAATTAGTTTTGTGATTATGAATAAAACATCAAAATTAACCAATAATATTAATTCTTTTGAAATTCCAAAGTCAATTCTCTATACAGGAAAGAGCCTTCAAGCAATTTCAAGCAACTGGGCAACCAAATTTGCTGCAAAATTGTTTAGCACTCCATTAAAATTTAAAACTCCTGAAAGAGAAATAATGATGCGTGACAGTGCTAAAAAAGAAATGATTGAAATAAGTCGAATCAAAAAAGATATCATGGTTTATAAGTATGGTTTCTCTAAAAATAAAGTTTTATTAGTTCATGGCTGGGCAGGACGAGGAACACAATTGTATAATATTGCCGACAAAATTTTAGAGAATAAAATGATGGTTATTTCCTTTGATGCCCCCGCTCATGGCTTATCAATGGGTAAAACAACAACCATGCTAGAGTTTTTAGAAGCAATTAAGGAAATTGACAAATTATATGGCCCTTTTAAAGCGGCAATAGGACATTCATTTGGTGGTATGGCATTGCTAAATGCTGTTGGATCAAATTTAAACATTAATTCCTTGGTTACAATTGGTGCCGATAATTCTATACGAGAAATCATAAAACAATTTGTTCGAAAAATCGAACTAAAGCCGAAAATTGCAAACGATTTGGTTACTTTACTAAATAAAAAATACGGTATAAATGTAGATAAATTTACTTCGCAAAATGCAGCAAAAAAGGTAAACATTCCTACCTTAGTTATTCATGATAGTCAAGATAAATATGTTCCTGTAAGTAGTGCTATTGAAATACGTCAAAATTTGAAAAATGGAGAACTATTAATAACCAATGGTTTGGGTCATCATAAAATATTTAGAGACCCTCAAATTATTCAACGCATTATCAATTTTATAACATGAAAAAATTATTTTTATTAAGCATCGCATTAATCCTAACAAATTTTACATTAACTGCACAAGAAACTTCAAAAATGAAAAACAAAGAAAACAAAACAGAAGCAGAATGGAAAGAAATTCTAAGTCCGCAACAATACTATGTATTAAGAGAAAAAGGAACGGATAGACCAGGTAATTATGGTTATACAAATACTTTTGACAAAGGAACATATTTTTGTGCTGCATGCAATGCTCAGTTGTTTAAATCTGATAGTAAATATGAATCACATTGTGGATGGCCTTCTTTTGATGACGCCATAAAAGGTGCTGTTGGTTTTAAAAAAGATGTTTCCCATGGCATGATTCGTACGGAAATAACATGTAATAACTGCCAAGGTCATTTAGGACACATTTTTGATGATGGACCTAAAGAAACTACTGGCAAAAGGTATTGTGTTAACACTACTTCAATAAGATTTGAAAAATCTGAATAGATTAGTCTGAAAAGTATATAATCATAGGAAAGATTTAGAATGGTATTTTATATCTTTGCAGCTCGAACAAAACGAAGTTAGAGAATATGTTTAATAATTTAAGTGATAAATTAGATAAAGCTTTTCATGTATTAAAAGGTCATGGAAGCATTACAGAAATTAATGTTGCAGAAACCTTAAAAGAAGTTCGTAGAGCTTTATTAGATGCCGATGTTAATTTTAAGATAGCAAAAGATTTTACGAATAGAGTTAAAGAAAAAGCTCTTGGTCAAGATGTTTTAACTACCTTAAATCCAGGTCAATTAATGGTGAAAATCGTTAAAGATGAATTGACCGAATTAATGGGTGGAGATACCGTAGGAATTAATCTTAAAGGAACTCCAACTGTTATTTTAATGTCTGGTTTACAAGGTTCGGGTAAAACTACATTTTCTGGAAAACTTGCTAATTACCTTAAAACAAAAAAAACCAAACAAGTTTTATTAGTAGGTGGTGATGTTTACAGACCAGCTGCGATAAATCAATTAAAGGTTGTTGGTGAGCAAATTGGTGTTGAAGTATATGCAGAAGAGGATAATAAAAATCCGGTTGAAATTGCTCAAAATGCAATAAAATATGCAAAATCTAATGGTAAAAATGTAGTTATTATTGATACAGCGGGTCGTTTGGCAGTTGATGAACAGATGATGACCGAGATTTCAAATATCCATTCAGCCGTTAGTCCTGAAGAAACCTTATTTGTGGTTGATTCTATGACTGGTCAGGATGCAGTAAATACGGCGAAAGCTTTTAACGACATATTAAATTTTGATGGAGTTGTTCTTACCAAATTAGACGGTGATACTCGAGGTGGTGCTGCATTATCGATAAAATCGGTTGTTGATAAACCGATAAAATTTATTGGTACAGGTGAAAAAATGGAAGCTATTGATATTTTCCATCCCGATCGTATGGCCGAAAGAATTTTAGGCATGGGTGATGTTGTATCATTGGTAGAAAGAGCCCAAGAACAATACGATGAAGAAGAAGCTAGAAAAATTCAAAAGAAAATTGCTAAAAATCAATTTGGTTTTGACGATTTTTTAAAGCAAATCCAGCAAATCAAAAAAATGGGTAATATGAAAGATTTGGTTGGAATGATTCCTGGAGCTGGTAAAATGATGAAAGATATTGATATTGATGACGATGCTTTTAAAGGAATAGAATCTATCATTTTTTCTATGACACCTGGTGAAAGAAGCAAACCTGCTATGATAAATGCAAGTAGAAAGAAGAGAATTGCGAAAGGTTCAGGTACTTCTGTACAAGAAGTAAATCAGCTTATGAAACAATTCAACCAAATGAGCAAAATGATGAAAATGATGCAAGGTGGAGGTGCAAAAAAAATGATGTCTATGATGAAAGGAATGGGGCAGTAAGCAGTAGCAGTATCTAAAACATAGTATTTATCTTACCAACAAAGTTTATTTATGAGTTTTAAAAATTTATTAGCATATCAAAAAGGATTTGAATTGGCTATGGAAATTTTTGAAATCTCAAAATCTTTTCCAAAGGAGGAAACATATTCCTTAACAGACCAAATAAGAAGATCTTCTCGTTCAACTTGTGCAAATATTGCAGAGGCTTATAGAAAGAGCAATTACCCCAAACATTTTGTTAGTAAACATACAGACTCTGATAGTGAGTATTCAGAAACTCAGGTTTGGATTGACTTTTCTGAAGCATGTAATTATATCTCAATAGAAAAAAAAGAAACATTAATCAATAAAAGTAAGGAAGTTGGTAAATTAATCAATTATATGATTATTAATCCTAAAAAATTTGGCGTCAATTAACTGCCAACTGATACTGAAAACTGTAAACTTATATACTATGGTAATATTAGACGGTAAAAAAACATCTAATGATTTAAAAGATGAAATTGCAATTGAAGTTGCAAAAAGAAGATCAAATGGAAACAAAATTCCACATTTAGCGGCTATACTTGTAGGTACAGATGGTGCAAGTATGACCTATGTGAATAGTAAGGTAAAATCATGTGAAAAAGTTGGTTTTAACTCGACTTTAATTGATCTTCCAGAAGATACTACAGAAGAGCAATTACTTAATGAAATAGACGATTTAAATAAGGACAAAGATATTGATGGCTTTATTGTTCAATTACCCTTACCAAAGCAAATTGACGAACAAAAAGTGTTGATGGCTATTGATCCAAATAAAGATGTTGATGGTTTTCACCCAGTAAATGTTGGTAAAATGACTTTAGATTTACCAACTTTTTTACCTGCTACTCCATTTGGTATTATGGAGCTATTAAAACGTTATAAGGTTGAAACTTCGGGTAAAAATGTTGTTGTAATTGGTAGAAGTCATATTGTTGGTAGACCAATGAGTATTTTATTGAGTCAGAAAAGAGATGTTGGTAATGCAACGGTAACTTTGGTACACAGTAGAACCAAGAATTTAGAAGATATCACTAAAGAAGCTGATATCATTGTTGCAGCATTAGGAAAAGCTGAATTTTTAACTGGAGAAATGGTAAAAGATGGAGTGACTATTATTGATGTAGGAATAACAAGAGTAAAAGATGATTCTAAAAAAAGAGGCTATCGATTAGCTGGTGATGTTGATTTTGAAAGTGTAAGTAAAAAAGCTGGATATATAACTCCAGTTCCTGGAGGTGTTGGTCCAATGACGATAGCAATGCTGTTAAAGAATACGCTTTTGGCTTGCGAAAATAAAGATTGAATTATTTAGAAATTTAAAACATATATTGGTTTAGAGCCAATTAAAAAAACCGAAGTTATCACTTCGGTTTTTTTACTATTTGAAATTATTCTTTATTTAAAATCAGCATCAGAAACATCTTCATTTACTTTAATTTCTTTAAAAAGAAAATCAAACTTACGAGGACCCATAGATTGGGTCATTTTAAATGGAAATTTAATTCCCGCAACTTCTTTATAATCTGCATAAAATATTGAAGAAGATGCTGGCCCCACACTTCTTACCTCTTTAATTTTTAATCCTGTTTGAACGCTATAAAAAGCAGTCAGCTCATCAGATACCTTTATTTTATATGCATCTTCGCCTTCTACTTTTTCTATCTTTTCAAGTTTTACATCTTGACTTAAATAATTCACTTCCGGAAATGGTGATGATTCTACTTGAACTTTTTTAACTTCTTCGTCGGTCATATCTTTCTTTTGGCCCTGAGCAACCACGTAACCAGAATTACCATCTAAAACTTGCTTGCTCATAGAATTACCCATTGCACTCATATCTTGCATAAATTGATTTTTTGTGGTTTTTTTCATCTCCATATTTAATACCATTCCAGGCTGTAATTCAGCTTCAGCTGTCATAAAAACAGAATTTACTTTATCCAGTTTTGCTCTACCACCAATGGCGTCTATATAATTATTTAAAACTTTACTTACATCAACATCACTAGGAATTTCTATATCGTAATTTGGCTTTTCTACAGTTTTAGCATAAGTATCATAATACTTTATAGGTATTCCGGTTTTTTCAAGATTATCTAAAACATCACTTCCTTTACCAACAACAACTATTCTTGCATTTTCAGATTTAAAATATTTGTTCGCAACACGTGTAACATCTTCAGTTGAAACTGCATTAATTTTTTCTAAATAAGTAGAATAAAAATCATCGGGTAAATCATTTATTTTAGTATTCAAAGCATATCGCGCAATAGTTTCCGGCTTTTCTAATGCAAGAACAAAGTCACCAACATATTTAGCTTTTGCATTTTTCAAGGCAGCAGCTTCTACTGGCTCTTTTTTTATACGATCAATTTCCTTTAGTGTTTGCACAACAGCACTATCAGTTACTTCATTTCGAACAGAAGCTCCTGCTCTAAAACGAGATGCATATTTATCAGCACCAACACTAGAACGGGCCCCATAAGTATAACCATGTTCTTCTCTAAGGTTCATATTTAAATAACTATTAAAACCTCCTCCTAATATTTTGTTTGCAATTAAAACTGAATGATAATCAGGATCCTTCATTTTTAGATCCACATTATTTGTTAATGAAATATTAGATTGAACTGCATTTGGCATATCAACAAAATCAATTACCGTGTTTTTTTCATTTACTTTTTCATTTGGAACAGCTACACTTTTAAAATCAGATTTTTTCCATTTTCCAAAATATTTATTAACCTGCTTTTTAACTGAATTATAATCTACATCACCAACAACAACCAAATATGTATTATTAGGAGTGAAATAATTCTTATGGAAGTCTTTAACATCGTTCAGACTTATATTTTTTAAACTTTTTTCTGTCACAAATTCACCATAAGAATGGTGAGTGCCGTACGCTAATGCACTGCCAACACGTCCAGAAATCGCTTCAACACTTTTTTCTTCTGTTTTTAATCCATCAATATATTTATCTCTTTCCTTTTGAAACTCTTCATCAGTTAATAATGGATTAACTGTAGCATCTGCCATTAATTCCAAAATTCTTTCAGAATATTTTGATAAAGATCTGGCAGAGCCTCCTGTTGCATTAAAATTTATATTAGCTCCTAAAAAATCAACCTCTTCATTAAAATCATCTTTAGTAATGCTACTTGTTCCGTTGCCTAACATAGAACCCATTAAGTTTGACATACCAGCTTTATCCCCTTCAACTACAGGTGGTCTATCTATTCTAAGGCTATAAGCGACTCTTGGCAATTTATGATTTTCAACAACAAGAACTTTCATTCCATTGCTTAGCTCGAACTCTTTAGGAGATTCTAAAGATATCTTTGGAGCAGGTCCTGGTTTTGGCTGTTTTGATCTATCCATTTGAGCATTTACTCCAATCGATATTAAAAACAATGCTATTATTATGTTTATTTTATTTTTCATGATGTAAATGTCTTTTATTTTTTATCTTTTTCTGGTAAATACTCTAATACTAACCTTTGATTTGGATTCAAATATTTTTTAGCTACAGCTCGAATTTCTTCTCGAGTAATAGATTCGAAAATTTTAATCTCATTGTTAATTAAATTCGTATCCCCATATAGCATGTAATATCTTGCTAATGAATTTGCAATTCCTGAAATACTTGAATTAGAATTAACAAATTGATTTTCAAATTTATTTTGAAGTTTTTGATAATCTTTTTCAGAAATCAAATTAGTTTGAATTTTAACAATTTCCTTATCCATTTCAACAACCATATCATTAAGTTTCGTTTCACCTAAAGGTAATCCGAAAACGACATACATTCCGTAATCTTCTTGGCTTATATTAAAAGCTCCAACTTGTAATGCCATTTTTTTCTCATCCACTAATTTTTTATACAATTTTGAACTTTTACCACTACTTAAGTAACTAGATATCATATCTAAAACATAAGCATCTCTTTCTTTAAAAGATGGTGTTCGATAAGCCGTAACTACTGCAGGAATTTGAATATTTGCATCATAACCTTTTGCTCTTATTGGCTTTGTTATTGGAGCTTCAGCATATTCTTTTCTAACAATATCTTCTCCTCTTGGAATAGGTCCAAAATAATCTTTAATCATTACTTTAACCTTTGGAACATCAATATCTCCCGCAACAACTAATACAGCATTATTAGGTATGTAAAACTTTTTATTAAATGCTTGAAATTCTTCTAAAGTAGCTGCATCTAAATGTGCCATTTTACCAATTGTGGTTCCTTTATATGGATGGTTTACAAACAGTTCTTTTTTTACATATTCTAAAAAATGACCATAAGGCTGATTATCAACACGTAATCGTTTTTCTTCTTTTACAACTTCATTTTGTGTATCAACACCAATTTGATTTATAACAGGATGCATTAACCTTTCAGATTCCATCCATAAACCTAATTCAACACTATTTGAAGGAAATACTTCATAGTAATAGGTTCTGTCATCTGTAGTATTTGCATTATTACTCCCACCATTAGATGAAACTATGGTAAACCATTCTCCTCGATCAATATTTTCTGTTCCTTCAAATAAAAGGTGTTCAAAAAAGTGAGCAAATCCAGTTCGATCAGGGTTTTCATCTTTTGCTCCAACATGGTACATTACAGAAGTAGTAACAACCGGAGCTGAGTTATCTTGATGCAAAATAACGTGCATACCATTATCAAGATCATACTCCTCAAATTTAACTTGTTGAGCATATACTGCATAACCAGCAAATACAAAAAAAGTTAATAAAAATAAGATTTTTTTCATGTGTTTGGTTTTAAATTTAAAATATTTGATATAGTGGTAAATTTACTAACTTTTTAAGAATTGTTATTGGTTTTTAATTGTAAATATAGTATGAATCTTAGAAGAAATTAGATTGATGTATATTTAAAAAATCTAAGTAAATATGTGAAATAATTTATTTTTAATGAATGATTTTTGAATATTTAATTATTAGTCGCTAAAAGTTTTATTTTTATTATAAATAGGATTGGTATACATTTTTAACAATCTATAATATACATCTTCATTTTCTGATTTTTTAAGATACCTTTTAAACTTCACAATATCTTCTCTATTATAATGCTGTTGGTATTTAAAATCATTATGCAACAAATCATAAGCCATATAATTCGTTTTCCATAATTGATAGTTTTTATATACTATTCTATCAATTTCACTCACAATACTTTCAACATCTTTTTTTCTGTTATTTAAAAAAACAATGTTATCTGAGTTTAACTTTTCAAATACTAATTTTACGTTGCCTTTATATTGTTTAATGCCTTTAACCAGACTATTAATATTTTCAAATCTTTCTTTATCATAATTCCCATCTTTATCAATAAGACTCAATTCGTGGGCTTTTTCAAAAGCACATGGCTCATACTCAAATGAAATAGTAGATACCACAATATTTAATTCATCTAATGATTTCTTTACATCTTTTTCGCTACTTAATAATAGCATTTTAATTAAGCCTGTGGCAGTAACGTCACTACCATCTTTTGTTCTACCATTTCCCTGAGCAATCCATGATGACACTTTTTTATTGACAATGGAATGACGGATATACTTGGATAAATTCACCGAATTTTTCATTTGCTCCATTCTTTTCCCACCTCTAAAAACAGTAAACATATTATTTAGTTTCGCCACTGCCTTCATCGTATCTGAAACCATTAAATTATCTCCTAATGAAATTTCAGTAAATGGGTTTCCAATATCATATAAATGATTTTGAAGTAAAGCAGAATCTAAAAAAATATCTCTATGGTTTGATATAAATAAAGAGTTTGTAGCATCAATATCATCTAAACCAACAATTTCAAAAGATGCCATGGTATCATTAATTGAATTCTTAATGATCATTTCAATAAATGTAACTTGAAAATCAGAGCAGGTTTTACAAGATTGCAATTTTTTAATTATCAGTTTCCTACTCCAATTAGGATAAAAATATTGAACTCCTTTTATAAATTCGTTACTACTTTCTAACCAGATTAAAGTTTTTAAAATTTGATCTTGTGAGTAAGGAGCAATTGTTTTAAATATTTCTTCCATTATAACGTAGATTCAATAAGTTTATCTCTTTTATCAATAAATAACATAGGTTTTCTACCCATTTTTGGAAATATCAAAGCCTTAATTTCTTTTATAGGAACAAATTCTATTTGCGGAGACACTCTTAGTTTGGCTCTAAAATGATCTTTCAATTTTTCTAATAAATCTATTGAAGTTTCCTTGGCCCCAATCTTAATAGTTATCTTATCCGTACCTATTTCATTATTATCAATTTCTATAATATAATTTTCAATTTCAGAAAAATCGTTCAACAAATTATGCATAGCTGGAGGATAAATTGTAGTTCCTTTATATTTTATCATTTGCTTCTTCCTTCCTACAACAGGACCTAAACGAAGTGTGTTTCTACCACATTTACAAGGGTCGAAATGCCCTTTTACAATATCACCAGTTTTAAATCGCAACAATGGCATTGCTTCTACGCCTAAAGTTGTAACTGTCAATTCTCCTTCTATCCCTTCTTTTACCGGGTTATCATTTTCATCTAAAATTTCGGCAATTATTAATTCAGGATGATGGTGCCCGCCTTGTTGAAATTCGCATTCGGCAAAAGCCGTGCTCATTTCTGTAGAAGCATAGGTAGAGTACAATTCAATATCCCATTTTTCTTTAATTTTTTTTGACAAGACATTATGGGAGAAATCCTGATTTTTTAAAGGTTCACCAATACAAACAACACCTTTGACAGAACATTTATTTAAATCTATTTTATTTTTTTCGGCATATTCAATCAATTTTAATAAAAATGATGGCACTGCAATCAGGTACGTTGGTTTAAACTTAAGTATTGAATCCCATTGCAATTCTGGAATGCCAGCACCTACCCTAATAATACTTGCTCCTAATTTTCGTGCACCTAAAAAGTATGCCAGACCAGCCATAAAACGTCTATCCATAGTAGTCATTAATTGAATTGTATCATTTTTGGTTACCTTAGAGCAGGCAAAAGAAATAGCTTCATTATATGCCAGCCTATCCAAATCTTTATCGGTTAAACCGAAAAAAACAGGTTTTCCAGTAGTACCGGAAGTAGTTACATAATCAATTATTTTTGAAGTATCAACACAAATAAAATCGGTGTTGTTTTTTTGTAAATTGTCTTTGGTCGTAACCGGTAGTTTAGTTAGATCTTTTAAGGTTTTAATACTAGTGAAATCAATTTCATGTTGCAGAAACAAATTCTTATAATAGGTTGAATTTTGGGCTAAATAAACCATCAATTCTTGTAATTTCTTTTCTTGAAATTCTTTTATTTCAAGCTTTGATTTTAATTCAATTTTAGGAATCATTCAATTTCCTTTTAGTTTTTTTAATATAACTTTCTATTACTTCTTTTTCGTTTACCGTTGTAATTTCTTTTGAAATCGAACTTTCAAATTCAATCAAAGCTTCTTTATAAAACTTTTTTTGATAATAATACTTTCCTGCCAGAAAATACACATCCCAAGAATCAGGGTTTAAAGATTTAAACGTATTCAATCTATCTTTTGAAATATTCTCATTCCTAGCTATATCTCCTTCAATATTTCGCTTTTCAATTCTATACTTCTCGTAGTTATTAAATTCTCTTGAATCAATAAAACTGTCTTTTTCAATTAAATATTGAGGCAAAGATAATGTTATAGATTTTTTATTGAAATTTTTAAATACACTATCCAATTGATATGCAGTAAAGGCTCCTAATTGATAAGGGTTTGAGGAAACCCACACCATTTTTTTTTGAGGTTGAAAAACAATACCATGATGGGCCAATAGCTGATTTAGTGCTTTTTCATTTCCATAGCCAATTTTAATGTTTTTTAATCCTTGTCTGTTTCTTAAAATAGAAACGGCTTTTTTGGGATTCAATTTATTTGATTCATTTAGTAATTCTTGCATTCTGTCATATCTATATTTTGAATGACTTTCTTCAATATGCTTTAAATTCTTTTTATCATTTTTATATACTTCTCCTTGAAAATGATTAGAACAGATTAATTGTGAAGAATTCTCCATTGCAAAAACATCAAATTTTTCTGGGGATATTTCTATCAAAACTGCTTTATTATCACTTACACTTCCCACCATAATAGATTCTGACACAAAAACTTCCTTCTGTTTTGCAATTCTTATTGCTTCTTCAATATTCGATGCATACTGAACAATTTCCCTTGCTACTAAAGAAATCGGAGTTTTAGCAAGATATGGAATACTTGATTTCCCAGCATTAATAGTTACAGTTAATCCTTGATCATTCATGCCAGACATTACACCTATCATTCCTGCCCATGAAACCGTCATAAATTTATATCCATTTTCGGGATGAATAAATGAAATCACTTTTTCCTCAGCGAAATCATCTCCAACATAAAAATCGAAATTTCTAGCAATTAATAAGTTTCCATCTTCTGTATTATCTCCCCAAGATGCAAAGGATGAACAACCAACCAACGCTAAATCCTGAAATGCATGCCCAATATCATGTGCACTATGTAAATACAAGCTTCTTGTATATTTTTTGGCTATATAATTGTATTTATCAGAGTTATACCTTGAAATTCCATAAATCTCGGCTTTATATTCATCCTTTATGTATGAATTCATTTTTCTCGTGTAGTTAGCCAAAAATTTATTAAGTAAATCTTGTTTAAATTTTGAAGGTACTAATTGTTTAACTTTAGTAAAAAATATATCTTCTTGTTTTATAATCAACTCCTTACTCAATTCGCCAATAGTATTTCCTATATTTATAGGATTACCAAAAGCAACAAGTTCCCATTGTTCATGTTTATTTTTACGCAAACTACTATTTCCTTTAAAGGATAAAAAATCGTTTATTTCTACTATTTTGGAAGTATCCAAAGGGTGCTTTTCGAATTCTGATAATTCAGATTTACTTTTATTTGTTCCACAAGAGTTTAATAGATAAAATATCAAAACATAAATTACAACTATATAATTATTTTTCAACCTTAACATTTATCTAACTTATTTTGAATAGAATACATTAATTTTTCTCTACCAATAATTTGTGAACAGGTTAAAACTGCACTAATAGTAACCCCTAAAATACCGTGCATATTTAAACTTTGGCCTGTAAAAAATAAGTTTTTAAGTTTTGTTTTAGGTGATAAAAAAGACTTCATTGGGTTATTAGCATTTTTAACATAACCGTACATCGCTCCCTCATTACTACCAATATAATCCCGATACGACAAAGGCGAGGAAGTGTGTATAGATTGAATACAATCTCTAATATTCGGGAATTTTTTTTCTATTTCCTTAATAAATACTTCTGCCTTTTCTTCTTTAAATTTTTCATAATCAACCCCTCTTTCTGATTTTTCTGCAACGGTGTTAAAAGTTTGCTCCCATTTTTTAACTTCTTCAAATTTCATATAGGCCATTACAGTTAAACTATCTGCCCATTGGGTTTGATTCTTTTTGACTCCCATAGATATCATATATCCTTCCGGCCAAGAAGATTCCGTATAATTTTGAACATCCCAAATTTTATCAGAATTCTTAAAATGGTAATAATTATAATTTAAATATTTAAATGATTTAGGTTTGAAAACTATATAAAGACTAAAAGCAGATATTCCACTTTTGATATGTTTTATTCTATTGACATAGGACTTACGCATTCCTTTACCTTCTAACATTTTTATTGTCAATTTAGGCTCAATATTTGAAATAAAAATATCAGCATTAATTGTTTTTCCCTTTTTTGTTATAACCGAGGATAATTTATCCCCTTCAAAACCAAATTTAGAAACTTCTTGATATTTAAATATTTCACCACCATATTCTTTCAACTTTTTAACCAACAAATTAGAAATTTGACCTCCTCCATTTATACATCTCCAAGCACTTTGAATAAATGAATTGGTAGAAAGGGCATGGACATAAAAAGGTGTATTAGAATCACCGGCATATAAAAAATTAGATCCTGCCAAGACAGATTTTAACTTGTTATTATTGGTTATGGAGTCTAAATATTCTGAAACTTTAAGTGTTAATATACTTTTATCATAAGTTGTGCTTGCATTTAAATTGTACAGCGGAAAAGTTTTACAAACACTTTTCAATTTTTGACAATATGCATTTATTGCTTTCTTTTCTTTTGGAAATCTCTTGATTAAAGATTCTGCAAAATTCGCATACCCTTGAGCATGAAAATACTCTTCATTATCACCATCAAAGGTAATTACATCATATTTATCATTATCTAATTTTTTAAGATTCAAATCATCCATGATGCCTAAATACTTAAAATATTGATATAGGTTTTGGCCCTTGTCTAAAGCACCAATATAATGTACTCCGGTATCGAAAATATTCTTATTCCTTACAAAAGTTTGCAAGTTACCACCAAACTGATTGTTTTTCTCAAGTACACAAACGCTATAACCTTCTCGAGCCAGAATATTAGCAGAAACTAAACCACCTAAACCACTACCAATAATAACGATGTCGTATTTTTCTTTCACTTAAATTTGTATTGTGGTAAAAATACCAAAATTTAGGGCATAAAAAAAGCGGAAGTCATGCTTCCGCTTTTAAGTATTTTTAAAACTAATTAAAAAGCAATTTCAGCACCAACATTAATTGAGCTATAACCGCTGTTACCTTTAATTTTTGTACTAGTTCCAGGGTAATTTATATTTCCTGATATACTTTGATACGATCCGACAAGTGTTACAGCCCCTATATTATAACCAAATTTTGGACGAAAGTATAAACCACTATCAGCATCTCCAGTTACATTAATGGCGTAACCTAAATCAACACCTGCAAACATTTTATGCTCTGAAAAATAGTATCTGGCAGATGTCGATATTGGTATAAAACCAGCATCCTTGAAATCTACATTATTAGAATCTTTATAAGCAATTGATTTATCTAAAAATGGATCGATTCCATTACCATCACCAATAAAGTGAGTGTATCCAACAAGACCTCCTACTTCAAGATTATCCATTACTTCAAACAAATATGCCCCATCAAATCCAAAATTAAAACTAGAGACATCTTTAGCTCCACTTAATGGAAACCCAATATTGGCACCAACAATAAAGCCGCCTGTTTTGGATTGATTATACAACTTTGTGGCTTCTTTCTCAACAACATCAGCACCTTTTTTAATATCTTCTTTAACTTTTTCCTGAGCATTGATCGATGTCAAGCTAAATACTGCCAACGTAGTAAAAAATAATAATTTTTTCATGATTTATTTGTTTTATTGTTATACTCCAAATGTACCAAATAATTTAAAAAAATTAAATAAAACAAAAATTTTTATTGCATACGATTTATAATATAAATTTAGATTATAATATCTAACCAAGTTAAAACCTTATTGCAAATTGAAATAATCTTTTATTATTTTATCATACTCATTAGATTGGTGTGAGAATATTTCAATTTTTGAATTTTCTTTATTTGCAATTATTATTTTTTTAAAGCTATGAAGATCATTTTCTTTCAAATTCATCTTTACATTTAAATCTGACAATACTAATACATCAAATTTTTGAAAATCTATATTTTCGTAATTATCTACATAATTAACTTTTCTAAATCTAGTTGTATAACAATTCTTTGCGATGCTGTACTTGCTTTTGTCTTTTATAAAAGAAGTAATTCTCCTATCTAAATACTTTGAAACAAGGAGTATATCAATTTGCCCATAATCATCAGCTAAATGAAATATTTTTAATTTCATCGGTAATACCTTATTTAATTGATGATATAAACCCTTATTCTTATTAAAATCTTCTTTAACTATTTTAGTTATCTTCTCATTTTTATAGAAATAATTAGAGAATAAAATATCTTTAAAATAATCTTCACCTTCAATTTCATTACGAAAATTTAATAATTCATTTTTAAAAGATGTACTTATTTTCTTAACCCTTTCTCTATAAGTCAAACCTAAATCTTTATCATCATACGGAATTCTGTCACCTACTTTAACAGTCAAACTACCATCATGAATAATAAAATCATTTTTGGGCATGACTTCAGAATTTCCATGTAAATAGACTGGCAAAATATCTATTTCTAATTCTTTTTGTAAAAAGAAAGCTCCTTTATGAAATCTCCCTACTCTATTTGTAAATGAGCGTTTGGCTTCCGGAAACACCATTAAAGAATATCCTTGGCGAACTTTTTCTTTCAAATGATCTGTACTGTCGTCTACCCCATCAGAAACTGGGTAAAACCCTGCAACTTTTGCTAATATCCCGAATATTGGAGATTTATAAACCCAATCATTAACTAAATAAATTAGATTATGCGTTAATAAACCCATCGTTAAGGTATCTAATGAAGATGAATGATTTGCAATTATTATAGCTGGTTTTTTAAAATCTTCATTTTTCTCATTTATTACTCTTTTCTTAACAAATGGATTCGCATATAAAACTGCTTGTACTAATTTTGCCATTGCTTTGTGAAGCCAATTGAATTTTAGTTTTTTAGCAATGGGTAATAAAGGTAAAATAGTAACACTAACTATTGATAATAATATTCCGCCTAGACCATAAAAAAGGAGTAAAAAGAAAGATTGAATAAACGTTCTAATTTTTACTGGTGCTAGCCCTTTTTTTGCTCTATTTGTTACAAAAACTCTAAATAATAATGGTTGAATAGTGAAGGTTACTAATACAGTTATTAAAATTCCTATTAATGATAAAATAGAAATAGATTTTAGTGCAGGATGCTTAGCAAAGATTAACACTCCAACTCCCAAAATGGTAGTTATAACAGATAATAGAATGGAAACTTTATACGTTGATATTTTATTTGTACCATAGGTATAATCCTTTACTAAAGCATTGGTCATAAAAATACTATAATCAACACCCAATCCAAATATAAAAGTTGAAATAATAATGTTGAAAATGGTAAATTCAATTCCAAAAAATCCCATAATTCCAAGAGTTAAAATCCAGGTAAGTACAATAGGAATTATGGTTAACAATGTTAATTCAATATTTCTAAAAAAAAGTAAAAGTATAATTACAATAGCTATAAAAGAATAATTGATTAGAGTTGAAAAATCATCTTTTAACCTACCTAAAAAAGTCTCACTTATTTGTTTTCTATCAATCAATAATGCATTTGGAATTTTGTCTATAAGTTGATTCAACTCTTTTTTATCACCATCTTTTAATTTGACTAGAGAAACTGCAGTTTTAAACTCTTTATTATCAACTATGTACTCTTCAGTCAAGAGTGATTTTATACTTTCATATTCTTTTAATGAAATTGTATTAAAGTTATGGTTGATTAATTCAAAGAATGGTTTGTAAGTAGATTCTTTAAATCCGACTTTTTTACCCTTTTCTATTAGATTTATTTTTAATTGGTTCTTTAATGAATCCGTCCAAAAAGAATTCCATTCATCTATTCTTTTTTGCTGTTCAACCTTAGATAATACTATAGAACCATTTGAACTAAATTGAGAAATGCTATTAGAGTTTTCCAATTTATGCAGTCCCTTATTTATTTTAGAATTTGTTTCGAGAACCTTATCCATATCGTCACCATAAGCAACAACATAAACCGACTTAGCAGAAAGGCTAAGAATTGAATCTAAATTATTCTCTGCTAAAAGTATTTCGTCACTTTGGTAATTCATATTGTTCAAATCCTTGTTAAATCGAACATCTTTAAAAGTGAAAAAACTTAGAATCAAAAGAGTGAATATTCCAAGGTAGATTAACTTATTTTTATCAAATCTATAATTTGCAATAGTTTCAATAAAGCTATTTTTTGATTTATGATGAAGAGTTTTTGGCTTATAAAATAGCGGTATGATTATCAAAGCAAAAAAAGAAGTGCTAATCACACTTATTGCTGCAAAAATACCTAGATCTTGTAGCGCTTGTGATTTTAATAGTAACAAGCATAAAAATGCTATTGCAGTTGTTATACTACTCATAAAAATGGGTTTTGTAACATCTTTATAAAGTTGTTTAACATTACTATTATTTCTGTAATGTGTTAGAATATGTAAAGAATAATCTAAGGTAATTCCCAATAAAACAGAACCAATTCCAAGTGATATGGCCGATATTTCATCGCGTATTAATGACAGACTTACCATAGCCATCAATGCTCCAAAAACTGTAGGAACAAATAAAAGAATTGGCACTAATAATTTTCGATAAAAGAAAATTAAGATAGCTATGAGAACAAATAGAGCAATACTTACCGTATACTTTATATCTTTTTTAATTTGATTGGCATTAGCCACAGCAATCACCGTTGAACCGTAATATTCACTATTAGCAGTTTTTTTAAACTTTTCATTTAAAGCATCAGAAATTGAATATAATTTATTAACAAAAACAGTATTAGCATCAGTTTCATTAGTGGGTAGCTTTGGTTTAATAAATATCAAAAGGTTATTTTTATCTTTGGTGAATAAAAAACCATTATAAATATCAAAGTTATCTGTAAGTTTGAGGTCTTCTAACTTTTTTATTGCTCTAAAAGACAATCCAAATGGGTCTTTACGAATCGTTTTTTTTGCAATAAAACCTGTTGGAGAAATTAATGTTTTATAATTATTATTTACAACAGACTCCAAACTGTCCGTTAGAGCTACTTTTTTCAAATATTGATAATCCTCTTCCTCCATAAAGAGAGGTAAATTATTATATACAAAATCTAAGGTATTAACCATATCATCATCTGATATTTCACCTTGGATGTTTAATATATAATCACTACAATGCGTTTTTAAACTATCAATGATTTCTTCAGCATAGGTAATCAAATCATCAGAATTACCATTTTCTTTAGCTGAAATATTAATAATAATTTTATCAGAAAAATCCGTGTTATTTAATACTTTGTTAAGAGTTTGAGTTTCTTTTGATTGAGGAATTATTTTTGAAATATCTTCTTCAAAGTTTAATTTTGTAGCAAAAAATAATAATATACTAAAAAGTAATAACAGAAAACCAATAGTGTATAGTTTTCTGTTTTTAAGACTATTATATATTCTAAAAAAAATATTATTCACTCTTATTTTTCATTAATTTAAAATAAACAAATCCTATTATACCAAATATAATCGATGAAAGAAAAGCTAAAACAAAACTTCCTACAATATATTCTTTCAAACTTAATAAAACATTGAAATCTGCAGAAATATTATCGTATTCAATATTGTTTTTTGTACCTAAAACCCAACTACCCATTTTCAAACTACCATAAATAATAAATGGAATCATTGGAGGATTACTAATATTTGAAAAAGTAAAACTTATGAGTTTATTTAATTTTAAAAATGCAGCTAAAGCCAAAACTATAATGGTTTGAAAACCCCATAAAGGTGAAATCCCAACAAAAATCCCCAAGGCAATTGATAAAGATTTTTTAACTGGTGAATCAGAACTTTGAAGAATATTCTCATTAAAAAATCGCTTAATTCCTTTTTGCTTTAGTTCTAATACTAAATCTCTGGGTTTTATATATAAAAAAGCAACCAAAACTAACCAAGTATTTAAAATACTAATTCGAGTAAAATCAACTATAGGTCTAAAATGAGAGACTCTTTCATTAGCATCATATAGTACTTTAATAGGTACATTTTTAACCTCAACACCTCTCCATGCTGTTTTAACTATAGATTCTATTTCAAATTCAAATTTGTTCGTGTAAAAATTTATTTTCGATATGGTATCTAATGGATACAATCTATATCCTGATTGTGTATCAGTCAACTTAATTCCAGTTTCAATCCAATACCAAAAATTTGAAAATTTGTTGCCAAAACTACTATTTTTAGGTACAGATTCATGTGTCATATTTCTCGAACCAATAAGTAAAATATTGTCATTTTTATCAAGTTCATGAATAAAAATAGGTATATCATCTGGGTAATGTTGACCATCAGAATCTATGGTAATAGCAAAATCATATTTTTTTTGAATAGCTTTTTTAAATCCAGCTCTTAAGGCTGCACCTTTACCTTTATTTTTTTTGAAGTGAATTTGTTCAAGACTTGAATATTTTTTTAGAATATTTATTGTATCATCTGTGCTACCATCATTAACAATAATAATCTGATCTGTATAAATCAAAACTCCATCAATTACTCTGCTTAAAGTTTTGTCGTTATTATAAGTTGGAATTATAACACATACATTTAAATCTGCCATTAAAGAAGAAAAATCAATACTAAGGTTCAAATTGATAGATTTAAATTACGTAGACAAAATTACATTTTTTTCGTCGTCAGTAAAATTTTCTGAATCTAAAATATATCCTTTTAAATAGATTTTGAACTCTGGAGATTTTATTTGATGGAAGTTATCAATTATAAATTTTTTATCTGTCTCGATTTCTTTATTATATTTTAAAAAACGAGGACTATTTTGTTGAACGCTTAGTCTTACAAATCTAATTTCAATATTATTTGAATCATTATCTACAGCATATTCTATTAAAGATACACCATTTTTAAAAGTAGTACTTTTCAATTTATTACTTCCTAGATATTGAGCAATAATAGAAGTAACCGCTCCTTTATAAGCTACCAATACTTTCTCATCACTTTTTGTAATATTTTCTAATTTAGTGTTTAACTCAAAAGCCTTTGTTTTAGAGTTAACCGCTATTCTATAATCATTTCTAACTTCTGCAAGATCAACATTTAATGCTAAATAAAGAATAGAAATTAATAGAATTGAAAGTTTCATAATGCGTATTACTTAATTAAGTTTTTAAACTTTTCTATACTGAGCTGTCAACCTTAAAGCATTTGTCTCTTCAAATTTAGTTGTGTTTTTTACAATAACCTTACCATTTTCGTTTGAAACTTTTAGTTCTAAATTTAATAAAGGATTTATTTTAGGGTTGATTATTGCCAGAAATTTGACATTAGAGCACTTCTCCATAAACAATTTAGAGTCAACAATATCTTCGGTAATATCTTTAATTATTTGCATCATACAAACACCAGGCATAACGGGATTTTTAGGAAAATGACCATCAAAAATAGGATGATCTTTATTAATATCTATTTCAACTGAATGTGTAATAGAATCAGTAGATACCTCTCGGTTTTTAATTTTATAAAAATTTTCTAATACCATATAACCTTTAAATATAAATCAAATTTATATTAATTACTTAAATAAGTCAAATATATACTCATTTTTATGTTTTGATGAATCATCGCTATATCTTTTGCTGTTTTGTTGTCTATATTATTATAAAAAATTGTCATCTTTTCTTTCTCTTTTGAAGCCATAACAATTTTGTTGAGATTATTACTTGTTTTAGAAACAAAAAAATAATTATCATAATCATTGAATTTAGTTTGATAAACCATTTGATTTCTTTCTGAAAATTGTTTAAATACTTTATTATTTTGATTTACAAGTAAATAAAAATCATCGCTTAAAGTATTTATAATATGTTTTTTATTCAATTTTTCAACGGCGGAGTTTAATTTAAAAGAGTTTTCAATATACTCAAAATCAAATATATTATTTCCAAATTCAGTTGTAAAAACAATTCTATGATGATTTTGATTTATCTTCTTTATAATTAACAATCCACTAAAATTAGTATTGTAAACACTAATTTTTGCTTTATAAACATAATCCTTATCTGAATTTGAAAAATAATTATTGACTACAATCTCTTTATTAGGAGTTTGTTCCAATAACCCTTTTGTAATTGAGGAACTGCAAGAAATCAATAATAAAAATAAACTGCTAATTAAGAAATACCTCATTAGAAATAGGTCTATTAAATTCTTGGTTTATAAATTTTAACAAGGTATAATCTTCTGAATTTTCTATCATTTTAACCTCTACAACATCTAAAGTCTCTTTATCAAAAGAAAGCATAAACTCATTTATAAATGATTTCAACCTTTTTTCTTTTGGTTTGAAACGAACATAATAATGTGTATTATCTTTAAAATACTCTATTTCAAATTGATTATCATCAAACATATCTCCTTTAACACTTTTTATAATTAAATTATTTAATGATTTAAAAGCTTTGTTTGAACTCAAATCTAATTTACTTTTTACCCCTTCATCATTAATATTTAACTTACCGTCTTTAAATACTACGCTATATTTAAAGGGTATATTATACTCCCATTTTATTAAATCTGGGGCTTTAAAAACCATGTTGCCTCTTGATTCAATATCATTTGATAAAAAATCTAAATGTTTGTATTGAATAAAATCACTAATAATAGAAGTTGTGTTATTAGACTTTTCAACAACTTTAATTCGTAAATCTTTTGATTCCTCTTCTGACAAGGCAATCTGTTGAGATATAGCAGTGATTGAATTCAATACTAATAAAAACCCTATTAAACACGCTTTAAGATTCATATGCATTTATATTAAATAATTTATCTAAGGTGATCGTTTTTACTTTATTCTCTTTCAAAAATAACAATAATTGCTTCAATACAATCAGGCTTAGTTCATTTGTATCATGTAATAAAATTACATCGCCCTTTTTAAAATCTTTAGTAATTTTCTTAAATACTTTATCAGGGTTTTTCGCGATAGTATCTAATGAACGAATACTCCAACCCATTGCATTTAAATTTAACTCTTTCAGTGCTTTACTTATATTTGGATTTGTTACGCCAAAAGGGGGTCGAAATAATTTTAGATCTAAGTTGGTAAGATCTTTAAAAATATGCTGACCTCGTTGAATATCTTCTTTTACTTTTCGAGTTGACAAAAAACCATAATTATTTGTATGACTAAAACTATGATTCCCAATAACATGCTCTTCTGAAATAATTCGTTCTACAAGGTCCGGATATTTTTCGGCATTCTTTCCTATACAAAAAAAAGTAGCTTTAGCATTAAATTCTATTAGTAAATCTAAAACCTTGGGAGTGAACTTAGGATTTGGTCCATCATCAAAAGTTAATGCTACTACATTTTCTTTTACTTTGTAATTATAATTTTTTGCTTTTAAAAAATAATTCCATCGAATATGAAAAGACCCAATAATCGTTAAGGTCAACCAAAAAGCCAATAATAAAACAAACCACCAGATAGATAATGCATACTCAACTCTCCAATAAATTAAAATTATCAATATTAGAATTGAAATTATATTTACATTTTTAAAGCTTAACATGAGCTTAATAAAGTAAAACTGTGACTCAAGCCTCTGTATTGATTGTAAAGCAAAACATTATTAATTGTTGGAACCTCTTTGTTATTTATTTTTAAAATTTTAGGAATACTTTGATCCTTAATAATTTTACAAGCAGCCCAAAGACCAAATGCCGAAGCAGTATTATACTCTCCCGAAAGGTGCTTGTAATATACTTGCTGTGTGTTTTTAAAAGTTTTTCTCATTAATAAATTATAATATTCATCATAGTCAATATCTCCATTAATCCCTAAAACAATCATATCAATATCTGATATTTGCATCTTATTATCATTTAAAAATTGATTCATTTTATTTTCAACCTCATCAATTTCTAATTTGTCATAAACAGCAACATCAATAAATTTAGCATAAGTACTATTCTTCTTATCTCTTTCTATAGCAAAAAACTGAGCGCCTTCACTAAAAACAGAACCTTTAGAATCAGAATTTAATATTCCATTTTTAAGATCACTCTCTTTCTTTACATGACCAACCAACTCATGATTCTCTGTTGTATGTGGTCCTATTTCATCAACCCCTCCAATCAAAATATGATCCGAACCTTCATCAATCATCATCATAGAATCAATTAAAGACGATTCAAAGGATGTAGCTTGATGAACATAGGTAACATTATAAGACTTACAAGATAAACCCAATGCTATTTGACCTCCAACCGTATTATGTGTAGATTGGATAAAAGAGGTTGGCGTTAAATATTGTTCATTATTATTAATTATGCCTTCTAAAAATTTTTCAGAATCTCTTAGACAGCCCATTCCAGAACCGGTAATTATTGCTTCAGGCAAATCAATATTCGCTTCTTTTAAGGCTATTGATGATGCCACAATACCCGATTTAACACCACTTGACATACGTCTAATCATGGCTGGTTTAATAAATGCCTTATAATTCGGTTTAAACACGTCAACTATATTATTTTTCAATTCACTAAAATCGCTAAAATTCAATTCTAAATTTGAAGTATCCTGAGCTGACACACAGCCTATCCCGTTTATATAATAATTATTCATTACAGCTCTTTTGAAAAAATTAATGAAGAACAATTACCTCCAAAACCAAATGAATTTGACAGCACATGTTTTATTTTTTTATTTATGACTTCCGTTTCCGGAATTAATAAAGTCTCTTCAATTGGGGTTTTAAAATTCAAATTAGGAAAAATAATATCATTTTGTAATGCTAAGATCGAATAAACAGCTTCAATTGCTCCAGCAGCTGCTAAAGTATGACCAGTATATCCTTTGGTAGAACTAAAACTAGGAATTGTTTTTCCAAAAATTCTTATTATAGCTTTACTTTCTGAGCTATCATTATTAGGTGTAGCTGTGCCGTGTGCATTTATATAATCAATCTCTTTTGGTGATTTTTTTGCAACTTCCAGCGCTTTTTTCATTGCTAAGGTTGCTCCTTCTCCATCTTCTGAAGATGCAGTTTGATGAAAAGCGTCATTTGCATTCGCATAACCCGTTATATATCCTAAAACTTTTTTATTTTCTTTTTTTGCAATTTCATCAGATTCTAAAACTAAATAAGCAGCTGCTTCTCCCAAATTTAAACCAGTTCTGTTTTTATCAAATGGCATGCAATCCGTTTCTGACAATATCATCAAAGTTTTAAATCCGTTTATAGTGAATTTTGATAAACAATCAGCGCCACCAACAATAACTCTATCTAATTTACCACTTTTAATCATTCTTGCACCTAACATAATTGCATTTGTTGCTGACGAACAAGCTGTACTAATAGTTGATGTATAGCCGGTTAATCCCAAACTACTTGCAATCTTTAAAGTGGAGTCTCCTAATGAATGTGCATCTATATACTTTCTTTTATCAACCTCATCCTTGTAAGAATAGTAATATCTCTCTGTCATATCCATTCCCCCAACACTAGTAGCAGATATTAATCCTGTTTTATATTTATTAATGTCAGTAATCTTTGCGTTATTAACCGCTTCTTTTACAGCAATTTCAGCCAAAAGTGCAGTTCTAGAGTAATTATTACTTTCAGGTAAATTCAAAATTTGAACCATCTCGTCATTAGTGAAACTAATCTCGCCAACCTTGATTTCATCTTTATGAATCGTATCAATTTTACTGATTTTTGATATTCCTGCATTCTTATCTATTAAGGATTGAAAATTTTCTTCAACTGTATTTCCAATTGAAGATATAATTCCCATTCCGGTAATAGCAACACCTTTACTCATTTATTATTTTCTGTTTTCTGTAATATAATCTGCCATTGTATTAATAGACTGAAATATTGATTTCCCTTGTTTGGGATCTGTTAATTTAATGCCATAATCTTTATCTAACATCACAATCAATTCTAAAGCATCTATTGAATCTAGACCTAATCCATCACCAAACAAGACGTCATCATCATTTATATCGGCAACTTCAATATCTTCTAAATTTAAATTTTCAATTATTTTTTCTTTTAGCTCTTTTTTTAAATTCTCCATTGTATTAGTCTTTATATAATTTTATTAAATTCTTATTTGTATGTTCTATATTTCCCTTTCTTGATACCAAATATACAAATGCTTCATAATTTTCTTCATCAACATTAACCCATCCTCCTAAAACAGCATCAGAAATATTACTTCGCAATAAAACATTCTCATAATTTTGATGAAATTTTGCATTGTAATTTTCAAAAACAAAAAATGCATTTTCACTTTTTAATTGATGTCGAATACTAATTTCGCCTATTCCTATATTTGGTAATGTATAAACAAAAACTGCTGGGCTAGGATAAAAATTATCAGAATCACTTATTGAATTTTGAAACTTTCTATCTGTATCTAAACTAGCGGCATTATTTGAAAATACTAATGCAATATTATTATTTAATTCTTGTAAAGCAATGTTCTTTAAAATTATTTCTGCAGCTAAAAATGTCATTTTACTCAAATTATCCATTTTAAAGAATTTTGAATAATTTATTTTTTGACTTTTATAACTGTTCTTTAAAAATTCTTTAAGATTATTATTTCTATCATCTTCAAATATTACTTTACCATTTAACTTCAATTGATGATTTTTAATATGACAGTAGTCTTGTATGTAAAAATTATCGTTCAAACTGTAACTATTTTTTTCTGCATATTAAGATAGTATGGTTCTCACCTACTTGCCTAATTTCTTTTTTTATTTCAAGACCTGCTTGCTCTATAAGTTCCTCAAATTCACTTGCTTTATACATTTTACTGTTTCCATTTGCCATTACAGTAAAATAAAGAGAGGTCGCTTCTAAAGAGAATTTTGCATTATCAAATTTTTGTCTATCCGTAAAAGTTTCCATAATATATAACTCTGTACTAGCATTCATAGATTCTGCACAGACGGTTAATATTTTAACTATTTCGTCTTTTGAAAAGCAATCTAAAAACTGACTTAACCAAATAATATCTGCACCTTTAGATATTTTCGGATTATCGGATAACCAATCTATTTCACTGCCAGAAATTCTATCTTCAAAACCATTCAATTTGGCATTTTTCAAAGCAACATTCAATTGACCTGGTAAATCATATATTTTTACCGAAACATCTTTATTCTTTTTACAACAATTGATTGCAAATTTACCTGTATTTCCACCAATATCATAGATTACTCCTGGAGGTTTTTCAAAAAGTATCTCTAGTGCTTCTTGAAATGCATAATCAGAATAATGGTGATCAAATTCAAACCATGATTTTTTTATTTCCGGATCTAAACTTGATAGACCTTCATAAATAGTAGGCCAATTTCCTAATTCTTTAAGTCCTTCAGGTTTCCCCGTTTGAATAGCTTCATTTAAATGAAATAGTCCTTTATAACATACTTCATTGGTAAAGTTTATATTAACATTGGTTGTCTCATTATATGTTAAAAAATATCCTATTTTAGTTAATTCATATTTATTATCCTTATCCTGAGAAACAACATCAGAACTTTCAGCAATTTCAAGTAAAACACCAAGCCCGTATGAACTTATAGACAGATCACTTGACATTTCCTCTATGGTTATACCTCCAACATTTCTTTTTTCAAAAATAAGGTCAAATACTCCCAATTTTCTTAAGGAAACAACTGCTTGAAACAAAAATGGCGAAAAAGCAATTTTTTGTGCTTCCTGCATAGCAACAACGGCTTTTATATTATTTTTCTTCATATATTTTTTACAATGGATTATGACAAATTTATTGAATCTATTTTAATAATTGTTAGTAATTATATTATACTTTTTTAATGATTATTGCTGTATTACATCCTCCAAAACCGGATGCTGTTTTTAAAAAAATGTTTAGATTTTTCCTTTCTATATCTTTAATAATATTTAATGGTTTTGAAACCCCTAATTCATCGTAACCCAATGAAGGGATCAAGGTTTTATTATTTAATGATTCAATTCCAATAATTGATTCGAGTAATCCAGATGCTCCAAGAGTATGACCGTAATAACCTTTTAAACTGTTTAATGGAACATCTAACATATTTAATCTACTAAAAGCAACCGATTCCATCTCATCATTGTAATTTGTTGCGGTACCATGGGCAGAAATATAATCGATGTCTTCTACCTCCATTTGAGCTTCTTTCAACGCTGATTTAACACTTAAAAAAAGTCCTTCACCCGTACGAGAAGGTCCTGAAATATGATTGGCATCATTACATGATGCTCCTCCAACAATTTGAACAGAGT
>Ga0209633_10000765_pt1 | contig 35693 bp, 28 predicted proteins | sample Cruoilmetagenom1_FD_187290 | JGI IMG/M metagenome (GOLD analysis project Ga0209633, IMG submission 187290) | Oil polluted marine microbial communities from Coal Oil Point, Santa Barbara, California, USA - Sample 1 (SPAdes) (version 2) | ecosystem: Environmental > Aquatic > Marine > Oil seeps ...
GGTTCCAGCATTAACGGAACCTGCTGTAAAAGTAACAACAGCCGTTTGTGTAATCTGCACAGAGTCAGCAGTTGCAGTATAAGTCACTGCTTCAGCAGTAGTTGAAGTCACATCAAAATCATAAGTACCATCACCATTATCCGTAACAGCGCCAATGCTAGAAACTCCTGCACCTTGATCTAATGTAACGGTTAAGCCAGGTAGTGGAGTGCTATTAGCATCTTTGGCTGTGACAGTAATGGTCGAAGTACTTGTTCCATCAGCATCTACAGATGTTGGTGAAGCAGAGACCGTGGATTCTCCAGCATCAACATCACTTGTTAGTAGCCCCCATTTGTCAGCCAGATAAGTTTCAATACTATCAATTTCAGCATCTGTAAGCTCTCTATCATAAATAAGTGCTTCTGCGATTTTACCGTCGAGATTAAAGAGTGCTCCTATACTGCCAATATTGGTTTTTGCTGCAGTATGGGTAGCTGTTATGATGTTTGTCATTGGGGCAGTATCATCAAGATGCAGCCTGTTGCCTAATCCAGCAGGATCATAGCGAAAAGAAACAATATGATAATCACCAGTGCCGATTGGGCCTGTTGATACGATACTACCAGAAGAATGAGCTGCTTCTATTTGATCTCCACCACTTGAGCTACCTGACCATAGAGTGGTCTCGTAAGGAGATGAAGCGATTAAATTATTTGCCGTTGTTGTAGAATCATATTTAAACACAACAAACTTGGTATAGCTGGAATCCGCCGTTATCTGGTCATTATCTGGTGTTTCTAGTCCAGAGCTAGCAAAATCAACCACGGGTTTGTTATTCTGACCATTCGCAGGTGTAAACTGTGTTGGTGCAGTTGTTCCTGCTATTTGGGTGACATCATTCGCCTCACCCGACTTATCTTTCCATGTGGTGACCGGAGTATTTGCTACAGGTTGATCAGGAATATTATCAGCATCCACATCACTGGCATCTAACCAGAGGGTCAAATCAGTGTTGACTGGAAGGGCGCTAGCCTGAATGATTGGTAATTGAGTGAGTGCGTCTAACCACTTATTAGCCATTTTATCTTCACCAGACTGACTAGGGTGGATGTAATCAGGTAGGTCAATGGGAGAATAATCTGTTGGAATAACAAAACCAGTATTGTGGTCAACAATAAGAACTGAAGATGTAGTCGTAGAGTAAGTACTAGCCCATGTAGTATCTAGTAAAGCATTCAAACTGATAGCTTCATCGGGATTATTAACAGGGATAATATTCGCTACTAGTATTATAATATTGGGGTTTTTAGTTTGTAACTTGAGAATTATTGCTTCAATATCCGATTGTGTATTAGCATCTGTACCTTGAGATTGCAAAATGTCATTCGTACCTGCATGTAAAAGAACAATATCAATTACACCACCAATGCTGTCATACCAGGTGTTTATACCACTATCTATCTCATCAGCTCTTAAGCCTGGATGACCTTCGTGCTTGAGGGTTATGCTACCAAATGTAGAGCTTTCATTGCCCACAAATTCAAAATCATAGGAGCCAGATGTAAGTAAGGAATATAATTCATCCCGATAAGAAGAATCGGGGTTGTTGAACCCATTTCCATCAGTAATCGAGTCGCCCAATGGTAAGATTCTGACAGGCGCGGCGGTGGCTGCCTGTGTGAAAAATAAAATCAGTGAGAAAACGAATAGCAGTATTTTTGAATTAAACATTTTTTTAGGTATCCTTACCAAGTTATTGATAATCAGGGGTATCAATAGTTTTAATGGGTTTGTTTTTTGCATGTTACCACAGTTGGCTTGATTTTGTATCTCTTCATCCTTCTTGCTTGTTGTAAATCTATTATTCAGTTTCTAGTAAAAGTAGTTGAATGATAGGAATAATAGTAGCACCGGCTGAACCATTAGTGTTTAACGGAAGCCCCCATTTAGTTGAGAGGTAGTCCTCCATTTGGCTTATTTCAGCATCAGATAATGCTCTATCATAGATAATTGCTTCTGCAATTCTTCCATTTAGGAAGTCATCTTGGCCGAGACTGCCAATGTTGGTTGCGGCAGCAATATGATCTTCCTGTAAATTTTTTGGTTTGATATTTACATCAATTCCATCAAGATTGAGAATATTGTCAACGCCGTTTGGTTGTCCATAACGGGTTACCACAATGTGGTAATTTACGTTGTCAATAGTATTGCCTGAAGAAGTCATCACATATTCAAATTCATCATTACCATGCCAGACTCTGATTGCATTACTATCGCCTTCCCATAGTGCGGTTCCAGTTGAAGAAATAATGTTATTATTATTTGAAGAATCAAACTTAAACACAGCAATCTTAGTGTAACTGGAATTTGCAGTGATCTGGTCAGCATCAGATGTGATTAAACCATCCTCATGAAAGTTGAGAGCAGGCATTCCATTTAGTTCCTGAGCTAATAGAGTAGGGGCTCCAATTCCGGCTATTTGCTCTACGTCGTTATTACTACCTGACTTATCCTTCCAAATAGTAACTTCCTGCCCGGTGATGGTATCTATAATATTATTTGCATCAATATCTGTAGCATCTAGCCACAGGGTCAAACCATTTCTAAAAGGGACATCCGTGGTGTTATTACCTGTTTGGCTGTCAATAATGATTTGTTGTTGAATGAGATGGTGTAGCCACTTAGTTGCCATTTTTTCTTCACCATTTTCATTTGGGTGAATGGCAGGAGGATCCCAGTAGTCTGCAGGTGAATTAATATCTGTATGCTGATCTACCAATACAATGGCAGGTGAAGTGGGTGCTGATGCATCATAAATAGGAATTTCTTTTTCTAGTTTTATATTGAAATTTAATGCTTTGTCTACTGGAATCACAGATTGCAAGGGAATAATTTTTGCGAGTAAAATTATTACATTAGGATTTTTCGTCCGAAGTTTTGTAATTATGCCGCCAATTTCACTTAAGATAGTTGCATCTTGTGTCGTATCATAACTTGCTGCATATAGATCATTAGTGCCAATATGAAGTAGCACAATATCTGGAGTGTAGTTTGCCATACGACCATCTAATGCACTATTTAGCTGTGCTGCAGTTTCACCTGGCCAGCCTTCATAATCTGGATCAAAGTCCTGTAAAGCTGGGAGAATAGTGGTGCTCGTATAATTACTTTGGCTGCCAACAAAATCCACATCATAATCTGCATTAATAAGGCTATGCCATAGGAATCGTCGATATGAGGGCAATGCGCCTGCCCCATCAGGGCCGTCACCTGCGGTGATTGAATCTCCTAGGGGTAAAATCTTTACGGGTACGGCAGAGATACCTTGTGTAAATAAAATGGCAAATAAAATAATTAAGAAATGAAATTTTGTAGATAACATTGTGGGCTTGAATTCCAGAAAAAATGTGGTGAGCTTTCACTCTCCTAGGTTTTAGGTTTATGTTTATTAGTAAATAATAAACTACTAATGTCTAGTTTGCTATATTATAAAAGAGCAATGATTATTAAAAGTATCAAACTTATAAATAAGATTTCATATTAAAATGCTGATGGACGGGGGTTTTAGCATTACTAATGTTGAACCATTAGTGTTCTTTAGGGAGAGATAGTTCAAATTCGTATTAAAATTATCTTAGATGCACAAAAATATGCAATGTCTTATGTCATACTCATAGGCTGACTGACAAATGAAGCGGGAAAAATAAATTGAATAAGCAAACACAAACCGAGATTGAAGCCGCCGCCTGGCGAAAAATGTTAAGCCATTTTCAAAAGCGTACTGACGTACAAAATATAGACCTGATGAATATGGCAGGTTTTTGTCGTAACTGTTTTTCCAAATGGTATATGGCAGAGGCCAAAGAGCGTGGAGTAGATATAGACTACGATCAGGCGCGCGAAGTCGTTTATGGTATGCCCTATGATGAGTTTAAGGATAAACATCAGACAAAAGCTTCTGATGAACAGATGGCTTCATTTAATGACATTAAGTGGGGTGAGGACACCACCGAATAGTTCTAACATGCGGTATTGTTTAAAAAAATAGCATCTAAAATTTGAAAATAATCGTTGTTATCTTGTTGTACCACATTACCGCTCGGTAATGTTTATTCGAGAAATATAAACAAGGATGTATAAATGACTTTAATTAAAAAAAGAGCAATGATTGTTGGAATGATCTCTACTGGGGTATTATTAACCTCGTGCAGCAGTGTTAATAAAAGCACTCCTGCAAAAGCGTCAACGCCAAGATATGTGGCAACAGTGGTTTCAGGTGACACAATTCTTAAAGATACTAAGGCAGGACTTAGTTGGACAAACAGCACACGAGGCTGTAAACCAATTGGTAGTGGTTCTGAGGCCGAAGTTACTCAAAAAGCGAATAATTTTTGTAGCTCCTTAAACTTTGGCGGCCATTCTGATTGGCGCGTAGGTACAGTTGCAGAAGTTACTACGCTTGAAAAACAGACAGATGCTCAAGGCATTAAACTATACTATAAAAATCCGATGTGTCAGTTAGTGCTTGCAAAGAAAGCGGATAATTCCCTCACTTCGGTGTCTACAACAAATAATTCACCTGTAGCCAGAATTACTGGTTTTGATATTCCTGCTGGAACACGTTGCGTCAGAAGCGGCGGATAGGAGATTTTTCTGTGTTGAACCTAGATTCCTCAGCTGACCGCTAATAGCAGGCAATAACCTAATGATTAGCTTTAAAACTTCCTATTTATCATACTTCACGTATAGAGTGAAAGCGCTAAAGAGTAAATTGTACCACTGTGATGCCGTATGGCGTTGTTGTATCTACTTGAAATGGAGCGACCATTCCAAGCAGTTACGTCTAGCCATACATCACCACAGCAGCACACTTTACCGCTGTTCAGCGGAGGATTCTAAGTTGAAGTTATTGTATGTTTTCATTTTGTCATTTGCTTTTTCGATAGCTCCAACACAGGCGAAAGAATCCTATGCTATACCTGAATTCAGCCAAACCTCCGCAACGGAATGGTTTAATTCCAAACCACTCAACAAGAAAGATTTGTTAGGTAAAGTGACATTAATAGATTTCTGGACCTTTGATTGCTGGAACTGTTATCGCTCTTTTCCATGGTTACACGGGGTTGAAAAAACTTATAGGGATAAGGGTTTTCAGATTATTGGTATTCATTCGCCAGAATTTGAATATGAAAAGGTTCACAGCAATATCAAAGCTAAGATCAAGAAGTTCAAGATTACTAATGCGGTTATGGTCGATAATGATATGAGTTTTTGGCGAGCCATGAATAATCGCTACTGGCCCTCGTATTATCTGGTGGATAAAAAAGGTCAGGTGCGCGCTAATTTTGTGGGTGAGACCCATAAAAAATCATCACAAGCAAATAAGATAGAATCGCTAATAGAGAAACTATTGGCAGAGTAATGCTTGGCTGATGCAAAAAAGTAGGGGGGGTGCCATTCAGCATTTCCCAGTCTTATGGATTGATTTCCTTGCAGTTATTATCCCAAATATGCACTTTTCCACCGTCACCACCGGTATAAATTAGCTGTTTGTCTTTATCGTAGGCCATTGCCCATATTTGTTCGTCAAATTCTTCGCATGTTTTTTTTGATGCGTTTGAAATATTCCAGATAAAGGTTTCATATTCTGAGGTGGCTACGATTTTTTTACCATCCTTGCTAAAGGCTATCCTGCCGACACCATTTTGACTGAATGTTTTTAGCTGTTTGTAGTTTTTATCGAGTAGCACGATACTTTCTTCATTGCGTCCTACGGCGATTAACTCTACCTCTTTGCCGTTGCGGTATAGATCCAGTGCTGTGGTTGCGGATTCTAGTATGGTTGTCTTTTCTTTGCTGTCTAAGTCTAATTCGTACAATTCTAAGAGTGTGCCAACTAGGATTTTTTTATTGTTAATCCATTGCAGAGAGAAAACGCCTGCTGGAAACTCTATGTTTTCAATGATTGACTTTTTGGTGAGGTCTATAATACTGAGCATATTGCCATCAGAGCCTGCTGCCAGGTATTTGGAGTCTTTGGAGAACTTGATAATTCGTGTTCCGTTGGGAACGCCGCCTAAATCATATTCTGTAACAAGTTTATTGCTTGCTACATCATAAACCATGAGATGTTCACCATGATAAGCAAAGGCTGCCAGTTTTCCATCAGGTGAATAACGTGCATCATAGCCAGTGGAGTAAATATTTTGAAAGACTTGTTTTAGTTCACCTTTTGGATTAACTTCCAGGGTGCCGATTGGGTAGGCAGTGCCGGTTATAATAATGTCGCCTGTGCTGGGGTTAATATCCAGACCATTGATGCGACCGTTTACATTGAAGGGTACAAACTCCTTTCTGGCGATTTCTTGCATACTTAGCTCAGGATAGGATCCTTTCTGGATAAAATTATGTTGTAAACGATTGGTGTTGATGTTCCAGACTTCAATTGGGTAGACTGAATTGAGTAGCACAAGATTGTTGCTTATAAATTGAGTGTCCTTCGCTATTTTACTCATGGGTTTTATGAGATTTTTAATAGCATAGGTTGATGTGTCGAGGATTATGACGATAACTTCATCGCTGTTTAACTCTGCGGTTAACGCTGCGTGTTTGCCATCTTGAGAGAAAGTTATTTGTTCTACATCATCAATATCAAGGTCTTTAAATTGAATAATGGCTTTTTCTTTCTTGGTGGAATTGTCGATTATTGTCACAGTGTTATCAGATGCTTTCCAAAACTCGTTGGCTTTAATATTTGATCCGTTTGGGGTGGTATCACCTGCGACTAGGGTAATGATGTCAACGTCTGTTTTTGATTTAGTAGGTTTATTGGTTTTTAAGTCCCAGGTGATGGCATTGCTCTCATAGGTTATGCCAACAAGTTTGCTGTCATTCTGAGTAAAGCTAAGCATCTCGATGCTTTCTTGCTCTTCATCTTCGCCAAGTTTTAGCGACTCAAGCTGACGCACTAATTTACCTGTTTCTAGTGAATAAAGGCGAACCACATAATCCTCAAAGGCCAGTGCTAATAATGTTTTATCTTTACTTACTGAGAGCATTTCAACTTGTTTTGCATTTACTTTTGAAATTAATGCAAGCAAACATATTGAGATCATTATAATGCTTTTTGTTATTGTCATATTTATTCTGCCTACATTGTTCATGTTTTATTCGTCTTCATTAACTTCAAGTATGAGTTGGTGATAAAAATCGCCATCACCGCTATCATTTAAGCTTTCCAGTTTTAAAACTTTGTCGCCGATTTTCCATCGCGTTCTGTATGATTTGGATGAAGTGGGTTCACCATATTTATTTGTGATAAGAGAGACCATTTGTTTTTTGTAGGCCCTGAAAGAAGCACTTTCATCTCTTGATAAAAAATAGTAGCTGCCCCATTCTGCTTCGCTGACATAAGTAGATGCGACTATTTTGATGGCGCCTTTTTTGAGTTCATCTATGTCTTGTGAAAGATCATAAGGGTCATTTCCCTGTCCATCCCGTCTATATAGTGGGTTGGGAATGTGATATTTTCTGGGTTCGCTTTTGAGTAGTTGCTCTACCGTTTTAATAATGCCTTCACCAGAATCATCGCTGTCTTTAAAGTGTTCAAAAACACCTCGGGCGAGGGTGGCTTCGATTTTTTGTTCTTTTATGCCGCTGTCCCATATTGCTTTATGATTTTTATCGTATAAAGTCATTGTGTTATTGCCATTTGCGGCTAATTTAAATTGGGTATTTGTGTTTTTATCAAAGTAAATGACTTCTCTGTCTTTATTTAGCATGGCGACTATTCCTTCAACTAACCCCGAGACATAGCCATTTGAGTCAGTAAGCGGTGCAATAATATTTTCAGGAAAAGTTTTGAATGAGCCATCTCTTGAGAGGATGCCCCATTTGCCATCTCTGCGGGCAATGCTGGCTTGTGAGTCCTGAAAGGTATCTACCCAGGTAGATTTCTCTTTAATGATAAGTTTGCCAAAGGGGTCAAACACCTGAAAGCCGTTTCTATGATTCACCAGTAAGCCATTATGTTCTCCGCTAAAATCGTGGTAGCTGGCCTCCCATACGCGCTTTCCCTTTGTGTCAATATAGCCTGTATATTTATCTTCGCCTGTTGACTCTGACCATGCTACGCCAGACTCACTGAAACCCCATAGATATTCAAAGGCCGTATCTACAACAAGTTCGCCTTTTACGTTGATTAGTTTAGAGTTGTTAGCGCTATCTCTTATCGAAGCTACGCTAAACTTATTGAATGTATCTGCTCTTTTATATTGTGGCTTAATGACCGTATCACCTTTGGTGTTGATGTAACCCCAGTTTTCTTTGCCGTTGGTTGTTGTTTTTTCAACTTTATCAAGGCTTACGGTGTAAACAGGAATAGTAGGGCAACTTGCAATAGCTGCTAAGCCGATGTCTGAAAAAACTTGCGCCCTACAAAACTGTTGTTGAAAGGCTTTTTCGCCTTTGCTGTTTATGTAGTAATAATCGTCTCCTTTTTGTTCTTGAACTGCAGCAAGGCCTTGTTGGAAAGGGCTTACATCATTAAATCTTGGTTCGATTAGAAAACTACCATCACTCTTAACAAAGCCCCATTTATTGTCTCTGTAGACGCGCGCGATATTATCTTCAGAAAATGCTTTTGCCTTATCAAGAATCGGCTTGAAAACCCATTTCCCTTGAGGATTGATATAGCCCCATTTTTTTTCATTATTTTGAGCTTGAGCCAGCCAGCCATCTTTTGTTTTAATAAATGAATGGAGACTTTTAAGTTGTAAGGCGTTTAGGATTTTATGGCTGTCTCTTTCAATAAACAGAGTATCATTCTTATTATTCAGGGGTATTTTTAAGCGCAAGGGCAACTCACTTTTTTGAGGCTCAGCAGCACTTAATAGTAATGTTAAAAATAGTATTAAAAAGCTTATTGATGTTTTCATTATTTTTCTCTTTGTGCCATTTTGTTCAAGGTTAGTCTAATTCGCAATAAATATCACTATTAAACAATAATAATAATTACTTATATGGTGTGATTGGTCAAAAAATAACAAAAAAAATTATCAGGATTATTGTGAACATGATAAAAATGAGTGTATATTCCCACCCTAACTATAAGAAACGTCATGTGTCACTGATTACTGGATACCATGATGGATTTTTTAATCTGCCAAACAAGGAAAGAGTGTATGTTAGCTGAGTATTTGCCGGTACTTGTGTTTTTAGGTGTTGGTTTCGCCATGGCAATTATTATGTTGATATTGGGAAAATTGCTTTCCCCTCATCGTCCGGATGAGGCGAAAAACTCTCCTTTTGAATGTGGGTTCGAAGCTTTTGGCGATGCGCGAATGAAGTTTGATGTGCGTTATTATCTGGTTGCTATTCTATTTATTATCTTTGATTTGGAAATCGCTTTTCTATTTCCCTGGGCCGTAACGCTCGATAAAATAGGTTTGTTTGGATTGATTTCCATGGGTATTTTCCTTGGTATTCTCATAATCGGTTTCATCTATGAGTGGAAGAAAGGAGCACTTGAGTGGGAATAATTGAAGGAACCATGAAAGAAGGCTTTGTTACGACAAAGCTTGACGGTCTAATTAACTGGGCGCGCACGGGTTCGATGTGGCCAGTCACTTTCGGTCTTGCCTGTTGTGCAGTTGAAATGATGCAGGCGGGTGCTTCGCGTTATGATATGGATCGTTTCGGTATTTTATTTCGTCCTAGCCCACGCCAGTCTGATGTCTTGATTGTTGCCGGAACTTTAACTAATAAAATGGCTCCCGCTTTGCGGAAAGTTTATGATCAAATGGCAGAGCCTCGTTGGGTAATCTCGATGGGTTCCTGTGCTAACGGTGGTGGTTATTATCATTATTCGTATGCTGTTGTCAGAGGTTGTGATCGGATTCTACCAGTGGATGTTTATATTCCGGGTTGTCCGCCAACGGCTGAGGCTTTGCTTTACGGGATTATCCAGTTGCAGGCTAAAATTAAAAGAACTAATACAATTGCACGGCAGGATGTTGTTTGATGAGTGAGTCCTTGCAAAATTTAAGTGCTCATTTGAGTGAGCTTTTCGCGGATAAAATTCAACACAGTAAAATTGCGCTTAATGAATTGACAATAGAAGTATCTCCGCAAGATTTGTTAGAAGTAGCTACTGTCTTGCGTAATGATGTAGTTTGTGGTTTTGAGCAACTATCAGATTTATGTGGAGTGGACTATCTTAGCTATGGGGATTCTGAGTGGGATGTCGGCGGCAGTAGCTTTACGCGCGGGGTAAAGCGTGAATTCTCATTTGACGGTGATGAGCAAGATACTGATCCTGTAGCATTTGAAGGTAAACGTTTTGCCGTGGTTATTCATCTGCTTTCTATAAAAAATAACCGACGTATCCGTTTGAAAATTTACTGTGATGATAATGATTTTCCATTGCTTGATTCTGTAACTGATATCTGGAATGGCGCTAACTGGTTTGAGAGAGAGGCGTTCGATCTATATGGAATTATGTTTAATAATCATCCTGACCTGCGTCGTATTCTTACGGATTATGGCTTTTCAGGGCATCCTTTTAGAAAAGACTTTCCGCTTACAGGTCATGTGGAGATGCGTTACGACGAAGAACAGAAGCGCGTTATATACGAGCCTGTGAGTATTGAACCTCGTGTATTAGTGCCGCGTACTATTCGTGATGATCAACGCTTTTCCCCAGCTTCGGAGGCTGAGAAATAACCGATGCCTGAAATTAGAAACTTTACGTTAAACTTTGGGCCTGCTCACCCAGCTGCGCATGGTGTGTTACGTTTGGTGCTGGAGATGGATGGAGAGGTAATTCAGCGCGCTGATCCGCATGTTGGTTTATTGCACCGTGGTACCGAAAAGCTGGCTGAAAGTAAGCCTTATAATCAAAGTATTGGCTATATGGATCGACTCGACTATGTATCCATGATGTGTAATGAGCATGGTTATGTTTTAGCGCTTGAGAAAATGCTGGGTATTGAAGCACCGATTCGCGCACAATATATCCGCACAATGTTCGATGAAATTACCCGAATACTAAATCACTTATTGTGGATTGGTGCGCATGGCTTGGATGTGGGTGCTATGACTATGTTCCTGTATGCATTCCGTGAGCGTGAAGATCTGATGGATGTGTACGAGGCTGTTTCAGGCGCTCGTTTGCATGCTACTTATTATCGTACCGGCGGAGTTTATCGAGATATTCCCGATAGCATGCCACTTCACGAGAAATCACGTTGGTATAGTGATGCTGATATCACGCGTCTTAATAAAAATCGTGGTGGCACAGTACTTGATTTTATTGAGGATTTTACTCAACGTTTTCCTGGTTGTGTTGATGAATATGAAACACTGTTGACGGATAACCGAATCTGGAAACAACGTCTGGTTGATATTGGTATTGTCTCGCCTGAACGAGCTTTGCAACTGGGGCTGACCGGAGCGATGTTACGTGGTTCCGGTGTTGAATGGGACTTAAGAAAGAAACAGCCATACGCTATGTATGACAAAGTTGATTTTGATATTCCGGTGGGTACTAATGGTGATAGTTATGACCGTTACTTGGTACGTGTCGAAGAAATGCGTCAATCAAATCGCATTATTAAGCAATGTGTTGACTGGTTGCGAGATAATCCTGGCCCAGTAATGCATAGCGATCATAAAATAACACCACCTAAGCGTGAACAAATGAAAGGTGATATGGAGTCTTTGATTCATCACTTTAAATTAGCAACGGAAGGCTATTGCTTGCCTGAAGGTGAGGCCTATGCAGCGATTGAGCACCCCAAGGGCGAGTTCGGTTGTTATATTGTGTCGGATGGTGCAAATAAACCTTATCGCTTAAAAGTTCGTGCTCCTGGTTTTGCTCATATGTCTGCTATGGATGAACTCACTAAAGGACATATGCTGGCGGATGTTGTTACTGTAATCGGTACTATGGATATAGTTTTCGGCGAGGTGGATAGATAATGGTTGCCTCTACCGGTAAGAATGCAGTTCTTAGTAAGTATGAGTGTGATGAAATTGACAGCTGGTTAAAGCGTTATCCAGAAGATCGTTCTCAGTCGGCTTTATTACCAGCTTTGCGTGCTGTAATGCATGAAGATCATTATCTTTCAACTGAGAAAATGGATGCGGTTGCGGATTATCTTAATCTGCCCAAAATTGCGGTTTATGAAGTTGCTAGTTTCTATTCCATGTTTGAGCTGGATGAAAAAGCGGCCGCTAAAAACACCATCGCTGTTTGTACCAATGTGTCTTGTATGTTGAATGGCTCGGGTAAAATTGTTGAGTATATTGAAGAAAAATTAGGTATAAAAATGGGTGAGACTACCCCAGATGGGGAGTTTTTCTTCAAAATTGAAGAAGAGTGTCTGGCTGCCTGTTGTGGTGCGCCTATGATGCAGTTAAATCATGTTTATCATGAAAACTTAACGCCAGAGAAAGTTGAAAAATTACTAGATAGTGTTAAGGCTAAAACTTCAAAGACTAAAACAAATAAAAAGGAGGTAGACAATGGTTGATCAGGTCTGCTTCACTACTAAACAGTATGGAGATGAAGCACATACACTTGATAGTTATCTTAAAACAGGTGGTTATCAAGCTTGGGAGAAGATTCTCAAAGATGGTCAAAAACCTGATGATATTATCGATGTTGTAAAAGAATCTGGCTTAAGAGGTCGTGGAGGCGCTGGCTTTCCAACTGGACTTAAGTGGAGCTTTATGCCCAAGGATATGCCGGGTCAGAAATATATTGTTTGCAACTCGGACGAGTCAGAGCCTGGAACCTGTAAAGACAGGGATATTCTACGCTTTAATCCACATGCCTTAGTTGAAGGTATGGCGATTGCGGGTTACTGTATTGGTGCTACCGTGGGTTATAATTATTTGCGCGGCGAATTTATGGATGAGCCTTTTATTCGTTTTGAGCAGGCCGTAAAAGAAGCCTATGAAGCAGGTTATCTGGGTAAAAATATTAAAGGTAGCGGTGTAGATTTTGATTTGCATGGCTCACTCGGCGCGGGTGCTTATATCTGTGGTGAGGAAACAGCTTTACTGGAGTCTTTAGAAGGTAAAAAAGGTCAGCCTCGTTTTAAACCTCCTTTTCCAGCAAGTTTTGGTTTGTATGGGCGACCTACAACAATTAATAACACCGAAAGTCTTTCATCTATCCCTGCGATTTTGCGTGGAGGTGGAGAGTGGTTTAAGGATATGGGTGTTGAAGGTTCTGGCGGAGAGAAGTTGTTTTCTGTATCGGGGCATCTCAATAATCCTGGTAATTTTGAAGTGCCCATGGGGATTCCTTTCAAAGAGCTGCTTGAGATGGCTGGTGGGGTTCGCAATGGTAATAAATTGAAAGCGGTAATCCCCGGTGGTTCTTCGGTGCCTGTTTTAAAAGCAGATGTCATGATGGGACTTACCATGGACTATGATTCGATTGCCAAAGCGGGTTCTTACCTTGGTTCTGGTGCAGTCATTGTGATGGATGAAACCACCGATATGGTTAAGGTCTTGCAGCGCATCTCACGTTTCTACTTCTCTGAATCTTGTGGACAATGCACTCCTTGTCGTGAAGGTACGGGTTGGTTATATCGCATGCTGTGTCGTATTGTCGAAGGTAATGGCACTCTGGAGGATATTGATCGTCTCGATGAAGTTGCGCATAAAATTGAAGGTCGCACCATTTGTGCTTTGGGTGAAGCAGCCGCAATGCCTGTTTGGAGTTTTGTGCAAAACTTTAGAGAAGAATTTATTTATTATGTCGAAAATGGTTGTTCTATGGTGAATCCCGAATGAGTGAATCCAAAGACAATTTAGTGACTATCACTATCAATGATAAAGAGCTACAGGCTGTTGCGGGTAGCATGTTGATTGATGTTGCTGATGCTAAAGATATTCATATTCCACGTTTTTGCTACCACAAAAAACTTTCAGTTGCGGCTAACTGTCGTATGTGTCTGGTCGAGGTGGAAAACGCACCCAAGCCAATGCCGGCCTGTGCAACGCCCGTAAATGATGGAATGAAAGTTTGGACGCGCTCAGAAAAAGCGCTATCAGCACAAAAAGATACCATGGAATTTTTGCTGATTAATCATCCTCTTGATTGTCCTATTTGTGATCAGGGTGGTGAGTGTGAATTGCAGGATTTGTCTATGGCGTTTGGAGGGAGTTCCTCCGAGTTTCATGAAATTAAACGGGTAGTTGTTGATAAAGATATTGGCGAATTGGTTGCGACTGAGATGACTCGCTGTATTCAGTGCACCCGCTGTGTTCGCTTTGGCGAAGAAGTTGCAGGAATGCGAGAAATGGGTGCAACGGGTCGCGGTGATCGCATGGAGATTGGTACTTTTGTTGAAAAAAGTCTGTCTTCCGAATTGTCCGGAAATATCATTGATATTTGTCCTGTTGGTGCTCTAACAGCTAAGCCTTCACGTTATAAATCAAGAGCTTGGGAGATGGTGCAATCTGCTTCGATTGCTTCGCATGATTGTATTGGCTCACATGTGAATCTACACACTTTTAAACAAGAGTTGGTGAGGGTTGTTGCTGGTGATAATGATGCAATCAACGAATGCTGGATTTCTGACAGGGATCGTTTTAGTTATGAAGGTGTCACTGCAGAAGATCGCGTGAAGTCACCGATGATCAAGCAAAATGGTTTGTGGAAAACGGTTAATTGGAGTGAGGCGTTTGAGGCAGTAGCGAAAGAATTAGAAGCCGTGAATCCTGATGAAGTAGGTGTCTTGGTATCACCACGAGCGACTCTGGAAGAGCTTTATTTGTTGCAAAAATCAATGCGTGCTATTGGTGTGAATAATATAGATCATCGCCTACGCCAGATCGACTTTAGCGATCAGGAAACCATGGGTTTATTTCCCTGGTTAGGGATGAAAATCTCAGAGATTGAAAATCAAAAAGCGGTATTACTGGTTGGTTCCAATATTCGACAAGAGCAGCCAATGATTAATCACCGTGTTCGCAAAGCTGTATTGAATAATGATGCAAAAGTCATGTTTGTTAATCCTTTTGAGCTAGATTTAAACTATGATGTTGCAGTTCAGTCAGTTAGTGATCCACTGGAAATGGTGGCAACATTGGCAACGGTAGCCAAGGCGAGTTTTAATTTAAAGAAAACAAAAGTGCCTGCAGGTCTGGCTGATCTATTAAAGACGGTGCGGGTTAATAACAAAGCAAAAGAAATCGCAGAAAACTTGAATGAGGCTTCTGACTCAGTAGTTTTTGTCGGTAGTCTTTGTGTGCAGCACGCAGGCTATTCAACCTTACGTGCTCTTGCAGCACTAATAGCTGAAAATACAGGCTCTAAATTGGGATATTTAGCGGAAGCTGCTAATACAACAGGAGCATGGCTAGCTGGTGCTATCCCTCATCGCAAAGAAGCAGGATCAGCCATAGAGGAAAGTGGATTGCATGCAACGGCGATGCTATCAAAACCGCGTAAGGTATATTTGCTTTTGGATGTTGAGCCTGAATGTGACTGTGATGATCCACAATTGGTGCAGTCAGCCATGGATCAGGCAGAATGTGTTATTTCAATAGCACCTTATGCAAATGCAAAAATGCTTTCAAACTCAGATATTATTTTACCCAGCGCCGCGTATTCTGAGACATCAGGCAGTTTTGTAAATGCTGAAGGTATTTGGCAAAGTTTTCGCGCAGCAAGCAAGTCTTTTGCAGATGCGCGTCCGGCATGGAAAATCTTACGAGTTTTGGGTAATTCATTAGGTGTTGAGGGCTTTGATTATGTGAGTTCCTCTGATGTTAAAAATGAATTAAAGGTGATCTGTGATGATGTTAGCCCTGTTGATAATAGTTTTGAAGTGGCGGGCATATATACTGATCTTGATAAGGATAGTAAGCTTCAACGTATTGGTGTGGTTGCAGAATTTTGTGGCGATTCTTTGCAGCGCCGAGCAACCTCCTTACAAAAAAGTGCACCCAAACAAAATGCTGTTCAATTAAATTCCAATGAAATTCAAAAGCTTGGATTGCAGGAAGCTTTAGATAAAGCTCGGGTAGTTAGTGTAAAACAGGGTAGTGAAAAGGTTGAGTTGTCTTTGCTAGAAAATAATTTAATACCGGATGGTTGTGCTTTGCTAGCTGCAGGCACACAACCAAGTAGCGAGCTTGGTTCGGCATTTGGTTCTATAGAGATTACCATTTAATGGATACTTTAGTAGCAATGTGGGAGTGGTTGCCAGAGGGTTTAAGAATCCTTATTGTTATCATGTTAAAGATTGTTGCTATTCTTTTGCCTTTGATTCTGGCTGTGGCTTATACAACCTTTGCTGAGCGTAAAATCATTGGTTACATGCAAGTTCGACTGGGTCCTAATCGAGTTGGCCCAAAAGGGTGGCTACAGCCGATTGCTGATACGGTCAAGTTGATGTTTAAGGAGATTATTGCTCCTACTAAATCAAGTAAGATTGTATTTTTTATTGCACCCATGCTGGCTTTAGCACCAGCTTTGGCTGTGTGGTCAGTAATTCCATTTTGGGATGGTGGCGTACTTGCAGATGTAAATGCAGGTTTATTGCTAGTATTGGCAATTACTTCTCTGGATGTGTTTGGCATCATTTTGGCCGGTTGGGCATCCAATTCTAAATACGCTATTTTGAGTTCTTTACGAGTTGGTGCGCAGGTTGTTGCTTATGAAATCGCTATGGGCTTCGCGCTGGTTGGAGTATTGATGGCAGCAGGTAGTTTAAATTTATCTGATATTGTGCGCGCTCAGGATGGTGGAATACAAAACTGGTTTGCATGGCCATTAATTGGTTTGCTTGCGGTTTATTTTATATCGGGTGTAGCTGAAACTAATCGTGCTCCTTTTGATGTGGCAGAAGGTGAGTCTGAGATTGTGGCGGGTTTTCATGTTGAATATTCAGGCATGGCATTTGCGTTGTTCTTCTTAGCTGAATATGCCAGCATGATTTTGATTTCAACATTAACTGCTTTATTGTTTCTAGGTGGTTGGCTGTCTCCATTTGGTCATGCGCTGGATGATATACCTGTATTAAGTACAATTTTAGGTGATGGATTCCATTGGTTGTTTTTTAAGGCATTTATTTTTCTGTTTTGTTATTTATGGTTTCGTGCCACATTCCCACGCTATCGCTATGACCAAATTATGCGTTTGGGGTGGAAAATACTGATTCCAGTAACATTGGTGTGGATTTTTGGTGAAGGCATTGCAATTGCTTTAGGGTGGAAACCGTGGTTATAAAATACGACCTTCAGTCAGCCTATAAAAATATGCTGAAAATTCATATTGGCACCCCCCCCACTTTTTTGTATCAGCTAACTGGTGCACTTCCTAACGAGTCGCTTAACGCTAAAGCGGGGGTAGACAATGTTTAGATCAATTACACATTTTATTAAATCATTCACCCTGTTTGAGTTGTTTCAAGGTTTAAGTGTAACTGGCAAGTACTTATTTAAAAGAAAGTTTACTATCCAATATCCGGAACAGAAGACTCCCATGTCTCCACGTTTTCGTGGACACCATGCATTGCGCCGTTATCCGAATGGTCAGGAGCGCTGTATTGCCTGTAAGTTATGTGAAGCGGTTTGTCCCGCCCTAGCGATTGATATTGAGATGGAAGAACGTGCTGATGGAACCCGTCGTACCACAAAATACGATATTGATTTTTTCAAGTGTATTTATTGTGGCTTTTGTGAAGAAGCTTGTCCGGTGGACGCGATAGTAGAAACACATATATTTGAGTATCATTTTGAAGAACGCGGCAACCATGTGATTACCAAAGATAAGTTGTTGGCTTTTGGAGACTTACATGAAGTCGAGATTGCTAAAAGAAAAGCCGCAGATGCGCCTTATAAATAGGATCGTAATCAGGAATTTTTAATGACATTTGAGCTATTTATATTTTACCTTTTTGCAGCAGTGACATTGTTTTCTGCGGTAGGTGTAGTAACTGCGCGCAACCCTATTTATTCTGCATTGTTTTTGATTCTTGCATTTTTTACCAGTGCGGCAACATGGGTATTGCTTGAGGCCGAGTTTCTAGGTGTGGTGCTGGTGCTGGTTTATGTTGGCGCAGTTATGGTGCTTTTCTTGTTTGTAATTATGATGTTAGATATACAGATTGATACTTTAAAGGAAGGTTTTATACGCTATCTACCTGTGGGGCTTTTAGTTGCAGTGGCTGTTGCTGCTGAAATGATTTTGGTGATGAAATCCAAGACTTTTGAGATGTCGATTCCAGAACCGGCACCACTTTCCGCTAGCAATACCGAGGCACTTGGAGAGATTTTGTATACTGAGTATGTTTACCCATTTGAAATTGCAGCAGTCATTTTAGTTGTTGCGATTATTGCGGCAATTGCATTGACCTTGCGTCGTCGCAAAGGTGTTAAGAAACAGAATCAATCTGAACAGGTCAAGACCAGAAAGACTGATCGTTTAAAAGTTATAGAAATGAAAGCAGAGGAGAGATCATGATTCCTTTATCTCATTTTTTAATTGTTAGTGCGCTGTTGTTTTCAATTAGTGTTGCTGGTATTTTTCTGAATCGTAAAAACATGATTATCTTATTGATGTGCATAGAATTAATGCTTTTGGCGGTTAATCTAAACTTCATTGCATTTTCACATTATTTGGGTGATATGGCGGGTCAGGTTTTTGTGTTTTTCATATTGACTGTAGCTGCAGCAGAAGCTGCAATCGGATTAGCGATTTTGGTAACGGTGTTTAGAAATCGTCGTACTATTAATGTACAAGAACTCGATGACATGAAGGGATAGGAGAGTAGATATATGCAAACTATTTATTTAGCTATTCCTTTATCTGCTTTAATCGGTTCGATTATTGCGGGCTTGTTTGGTAGTGTCATTGGTCGCAAAGGTGCGCATGCGGTAACACTATTAGGAGTGGGGATTTCCTGCATTTTGTCATTTGTGGTGCTTAAGCATATTGCCATTGATGGCAATAGCTTTAATGGTGATGTTTATACGTGGGCTAAGGTTGGTCAAACGACTTTTGCAGTAGGTTTTTTGATTGATCAGCTGACATCTATGATGATGGTGGTGGTTACATTTGTATCGTTGATGGTGCATGTTTATACCATTGGTTATATGGCAGATGACAAGCATAATTGGCCAGAAGATAGTCGTGGTGGCGATAACAGTTATCAGCGCTTCTTTTCTTATATCTCGTTATTTACTTTTTCCATGCTGATGCTGGTTATGTCAAACAACTTTTTGCAGTTGTTCTTTGGCTGGGAAGCGGTGGGACTAGTTTCATATTTGTTGATTGGGTTCTGGTCAACTCGTGACACTGCAATTTTTGCTAACATGAAAGCGTTCCTTGTAAACCGTATTGGTGACTTTGGATTCTTACTAGGTATAGCCGCGATCTGGACGTATACCGGCTCGGTTGATTACAAGGAAGTCTTTGAGCGTTTATCTGCAATTCAGTATATTAAACTTTCAATATTGCCAGATACTGAGTGGATGCTGGTTACGGTGATTGCCATCTCACTGTTTATTGGCGCTATGGGTAAATCTGCTCAGGTTCCTTTGCATGTCTGGCTCCCTGACTCAATGGAAGGCCCGACTCCTATTTCGGCATTAATTCACGCGGCAACCATGGTAACTGCCGGTATTTTCATGGTAGCTCGCATGTCACCAATCTTTGAGTTGTCTGATACAGCATTAAGTATGGTATTAATTATTGGTGCAACCACAGCTTTCTTTATGGGGCTTATTGGTATTGTGCAAAATGACATTAAACGAGTCGTTGCATATTCTACCCTGTCTCAACTTGGTTATATGACAGTTGCATTAGGCGCATCAGCTTATAGTGCGGGTGTTTTTCATCTTATGACTCACGCCTTCTTTAAAGCATTGCTTTTCCTCGCGGCAGGTTCGGTCATTATCGCCATGCATCACGAACAAGATATTCGTAAAATGGGTGGCTTGAAAAAATATATGCCCATTACCTATTGGACATCATTGATAGGGTCGTTAGCATTGATAGGTTTCCCGTTTTTATCCGGGTTTTTCTCCAAAGATTTAATTATAGAAGCAGTACATGCCGCTAATATTCCTGGTGCAACTTATGCGTACTGGATGGTTTTGCTGGGTGTTTTTGTTACTGCTTTTTATAGTTTCAGGCTGTTCTTTTTAGTATTCCATGGTGAAGAAAGGATGGATGAGCATACAAAGGCTCATCTACATGAGCCAGCAAGAGTGGTTACCTGGCCTTTGATTGCGCTTGCAATTCCGGCGGTATTGTCCGGTTATCTCGTATATCCAATGGTATTGGGTGATTTCTTTGAAGGAGCGATTCATGTTGATAAAGCTCATCCAGCCATTGAAACATTAAAACATCATTATCATTATCCATGGGATTTGCTTTTGCATAGTATATTTACTCCTGCATTCTGGCTGGCAATGGCTGGTTTAGGTAGTGCATGGTTTATTTATATGAAGCAACCTTCCATTGCTCAGTTTGGCTATGACAAGTTACGATTTATCCATACCTTGTTAGATAAAAAATACTTTGCTGATGAGTTTAATATGGCTGTTTTTGCTGGTGGTGCGCTGGCTTTAGGTAAAGGCCTGTGGGCTGCTGGAGATCGTTTCTTGATTGATGGTTTAATGGTAAACGGTACTGCAAAAGTCACTGGTTGGTTTGCATCAATCGTGCGTCATATTCAAACAGGTTATTTATATCACTATGCATTTTCAATAATTTTGGGCGTACTAGCTATTATGAGTTGGTTACTATTCGGAGCAAAGTATGTTTGATGGTTATTTACTTAGCATCCTGATTTGGCTGCCAATCATTGGTGGTATTATTACTATTGTTAGTGGTGACAAAGTTGCTGCGCGTCCTGTGGCTTTGATTGTAAGTGCACTCACTTTTGCAATTAGCATATTACTCTGGACTGGTTTCAATCCTCAGGGTTATCAGATGCAGTTTGTTGAGTTAATTCCCTGGATTGAATCATTCAAAATTAATTATCACCTAGGTGTTGATGGCATTTCTATGCCTTTGATCTTGTTAAATACCTTTATCACTGTTTTGATTGTATTAGCGGGTTGGGAAGTGATTAAGAAAAAGCCCGCGCAATATATGGCTGCATTTTTGATTATGGAAGGAATTATAAATGGCGTATTTGCGGCGCAGGATTCCATTCTGTTTTATGTGTTCTTTGAGGCCATGTTGATCCCAATGTTTATCGTGATTGGTATATGGGGTGGTGATAATCGCATCTATGCAACCATCAAGTTTTTCCTGTATACCTTCTTTGGTTCGGTATTCATGTTGGTAAGTTTGATTTATATGTATTCTCAAGCTGGAAGTTTTGCTATTGCAGATTTGCATAATGTAAAACTTGGGATGACACCACAGATTTTAATCTTCCTCTCTTTTCTTATTGCTTTTGGCGTAAAGGTTCCAATGTGGCCAGTGCATACATGGTTACCTGACGCTCACGTGCAGGCTCCTACAGGTGGCTCTGTAATACTGGCAGCGGTAATGCTAAAAATCGGCGGTTATGGTTTTTTACGTTTTTCATTGCCGATGGTGCCTGATGCATCTAGTGAACTGGCATGGCTAGTGATATTTATGTCATTAACAGCGGTTGTTTACATTGGATTTATTGCCCTTGTGCAAAGTGATATGAAAAAGCTGGTTGCTTATTCATCGATTGCTCACATGGGTTTTGTGACTCTTGGTTTCTTTGCTTTATATCCAATTGTTGCAAATACCGGAAGTACTGAAGGTTCTTTACTGGGTTTGCAAGGCGGCATGGTACAAATGATGTCACATGGATTTATTTCAGGTGCGATGTTCCTTATTATTGGTGTGCTATATGATCGCATGCATACAAGGGAAATTAGCGCTTATGGCGGTGTTTCAAATCGTATGCCTTGGTTTGCTGCATTCTTTGTTTTATTTGCAATGGCGAATGCTGGTTTGCCAGGAACTTCAGGCTTTGTTGGTGAGTTTATGGTTATTCTCACTAGCTTCAAGGCTAACTTCTGGATAGCGTTTTTGGCGGCTACAACTTTGATCGTTGGTGCGGCTTATACTTTATGGTTGGTTAAGCGTGTGATTTTTGGTGCAGTCGCTAATGATAATGTTGCTGCATTACAAGATATAAATAAACGTGAAACTTTTATCTTGGCTTCTTTGGCATTTTTTGTACTTTTATTAGGACTTTGGCCAGAACCATTGGTGCATGTTATGAATGATTCTTTAGCGCATGTGATTGAACAGGCAACTACTAGTAAGCTGGCGAATTAGGGTGATATTGATAAATATGTTTATTCCAATGCAATTTCCCGTACCAGACTTTCTGCCAGCATTACCAGAAATATTTTTACTGGCGGGTACATGTTTAGTATTACTCGTAGATTTGTTTGTTAAAGATTCACAACGCGTTATCACCTATTTACTTTCGCAAATAGTATTATTGGTCACTGCTGGACTGGTTTTATATGGGTTTAATGATGTAAATCTGGCGGAAGCTTTTCAGGCAACGGGAAGCGCCAAAGTTACCACATTTAGCGATATGTTTGTGCTTGATCCTATGGCTCAGGTATTAAAAGCATCAATACTTTTAATTACGGTTGGTGTATTTGTTTATTCTCGTGATTACTTGCGTTCCCGACAAATGTATAAGGGTGAGTATTTTACACTAGGTCTATTTGCTGTGCTCGGCATGATGGTAATGGTATCAGCAAAAACTATGTTGTTGGTTTATCTGGGGCTAGAGCTTCTTTCCTTGTCGATGTATGCCATGGTTGCTTTTAAACGCAATGACGGTACTACGTCCGAAGCAGCAATGAAGTATTTTGTATTAGGTGCGATCGCTTCTGGAATGTTGTTGTATGGGATGTCCATAATTTATGGTGTAAGCGGTAGTTTACATCTGGATCATATCGGAACCTATATGGCAACACATCCAGTTATGGAGAATATAGGTTTATTGTTGGGCTTAGCATTTATTATTGTTGGCCTTGGATTTAAGCTGGGTGTTGTACCTTTCCATATGTGGGTGCCAGATGTTTATGATGGTTCTCCTACTTCTGTCACTCTGTTTTTAGGAACAGCTCCAAAAATTGCCGCATTCGCAATGATGATTCGCCTTCTGGTTGAAGGGTTGGGTGATATGCTGCAGGGCTGGCAACAAATTTTAGCTATACTCGCTGCGCTGTCTCTTCTTGTAGGTAATATTACTGCTATTGCACAAACTAATATCAAAAGGATGCTGGCTTATTCAACAATCTCTCATATGGGTTTTGTGGTAATGGGAATCCTTGCTGGAACTGAGACTGGTTATGCAGCTTCCATGTTCTATATTATCACTTACGCCATTATAGCTATGGGCGGTTTTGCCGTCGTAATTTTACTGAGTCGTGACGGTTATGAGGCAGATCAATTATCAGACTTAAAAGGATTTAGTAGTCGACATCCGTGGTATGCCTTTATGATGATGCTGTTTTTGTTTTCCATGGCGGGGGTTCCACCTACAGTTGGATTTTATGCTAAATTAACTGTTATTAATGCGGTAGTTGCTGTAGAAGGTGCTAATTATATATGGTTGGCTATTTTTGCTGTAGTGATGTCAGTGATTGGTGCTTATTATTATCTACGTGCTATTAAATTAATGTATTTTGATTCACCTGATAAAGTGGATTCGGATGGGCAAGCTCTTGTTCCCGTCAAAACAAGTTGGGACTTTAGTGTATTACTTAGTGTTAATGGTCTGGCGGTTTTGGTGCTTGGCGTTTTACCAGGTGCGTTAATGTCACTATGTGTGATGGCTATTAAGGCAAGTTTATAATCGATACATTTATTTCAATTTATGATCGTTTAGTAGGGTACAAATTGACATAGTTTTGATAGACGGTTGCTCATTGCTTATGAATGGATTATCCTTGCGCAATCTGTTATTTAGTCTTGGGCGACTTATTGCAGGGCTTAAACCTACAAAAGTTATATAATAGCTGATTAAAAAGATCAGTTGTTCGATTGGGCTGTGTGTTTAGGTATTATTAATAAATTAATAGTGTTTCAAATATTAAAAGACACTATCTTATATAAAAATCTAAAAGGAGTTTTTAAATGTTAACTAAAAGATTTGCTTCAGCAGCCGTTTTGGCTCTTTTGTTGCCTGCTACACAGGTGATGTCGGCTTCTCATGAAGAAAAGAGAGTGGATGCTACAAATACGTTGCCAGATGCAAAACCGGGTGAGTGTTATGCAAAGGTAATTGTTCCAGCAAAATACGAGACTAAAACAGAAGAAGTTTTAGTAAAACCAGAATCAGAGAAAGTCGAAGTTACTCCAGCCACTTTTGATGCTGCTGAAAAATCAATTGTTGAGAAAGAAGCTTTTACTAAAATTAAAGTTAACCCAGCGAAATTCCGTGAAGAAGTAGAAGAAGTAGAAGTTTCCCCTGCAGGAACTACCTGGGTGACCAATCTGGGTAAAAAAGGAATTCCAGCTAGTCCAGCTTTGCTTGCGGGAGCAAAAACAAGTGGGGTTGATATTGGGAATGTATCAGCAGGTAGCTGTTTTAAAGAATATTATGTAGCTGCTAAATTTGAGCAAAGCGAGAAGGAAGTTCTTGTAAAAGAAGAATCTGAAGAAATTAAAGTTGCAAAAGCACAATTTGAAGAAGCAGAAGAAAGTGTAGTAGTAAAACAAGCAAGTAAGAAAAAAGTTTATAAAGCTGCTGAATATGAAGTTGTAGAAGAGAAAATTGAAGTAGAGCCTGCGAAAGCTGTTTGGAAGAAAGGCAGTGGGCCAATTACAAAAATTGATAATTCTACAGGTGAAATTATGTGTTTAATTCAGGTGCCTGCTGTTTATAAAACGCTTAAAAAGACAGTTTTGAAAGCACCTGCTGCAATTGATCTTGTAGAAGTACCAGAAGAAGTAAAGGCATATAAAGTATCGAAGCTGGTAACAGATGCAACTATTGATAAGGTTAAAATTCCTGCTGAATATAAGAAAATTACTCTGACTAACAAAGTTTCGGATGCTAGTTTCTCGTGGAGAGAAGTAAGCACGGATGGTGAAGGCACTTATACTGGTAATCAAATTTGTCTAAAAGAGATTCCAGCAAAGTTTGAAGAAGTTAAGAAGCTTGTTATTGATACAGCTGCATCAACAGAAGAAGAAAAAGTAGATTCAGTCGCTAAACTGGTTAAAGTCCAGAATGTAGCTACTGAAGCTGAAGAAGTTCGTACTAAAGTTGATGCTGAATACAAGACGATTGAAAAGCGTTCTAAAATTTCAAGCGAGCGTTTAGAGTGGCGTAGAGTTTTATGCAAGACCAATATGGGTCCAAATATCAATAAACGTATTCAGCAGGCATTAAAAGATGCGGGTGTATATGAAGGAACTATTGATGGTTCCATAGGGCGTGGAACTATGTCAGCAGTGGAAAGATTTCAAAAAGAGAATGATTTACCTACTGGTGGCTTGACTATTGATGTTTTGGAAAAATTAGGTGTTATGTAATAATTTTTCCACTTATTACATATAAAAAAAGCCGCTAATTGCGGCTTTTTTTATATGTATGAGATAATGAGGTGCATACAATATTGGGCTTGTGATGTAATTTAACTATTTTTTTGCTGTTTGTAGAAATTAGATAAGAAGTTGTCGAAATCATTGTTTTCAATAGCTTTGCGTATATTTGCCATGAGATCCTGATAGTAATATAGATTATGAATCGTATTAAGGTTTGCTCCCAGTATTTCTTTGCATTTATCCAGGTGGCGTAGGTAAGAACGGGAAAAGTTTTGACAGGTATAGCAACCGCACTTTTTATCAATAGGCCCGGTATCTAGTCGGTGCTTACTATTACGAATATTGAGTTTTCCGTTGTGTGTAAATAAAAACCCATTACGTGCATTACGAGTGGGGATAACACAGTCAAACATATCTACCCCACGTTTGACTGATTCTACGATATCTTCAGGCTTACCTACACCCATTAAGTAGCGCGGTTTATCTTCAGGTAAAAGTGGAGTTGTAGCTTCCAGCACTAGATCTCTTTCTTTTTTGGGCTCACCAACAGAGAGACCACCAATGGCGTAGCCGTCAAAGTCAATTTTTTTAAGTGCATTGGCTGAAATACTCCTTAGTTCTGGGTACATGCCTCCCTGAACAATACCAAATAATGCCGCTGTATTATTAGCGTGTGCCTGTTTGCTTCTCTTTGCCCAGCGTAGAGATAGCTCCATTGATTCTCGAGCTTCTGTTAAAGATGCAGGATAGGGGGTACACTCATCAAATATCATAACAATATCTGAACCTAGCTCCCTTTGTATTTGCATAGATATTTCAGGAGATAATAGAATCTTTTCTCCGTTAATCGGTGATCGAAAGTGGACGCCTTCTTCAGTGATTTTTCGCATTTTGGCTAAAGAGAAAACTTGAAATCCACCTGAGTCAGTAAGAATAGGTTTCCTCCAGTGCATAAAATCATGTAAGTCACCATGTTCTTGTATTACTTTAGTACCCGGTCGAAGCATGAGATGAAATGTATTTCCCAAAACTATTTCGGCGCCAAGATCTTCTATTTCCTCAGGCTTCATGGATTTAACCGTTCCGTAAGTACCGACAGGCATAAATGCAGGGGTCTCAATATTGCCACGAGTAAAACTTAATTGGCCTCGACGAGCTTGATTATTATTCGATGTATCTGTGTTGATTAATTTAAATTGCATGTATAAAGCGCCAGTTAAAGAATGTGTGGAGTATAGATAATAATGAGTAGTAGTTGCATTTTTTTATGAAAGGCGTCTAGATCTTAAGTCGTTTTAATTTTTTTTATGTAGGTCATGTCGTGATAAAAATAAGCAATAATTCTATTTGTATTAATAATTAAAGAATAAGAATTGAATTATATAATAATTATCTTATGTATTAAAAATCAATAACTTAAAGTGTCTTTGTTGACAAAACCTAGTGCATTCTGCGATGATTAAAACTAAGACAGTTTTGATTATATTAGTTGTCATCTTATAACTTATAGGCTTAGAGTAAATAGCTTATTTACAACCAAGGAATAGTTTTGTATGAAAAAGATTATGAATAAATTGAGTTTGCTGGCATTGATGGCAGCAGTTTCTAGTCCTGCAATTGCAGATACTTATATGGATGCTGCTTGGGCTAAGAAAGCCTGCAATGCATGGAATGCAAGTGGAACCTTAACATCACAGTTGGTGGATGTTGATGCTAATGACGGCGGCGGTGGCTATTCATGGATTAAAAATAATGCAGGTCGTGGTTATAAGTTAGTTCAAATGTATAGAACCAGCTGTGGTGTCAAATCAAAAATCCAGCTAACCATTCAAAACAAGGGTGGCAAAGCGATGTGCATTGCTGCTGGAAAACCGGATGGCAAGAAAATGAATATGAAAGTTGATTATCTTATGCATGCTAGCGATAAAAATTGGGCATGTATGGGGAAAGGTTCATTTGGCTGTGGCGCGATGGGCGCAATGATGAGTGGTAAGCTTAAATTTCAGGGGCCTAAAATGGAAGCAATGAAAGTTATGAGTCCGTTTGAAGCTTTTTTGAAAGTAGCTGGAAAGACGCCTGGGGATAAGGCAAGTTGTCCTAAATAACTTTTTTAATTTTAAGTGGTAAAAAGCTCTGATTTTCGTCAGGGCTTTTTTGTTTTTGAATTAGGTTAGTTGAACATGGGAAATAGTATTCATATTACCTTAAAGTTATATAAAAAATACCACTTATAAAATAACAATAGCTAATGCTAAAAAGTGGTGGGGGGGGGGGCAATGAGGCTGTGAAGGTATACATGGAGCTCATTTGAATAGTTATAATCCCTCAATTTTCACTACAATATCCTCCCATATTTTTCCATATTGTTAAAATATGGAAAAATACCCTAACTTTTTCTTTTGTCCCGGATTACTTTCGCTACCTCAATGACTAGAATTGCTTTTATTGGGCATATCATGCTTGACGAAAATATTTTAGATGCGTATTATTCGCGCTCTGCTGTTTAGGTAGAAGTGTCGGGATATAGCGCAGTCTGGTAGCGCGCCTGCTTTGGGTGCAGGATGTCGGGAGTTCGAATCTCTCTATCCCGACCAATTTTTACAGCATAATTAATAAACGTGGTAGTACTTGTATGCGCCTGTAGCTCAACTGGATAGAGCAACAGCCTTCTAAGCCGTAGGTTGCAGGTTCGAGTCCTGCCAGGCGCGCCATTAAGTCTGGTTAGCCAAGTTTTATTATGGTGGGTATAGCTCAGTTGGTAGAGCCCCGGCTTGTGATGCCGGTCGTCGTGGGTTCGAGTCCCATTATCCACCCCATATTTAGACTAGAAATATGATTTATTTTCTAAAATAAGTCATTTGTTTCCCATCAGGTTATACAACTGCAAAAATGCAATGTATAATCGCGCTTTTTGCGAAAGTGGCGGAATTGGTAGACGCGCTGGATTTAGGTTCCAGTGTCGCAAGACGTGAGAGTTCGAGTCTCTCCTTTCGCACCATTATTTTTTTATATCATTAGTAAATACTCAGGCTGCCTTAAGGCCTGAGATGAGGTTATTGCATGCAAGTTTCAGTCGAGACTACCGGAAATATCGAACGTAAATTATCTATTGTTGTACCTGCTGAACGAGTTGATAGTGAAGTCGATCAGCGCTTAAAGTCAATGAGAAGTAGAGTAAGAATTGATGGCTTTAGGCCTGGTAAAGTACCTATGAGTGTGGTTAGTCAACAATATGGTGACTCGGTTTATCAAGAAGTTGTTGGCGAATTATTTCAATCAACCTTTTATGAAGCAGCAGAACAAGAAAAACTGAAAGTGGCTGGAATGCCAAAGATTGAGGCAACGACTGTGGAGCCTGGAAAAGATCTTGAATACACTGCAATATTTGATATTTATCCCCAGTTTAAATTAGGGGATTTTTCAAAAATGAAAGTGACCCGACCTGTAGTTAAGCTTACGGCTAAAGATGTCGATGAAATGATTGAAACTTTACGCAAACAACAACAAGACTGGAAAGTGGTTAAACGTGCTGCCAAAAAAGGAGACTTGTTGATCGTCGATTTTGATGGAAAGCTTGACGGTGAGGCTTTCGAAGGTGGATCGGCAGAAGATTTTTCAATAGAGCTTGGTGCAGGTCGCATGCTGGAAGACTTTGAAAAGGCTTTGGAAGGTATGAAGCTAAATGCCGAGAAAGAAGTTGATGTTACTTTCCCTGATGATTATCCGGCTGATAATTTGCAAGGTAAGACGGCTCAGTTTGTATTGAAACTCAAGAAAGTCAGCTCACCATCCTTGCCAAAGGTTGATAAGGCATTTATTCAGAAGTTTGGTGTTGAAGATGGAACTCAAAAGAGTTTTAAAGCTGAAATAGAAGCTAATATGCAGCGCGAATTAGAACAGCGTGTAAAGGGCAGAACCAAGCAATCAGTGATGGAAGCATTGCATGATTTGCATGAAATTGATCTGCCGACTACTTTGGTTGAAAATGAAATTCAGCAGGTTAGAAGCGAGATGCAGCAAAACTCTCAAGGTGCTGATATGTCTACTTTGCCAGATGATATGTTCAAAGATCAAGCTGCGCGCCGGGTGAAGCTCGGTTTGATCGTTGGTGAGATTATCACTAAGAACAAAATGGAAAAAGATCAGGCGCGTGTGGATGAGATGTTGAACTCATTGGCAGAAAGCTATGAAGATCCGCAAGCACTTATTGAGTATTATCAAAGTGATCAAAATGCTATGCAAACAATTGAAGCAGCCGTCATGGAAGAGATGATAGTGGATTGGGCGTTAGAGAAGGCTGATATAAAAGATGAAAAAGTGAAGTTTACAGAAATAATGAATTCTCAGGCTTAAAGTAGGTTCTTATTTATTTGAGATTATTGATAAATAAAGGATGAGAATCAAAGAGGAATATAATGCAAAATAATAATATAGATAATGAGATGCCCAATATAAAAAATGGTATACCCTGGCCGGGTGTGACTGAAACAGTGCGTGGTCAAGAAACACGTAATGATATTTTGTCTCGCATGCTCAAGGAGCGAGTAATATTTGTTGTCGGACAGGTAGATGATTACATGGCAACCTCAGTAATGGCTCAACTATTATTCCTTGAGGCTGATAACTCGGAAAAAGATATTAATATGTATATTAACTCCCCGGGTGGTGTAGTTACTTCGGGTATGGCAATTTACGATACTATGCAGTTTATCAAGCCTGATGTGAGTACCATGTGTGTTGGTCAGGCGGCAAGTATGGGGGCAGTCTTACTTGCAGGTGGTGAAAAAGGTAAGCGTTATGCTTTACCTCATTCTAGAGTAATGATTCATCAACCATTAGGTGGTTTTCAAGGTCAGGCTTCTGATATTGATATTCATGCAAAAGAAATCTTAAAAATTCGTAAAGAGTTAAATACAGTTTTGGCTAATCATACAGGGCAGACTATGAAAACAGTTGAAAAAGATACTGATAGAGATAACTTTATGGATGCTGAGGCCGCCAAAAGTTATGGCTTAATTGATAATGTTTTAACTACAAGATAGTAAAATATAAAGAAAGTTAAAGAAAAAAGCCTGTTATTCAGGCTTTTTTAATGTACGGGGTGATAAACTGTAATGATTAACCAGACTTTAACTGTTCTTGCTGTACTTTTGGATAGATACAGTTTAATTTAGGGGCGTAGGAAGTGATCATCCAGATTGAGGTTTTTTGTAAATGAGCAAAGATAAAAAAGACGGGCAAGGAAGCAAAGGTGACGGTAAGTTATTGTATTGTTCTTTTTGTGGCAAAAGTCAGCATGAAGTTAGAAAGCTAATTGCAGGGCCTTCTGTGTTTATCTGTGATGAATGTGTTGATTTATGTAACGATATAATCACTGAAGAATTACAGGTAAAGGATGATAATGAAGAAAAGAGCTTGCCAATACCTGCTGAAATTAACCAATTCTTAGATGATTACGTAATCGACCAAACCGCTGCTAAAAAAGTACTGTCTGTCGCTGTATATAATCATTATAAGCGAATGGAAAATAAACCTGGAAAGGATGATGTTGAGCTTTCTAAAAGTAATATTCTACTTATCGGCCCAACAGGTAGTGGCAAAACATTACTAGCAGATACGCTGGCGAGAATGTTAAATGTTCCTTTTACAATGGCTGATGCTACTACTCTGACAGAAGCTGGATATGTTGGAGAAGATGTTGAAAATATTATTCAAAAGCTATTGCAAAAGTGTGATTATGACGTCGAAAAAGCTGAAACAGGCATCGTTTATATTGATGAAATAGATAAAATTTCACGAAAGTCTGACAATCCATCTATCACTCGTGATGTATCTGGGGAAGGAGTACAGCAAGCACTATTAAAGCTCATTGAGGGAACTATCGCATCTGTTCCTCCTCAAGGTGGCCGCAAACATCCACAACAAGAATTTCTACAAGTCGATACTAAAAATATACTATTTATTTGTGGCGGTGCTTTTGCAGGTCTGGATAAAGTGGTTCTTGATAGATCCTCAAAAGGTGGTATAGGTTTCTCTGCAGAGGTTAAAGCACCTGATGACGATCGTGCTTTTGGTGATGTCATAAGGGATGTTGAAGCTGAGGATTTAGTGAAATATGGTCTTATTCCTGAATTTGTCGGTCGTTTGCCTGTTATTGCTACCCTTGAAGAGCTTAATGAAGATGCTTTGGTGCGAATACTGACAGAGCCTAAAAATGCGTTAACTAAGCAATACAAAAAATTATTTGAAATGGAAGGCGCTGAAATTGATTTTCGTGATGAGGCGCTACAAGCCATTGCTAGAAAAGCTATGGAGCGTAAAACGGGGGCTCGTGGTCTGCGTTCTATAATGGAAAAGATTTTATTGAACACAATGTATGAATTACCATCTGCAAAGGATGTGAGCAAGGTTGTAGTGGATGAGTCGGTTATCAATGGTGGCTCACAGCCGTATCTAATTTATGAAGGTAAAGAGGACAAGAAGAAAGCGTCTTCAAAAAGCTAAATCTGGCTCATGATGCAATTGGGTGGCAATTGTATTTTTATTGGAATCAGGATAATTAACTTTTGGTGTGTTTGATTCTAGTTAATAGTCGGCTGATGCTAAAAAGTAGGGGGGGGTGCCACCCGAAAAATCAGCAATTAATTGCAGCTTAATTTTATTAAGTTAATTGATTTTTAATAATAAGACCTAATATAAAGCATTGAACTTCGGCAATGGCTGAAGTAATGAATGAGGCAAGTATGGCTACTGATAATAAACATCAATCAATTCAGGACATTCCCGTATTAACATTACGTGACGTTGTCGTATATCCGCATATGGTTATACCGCTCTTTGTCGGCAGGGAAAAATCAATAAGGTCTCTTGATGAGGCCATGGAAAATAATAAGCAGATTTTACTGGTTGCGCAAAGAAGTGCGGAAGTTGATGAGCCAACTTCAGATGACCTCTTCGAGATCGGAACCCTAGCGACAATTTTACAGTTGTTAAAATTACCTGATGGAACTTTGAAAGTACTGGTTGAAGGCGTTGAGCGCGTTAATGTTAAATCATTGAATACAGATGGTGAGTATTTTACTGCCGATATTAGTATTCTCGACGTTGATAGTGAATATGATAAAAGAAAAATAGAATTGCTAAGTAGGGCTTTGCTGAATTTATTTGATAGATACGTCAACCTTAATAAAAAAGTCCCTCCGGAAATATTGTCCTCTCTTTCAGGAATAGATGAGCCTGATCGTTTGTCAGACGCAATAGCGGCTCACTTAGGTCTGAAAGTAAAAGAAAAACAAGAAATACTTGAAATTAGTTCTATAAAAGAACGATTAGAGCATTTGGTTACTTTAGTAGAAGGTGAAATTGATCTTCTACAAGTTGAGAAGCGCATTCGTGGGCGAGTGAAGCAGCAGATGGATAAGAGTCAGCGTGAGTATTATCTTAATGAGCAGATGAGAGCGATCCAGAAAGAACTAGGCGAGTTAGAAGATACTCCCGCCAATGAACTGGAAGAGCTAGCCGAGAAGCTGGTTAAAGCTAAGCTTCCGAAAGAAGCTAAAGGAAAGGCTGAAGAAGAATTAAAGAAGTTGAAAATGATGTCGCCCATGTCAGCGGAAGCGACAGTGGTTCGTAACTACATTGACTGGATGGTTGGCTTACCCTGGAGCAAAAAATCAAAGATTTCAAAAGATCTTTCAAAAGCTCAGAAAATTCTGGATGAAGATCATTATGGCCTGGATGAAGTTAAAGAGCGCATAGTCGAATACCTCGCTGTTCAGCAACGTGTTAAAAAGCTAAAGGGTCCTATTATGTGCTTAGTTGGCCCCCCTGGTGTAGGAAAAACCTCGCTTGGCAAGTCATTGGCGAGAGCAACTGGCAGAAAATATACACGAATGGCTTTAGGTGGTGTTCGGGATGAGGCTGAGATTCGTGGTCATCGTCGCACTTACATTGGTGCTTTACCAGGGAAAATAATTCAAAATATCTCTCGTGTGAAAACACGTAACCCATTATTTTTACTAGATGAAATTGACAAGATGGCCACAGACTTTCGTGGAGATCCCGCATCAGCAATGCTGGAGGTTCTTGATCCTGAGCAGAATAACGCTTTTGCCGATCATTATCTTGAAGTTGATTTTGATTTATCTGATGTGATGTTTGTAGCAACATCTAATAGCATGAATATTCCTGGGCCGTTACTGGATAGAATGGAAATCATTCGAATTCCTGGTTACACAGAAGATGAGAAGTTAAATATTGCAAAAAATTATCTTGTACCAAAGCAATATAAAGACAATGGTGTGAAGAAAGGTGAGGTGACGATTAGTGACTCTGCTATTGTGGCTATAGTGCGCCATTATACGCGAGAAGCTGGTGTTCGGAGTCTTGAAAGGGAGATTTCCAAAATCTGTCGTAAAGTAATTCGGGAGCATTTGTTGGGAAAGAAAACTAAAACTTCAGTTTCAGCACGTAATATTGCTAAATATCTTGGCGTGCAGAAGTTTGATTATGGAAAAGCCGATAAGAAAAACCAGATAGGTCAAGTGACCGGATTGGCATGGACTTCTGTAGGTGGTGAATTGCTGACCATTGAAAGTGTTGTGGTTGCTGGAAATGGTCATATAAAAAGTACGGGAAGCTTAGGAAAGGTTATGCAGGAGTCAATTCAGGCTGCTGAGACGGTAGTGAAAAGCCGATCGAGAGAGCTAGGTATTGCACAGAAATTTTTGAAAAAGAAGAATGTGCATATTCATGTTCCTGAAGGTGCTACACCAAAGGACGGTCCAAGCGCAGGTGTAGGAATGGTGACTGCTATTGTGTCATCCATGACGGGTATTCCAGTTAAAGCGGAAGTTGCCATGACGGGAGAGATAACCTTACGTGGAGAGGTTCTGCCGATTGGAGGATTGAAGGAAAAGTTATTGGCAGCTCATCGTGGGGGTATAACAACTGTACTTATTCCTTCTGAAAATGAAAAAGACCTTGAAGAAGTTCCAGATAATGTAAAAACTGGTTTAACTATTAAGCCTGTGAAGTGGATTGATGAAGTGTTGGAAATAGCATTAGAGACAATGCCTGAGACTTTGGCTGAAGAAGATGACTTGGATGATGATTGTGATCAAACCTCGAAATCTCAAAGTGATCAAGATCAAGATGATAAGGTACGTGCGCACTAATATTTTGTTTTTTTAGAGAATATTTCTAGGGGCTGGAGATATTCCTATAGTTCTTAGGTCAAAGAATAGATAAATCAAGTGAATTAATTTCTTTTTTTTATGGTTTTTTGTTGAAACTTAGCAGGTGCGCTGGTATAAATGTGCGGCTTGCGAATTGTGGTGTATAAAGCATCACAGGGGTAGAGAATAAGAACTCATTTAATGAGTCTCAATCAATATTTATATATATCACAATTAACTTATGAAGGAAGGAAATAGTTATGAATAAATCTGAATTAATCGATGCAGTTGCAACTAAGTCAGGCTTAACAAAAGCGGATACGGAAAGAGCATTTAAGGGGTTTCTAGAGACAATTACTGAAACTTTGAAAAACGGTGATCAGGTAACAATGATAGGCTTTGGTACATTTCTAGTTCGTGAGCGCAAAGCACGTACTGGGCGTAACCCTCGTACGGGTGAAACCATTCAGATTAAAGCTGCAAATAATCCTGCATTTAAGGCTGGTAAAGCTCTAAAAGATGCAGTAAACTAGCGCGCTTTCTAGGGTCAAACGATACTTAAACGGCTCTAGAACCACTTGGCATTTATGCCATGTGGGTGATTAGCTCAGTTGGTAGAGCGTCGCCCTTACAAGGCGAATGTCGGGAGTTCAAGTCTCTCATCACCCACCACTATTTTTTCACATTTTTTTTAAAAATGTGATCTCGGAGCGGTAGTTCAGCTGGTTAGAATACCGGCCTGTCACGCCGGGGGTCGCGGGTTCGAGTCCCGTCCGCTCCGCCATATTGAATAAGGATGTCATGCAAATGTATGACATCCTTTTTTTTGTCTTAAAATTATCATTATGCTTTGTTAATTTTTTGCAAAATTGAGTGATTTAACCGCGAAGCGTAAATCTCGGGTGGCTTGCCCCCGAGTTGGATAGCTTACAATGGGTGTTTTTCCATTGTGAGGTATCCAACTTATGGAGTTACAAAGAAATACTCATCATGTA
>Ga0209633_10000766_pt1 | contig 35690 bp, 33 predicted proteins | sample Cruoilmetagenom1_FD_187290 | JGI IMG/M metagenome (GOLD analysis project Ga0209633, IMG submission 187290) | Oil polluted marine microbial communities from Coal Oil Point, Santa Barbara, California, USA - Sample 1 (SPAdes) (version 2) | ecosystem: Environmental > Aquatic > Marine > Oil seeps ...
CTTTGGGAACGGATTGCCTTACACTTATCATCTATATCCCCATAGAGGCTGAAAACTGCCCTGAATTCGGATTAGTCAACTAAGCATTCAGCTTTAGCCTATCGGCAAGCCGAATGCTTAGTTGTTAGCTGCTGGCTTTTTTTAATTGTGCTTCAAATATGTCAAATTGATTAATTTTTTCCAAAGATTCAATACCCCAAGGTTTTTCCGAATTTACGGTAATCATTGTCATTCCGTTTTGGTTTAACGTGCGTTTTACTTCCAAACATTGGATAATTCCTTCCTGTGGATATGGGCTATTTAAATCCAGCTTCAGAGTAGTGACTACTGGCACTTTTTCAATGAAAAAGTGAGTTTTCCCATAGATATCATTGAATTCACAACTTACCCAACCTGGATTTTCATTGTCAGTATATGCGGTTATTTTAATTTTTAGTTCGACCATTAAAAGGTTGTTAGCTACTGGCGTTATTTTATCTTGGCGGAGTTAATTTTCTTTCCATTTCATCATTTGCTAATAATATTTTTTCAGTATGAATCCATGCAACATAATAAGTCCAATTATTTCCATCAGGTGTACAGGCAATAACATACTCTCCACTGGCAACTTCTTTCACATAATATTCACCGCATACTTTAATTCCATTTGCGACTATTATGCGTCCAATTTTTGCAAATTCAGTGCCATGGGGTTCTCTCCAAGAATTAGAATAAGTCCTTTCGTCCTCAATTATGTTTGAGTTTTTAGTATCTAGATTTCCAAACACCATAATTGCAAGAACAATTACAATTATTATTAAAACAATTTTTTTCATATTGTTACTTTTTTTTCAGCTTGCAGCTAACATTAGTATAACCACTATTGTGGTTATATCAGTTATGGCATTAAAGATAGTGTAATTTTTTAAAAAACTTCAAAAAACACCTGTATTTATTGGTTTAATGGAATAGACTTGTTGGTGAGCAACTATGCATTATCCGTTATTAACCGTTAAAAACGGATAATCAAAAAATACAGGTTCCAATTATGGTGTAGTGTGTTTTTTATTGAAATTTTGTAAAAAAATAGTTGTAATTGGTATAAAAATATAAATTTATTTATGACAAATTTTATGGTTAAATTTGTAGTTTATACTCATTATTTATCATTACCTGTTGGTTTGTTGGTTGGTAAATTGAAAGAAGATTTATCAAAATTATTGTATTTTTGTTACTATCCATTCAAATGATTTCTAACCATGAAAAAAATACTACTTTCAATTTTTGTTTTTACAGTTCTTTTTTTTAATTCAAATGTATTTGCCCAAGTTAAACTGCCACAGGCTATAAGTAGCAATATGGTAGTACAGCGTAATGCACCTGTAAAAATTTGGGGCACTGCCCATAAACGTGAAAAAGTTACGGTTTCTTTTAATGGACAAATGTTTAAAACTAAGGCAAACAGTAAAGGAAAATGGCAAGTTGTGTTTAAAAACATGAAAGCAGGTGGTCCTTTTAAAATGACTATTAAAGGAAGGAAAAATGCTATACTATTAGAAAATGTTTTAATTGGTGATGTTTGGGTGTGTTCAGGGCAATCAAATATGGAAATGTCAGTTGCAAATTCAAATGATGCAGCTGCTGAGATTGCAACGGCTAATTATGATCAAATCCGACTTTTTACTGTGCCTAGAAAGATGAGTGATAGACCGTTATCTGATACTGACAAGAGTTCTTGGTTAGCGTGTTCTTCTGAAAATATTGCTCAGTTTTCGGCAGTAGCTTATTATTTTGCACGCAGATTGCAAAAAGATATTAATGTACCAATTGGTTTGGTACATGCCAGTTGGGGCGGTACTGGTGTTGAAACATGGACAAGCAATGAGGGACTTATAAATCAAGAGGGTTTTGCTAACGTGTTAGAAAGTCTTAAAAATTATAATCCTAAAGCAATTGCTGAAAAGAAAAAAGCAAAATTATTAGCCATAACAGGTGTGTTACCTGAAAAAGATTTGGGTAGGGTAGATGGTGAGGCAGTTTGGGCAAAACCTACACATGATTTTTCGACATGGAAAACAATGGAATTACCCAATCATTGGGAGAATGAAGGTTTGCTTGATTTAAATGGTGTATTATGGTTTCAAACTGAATTTGTATTAGACAAGGATGAAGCTAAGCATCCTATAACGCTTAATCTAGCACGTATAGATGATTCTGATGATACTTATGTAAATGGCATACGAGTAGGAGGAATGATTGAGAAATATGATGAGCCAAGAATTTATCCTGTAGAAACAGGAGTAGCTAAAGCAGGTAAGAACACATTGGTGGTACGTGTTGAAGATATTCTATACGGAGGCGGATTTAAATCAAAAGGAAAAGATTTTTTTATCAAAACCAATAAAAGAGAAATTCCATTAGCTGGCCTTTGGAACTATAAAATTGGAAAAGGTGAAATTGAAGTTCAAGGAGGCGGCAATCCGAATGCATTGCCAACATTATTGTTTAATGGTATGATAAGTCCGATACTTCCTATGACAATGAAAGGTGTAATTTGGTATCAAGGCGAACATAATGCGGGTCGTGCGTATGAATATAGAAAGCTGTTTCCTAATATGATTGTAGATTGGAGAAAGCAATTTAATCAAGGCGATTTCCCATTCTTATTTGTACAATTGGCAAATTTTTATAAAGCCGAAGAGCAACCTAAAGAAAGTGAATGGGCAGAATTGCGAGAGGCACAATCTATGACTTTAAGGAGTTCTCCAAATACTGGTATGGCAGTAATTATTGATATAGGTGATGCTGATGATATTCATCCAAAAAACAAACAAGATGTAGGGAAGCGTTTGGCTGTTGCAGCACTTAAAAAAGTGTATGATAAAGATATGAGTACGAGTCCAACATTTGATGCGATGCAAATAAAAGGAAATGTGGTGCGTATCAAATTTAAAGAGACTGGAAAAGGCTTGATGGTAAAAAACAATTATGGTTATGTCAATGGTTTTGCTGTTGCTGGTGCCGATAAAAAGTTCCATTGGGCTAAAGCAACTATTGAAAATGAGAATACAGTTATGGTTACTTGTGATGCTGTAGCAAACCCAGTAGCTGTCCGTTATGCTTGGGCAAATAATCCTCACGATGTAAATTTATATAATAGTGAGGGTTTACCTGCTGATCCGTTTAGAACGGATAATTGGCCAGGGCTAACTATTGATAAGAAAGTAAAATATGAATAGAAAAAGTTAACGACAACCTGACTAAGTACAGGATGCCACTAACTGGTTAATCAATTTTAGTATCTCTTGCATCATTATACCTTTTATCTGCACCGCTATACATGCCTTTAAGCCGATCAACGATAGCTTGCTCAGATTTTTCAGGAGAACCTGCGTCAAATGGAGGATTCGGAAAATAACCAATTTTTAGCTGTATGGCTTTTGCATAGTCTTCACTAATAGCTTCTTTAACAATTAAAAGAGCCAGATCAATACCTGAAGAAACTCCTGCTCCTGTTAGATATTTACCATCAATAGTATATCTTTTATGGCTGTAGGTAGCCTCATAATCTTTTAAGAATTGCCCAGTATACCAATGTGAAGTTGCATTTTTATTTTTTAATAATCCTGCTTTAGCGAGTACTAATGAACCCGTACAGACACTTGTGGTATAGTCAGTTGTTTTATCAATCTTATTAACCCAATTTACTAATTCGGCATCTTTCATAGCAGCAGCGGTAAGTGAACCTCCAGGTATAAATAATATAGTTGCATCATCAACTTCAGAAAGCGAATATTCAGCATCATAAGTTAATATCATATCAGCTGGAATGATTCCTTTTTCTTTGGCAACAAATTTCATTTTATAACCTAATGATTCTAATTCTTTAAAAACCTGATAAGGCCCAGTTATGTCTAACATCGTAAAACCATCATATAATAGCATTGCTATAGTTTTATTTTGTGTAACACTATCCTTAAGTTTTTTAGTGACTAAATTTTGTGCAATAGCCACAACTGAAGAATCTGCCTTTTTGAAAGTACGAGATTGAACAGGTGGAGCTGGGTCATATTCAATAAATAATTGCATTGATTTGGCTGTTTGTTCACCAGCAATATCATTAATTAATGAAAGTACCATGTCAATGGAAGCAGAAGCACCCATACCTGTATGGTATTTTCCATCTTTCACATAATTTTCGGTGGTGTATGTCGCTCCAAATTTTTCTAATTCAGTTTTATGATACCAATGTGTTGCTGCTTTTTTTTCTTTTAATAATCCAGCTTTAGCTAGTAAAAGTGTTCCTGAACCAACACTCATAGTGTGCTCACTTGTAGCGTCTATATTTTTAATCCAATTAATAGTAGTTTGATCATTTAATATAGCTTCAATATTTTCACCCCCTGGTAAGTATAAAATGTCTGCTTCTTTAATGTCTTCAAAGCTATAATCAGCGTTTAGGGTTTGAATATGGCTTGATTTTATAATTCCTTTTTCTTTGGCAACAAATTTCATTTTGTAGTTACTCATCATTAAACCGGGAAAAGTTTGATAAGCACCTACAGCTTCAAGCATAGTAAAATCGTCGTATAACAAGATGACAATTGTTTTTTCTGTGGTTTTACGAAAGGCGTATAAAGAACTAGCACCTACAATAATAATACCTAGGGTTATTAATAAAATTAGCTTTACTTTTTTCATTTTTTTTATTTTAATTACATGCTTTTGTCAGAAACGCAGAAACTTTTTTTGCTATTTCTTCTTCATTATCAGGTTTATCTTCTCTATACCAGTAAACTACATAAGAGACAGCTCCTAAAATTGAAAATGCAACAGGTATAGGGTCAGAGATATTAAATTGATCAGCTTTAATACCTGCTTTAATTTCAGCGGTATATAGATTTACCAATTTTCTTTGTAAATTTTGCAATATATTTCTGCCATCATCACTAAATAATTTTTGTTGGCTTAGTGGGCCAAATAATACGGAGTCAACTAATGGCATTGTGCCTTTGTCTTTTAATTGATGCATAATTTGTGTGTATGCTATTTTGTAAAGACGATCTGCATGATTATTCTCATCACAAGTTTGAAGTTGAGATTCGAGATCATCTAAAAGTCGTGTTAATGCAATTTTGATAGTATCAAATAATAAATCATTTTTTGAAGTGTAATAGTAATACAATGCAGGATGTGTCATATCAAGCACCTCTGCAATATCTTTTAATGTAGTGAGGTGAAATCCGTTTTTAGAGAATAAAGATAATGCTGTATTACAAATACTTGCTCTTTTATTTTCTCGTTTTGGGGATGCTTTTTTATATACTATTGGTTTCATATTTCAGAACTTTATACAAAAGTTAACAATCGTTTTGGGTTATCTACTAAAAGCGTTTTGATTTCTTTTTCTGTAAAACCACGTCTTCTCATATAAGGAACTACATTTCTAAAGATATGTCCATACCCATGACCACCAAATTTTCTAAGCCGACTTCTATAGCAAATATCTTGGCTCATAGCTATTTGATTGATATGTCCTCTCTCAATAAGACGTCTTATATCTTGTAGACGGACAGCATCATTGGGTAAATCTACTTCTTCGTTCCATTTGTAATAGGAATTTTCCATACCAAATAGGTCAAATTCTATAACACAACCTGTGTCTGCTAATTTAAATAACTTATCATCATCAAAAATTGTTCTATCAATATGACTGATAATGACTCTTGACATATCTACATTTTTTTTCAATAAAAAATCAGCCACTTCTTGAGGTTGATCTTCATCTCTTCCAGGATGGATGTTGAGTGCAGCACCAGTTTCATTCATGGCAATAACTGCACCAGCCATTACTTTTTTTTCTAGGTCTGTCCAAGGAGTTTGGCAACCTATTTCTCCAATCATTCCTGCACGAATGTCAGTACCCCATGCCCCTTCATAAACCTGAGAAATCATTTCTTCGGCAAAGCTATCAATAGACCTATTCGCATTTTTCTTGTCTTGGTATTCATCAACATAATGGCCACATCCCATAACAATATGAGTTCCTGTTTGTTTGGCAACATAGGCAAGACCTTCAGGATCAGGTTTTAAGCCACCACAGCTTAAATCTACTACAGTTTTCCCGCCATCTTCTTTCATTTTTTTAATTTCATCAACAGCCAATTCTCTTTCATCAAATTGAAAGTTTCCTGGAGCTAGATATTCCCCATAATTAATTGGCCAATAGTCAGCGAGTTTTATATCTCTACCCACTTGTTCCATAGATTTCCAATCAGGATGACGAATATCGCACAACACATGTTCATGTAAAAGGGTATAACCAAATTCTTTTGGGTCTATAATGCCTAAAACGGTTTGCCCTTTTCCTTTTAAATCTTCTCGAGACAATCTTTTCATGGTGTAAATATAGCTAGGATTGGGTCAAAAATACTAAAAATTTTATTTACTTGTCAGTAAAATTATTATATTTACAAATAAAAAAACACTAAATGCATAAAATTTTAGAGAAAAAGATAGGAGATAGCATGGGAGAATCAGAGTGGTTACAAGTTACTCAAGAAGAAATTACAAAGTTTGGTGTGGTTACTAAAGATGTTGAACCTTTGCATACTGATGTTGATTGGTGTAAGAAAAATAGCCCCTATAAAGTACCTATTGCTTATGGTTTTCAGACAATAAGCTTACTCACATGGTTTATGCATGATGCAAGTGGTGCTATGTTTTCTGGAGATGAAAACTCAGAAAATTTCCCATTAAATTATGGATTTAACAAATTACGCTTAATTACACCCGTTAGAGTAAATTCTTTTTTAAGAGCAAAATTCACCTTGGCACACATTGAAGAAAAAAGACCGGGAGAATTATTGATAACAGCTAATGTTGTAGTAGAAATAAAAGGGCAAGAACGACCAGCACTAGTTGGTGAATGGCTATTACTTTGGGTGACGGGTGTTGGTACACAGCAAGTTGCAAGATCGTTAAATACTAAAAAGCAATAAATGGATAACCCGTTAACTTCTTTTTTTAATCCGCTTTTAGGTTCTGAATTTGATAGGATTGAACAGTATTTGAAATACTACGCAACAACTAAACCAAATGCTGAAGCTTGTGTTTTTGATGAGCAAAGACTTACGTATAGTGCATTGTTAAATGAAGTAAATATTTGTGCTAATGCCTTGAAGCATGCTGGGGTTGTTTCTGGAGATTTTGTTGCAACACATTCACCACCTGGAATTCATTTTTTAGTTACTTTTTTAGCAACACAAGTATGTGGTGCAACTTGGGTTGGGATAAATCCGAAATATCAAGAAGAAGAGATTGCTTATGTTATAAAAGACGCTAAGCCAAAAGTAGTATTTGCGAGCTTTAAAATAGGAAGTCGTAATTATTCGAAGGATTTTGTAAAAATTAAAAATGAAGTTACAACCGATTTTGAATTAATAGCATTTGAAGAGGTTGTAAAGTGTGATGATTTTCAATCGTATTCCTCTTTTTTAAAGGATGATAATAGTACTATACTTATTAGTAACCCTAGTTCAAATAGTATGATGGTCTATACTTCAGGTTCAACAGGACAACCGAAAGGAGCATTGTTACCACATAAAGCTTTGATACAGGCTGCTAGAATAAGATATTCTGTTTGGCATGGAGAACCAATGCGTACACTTTTAAATGTGCCTATTAACCATATTGGTGGAGCAGGAGATATTACATGTACAACATTAATTGGAGGAGGAACATTAGTTTGCATGGAAAAATTTGATCCATTAGAAACGTTAAAAATAATTGAAAAAGAAAAATTAACTTTTTTATATCAAACACCTACTCAATTGCAAATGACTTTCTTCTTGCCAGAAGTTAATACTTATAATTATAGTTCACTGCAAGCTGTAGTTTGGTCAGGAGCAAGGGCATCACAGCCATTGATTGAAAGATTAGCAACCTATTTTAAAGGAAAATTAGCAACAGACTATTCTATGACAGAATCTGTTGGTCCAGTTACTATGACACCTTTAACCAATGATAAAGAAATTTTAGGTAATTCGGTAGGTTGGGTGGTTCCTGATAGACATGTGAAAATTCAATCTGAAAGTAGTGAAATTACTATTCAAGATGAGTTTGTAATGGCTGGGTATTATAATCGACCTGAAGCAACCAAATCAACAATTGAAAAAAACGGATTATTACATACCAATGATATAGGAGAGTTGAAGTCAAACGGAACCATTGTCCTTACTGGTAGAATGTCTAATATGTTTAAGTCAGGAGGCTATAATATATATCCAGCAGAAATAGAAATGATATTAGAAGAGTATGATACTATTGTATCTGCTGCAGTCATTCCAACACCAGATGATTTATGGGGAGAGACGGGTCATGCCTTTATAATTACAAAAAAAAATACAACTATTGACGCTCTTGATGTTAAAAAATATTGTCAAACAAAATTAGCAAATTATAAAATACCTAAAAGTTTTACTGTAATTGATAGCATGCCAAAACTTGCTATAGGTAAGATTGATCGTAAAGCATTACAATTGCAAATAAATAATATATGACAACTTCTGAAACTAAATCAACTAAAAATAATTACACCCTCATTTTATTAATGTTGGTGTATACGTTTAGCTTTTTAGATAGGCAGATTATTTCAATTCTTGCTGAAGATATTAAAGCCGAATTAAGCCTAAGTGATACACAACTTGGTGTGTTAACAGGTTTAGCTTTTGCTTTATTTTATGCAGGTTTAGGTATACCAATAGCTAGATTGGCAGATAAATACAATAGAGTTTCCATAATTTCTATCAGTTTAGGCTTATGGAGTGCTATGACTATGGCTTCAGGAATTGCTTCAAATTATATACAATTGGCTTTGGCAAGAGTTGGTGTTGGTGTTGGTGAAGCAGGGGCAATGCCAGCATCTCATTCTATGATTGCAGATATGTATCCACCCGAAAAACGTTCAGGTGCAATGTCAGTTTTTCAGTTAGGAGTGCCTCTTGGTATTTTAGCAGGTTTTGCAGCTGGAGGATGGTTGAGCGAATGGTTTGGCTGGCGAATGTCTTTAATAGTGGTTGGTGCTCCAGGGTTAATATTAGCCATCATTTTGAAATTAACAGTGAAAGAACCAAAACGATTGATCGCTGAAAATTCTGACCAAAAAGAGAAGAAAAGTTTTTTTAAAACAGTAAAAGAATTAATAGCAATTCCTGCATATAATCATTTATGTATTGCTGCTACATTAACATCTATGGGCTTGTATTCAATCATGGCATGGACACCAGCACTTTTGTTAAGAGAATATGGCTTGTCACGCCCTGTAGTTGGTATGGCTTTAGCATTAATTATAGGTGTTGGGGGTGGTTTAGGTACACTGTTAGGCGGTAAGTTAGGAGATAAAGCCTTACAAAAAAGTAAAAGAGGAGCATTTCAAATTTGTGTACGCGTATGTTTATTGGTTGCACCTTTAATGATTATCACTTATTTAATAAAAGACCCATTTTGGGTGTTTGTTGCACTAACACCAGCAGCATTATTATTTTTTGCTTGGATGGGACCACATTGGGCAATGGTTCAAGAAATTGCCCCAAAGTCATCAAGAGCAGTGGCAGTAGCATTTATTCTTTTTATATTGAATTTAATTGGTTTAGGTGTGGGACCAGTTATCATCGGTGCATTTAGTGATGCTATGAAGACATCAGGAATGGAAAGTCCTTTAAGTATCGCTTTAATGATAATGATGATTGTATTTCCTTGGGCTGCATATCATTTTTATTTGGCAGGAAAAAATTATGAAAAATCATTAGTAAATCCGAAAACAAGTTAAAATAATTGATAAGAGATAAAATTATTTTAACCTGTATTTGGAATAATTAAATATTAACCATAACTAAATTTTATATTATGAAAAAACAATTTATTTTATTCTTTTCAATACTACTTTTTATAAGTAGCTGGGCTATGGCTCAAACTACAGTCTCTGGCATTGTGACAGAATCAGACGGAACTCCTTTGGTAGGTGTTAGTGTCGTACTTGAAGGTGCATCAAAAGGAGCATCGACAGATTTTGATGGAAAATTTAGCTTTACTACAAATGAAAGCCCACCTTATAATCTTAAAATAAGTTATATGGGGTATACCAATAAAACGGTAACTTTTGATGGTAATGATGTAAAAATTGAATTAACATCAGAGTTTATGACACTAGATCAGGTTGTTGTTACTGCTTCAAAAGTAAATGAGTCAATTTTAGAAGCTCCAGTAACTATAGAAAAAGTAAATATGGCTGAGCTTAGAGCTACACCTTCTTTTGATTCTCATGGTGAAATAGCCAATTTAAAAGGAGTACAAGTAAATACAGGTAGTTTAACTTTTTCATCAGTTAATACACGTGGTTTTGCAGATATGTCTAACTGGCGTTTTGTTACCTTATTAGATGGTATGGATGCTTCTGCACCAGGTCTAAATTATACTTTAGGAGGTAATTCTGGCCCTGCGGATATTGATTTAGCTAGTATTGAGTTAGTGCCTGGAGCAAATTCTGCACTATATGGAGCAAATGCTTTTAATGGTATTTTAAGTCTTAAAACTAAAAGTCCGTATGATTATCAAGGCTTAAGTGTTTATATGAAAGCAGGTGAAACTTCTCAAGAAGCTGCTGGAACAAACGGATTGTATGATTTTGGAGTTAGATATGCAGGTAATGTAGGCAGTAGTGAGAAGTTTGCATTTAAAGTAAACCTAGGTTATTTGTCTGCTCAAGATTGGGAAGCTAATGATGAAAGTTATTATATCAATATAGCTCGCTCTGCTGACCCTGCTCCATTTTTAGCAAAACCAAGAAACGATCCTAATTTTGATGCTGTAAATGTTTATGGAGATGAGCTTCAAGCTGATGTAGACCTTGATGGTGACGCTACAACACCAGCAGTAAAAATAAATAGAACGGGTATTAAAGAGCGTGATATTATTGATTATAATATTGGTAATATAAAGTTTGATGCTTCATTGTATTATCGTTTTGGTAAAGATTGGGAAGCAAGTTATGCGTATCGTTTTGTTCAAGGTGATGCCATTTTGAGACATACAACCATATATCCTTTGGTTGATTTTCAACAAAGTTTTCATAAGATAGAATTAGGAAATAAGAGTTTTAATTTAAAAGCCTATAAATCTATAGAGAATGCAAATAATTCTTTTGCAATGTTAGCGACAGGAAGCTTTATTGAACAAGGACGTTTGTCTAATGATGATTGGGCCGCTCGTTATGGAGAGTCCTTTCAAACCTTGAACCCAGGTAATCATGATGCGGCTAGAACTTATGCAGATGAAGCGATGCCAGGTGTAGATAGTAAAGAATTTGCAGCCTTAAGAGATGCAACATTAAACAATTCTGATATAAAAAACGGTGGTTCAAAGTTTATTGACAATACTTCCATGTCTAATGTTGAAGCAAGTTATGATTTTAGTGAATTGACAGATGTAGTTGATATTCAAATTGGAGGTAATTATAGAAATTACCATTTAGACTCTGAAGGTCAATTGTTTAATGATGGCCCTTTAAGTGGTTTTAATGGTCCTATTGATGTTGCCATGTATGGAGCTTATATTCAGGCGGGTAAAAAAATTGGAAATCTTAATTTAAGAGGATCACTTCGTTATGATGATCATCAAGATTTTGAGGGAAAAATAACTCCACGTATTTCTGCAGTTTATTCTGTAGGAGAAAATAAAGAGCATAATTTTAGAGCGTCTTACCAAACAGGATTTAGAAACCCAGGTTCGCAAGAAGCATATATTGGTTTAGATATTGGTGCTGCTATTCTTTTAGGTGGTGTACCTGATAATATTTCTAATTATAATTATGAACAACCAAATGGAACTCTAGTGAATGGAAATGATTTGAGCTTAATTACTTTTGCTTCTTATGTTGCTTTTTTACAAGGTGGAGGAGTAGATCCAAGTCTTTTTGTTCCAGCAAATTTAAGTCCGTTAAAGCAAGAACAAAACACAACCTATGAGATAGGGTACAAAGGCTTGATTGGTAAGAAATTATTTTTAGATTTAAATTATTATCGTACAGCTTACCAAGATTTAATTGTACGTGTTACTACTATTAGTCCTGTTGTTGGTAGAGCTTTTTTAGTGTATACGAATATAGATGAAGAAATAACTTCAAACGGATTTGGTTTTGGGTTGACATATTTACTTCCAGGTGGTTATAAGTTAGGTGGTAATTATACGTACACAAAATTTGATGCAGATGAGGCATTAAAAAATAATCCAGGTTTTTTACCTAGTTTTAATACTCCTGAAAATAGATTTAATCTTTCATTAAGTAATAATTCTATTGGAAACTCTGGCGTTGGTTTTGCATTAAAGTTTAGACATTCTCAATCTTTTGTATGGCAATCTCCATTCGGAGCGTCAGAGTTAGAAGGATCTGATATTATTGATTTAGCTTTTACATATAAGTTAACAAAACTAAAGTCTATGCTTAAACTTGGAGCTTCAAACCTAACAGGACAAGAGTATAGAACTGTATATGGAGGCCCAAATGTAGGTTCTATCTTTTATGTAGGATGGACTTTTGATGAGATGTTCAGTAAAAAATAATAGAATCTATTTTAACGATGAATTGGTCTTGTTTTCTTAAAATCAATTCATCGTTATTTATGATAAGTTAAGATATGAAAATTATTAAAATTTTACTTTTTTGTTTACTACTAATCACGTCTTGTGCAAAAAAAGTAGTACTTGTAAATAATTATGCCTTTGAAAAATTATTAAATGATTATTCTCAAGAAGAACAACAATTAAACCCATTGCAAGCTACAACAAGTGGTAATTACCTTTACAATGATAAGCTTGCAATTACAATTAGTGATGAGCATATTACTCAAACAAAACTACTGAATGAAAAGTATTTAAAATTGCTAGAAGATTTTGATAGATTAAAATTGAATTCTGAACAGAGAAATAGCTACGATATTTTGAAGTTAGATTGTGAAATGAATTTAGAAAGGCAACAATTTTACCCAGAGTTATTACCAATGAATCAAATGGATGGATTGCCATTAAATTTTACAATGCTAGCGTATGGAACAGGAGCACAACCATTTAAAACCGTAAAAGATTACGACAATTGGTTACAGCGTATAACTATTTTTTCAACTTGGTTTGATATTGCTATATCAAAAATGAATGAAGGTATAGCAAAAGGTTATGTTTTGCCAAAAGCTATTGTACAGAGAGTAATGTCACAATATGGTTTTATGGCTTTAGCAGAAACTAAAGCACATATATTTTACACTCCAATTAAAAATATACCTAAAAATTTTTCTGATAAAGAGAAAAACCGTTTGACTAATGCTTTTTCACAAGTTATTTCAGAAAAAGTAAAGCCTGCTTTTACAAAAATGTATTATTATCTTCAAAAAGAGTATTTGCCTAAAGCAAGAGAAACTTACAGTCTGTCTGATCTTCCTAATGGTGACGCTTATTATAATTTTCTAATAAAATATTGGACAACAACCAATTTAACAGCAGATGAAATTCATGCTATTGGTTTATCTGAGGTGGCAAGAATCAATAAAGAAATGTTGAAAATCAAAGTAGCTGCAAATTTTGAAGGTGATTTACATGCTTATTTTGAACATTTAAAAACGAAGAAAGAATTGATGCCATTTGAAACTCCAGAAGAGGTGGTTTTAAATTTTGATAGAATTCACAAAGCGTTAATGCCAAAAGTAAATGAGATGTTTACTACGTATCCAAACATTCCTTTTAAAATTAAACAGGTTGAAAAATTTAGAGAAGCTACAGCTTCTGCAAGTTACCAACAAGGTATGGCAGATGGTAGTCGACCAGGAATTTTTTATGTGCCAATTCCTAATGCAAAAACATATAATAGTATTACTGATGAATCACTATTTATTCATGAAGCTATTCCCGGTCATCATTTTCAAGTTGCATTAATGCAAGAGAATAAAAACTTACCTACTTTTAGAAGGCTAAAATGGTATGGAGCTTATGGAGAAGGTTGGGGTTTGTACTGCGAGTCACTCGGAAAAGAGTTGGGCATGTATAAAGATACAGATCAATATTTCGGAATGTTAGCAATGGAAATGCATAGGGCAATTAGACTAGTAGTAGATACAGGTATTCATGCTAAAGGTTGGTCTAGAGAAAAAGCTATTAAATATTCTCTTGAAAACGAAGCAACAACTAAAGCCGCTGCTGCTTCAGAAATTGATAGATATATTGCCATTCCTGGACAAGCCTTATCTTATAAAATTGGACAATTAAAAATAATGGAATTAAGAAGAAAAGCTGAAAATGAATTAGGAAATAAATTTAGCATTAAGGAATTTCATTCCAAATTACTTGAGTCAGGAAGTTTGCCTTTAAATCTTTTGGAAAGTAAAATCAATACATGGATATCTGATAAAAAATAAGCAAATGAATTTACAAAATAAATTACTTTATAAATTTTTAATACTAGGCGTTTTATTTTTAATGGTCTCATGTCAAAAACAAGGTGAAACTGCAGATTTAATTGTAGAAAATTCAGTAATATGGACAGGTAATGAAAATCATCCTTATGCAGAAGCTATGGCAATTAAAGGAGATTCCATACTAGCTATCGGTACAAATGAAGAAATTTTAAAACTCAAAGGAGATCAAACTGAACTTTTAAATGCAGAAGGTAAATTTATTACTCCAGGGTTTATTGACGCACATGTACATTTGATAGATGGCGGATTTAATCTTTTATCCATTCAACTTAGAGATGCAAAATCTCCTGAAGAATTTATCAATAGAATTAAATTATATGCTGAAAAAGCCGAACCTGGAATCTGGATTGTTGGTGGTAGCTGGGATCATAAAAATTGGGGAGATGAAGTTCCTACACTATCTTGGATAGATTCTGTGACTACAAAGAATCCAGTTTTATTGTATCGTTTAGATGGTCATATGGCTTTAGCGAATTCTTTGGCTATAAATAAAGCAGGAATTGATAAAAACACAAAAGATGTAGAGGGCGGTGTAATTGTAAGAGATAAAAATGGTGAGCCTACAGGTATTTTTAAAGACCAAGCTACAGGATTAATTATTAATAAAATTCCGTTACCGTCAGACAAACAAGCTGATGAAGCTTTGGTGGCTGCTATGAATTTTGTAGCCTCAAAAGGAATAACATCTGTTCATGAAATGTGGAGTCCTTATGCAACAGAAGTCTATGAAAGTGCTTTTAAAAGAGCTCATGAAAATAAGAGTTTAATAACGCGTGTTTGTGTAAAAGGGGCTTTAAGTAATTGGAAAGAAATAAAAGAAAAAATCGAAAAAGATGGCGTTGGAGATCATTGGTTAAAATTTGATGGAGTAAAAGGATATGTAGATGGCTCTTTAGGATCGCATACCGCAGCTTTTCACGAACCTTTTCTAGACAAACCAAATGAAAAAGGAATCTTTATTCAGACAGAAGAAGACTTACATAACTGGATTTCGAATGCTGATAAAGCAGGATTGCAAATTGCTATACATGCCATTGGTGATAGAGCCAATAATTTTATTTTAAACACTTTTGAACGTGTAGCAAAAGAAAATGGAGGGAGAGATAGACGATTTAGAATTGAACATGCCCAACATTTAAATGCTAATGATATTGCTCGTTTTTCAACATTAAAAGTGATTCCTAGTATGCAACCTTATCATGCCATTGATGATGGTAGATGGGCAGAACAAGTGATTGGAGCTGAACGTATAAAAACTACCTATGCTTTTAATTCTCTTTTTAATTCATCAGCCACAGTTGCATTTGGTAGCGATTGGCCTGTAGCACCTGCTATTCCATTAGAAGGTATTTATGCAGCAGTAACTCGTAGAACATTAGATGATGAAAACCCTGATGGGTGGGTGCCTGAACAGAAAATTACTGTTGAACAAGCATTGACAGCTTTTACAAAAAATGCGGCCTATACTTCATTTGAAGAACATAAAAAAGGTACCTTAGAAAAAGGAAAACTGGCAGATTTTATTGTAATTGACGATGAACTTACAAAAATGGATCCTACAAAAATTAGAGATGCTAAAATTTTACAGACCTATGTGGGTGGTAAAAAAGTGTTTGATATTTCTAAGGAATAGACTATACTTTTACTGAATAATCCATACTCTTTTGTATGGCTAGGGCAGCTTTATTACCTGCCCATTTTTCACATAAATAGAGCCCAAGATCTATAGACGAAGAAACAGCACCAGATGTTATGACTGTGCCATCTTCTACGATTCTTTTTTTAGAAACATTTTTACAATGTGACTTTAAAATTTCGTAAGCATCAAAATGAGTTGTTGCATTTTTATCTTTAAGAAAACCAGCAGCACCTAAAATGAGACTTCCTGTACAGACAGAAATTTTGTAGTTTACTTCTGAAGCAGATTTTATCCAATCTATAAAAACGGTATCGGTTTGTAAATTAAGAGCTGCAAAGCCACCAGGAATTATAATGACATCATAATCACTTAAATCATTATTAATTTTGTTGGGTTTTATTTCTAATCCGAAATTATCGGCAATACTTTCTGTAAACGAACAAATATCCCAAGTAAGGTCAGGTATATAATTCATCGATTTCAGTCTACTTATAGGGTCGTATATACCTATGAAGTCAAGCCAAGTAATGCCATTGTATATGATGTATGCAATTTTCATTAGTGAGAATTTCCGTAGTCAATTACCATATTACAAAATGTTTTTACACCTAATTTCATTCCTGATTCATCAATAAAGAAACTTGGTGTGTGGTGTGGTCCTGCTTCACTTGCTTTTTTACCTTTTGGCATACCGCCTAAAAAGAAAAAGAACCCTGGAATTTTTTCTGAGTAAAAAGCAAAATCTTCAGAACCTGTTATGGCTTGTACTAATGTTACATTTTCTAAACCCGCTACACGCTGTAGTGTTGGTAACATTTGATTTGTTAGTTCTGGGTTGTTGTAAGTAATAGGTATGCCATCACGAATGTTAACTTCTGCAGTAGCACCAGAACTTGAAGCGATTGAAGTTGCGGTACGTTTAATTTTTTCAATGATTGACTTTTGCATATCATAATCTAATGTTCTAATAGTGCCCGTTAGATTTACTTCTTCGGGTATAATATTGCTCCGAACTCCACCTTCAATAATACCAACAGAAATAACTGCAGCTTCTTTTGTTAATGGAGATTGACGGCTAATGATAGTCTGTAAACCCATAATGATTTGTGCTGAAGCTACTATTGGGTCAACACCTGTCCAAGGTGTTGAGCCATGAGTTTGTTTTCCTTTTACCTTGATGGTAAAACCATTTACTGCGGCTAAAGCTCCTTTTGGTTTATAAGCAATTTTATTCACTTCTAATTGACTATTGATGTGTAAGCCAAATATTGCATCTACTTTTGGGTTTTCTAGCACACCCTCTTTTATCATTAAAGCAGCACCACCTTCTTCTCCTATTGGAGCACCTTCTTCAGCTGGTTGAAAAATAAATTTAATGGTTCCTTTTAAATCGGCTTTCATCTTAGTTAAAACTTCGGCAACACCCATCATAATGGCAATATGTGTGTCGTGCCCACAGGCATGCATCACACCAACTTCTTTATGGTTATAGGTTGTTTTGACCTTTGATGCAAAAGGGATATCAACCCTTTCAGTTACAGGAAGTGCATCAATATCTGCTCTTAATCCGATTACTGGTCCAGGTTTGCCTCCTTTGAGTATTGCAACTACTCCTGTATGAGCAACACCAGTTTTCACCTCTAATCCTAAAGATTTTAAGTGCTTGGCTATTCTCTCAGCCGTTTTAAATTCTCTGTTAGACAATTCTGGGTTTTCATGAAAATGCCTTCTCCATTCAATTACTTTTGATTCAACATTATCTGAGAGGGTGTTTATTTTATGAGAGATATCTTGGTTTAATTGAGCAATTGTAAAATTGGCACTTATTGATAAAGTTATAAAAAAGAAAAATTGTAGGGGCTTAAACATTTTTAGATTGATTTAAAATTTGCTGTGTAAAGATATGATTTTGAATACTATATTCAAAAATATTGTACACTAATATTATTCTAATTGATGCAAGAAATTTATTAATAATTAGCTTACTGTTTATAATCAAATTTGTATTACTCTAACTCAAGTTCCTGATAAATTTATTGTATTTATTTTCATTGTAAAACTAAAAAAGAGCCATTGAATTTTCAATGGCTCTTTTTTAGTTTTTTAGGTTAGCGTAATTATGAAAATAATTTTGACATTTTTGTTTTTTCTTCTTCTGCCAATTGAGAATCAACTAAAATTCTACCACTATGTTCATCAGTAGTTATTTTTTTTCTAGTTGCAATTTCTACAATTTGTTGAGGCGGAATTGTAAAGAAAGAACCTCCAGATGCACCTCTTTCAACTGGTACAACAGCCAATCCGTTTTTTACACTAGCTCTAATTCTAGTATAAGCGTTTAATAGACGGTCATCAATTAGCTTACTGTATTGGTCTAATTTTTTATGCAACATTTTTTCTTCCTTTTCAGTCTCAGCTAAAATGGCATCTAACTCGTCTTTTTTATGCTTTAAATGAGATTCTTTATCTTTTAACTTTTCTTTAGCTGCAGAAATGATTTCATTTTTATGCTCAATTTTTACAGAAAACTCTTTAATGTGTTTTTCTGCCAATTGAATTTCAAGATCTTGATATTCTATTTCTTTACTGATAGAATCAAACTCTCTGTTATTTCTTACATTTTTTTGTTGCGTATTGTATTTTTTAATTAAAGCTTTAGCTTCTTCAATTGTATTTTTTCTGTTTTTAATACTTGTATCTAAATTCTCAACATCATTATTGAAATTATCTAGTCTAGTATTTAAACCTGCAATTTCATCTTCTAAATCTTCAACTTCAAGAGGTAATTCACCTCTTGTACTTTTGATTTCATCTATTCTAGAATCGATCAATTGTAAATCGTATAAAGCTCTTAATTTATCTTCTACGTTTAATTCTTTCTTTGCCATTATTATATATAGTTGATAGGATTTGTGTTTGTATTTGCTAAAATGATTGCAAAATTACGGAATTTTTTTGTAAGATAATCTACTAAAAGGTTTTTTGTAAACTGTTCGCTTTCATAATGCCCAATATCTGCTAAAATTAGTTGATTTTCAGCCTTGTAGAATTCATGATATTTAAAGTCAGAAGAAATATAAATATCAGCTCCATCTTTTTTTGCAGCATCAATAGCAAAACTACCTGAACCTCCTAGTACTGCAACTTTTTGTATAGGTTTACCTAATAATTGAGAGTGACGAATGCTTTTCAAATGAAACTTTTCTTTTAACAACGACAGGAATTTTATTTCATCCATTGCTTTAGGTAATTCTCCGATCATACCCATACCAATATGTTGGTGAGCATTATCTGTAGTGACAATATCATAGGCAACTTCTTCGTAAGGATGTGTTTTAAACAGTGTTTTAAGAATATTGTCTTGTAAATGCTTTTCGAAAATGACACTTATAAAGGTCTCTTTTTCTGTATGCAACCTACCTTTCTCACCTTTGGTAGGGTTCGAATTTTCATTTCCACGATAAGTGCCATTTCCTTCAAAATTAAAACTACAATCATTATAATTGCCAATAGCACCAGCTCCGGCATTGAATAAAGCAGTTCTAACTTTTTCTGCATCGTCTATAGGTACATAAGTGGTTAATTTTTTTATGAGTCCTTGTTTGGGTAGTAATACTCTTGTGTTTTTTAGCTTAAGTATTTCTGCCATTTTGAATGACACACCTTTGAAACTATTGTCTAAAGCCGTATGGATACTGTAAATAGCAATATCATTTTTTATGGCTTTGAGTACAACGCGTTCAACATAAGTAGTTCCGTTTAATTTTTTTAATCCTGAAAATATAATGGGATGAAAGCTTAAGATTAAATTGCAATTTTTTTCAATGGCCTCATCTATTACACTTTCTAAGGTGTCTAATGTAACCAATACACCTTTTACTTCAGTATCGTAATTACCTACCAATAAACCTACATTATCAAAGTCTTCTGCGTAGTGTAGCGGAGCAAGTTTTTCTAAGTAATTTGTGATGTCTTTTATTTTCATTTATTATTTTTTTGAGTTCTTTGTTTATTGAATACTAATGACTGTAACTAACTATGTTCTAAGTCTATTCTTCATAAAATTGTATCACATTTTTTCCATTTGATTTTTTATAACCTCTGTACATCCCTGTGGTGTTAAAAGACCAAGCAATATTTGCCTCCTTATCTAAACCAATCATGCCGCCATCACCACCTAAATCGCCAATTTGCTGGATAACATTTTTAAGTGATTTTTGTAAACTTAATTTTTTATACTTAATAATGTTTGAGGCTTCATGAGCTGCTAATGTTCTCATAAAATACTCACCAGTTCCTGTACAAGAAATGCCACAGGTTGTATTGTTTGCATACGTACCAGCTCCGATAATTGGAGAGTCTCCAATTCTGCCATATTTTTTATTAGTTAAGCCTCCTGTAGAGGTTGCTGCAGCAATATTCCCATTTTTATCTAAGGCAACTGCACCTACAGTACCATATTTATGATCATCAATTAATTCATTCGTATTTATAAATGCATGATCTAATTGTACGTTATCTTTTTTTTGTGCTCTTTGTAATTGATTGTACCTCTTTTCTGTATGAAAATAGGAAGCATCCACGAAAGTGAGATTGTACAGTTTTGCGAAATCTTCAGCACCTTTACCTGAAAGGAGTACATGTCTGGTACTATCCATTACTAATCTAGCCGCATTGATAGGGTTTTTAATGTGTTTTATACCAGCAACTGCACCACAATTTAAAGTGCTACCATCCATAATAGAAGCATCCATTTCATTTTTACCTAGGCTATTAAAAACCGCACCTTTACCCGCATTAAAAAGTGGAGAATCTTCCATGATATTTATGGTCTTCTGCACAGCATCTAAAGAAGTACCGCCATTTTCTAAAATAGTATAACCAGTATTGAGGGCTTCTTGTAATTTTTCACGATAAGCAGTTTCTTGCTCTGGTGTCATGTTTTCTTTTTTAATGGTACCAGCACCACCGTGAATAACAATAGCAAAATGTTTTTCAGCTGATGATTCGATTTTAGGTGATGAATTCTGTGTTTCGGGTGCTGTGTGTTTTTCTTTTTTACAACTAAGATTGACAAGAAATAAGAATACAAAAAGGAATTTGATAGTTTTCATTTGGATGAATTTTTAGCTAATTTAAGGAATAATTATTATTCTTACATTTTATAAAAATCAAGATATGAAATTCTTCAGTCTTTCCTACTTCTGAAGTATAGAATTTTGTCATTCAGAATGATTCTCAAGTTTTTGAGAGCAGTGAAGAATCTTGAGGAGATACAATACTTAATTAAGGTAGTTTTAAAAAATTTTCGCTTTTTCCTAATTAGAATTATTTGAAAAAATTCTTCGCTTTTTCCCAATGCAACTGCATTTGATCAAGGGTCATTTCAGAGAGTTGTTTGCCTTCTTTTTTGGCTTCCTTTTCTAAGTATTGAAACCTATTGATGAATTTTTTATTGGTTTTTTCTAAGGCATTTTCAGGATTTATTTTTATAAACCGAGCATAATTTATCAAAGAAAAAAGGACATCTCCAAATTCACTTTCTATAGTATCTGTATTGCCTTTTTCAATTTCTGATTGCAATTCAAAAACCTCTTCTTTTACTTTGTCAAAAACCTGATGAGCTTCTTCCCAGTCAAAACCAACACTAGCTACTTTGTCTTGAATTCTGTTGGCTTTTACCATTGCAGGTAAACTTTTAGGAACACCTTCTAAAACACTTTCTCGACCTTCTTTTAGTTTGAGTTTTTCCCAATTTTGTTTAACTTCTTCTTCATTTTTCACCTTTAGATCTCCATAAATATGAGGATGTCTATAAATCAATTTTTCTGAAATACCATTGGCAACATCAGCAATATCAAAAGTATTAGATTCTGAACCAATTTTAGAGTAAAAGATAATGTGAAGTAATAAATCGCCTAATTCCTTTTTTATTTCAGAGAGGTCATTAGCTAAAATGGCATCACCAAGTTCATAAGTTTCTTCAATGGTTAAGTGTCGTAAAGACTCAAAAGTTTGTTTTTTATCCCAAGGACATTTTTCACGAAGTTCGTCCATAATGTCTAATAGACGAGAAAATGCTTCTAATTTTTGTGCTTTAGTGTTCAAATTTTGTTTTTACTTACTGAATACTGAATACTGAATACTGAATACTGAATACTGAATACTGAATACTGAATACTGAATACTGAATACTGAATACTGAATACTGAATACTACTCTTCCTCTTCCTCATTCCCTTCTGTTATAGAAGAAAAATCGAATTTTATTGAGGCTAAAATATTATACCACTGTACTACTTTTTTTATGTTAGAAGTATACACTCTTTCTTCATCATAATCAGGTAACACTTCTTTAAAAAAGGTAATTAATTTATCATTACTTTCTTTATGGTGTAAAGCTTCAGCATTGCTTTGTTTTTCACCAATAATTTTAAAGATGTTTCTTAAAGGAATTTCATCATCATAGGTATATATAGCAATATCATTCAACACACTAATATTGTGCATTGTATTTACAGGTATTCTTTTGTTGTCAATAAGAGATTGCACCAACAAACCTCCTTTAGTTTGAGATACAATTTTATACAATCCTGGTTTGCCAGTAATGGCAACTATTTTATCTAAAGTCATAGGTTGTTATTTTTTTGGAAATTTCATTCGGTATTCTACATCGACTTTACCTTTGCTAATATTTGTTAATTTTTTCTTTAACAATCTTTTCTTTAAAGAGGATAATTTATCGGTAAATAAAATGCCTTCAATATGGTCATACTCGTGTTGAATAACTCTTGCTGCTAATCCGCTAAGATTTTCGGTTTGTTTTTTAAAATTTTCATCAAAGTATTCAATGGTCAGTCTCTCATTTCTAAAAATATCTTCATTAATATTTGGAATACTCAGGCAGCCTTCAGAAAAAGCCCATTCATCACCTTCTTCATTCGTTATTGTAGGATTGATGAATACCCTTTTATACTCTTTTAAAAAGTCTTGTTCTTTTTTATCTAACTGATCATCTTCACTAAAAGGAGAAGTATCAACAATGAATAAACGGATAGCTTTACCAATTTGAGGAGCTGCCAAACCGACACCACGAGCATTTTTCATGGTTTCTTTCATGTTGACAATCAATTCATTTAGATTGGAATAATCTTTATTAATTTCTGTTCCTACTTTTTTCAATACAGGATCTCCGTATGCAATTATGGGTAAAACCATTTTTAAATTAGCTTATAAATTTGTGAGTACAAAGATAATATGTTTTTTCTTCGTTTTTGCTTCTTTTCTCTTCTCTTTTCTCTAAAAATTTTAAATCTTTCTTGATAAATAGGATTGTAAGATAATTGTTGCACTAATTTCGTCAATTAATGCTTTGTTTTGACGTTGCTTTTTTTTGAGTCCACTATCAATCATGGTTTGAAATGCCATTTTAGAAGTAAAACGTTCGTCAACTCTTTCTACTGGAATTTCAGGGAATACTTCTTTTAGTTTTTTTAGAAAAGGAATGATGAGTTCTTCACTTTCAGAAGCTGTATAATCCATTTGTTTAGGCTCGCCAACTAAAAATAATGCTACTTTTTCAGTAGTTAAATATGATGCTAGAAAATCAAAAATTTCAGATGTTGGCACCGTTGTAAGACCCGAAGCTATGAGTTGTAATTCATCAGTTACAGCAATTCCTATTCTTTTTTTACCGTAATCAATTGCTAAGATGCGTGCCATGTTTTTTTAAATTCCAAATTCTAAAACACAAATTCAAATCTCGAGTACTTTAGAATAAATCCTGTTTATAGAAGTATTAATTTTAGACAAAAATAGGTTTTCTGTTAGAACTTGCATTATTTTTAAATAAATTAGTATGAACAGTTTATATTTGTTTAAAATTTATAAATCAGAACACAGAACTTTAAACACGAAACTGTACATGAAAGAATTACAACAAATTATAGAAAATGCTTGGGACAATAGAGAGCTGTTAAAAGAAACTACAACGACTGATGCCATCAGAAAAGTAGTAAATTTATTAGATATAGGAACGCTTCGTGTGGCTGAACCTGTATCCTCTGGTTGGCAAGTAAATGAGTGGGTGAAAAAAGCTGTTGTTTTGTATTTTCCTATCCAAAAAATGGAAACTATTGAAGTTGGTATTTTTGAATACCACGATAAAATTCCGTTAAAAAGAGGATATGCAGAAAAAGGAATTAGAGTAGTGCCTCATGCAGTTGCTCGTCATGGAGCCTATATTTCTGCGGGTGTTATTTTAATGCCCAGTTATGTGAATATTGGAGCTCATGTTGGTAAAGGTACGATGGTAGATACTTGGGCAACTGTGGGGAGTTGTGCTCAAATTGGTGAAAATGTGCATTTGTCTGGAGGTGTAGGTATTGGAGGTGTTTTAGAACCTTTACAAGCCGCACCAGTAATCATTGAAGACGATTGCTTTATTGGCTCACGCTGTATTGTTGTTGAGGGAGTTCGAGTAGAAAAAGAAGCTGTTTTAGGGGCAAATGTGGTATTGACCATGAGCACCAAAATAATTGATGTTACAGGTGATGAACCTGTAATTACAAAAGGTGTCGTGCCTTCTCGTTCTGTGGTGATACCTGGGTCTTATAAAAAAGAATTTCCTGCGGGGAGTTTTAATGTACCTTGTGCTTTAATTATTGGTAAACGTAAAGAAAGCACCAATAAAAAGACCTCATTAAACGATGCTTTAAGAGAAAATGATGTAGCTGTTTAATTTTTTTGTAAATTGCTTTTTTGAAAAAAATTCTTGTCATACAGCAAAAAATGATTGGCGATGTCTTGGTCAGTTCAATCCTTTGTAATAATCTAAAAAAAGCATATCTTAATGCTGAGATTCACTACATGGTGTATGAATTTACATTGCCTGTACTACAAAATAACCCGAATATTGATAAGGTCATTTTATTTACAGATAAGCACAGAGAAAGTAAGTTGGCTTTTTTTAAGTTTATGATGTCTGTTCGTAAAGAAAGATACGATTTAATCATAGATGCTTATTCTAAACTAGAGAGTTGGATGACAGTTTGGTTTTCAGGAGCCAAGCAAAAAATATCTTACCAAAAAAAAGGAAGATCATTTCTATATACGCATAATATTAAATTTATCAACAGACCTAAAACCAATTTAGGACTTACCATAGAAAGACGATTGTCCTTACTGAAACCATTACATCTTGATATTGAAGTTGACCCAGTCCCAAAGTTATATGTTTCTGAAGAGGAGAATAACTCAGCTAAACAATTATTAAAAAAACATGCTGTAGATGAAAGTAAAAAGACAATAATGATTTCTATTATTGGCAGCTCAACCAATAAGACATATCCGTTAAATTACATGGCTCAACTCATTGATTTTATAGCTGATAATTTTGAGGTGAATTTCTTGTTCAATTATATACCAAATCAGATAGATGATGCAACACAGGTTTATAATTACTGTGAAGCTTCTACAAAGAAACACATCTATTTTGATGTTTTAGGTAAAGATTTAAGAGGCTACATTGCCTTGATGAATCAATGTGATATGATTATTGGTAATGATGGCGGTGCAATTAATATTGCTAAATCCTTAAATAAACCTTCATTTATTGTTTTTTCACCTTGGATAGAGAAGAGAATTTGGGCTACTTTTGAAGATGGAAAATTTCATAAATCTGTACATTTAAATGAATTCAAAAAAGAATTATTTATAAATAAATCTGAAAAAGAACTTAAAAAAACTTCTTTAGAGCTGTATCAATATTTTACGCCTAATTATTTTCTAGATGAATTAAAAACGTTTTTAACACATAATTTATCTAAAAACAATACGCTGATATTAGAGGATGTAATTAGCGTGAATAAATCTGATAATCGAGCAAACAAATTGTCAGCATTAATTATTACACTCAATGAAATTGAAAATATTGATGCTCTAATCAAAAATGTAGGCTTTGCGGATGAAATAGTTATTGTCGATTCTTTCAGTGCTGACAGAACAATTGAAGCTGTAAAAGCATATAAAAATGTACGATTGATACAGCATAAATTTTTAAACTTTTCTAACCAACGTAATTTTGCTTTGCAACAAGCTTCACATGATTGGGTTTTATTTATTGATGGTGATGAAAGAATTTCAAATGAGTTACAAGATGAAATTATAGAAACGCTAAATCATCCAAAAGATATTGTTGCTTATGGGTTTTACAGGAATTTTTATTTTAAAAAAGTAGTATTAAAATTTAGTGGCTATCAAACCGACAAAGTTTTTAGATTGTTTAATAAAAAGTATGTAGCTTATAATGAAGAAAAATTGGTTCATGAAACTTTAAGTATTGACGGAGAAACTAAATTATTAACATGTAAATTAGAGCATTATTCTTATGTAAATGATAAAACGTATAAAGAGAAGTTGATCAAATATGCAAAATTAAGGGCTGAAGAATTGTACCTAAAAAAAGTAAAACCTAATTTTTATCATTTTTATATCAAACCAGTATATCGATTTTTATATCATTTTGTAATCAGACGCGGATTTTTAGATGGCAGAAATGGCTATAAAATTTCTAAATTGAATGCCTTTGAAGTTAAACAACGTTATATTGAACTCAGAAAGTTATATTTAAAAGGATAAATTTATTTTCTACCTAAAAATTGCTGTTTTAATCGTTTTTTTCTTTGGTATTTTTCTTGAAATTCGTTGGTGTAATACCACATCTTTTCAAAAATATTTTCAAAGGACAGTCCACTAAGTTTAGCATATTCATCACTCATAATTTTAATCATTTCCTTTTTTGGTGTAAGTCTAGAAAAGTTTTTCATTCTAGCTTCAAAGTCGAGTTTAAAAAATGACATTCTGTTGAGGTCAACCAGATAGAAATTATAGTATTCTTCTTTTTTTATTATCAGTGTGTTTCCTGGGGAATGGTCTTTAAAATAAATGCCTTTTTCATGTAATTGCCAAGTGAATTTTGTGAATTGTCTTAGTATGTTTTCATGGTCAGGATACTCAGGGTTTGTAACCAGTTCTCTAAAGGTTAAATCGTAATTTAAATGTTCGCAAACATAATAACTGTCAAGTAAACCTAATAGTGAATAGTTTTCATAATACGCTATAGGTTGTGGTGTGCCAATATTCTTTTCAGTTAAAATACTTGCATATTCATAAGACCGCTGTGCTTTTGATTTTCTAAAAAATCGATAAACAATTTTATTGATAAAATTAGGGACTTTAAATGATTTTACATTGAGTATTTTTCCATCTATTTCATAAATTTTAATTTTATTTCTATCGCCATCACCAATTAATTCTCCTTTGGTAGAAAAGTTCTGAATTAACAGCAGTAATTGTGCTTTTACTGACGTGTAGTTTTTGTGTAAAATGAATTTATTCATGTTTAGCTAAGGTATTTATCAATTCCATTTTCACACCAGATAGATTTATTTTTAATACTATTTTGTTGAATTTCATCATTTAAGTCTAATCGACTTTTTGATTTTTCATGATGATAAATATGGTAGATAATGCCACAATATCTTAATCTTTTACCTAAAATCTCTTTGTTTAATAATCTAATTATCATTTCAGAATCTTCTCTTCCCCAACCTTCCATATCTTCATTATATCCATTTATGGCTATTATATCTTCTTTCCAAAAAGACAGATTGCATCCTCTTAGTTTTTTTGAAAGTTCATTTTTCCTTTTGTATTGGTTGCTTAAAAATAACATTCTTAAGTTACGCGTTCTTTTTTTTATACCGTTGGCAAAAAAATTAAAACGTATTATTCTATTATTAAAAAGAGTTGGTAAAAATAACTTTTGAATGTTAACTCTTGAACCAAATAAAAAGGTGTCTTTTTCAGCATGAAATATATGATCTTTAATAAAGTCTTTATGTATAATGCAGTCACCATCCAGTTGTATTAAGTATTGTGAGTCAGTTTTAGAAAATGCCATGTTTAATACCGCAGACCTACGAAAACCTTTATCTTCATGCCACAGGTGAATCAATTTTGTAGGAAAATTTTGTTGAAATGTTTTAATCAATTTTTTTGTTTCATCAGTTGAACCATCATCTGCTATAATAACCTCATTGGGCATAAGACTTTGATGTCTAACACTTTCTAATACTAACTCTAAAGCTTTAGGCCAGTTATATGTTGTTATAATTAAAGCTACCGTAGTGTTGTTTTTCATTTGTACTATTGTGAATTTAAAAATTCAATCTTTTGCTTTTGTTTGAGCGAATTTTCTAAATATTTACTGGTTAAAACGCTCAAATACAAACTCCAATATTTAGGTTTAATAATACTCTTAAACAAATATTTAATGAGTATAAATAATCGTATGATGCTGTATTTTAGATAGTGGTTATTTTTTTTAATAATATAAAGCTTTGATAACTGTAATTCTTTTTTAATCAGATAATTATTAGCTGTACTTTCACCATGTAAATGAATAAAAGTAGTTGCAGGATATAGACAGCTTGTATATCCTTTTTGTTTTAATCGAAAACAAATATCCATTTCTTCATAATATAAAAAGACATTGGTGTCGAATCCACCAATAATGGCAAATTTTTGAGCATCAAAGAACATAAAACAACCTTGAATAAAATCGGCACAGACGGTTTCTTGGTATAATTTTGCTTCTCTTTTTACTTTTTTAGAAGTCAGTTCAACCATCCATCTACCAAAAAGTTCTTTTCTAATACCATGAAAATAATCAAAGCACGAAGTTGGCTCTTTATATCTATTGAGTTGTTGTGGTGTAACTACACCCGTATTCGCATTATTTTCCATGAAGGATTTCAAAGAAGACAAGCAATCTTCAGTAAAAAGTATATCGTTATTGATAAAGGCTAGATATTTTCCCTTAGCATGTTGTACTCCCAACATATTACCACCACCAAAACCGCTATTTATATTGCTTCTAATAATCTTTAGGCCGCTATTAAATTTAACCAACAATTGCTGTAAGTTGTTATAATCTTCAATTTTAGAACAATTATCTACAATTATAATCTCATAAGTAATTGAAGAAGGTGTATGTTTTATAACAGACTGAACAAAGTCAACTGTTAATTTACTGTTGTTATAATTGATTGAAATAATGGAAACATCCATAGAAATTATACTGCTGTTTGAAAAATCAAATTTAAATAAACAAATGATATATCTAAAGTAATTCGTTAATTTGTATTTTAAGAGGCCAAATTAATCAAAAAACGAATAATGGACTACGAAAATAAACCTGATGGTTATTATAATAATACTCGAGAAGAAATGTTGAGTTTCTTACCTGCTACGGCTAAAAAAATATTAGATGTTGGTTGTGGTAATGGTCTTTTTGCGGAAACGGTTAAAAATAGAAATAATGCAGAAGTTTGGGGTATTGAATATATGAAGAAAGAAGCTTTAAAAGCTAAAGACATTCTTTTTAAAACCTTTATTGGCCCTTGTGAAGATCATATTGAAAATTTACCAAATGATTATTTTGATGCTATTTATTTTAATGATGTTTTAGAACATTTGGTAGATCCTTATACAGTTTTAGAGAATATAAAGGGTAAATTATCTCCAAATGGGGTTATTATCAGTTCAATTCCAAACATCAGGTATCACAATGTTTTTATAAAGCTCTTGGTCAAAAAAGAGTTTGAATATCAAAGCTATGGCGTTTTAGATAAAACTCATATGCGTTTTTTTACTAAAAAAAGTATTAAAAACATGTATACCAATTTAGGTTATGAAGTTATTACCCATGTTGGTATTAATGGTAGTAAATCATTAAAGCCAATTTTGTATAATATTCCTGTATTTTTTACAGCAATGGATATTAGATATCCTCAATATGCTACTGTGGTGAGGGTAAAAAAATAATGATTTATGCAAAGCGAGATTAAAAAAACTATTAAAACATTAATTGATGGTAATACTATCCTCTATCCAACAGATACTGTTTGGGGTATAGGGTGTGATGCTACAAATAGAGAGGCTGTTGCAAAAATTTTTAAGATTAAACAACGATGTGAAAGTAAAAGTTTAGTACTATTAGTTGATAGTTTGGAGATGTTACAACAATATGTCGAAAATCTTCCCAAAAAAGTAATTACAATTTTAAAGACTAAACTAAAACCTACTACTATTATTTATAAGAACCCTAAAAGATTGGCTGATAATGCTGTGGCAAATGATAATACTGTCGCTATCCGTATTGTTGAAGATAAATTTTGTCAACAGCTTATTTCAGAATTTGGAAAACCTATTGTTTCTACTTCAGCAAATGTCAGTGGCGAACCAACGCCTAAATCTTTTCAAGAAATAGACAAATCTATTTTGGATGCGGTCGATTATGTGGTAAATTTGCACCAAGATAAAATAAATAATACTGCTTCAAGAATAATTAAGATTGATGAGGATGATGGAGTAGTAGTTATTAGAGCTTAATCCCATCCCTAACTAGAGCGTTGCTCTTTAATTTCAATAACAATTTTGTTTGATCAAAGGGAAGGAAAAAGTAAAGTGTTTTTATTAAAATAATTAATAATAAAAAATATAGTGTCAATTTATAAGCAAGCATTAGCATCTGAAATATTTAAATATATCTCAGAAGCATCATCACAATTACAATCAGATAGTTATGTAATTGGTGGTTTTGTGCGTGATTTTTTATTGCAAAGAAATAGCGGAGCAATAGATATTGATATTGTTGCTGTTGGGAGTGGTATTGCTTTGGCTGAAAAGGTGGCAAGTTTGTTGCCAAACCAGCCTAAAGTACAAGTCTTTAAAACTTATGGTACTGCAATGTTGAGATTTCAAGAAGTAGAAATAGAATTTGTTGGTGCTCGTAAGGAGTCTTACGCTAGAGAAAGTAGAAATCCAATAGTTGAAGAAGGAACATTACAAGACGATCAAAACCGAAGAGACTTCACCATCAACGCCATGGCTTTAAGTTTAAATTCAGAAAATTATGGCGAATTATTAGACCCGTTTAATGGAATTGAAGATTTAAAGAAAAAGATAATTAGAACACCTTTAGATCCTGATATTACCTATTCTGATGATCCTTTACGGATGATGCGTGCTATTCGTTTTGCAACTCAACTAAATTTTACCATTGAGCAAAAATCGCTAAAGTCAATCGCCAAAAATGCAGAAAGAATTGATATTATTACTCGAGAGCGTATTGTTGACGAGCTGAATAAAATTCTATTATCTGATACACCTTCAGTCGGATTTAGATTGTTGGAGGAAACTGGCTTGCTGAAGCGAATTTTACCTGAATTGACAGCTTTGAAAGGTGTTGAGGAAGAAAAAGGACAACGTCATAAAGATAATTTTTACCATACTTTGCAAGTGGTTGATAATATTTCAGAGCATACAGATAATTTATGGTTACGATGGACAGCTTTGCTACATGATATTGGTAAAGCACCTACCAAACGATTTGATAAAAAATTAGGATGGACTTTTCATGGGCACGAATTTAAAGGTTCAAAAATGGTCTATAAACTGTTTAAGCGGTTAAAAATGCCATTGAATGAAAAGATGAAATATGTACAGAAATTGGTATTGTTAAGTTCTAGACCTGTAATATTAGCTGAAGATGTAACAGATTCTGCCGTAAGGCGTTTAATTTTTGATGCAGGAGAGTATATTGACGATTTAATGACACATTGCGAAGCAGATATTACAACAAAAAACCCTAAAAAATTGAATGAGTATCTGAATAATTTCAAAATGGTTCGTGAAAAAATTGCTGATGTAGAAGCCCGCGATAGTATTCGAAATTTCCAACCTCCAGTCACTGGTGAGGTGATTATGAAAACTTTTAATTTAAAACCTTGTAGAGAAATTGGGCAAATTAAAGATGCTATAAAAGAAGCTATTCTAGAAGGTGAAATTAAAAATGATTATGATGAAGCCTATCAGTTTATGTTAGAAAAAGCTAAAAATTTAGGATTGAAAAAAGCCTAATTATTTATTTAGTATTAGTACTCAGCTTAATATAAGCATCTGTACCTGACTGTGTAGGCTTTTCAATAGAAAATAAAATAGTTTCTCTTTTTGTTTTTAGATTTAGTTTAATAACACCTACTTCTGAAAAGTAAAGTAAATATTCTTTTTTATACAATTCTAAATTAGAAATAGGAATGTTAGTTAATTTAATACTCTTAAGAATTTGTCCTGTCTCTTTATCTAACTCAAAGAGCAAACCTTTATCTGTATAGCCATATACACTATTATTGAATAATTCTATATATTTAATATCTGTATTTTTAAAATCTGTTTTCCATTTTTTTTCTCCATTTACTTCTTTTAAGCAGTATACAGAAGCTATATTTGGTGTTGGGTTTGACCAAGTTGCTATATAGACATTGTGTTCATTTGCTTTTAGTTTCTCATTAACATTATATTGATTGTCTTCTAAAGTAAATTTCCATAAAACATCTAAAGTCTCAGGATGTAAAGCAAATAGTATATCTGATTCATTAGCAACAAAAATTGACTTGCTATTTGAGGTAGGAGTAGAGTACATGGCTCTTTTAAAGCCTCTTTTATAGATAGGTCTCCCAGTTTCTGCATCAAAACTAAATACAAAAGGAGCATTTGGTATAAATAATTTATTATGTGAGATTAAGGATGGAACATGATTGTATTGATAATCCAATTTATAATTCCATTCTAACTCGCCTTTTTGAATGTTTAATGCATAAACATTTTTGTTATTAGAAGTAATAAAAATTTTATCATTAAAGATTTGAGGTTTTTGCCCCCGAAGTGTAGGCTTTTCAGAGTAAAATCCAATTTTACTTTTCCAAAATATCTTGCCAGACAAACCATTTATAGCATAGATTTCACCATTTTTAAAAGGAATGTAAATAGTACCTTTATTGATGGTGAATTTGTTAGTTGTTGAGCCTTTAATAGAGCATTTAGGTGTGAATGACCAAACTTCTTTCCTATCATCAAGATTATAAGCTTTTAATTTTCCATTAAAAGAATACGTAAATAGGATATTGCTAGGTAAGGTATTATTTGTTACTGGCTCAAAATCTGTATTTACCAAAAGATCATCTGTAGTTAGAATCTGATTATTTGAAAATTGATTTTTGTCAGATGGAGCATAAGAGGCTTCTGTAACTGACTGAGCAATTGCACTTAATGAAAAACAAATCGTGATTATTAATAGTAATTTTTTTATTATGATTGAAGAAACAGTATTTTTTTTACTCATTAAATATCTATATAAAGTTTAAACTTTAGTTGTGCTTTTGGGTTGATATTTTTTTGTAAAATACTTAACTCTTACTAAAGTTAAGTTACTAATTTGGACTAATTTATTTTAGCAATAATAGAAATTATTTTTGCTAAAATTCTATTCATGTATTAAGTTGGAGGTTTGTATTCCTTTTTATCTATAATAATTTTAGCAATAATTTCTTTTAAAATTTCAGAAGTACCTCCGCCTATTGGACCTAAACGACTATCTCTTAATAATCGTGCCATAGGGTAGTCTTCCATATAACCATAACCACCTAATAATTGTAAACATTCATACGCCACTCGGTCTGCAATTTTAGTAGAAACTAATTTTGCCATAGTAGCTTCTTTTACGACATATTCTCCGTCATTTAAACGTTTTATAACAGTATAATTAAATGTTTTGCACATCTCAACTTCACTTGCCATTTCGGCTATTTTATGGCGTAAGGCTTGAAATGTATTGATGGTTTTACCAAAAGCTTGTCTTTCACTCATATATTGTAATGCATATTCAATAGCATATTCAGATCTGGCATGTGCATTAATAGCCATTACTAAACGCTCTAGAGCAAAATGTTGCATGACATAAGGAAACCCTCTACCTTCTTCTCCCATTAAATTTTCAGCAGGTATAATGACATTGTCAAAAGCAATTTCAGCAGTATCAGAAGCACGCCAACCTAGTTTGTCGAGTTTGGTTGTTGAAATTCCATTGGTATTACTGTCTATAATAAAAATACTCATGCCTTTATTGCCCAACTCAGGTTTGGTTTTTGCTGCTACTACCATATAATCAGCATAAACACCATTGGTGATAAAAGTTTTAGAACCATTAAGAATGTAAGTGTCTCCTTTTTTTATAGCTGTGGTTCGCATACCAGCAACATCAGAACCTCCAAAAGGTTCAGTAATACATAGGCAGCCTATTATTTCACCTGACACACTTGGTGTTAAATACTTTTTTTTAATACGATCGTCTCCTTCTTTATTTACATGTGTCATCGCTAGATAAGCATGTGCCCACATGGCAGCTGCAAATCCACCAGAATTTATTTTTTGTAATTCTTCTAAAAAAATAGTAGTATAAAAAAGGTCTAAACCCAATCCACCATATACTTCAGGAGTATTCAAACCAAAATACCCCATATCACCCATTTTTTTCCAAATAAAACGTTCTATTTTACCATCTTTTTCCCATTTATCAATATGAGGAACAACTTCTTTTTGAAGAAATTCTTTAAAACTTTTTCTAAAAGATTCATGTTCTTCTGTGAAATACAGTGCGTTCATTGGTTAATTATTTAGCGTCCAAATATAAGGTTATTCTATCGAATTTTTCTAATGGAAATCCTTCAATTTTCTTCAATTCTTCTAAAGATTGTATTTCAGCAACTTCATCTCTATATTCAAAGATTTTTTTGGTGAGATTATAGTCTATATACACAATGGAAAGTACCTCTTTAAATGTAGCAGTATTTACATTTATCCTTTTAATTATTGGTTTTTCAATAACGATGAATTGTTCTAAAATTTTAGTTGCAATTTCAGCATCTAGATAATAGACTTCGTACAGTTGTTCGTCAAGTAGAAACCCTCCTAATCTATTTCTGTATTTTATAATACGTGCTGATAATTTTTCTCCAATACCATTGACAGATTGTAAGTCTTTTTCGGTAGCAGAGTTAAGGTCTTTCTTACTGTTAAGAATAACAGGTTCTTTTTTCTGAGATTCTGTATTGAGTAGAGTAGAAGGGGTGACTGTTTCATCATGATTTTTATTTGTTATCCAGTCAGGGAATTTAAAATAGGGTGAAATTATAGCTAATAAGCTATCCGAAATTTTTGTAATTTGTTGAAACTCTTTAGTTGAGTTTATATAATTTCCGCTTGATCGATGCGATAATAACCTATCAATTTCTTCTGTTGATAATCCTAATTGATAGCCTTTAAAATCAGTTAAAAAACTCGGATTGAAAGGATAAATCTTAGGTTTTTTAGTTGCTAATTTTAGTTGTTTTAGAGAATCAATTTCTTTTTGGAATTTTAGAATTTCTGGGGTATTTAAATTACTTGTTTCTTGTGTTGAAAAATCTACAAAGAAATAAATAAGTTGTAGAGCAATGATAAGTAGGGCTAAAAAGAAAATCCCATTTCGTTGGCTGTTATTGTACCAGAAATGGGATTTCATATAAGTGTAATTTTAATAAATTAATTCGCTTTATTAGCTTTTATCGCTGTCATATATTTTTTTAATTCATCTTTAACTTTAGGAGCCAAAAG
>Ga0209633_10000768_pt1 | contig 35596 bp, 31 predicted proteins | sample Cruoilmetagenom1_FD_187290 | JGI IMG/M metagenome (GOLD analysis project Ga0209633, IMG submission 187290) | Oil polluted marine microbial communities from Coal Oil Point, Santa Barbara, California, USA - Sample 1 (SPAdes) (version 2) | ecosystem: Environmental > Aquatic > Marine > Oil seeps ...
CTTTAGTGTCGGATGCTGGTTGATGTGATCTTCGACTTCCTTTTCCACCCGATCCTTCTCCGGATTAAGGGCTTCCAGCACAGTCTCGATCGAGTCCCTTACCACCGTTGAGACCTCGCTGATCTGTGCTTTCCCGAGCCGATTCTCTTCACGTCTTATGTCCTGCGCCAGGGCTTCAAAGCGTGATAACAGGGCCTTGAAGCGGCGAATCTCCGGCGCTTCCGGCTCCCAAATGCGACCATAACCTTGCTGACCATAGCGGGCCAACAGGTGGCTATCCCGTCGGTCTGTTTTACTGCGAACACCAAAGCTGGAAACAAAATGATGGAATTGTTGCGGTTGAACAAAACGCGCCTGTACACCAGGTCCATTGAGCCAATACGTAATACGCTCGTGATACACCCCCGTGGCTTCTAAAACCACGACACACGCTTGCGCCTGGCAGCCCGTTTGATGCTCCATCCATGCCCATAGGGCTTCACAACCCTCAGCCGTATTGGCAAACACTTTAGCTTTCACCTTACCCTTGTCTTGATCCCGCAACCAACACAGATCCAGCCCGCCTTACTTAACATCAATACCAAAATAAACCGTTGCCTGTTTCATTCCTTCAACTCCTCTTGTACATTCAGCCTCACCTTTACAGGGGACCTGGATACCATCCGGTTTCGAAAGAAACCAGTTGATCGGCTGATCTGAATAACGAGCTCAAGGCCTTGGAGGTTCCTCAGCCTGATCAACTGCGCGACAGTGGTTAGCTAAACACAATGCCGCTGTGGAAGATCCAAGAGGTTCCCTGACGAGCTTTCGATTATAAAGGTAATTGCGTGCGCTACGCTTACTATTATAAAATGGGGAATGTATCATTTAAAACTGGCAGATATGTGATAGATGCTATAATATTTTTGTAATCACGCAGCATGATACAAATAATCGTAACAGGAGCATAGCATTGAGCATATGGGTTGTCGCCGCCGATAGCAGTCGAGCGAGATTTTTTCACAGTCCAAACCGGGTGGGTCCGCTTAAAGAACATGAAACCATGGTCAATAGTTCAGCCAGACTACACGAACTCGACCTTGTAACGGATCAGCCTGGAAGGTCTTTTGATAGCGCCGGACAGGGTAGACACGGTATGGAGTCCCCAACGTCTCCCAAAGAAGAAGAGATTCTCCGTTTTGCGGACGAAGTGGTGGCAAGGCTGGAACAAGGTCGAAAAGATCTCCATTACGACAAACTTTATATCCTGGCGCCACCAGCTTTTCTCGGGCATCTGCGCAAAAAGCTCTCGGATCCGTTGCGCGCGCTGGTTGCGGGAGAAATTGACAAAGCGGTAGCAACCGAAAAAGCGGAAAAAATCAGGCTGCATTTGCCGGATTTTCTGTAGTCGGGTTTCATTTCTCTTGATTCAGGGTAAATTCTCGCTTGTATAGACAATCAGCTTGCCTGCCGTCATCAAACCCTGATCGTCTGTGAAGCTTTCAGTGATACGAATTTTAAGAGTATACCATCACGCTAATTTTATAACGCCGTTTTAATTATTTCTGCTGGAGTATCTTTGATCGATCCCGAAAATAAAGGTTTTTATGGTGGATAAGGCCCTTGCTATCAATGGCTGTTTAGTGGATAGCCGAAACAATGAACGCAGGCGTAATGCCAATGCTCTTAGAGCATTGGCTATGGATGCTGTGGAACTGGCGCGTTCCGGGCATCCGGGCGCGCCTATGGGTATGGCTGATATGGCTGAGGTCGTATGGCGGGATTTCCTCAAGCACAACCCCGGGAATCCTGCCTGGCCGGATCGGGATCGGTTTGTCCTGTCTAATGGGCATGCTTCCATGCTTTTATACGCCTTATTGCATTTAAGTGGTTATGCTCTTCCCATCGACGAGTTGCGCCGGTTCCGTCAATTGAATTCCATGACGCCGGGTCATCCCGAAGTTGGGTTGACGCCGGGTGTGGAAACCAGTACGGGTCCACTCGGACAGGGCTTTGCCAATGCAGTCGGCATGGCTTTGGCGGAAACCATGCTTGCCGCCCGATTCAACCGTCCAGGGATGGAAATCGTCAATCATTATACCTATGTCTTTCTGGGCGATGGCTGTCTTATGGAAGGCGTTAGCTATGAATCGGCTTCTTTGGCGGGTGTGTGGAAACTGGGCAAGCTTATCGCACTGTATGATGATAATGGCATATCCATTGATGGACCCGTCGATTCGTGGTTTAGTGAAGATGTGCCGGGACGTTTCCGCTCCTGTGGCTGGCATGTGGTGGAGAGCGTGGACGGGCATGATGCACAAGCTGTGAATGACGCTGTCCGTGAAGCGCGCGCCGTGACAGACCGTCCCAGTCTGATTTGCTGTCGCACCGTGATTGGTTTTGGTGCGCCGGGAATGCAGGGCAGTGAGAAGGTTCATGGCGCCCCCTTGGGTCATGAAGAGGTTGCCCGGGCGCGGGAACAGCTCGGATGGAACAGTGCGCCTTTTGAACTCCCCCAGGAGATCTATTCCGCATGGGATGCCAGAATCAGGGGCGCTGAAGCGGAGCAAGTATGGCTATCCCTATGGTACGACTATCAAAACAGCTATCCACAGTTGGCCGGGGAATTGTCCCGCCGCTGGCATGGTAGAAATCCAGATGAATCGGATCAAATTTTCGCCCGATGCCTTGAGAATCCCGATTTTCAAAAATCAGTGGCAACCCGTCAAGCTTCACAGATGGTTCTGGAATATATCACTCCTTACTTCCCTGAACTGGTGGGCGGGTCGGCGGATCTGGCGCAGTCCAACTTGACGGTTACTCAGCACTCCAGCGCTATAAGCGCGGATGATATGAGCGGGAATTATATTCATTTTGGCGTACGCGAGTTTGGCATGACGGCAATCGCTAATGGCTTGTCATTGCATGGTGGGTTGCGCCCATTTGTTGCGACTTTCCTGGTGTTTAGCGACTACGCGCGCAATGCCATCCGTATGGCTGCCTTGATGGGTCAGCCGGTTATCGCTGTTTTTTCCCACGACTCGGTGGCTTTGGGAGAAGACGGGCCCACGCACCAGCCCGTGGAACAACTGGCCAGCCTGCGTTTGATCCCTAATCTGGAAGTCTGGCGGCCTTGTGATACCATCGAAACCATAGTGGCCTGGCGTTGTGCACTTGAACATACTGCCGGGCCCAGTGTTTTGGCGCTGACGCGTCAGCGTACCCCAACCCAGTCCAGAACAGGTGAAGATGGTTTCCGGAATATCGCCTTGGGTGGGTATGTATTGCGTGAGGCTGGCGCGGAACTGAGTGTGGTCATCATAGCTACCGGTTCCGAAGTGGCGCTCGCCATGGATGTGGCGGAGCGCCTGGAGCCATTGGGGATTGGTGTGCGCGTGATATCCATGCCCTGCGTGGAGCGCTTTGACGCGCAAGAAGAGGATTATAGGCATCAGGTTCTTTCTGCAGGTTCCGGGGTGCTCCAGGTGGTGATTGAGGCCGGGATCACTTCGATGTGGCGCGGATATGTCAGTGAACATGCTCTGCTGATTGGTATTGATCGCTTTGGTGTTTCGGCTCCGGGCAAGGAAGCTCTGGAATATTTTGGTTTAACGTCAGCCCATGTTCTGGAGCGGATATGCGAACGATTGAACAGGCCACTCCCTTTATAATTTCAATTGGACGAGCATCGAAGGAACCTCTAGATTAAGTCTGGGTGAAGGTGTTATGGTGGTTCATTATGTTCAGAGGTTCCCTGAAGAAGCTGGGCATAAGGGCCGAAAAAACCGAGTCATGACTTAATCAGGGGCTCCCTTAAGCTAGAATTAATATGAAGGTTTTGCGGAGACAATTAAAACAACGGGAGGTTTTATGGGTATCAAGCTGGCTGTCAATGGTTATGGACGCATTGGGCGCAACTGTATGCGTGCGCTGTATGAATCAGGATACCGTCAGGATATTGAGATCATTGCCATCAATGATCTGGGCGATGCGCGAACCAATGCGCATTTGACTCGCTACGATACCACCCATGGTCGTTTCCCGGGTGAAGTCAGCCTTGAAGGCGATAATCTGCTGATTAACGGTGACCGTGTCAGGGTTTATGCGGAAAGGGATCCTTCAAATCTGCCGTGGAAAGAACTCGGGGTGGACGTGGTGCTTGAATGTACCGGTATATTTAACAACAAGACGAAGTGCCAGCCCCATATTCAGGGCGGGGCAAAGAAAGTTCTGATTTCAGCTCCGGCAGGCAATGATATCGACGCCACCATTGTCTATGGGGTTAATCATAAAATTCTGAAAGCTTCTCATCAGGTGGTCTCCAACGCTTCCTGTACCACCAATTGCCTTGCGCCGATGGTGAAGCCTCTGCATGAGGGTATTGGTGTGGAAGAAGGTCTTATGACGACCATTCATGCCTTCACCAATGATCAGGTGCTGACGGATGTTTATCACACGGATCTGCGGCGGGCGCGCTCGGCGGTCAGTTCCATGATTCCCACCAAGACGGGCGCTGCGGCGGCGGTCGGTTTGGTATTGCCTGAGTTGAAGGGTCGGCTCGACGGGTTTGCGGTCAGGGTGCCGACTATCAATGTCTCGATGGTGGATTTGACGTTTATCGCTTCTAAAGATACCAGCGTCGAAGAAATTCACAGTCTGTTGCGCCAGGCAAGTGATGGTGAACTCAAGGGTATTTTGCAATACAATGAAGAACCACTGGTTTCCATTGATTTTAATCACAGCACCTATTCGTCTATTTTCGATTCCACTCTGACCAAGATCAGTGGCAAACGTCTGGTCAAGGTCTGTTCATGGTATGACAATGAATGGGGTTTTTCCAACCGTATGCTGGATACCGCCAAGGCTATGATGGCAGCCGTATAACCTAAGGAACCTTTGATTAATTCTGAACGAAGCTCAGAGGTGGTTCCTTAGGTTCAATTCGAGGCGCTTATCGCCTGTAATAGCAGGTGATTGCGAAGATTTACAATGAAGAAGCCGGGCATAATGGCCGCAAGCGGGTTCGGCTTCGCTCACCGCAGGCACCGAGTTTATGAATGGATCAGAGGTTCCCTTAAGCTGGGGATATACTGAAAGGCGGGTGAATCGATTATGAAATTGATGACCGATATCCCATTGTCCGGGAAACGGGTTTTGATACGTGAAGATTTGAATGTGCCGATTCACGATGGAGTCGTTATCAACGCAGCGCGGATCATCGCGGCTATCCCCACGCTACAGGCCGCGATGGCGGCAGGTGGGCGCGTGATGGTGCTGTCCCATCTGGGTAGACCTAAAGAAGGCGAATACGATCCGGCATATTCCCTTAAACCTGTAGCTGAGCATCTGTCGAGCCTGCTGGGGCAGGAGGTGGGATTTGCCGGAGAATGGATTGATGGCGTCGATGTCGAACCTGGACACATGGTGCTGTGTGAAAATGTCAGGTTCAACTGCGGCGAAAAAAGCGATGATGAAGCCTTGTCGCATCGGCTGGCGGCTTTGTGTGATGTGTTTGTCATGGACGCCTTTGGCAGTTCACATCGCGCGCACGCTTCCACCCATGGTGTGGCGCGTTTCGCGCCGATAGCCTGCGCTGGGCCGCTGCTGGCCAGGGAAATAGATGCCTTGAACCGCGCCCTGGCGGATCCAAAACACCCCGTCGTTGCTATCGTCGGAGGCGCCAAGGTGTCGAGCAAATTCGGTGTCTTGAAAGCACTGGTCGATCAGGTGGATATTCTGATACCCGGGGGTGGTATCGCCAACACTTTTCTCGCTGCCCGGGATGTCGAAATCGGCGATTCGCTTTATGAGTCCGACTGGATTGATTCAGCGCGTGATGTGCTTCAACAGGCGCAAGCGAGGGGGTCTGAAATACTTCTTCCTGTCGATGTGGCGGTAACCCAAAACTGGAACGAACAAACAGGCGCTCAGGTTAAGGATGTTGGTGCTATAGGCAGTCTTGATAAAATTGGTGACATCGGGCCACGGAGTGCAGAAAAATTCAGAGATGCCATTTTGCGCGCATCCACTATTATCTGGAACGGTCCACTTGGGGTGTTTGAATGGGATGCGTTTGTTCATGGAACGGAGGCGCTTGCAAGAGCTATTGCAAAAAGTGATGCTTTTTCGCTTGCAGGCGGTGGCGAGACCATCACGGCACTTGAACAGTTTGAACTTGAGGATAAGATCTCTTATATTTCAACCGGCGGCGGAGCCTTTCTGGAATTTATCGAAAAACGCGCCTTGCCGGGCATTGAAGTACTTGAGTCGAAAGACAAGACAGAATACAATTGATATATTTATACGCATCCTGTCCTGAGATATTAAGGCAGGTGGGCTGAGTGGTGGTGGTTGAATTATCCTTCCAAGGGGAGTTATCTAAATGTTGACAAAAACTAGAATTTGTATCGGAGTTATTGCTTTAATGTTGACGGGCGCGGCGTCAGCTGGAATGAAGGTGATGAATGAGCATGAACTTAACAGCATTACAGGTCAGGCTTTTATCAAAGTCAATTATGATATGGTCGCCAACTTTGCGGAAGATGTGGTGGGTTATCATAATTACTGGCATGCCATCTACGATCGTGCGATTGAGGGTACCTTCATAGAAGAAACCATTGATCCTAAGATTGTAACGCCGAGTCATAATTTTAACCGGAAGAATATTTATCTCAATGCGCTGCAAGTGCCAGGGTACATGGGGAAAATAGCTGGTACAATGATGTCTTCGCATATGGAGATGATGCAGGGCATGACGGGCGGGATGAATTCCATGATGGATAGGATGATGTCTGGTCCGATGTTTTCCAAGATGGAGGAGATAGCGGATATGGATACCATGTTGGGTCATATGGTAGCTATACCGTCAGATATGCATTGGCGGATGATGGAAGTTGATGCGAATATGCAGTCGCACATGGCCATGATGATGGACGCGATGACCTCCGATCTGGCCTACAATATTGCCGGGATAGCCACAGTAATGGATGTTCTCGTTACGCATCCATAAGAAATTGGTGATATGTTAAAGTATTCGTGCATTCATGCGCAGAAGGCAGGCGGGCTGAATGATGATGGTTGAATTGTCCTTCCAAGGGGAGTTATCTAGATGTTGACAAAAACTAGAATTTGTATCGGAGTTATTGCTTTAATGTTGATGGGCGCGGCGTCAGCTGAAATGAAGGTGATGAATGAGCATGAACTGAAAAGCATTACAGGTCAGGCTTTTATCAAAGTCAATTATGATATGGTCGCCAACTTTGCAGAAGATTTGGTGGGTTATCACAATTATGGGCATGCCGTCTACGATCGTGCGATTGAGGGTAGCTTCATAGAAGAAACCATTGATCCTAAGATTGTAACGCCGGGTCATAATTTTAACCGGGAGAATATTTATCTCAATGCGCTGCAAGTGCCAGGGCAAATTCTGGAAGGCGCGGGGAATGCCGTGCAGGAGATTAGCAGTGCCATCTATACCAATACGGGGCGCGAGCCAGTAATCTTCAACAGTCTGTCATCCTCCTTGTTGTACGATGCTGCAGGGTTGGGCATAGTAGCGGATGCTCTCGTTACGCATCCATAAAAATAACTGGTATATGTGAAGATTCATGCGCAGGTTGCGATCAGGTGATCTGCGCATGATCGGGATCTGGTCTTTAACTGACTGACCGCATAGCTGTTTAAACTGTAACCATCGTTCTTGTTGTCTGATTGAGACGTTTGGTTTTATGCATATCACGGGAAGAAAACTGTCGGGTTTTCTTCCCGTGATATGCATTTTGGTCGCGGAGCCTGTCCGGGTTTCTGAAGGGTCTATAGGAACCTCTGATCAAGTCATGAACCAGGTGCCCTGTGGTGACGAAGTCGAACCCGCTTGCGGCCCTTATATCCAGCTTCTTTGTTGACCATCTCCACAATGACTCTGCTATTACGCGCGATTGTCGCCTCGAATCTGAACATAAGGAAGCCCAATAACCTTCATCCAGAAATTAATTCAGAGGTTCCTTAAATGTTTGGCAAGTTAAAATTAGCGGGAGAACAGGATGCGATTTGAAGGCACGGAACGGTATGTTGCATCGGATGATCTGAGACTTGCGGTCAATGCGGTGTTGACGCTGCAACGCCCATTGCTTATCAAAGGCGAACCTGGTACAGGAAAAACCCAATTGGCAAGTGAAGTGGCTGAGTCATTGGGCATGCCTTTGTATCAATGGCATATCAAATCCACTACCAAGGCGCAACAGGGTTTATACGAATACGATGCAGTATCCCGATTGCGCGATTCACAGCTTGGTGATCCGGCTGTGCATGATATTTCGAATTATATTGTCAAAGGTGTATTGTGGCAGGCTTTTGAAAGTGAGACTCCGTCCGTGGTTCTGATCGATGAAATCGACAAAGCCGATATCGAATTCCCCAATGATCTGTTGCGTGAACTCGATCGCATGGAATTTTATGTCTATGAGACACGGCAGTTGGTTAGCGCACGCCACAGACCTATCATTTTCATTACCAGTAATAATGAAAAAGAGCTTCCCGATGCTTTTCTGAGGCGCTGCTTTTTTCATTATATTAACTTTCCCGACAAGCAGACGATGGCTTCGATCATCAATGTGCATTATCCTGGGCTAAAACAGTATCTTGCGCGGGAAGCTATGGAAGTTTTCTTTCAACTCAGGGAAGTGCAGGGTTTGAAAAAACGCCCTTCGACCTCGGAATTACTTGATTGGCTCAAGCTGTTGCTCGCGGATGATTTGCCGGAAGACCTTTTGAGAAACCGTGATCGCAACAGCATTCTTCCGCCTCTTTACGGCGCTTTGTTGAAAAATGAACAGGATATTGAACTCGCCCAGCGCTTTGTTTTCATGGCGCGTCAGTAGTCAACGGGCGCTGGAGCAGTTTTGTGCATGTGGTAATTTGCATCATATAATTGGCCCTATGCCTTCAGAAATGGCATGAATGATAGTTGCGTGTTATTCCACATTCAGACCAACCGCTTATTCCGGCAATAAGCTGGGTTTGACGAGACTTGGCGTTGATATTACGCTGCAGTTATGTGTAGGTTTCTGAATGACGAATCCCGCTGGTTTTGGATGCGAAAGCACTACGATAAGGATGCGAGCTTTGCTCGATATATTCTCATGAATACCAGAAGTCGATATCGGAATGCGAAGGGCTGTTCGTGGGGCATGCAATCAGTTCAGGTAGTAGCCCGATCATGCCACAAAATGCAATGCCGACGCGAAGTCTGCAAGCAACTTTTTCTGCATCATGCTTATTGATTTTTTTCTGGCTCTCAAGCATGGCGGGCTCCCGGTCAGTTTGACCGAACATATGGATTTGCTGGCCACCATGGAACATGGGCATGCGGATATGTCGGTGGAGCAATTTTATTATTTATCACGCATGGCTCTGGTGAAGCGAGAAACCGATTACGATCGGTTTGATCGTGTATTTGCCGCTTATTTCAAGGGGCTTGAAAAGCTGCCTGTCGATCCGGAAACCTTGATTCCGGAGGAATGGTTGCGCCGGAATGGTGAACGTTATCTGAGCGATGAGGATAAAGCACGGATCAAAGCCTTGGGTGGCTGGGATGCGTTGATGGAGACATTAGCCAAACGTTTGCAGGAGCAGAAAGAACGCCATGAGGGCGGCAATCGCTGGATCGGTACGGGAGGGACATCACCTTTCGGAGCGCATGGCTACAATCCCGAAGGGATAAGGATGGCGCCGACCGATAAAGGTCAGCGTGGAGCGGTTAAAGTCTGGGAAAAACGCGCATTCCGCAATCTCGACGATCGGGTTGAACTCGGTACGCGCAATATCAAACTGGCATTGCGCGGATTGCGTCAGTGGGCGCGGGAAGGAAACGAGACCGAACTTGATCTCGACGGCACGATTGATGCCACTGCCAGAAACAGCGGTATGCTTGATCTGCGTATGGTTCCGGAGAAAGCCAACCGCATCAAGGTATTGCTGTTGGTGGATGTGGGTGGTTCGATGTCGCCTCATGTTCAGGTGTGTGAACAGCTATTTTCCGCTGCCCGCGCTGAATTCAAACATCTGGAACATTATTATTTCCATAATTGCGTGTATGACTATTTGTGGAAAGATAATACCCGGCGGGGCGAAGTGGTTTTGACGCACGATGTGATGAATCGTTATGGTTCGGACTACAAGCTGATATTTGTCGGTGACGCCACCATGAGCCCGTATGAGGTTCTGCAACCGCAGGGAGGCATCGAATATTTCAATGAAGAGCCTGGGGCCGTATGGATTGAACGCTTATGCGCTCACTTCCGGCGTCACGCCTGGCTGATTCCGGAACCCGTGCATTACTGGGATCAGGTATCTACTATTCGGATCATCAAGGAACTGGTCGATCACCAAATGTTTTCGCTGACGCCTTCAGGTCTTCATGAGGCAACTAAAGCTCTGCGTTAGCAGACAAACATTAATCAAAGAAACAGGATTTTGCTTAACACAAAGCTCACCAATAAACTTGCAATCAAATACCCGATTATCCAGGCACCAATGGCATTGGCTGCAGGTGGAAAGCTGGCATCTGCTGTAAGTAGCGCTGGTGGATTAGGGCTTATTGGTGGCGGCTACGGCGATCGCGATTGGATACTTCAACAGTTTGAAGTATCTACCTCCAATTTCATTGGGTGTGGCTTTATCACTTGGGCTTTAAAAAGTAAGCCACACTTATTGGATGAGATTATTTCTCTAAAACCAAAAGCTGTTTTTTTATCTTTTGGTAACCCTCAACCCTTAGCTGCACAAATCAAAGCTGCGGGCATCACGCTAATATGCCAAGTTCAAACGCTTAAAGACGCAAAATGCGCTTTAAATTCTGGAGCCGACATTATTGTTGCGCAAGGGGCGGAAGCGGGTGGTCACGGTGAAAAAAGATCTACGTTCACTCTGGTGCCAGAAGTAGCCAGCCTGATTACTTCTCACTATCCAGAATCATTACTATGTGCGGCAGGTGGTATAGCTGATGGTCGAGGTCTAGCCGCAGCTTTAATGCTAGGCGCTGATGGTGTAGTTATAGGCTCAAGACTTTGGGCGACTGATGAGGCTCTTGTTCACCCTAACATGCATAATTGTGCAATAAACTCTAGCGGCGACAACACGATACGTTCGAAAGTTATGGACATTGCACGTCATCTAAACTGGCCAAGCCGTTATACTGCGCGCGTTCTTCAAAATGAATTCACCATAAAGTGGCATAACAATCTTACTGGTCTGAAAACTGCCTCTGAAACAGAGGCAAAAAAATGGGCCGAAGCGTGGAATGATGGCGATACAAATATAGCAAACACTTTTGTTGGCGAAGCAACAGGTCTTATAAACAATATTACATCTGCAGCAAAAGTATTAAACTCAATAGCTTCAGAGGCTAAAGAGCTATTAAACAAGCAATGGTAAACTATCAACCAGCTAACAAGGTGCTCATGCGGGTTCCTTGGCACGGCCTTAGGTTCGGATGCGGCGATTTTATCAAGATGAGTGGTTGGAAAACAGGCGTGCGGTTCTATCCGCGGTGATGCTGATCAACGTTATTAACCCAAAAAACCATTTATTAAACCGGAGCAATAATCATGGCACAGGATTCCTTTACCGATTTTGATCAATTTTATCGTTTCTACCTTGGCGAGCATCAAAATACGCTATGTCGGCGCTTGCATTTCATCGGCAGCACCCTCGCAATGGCGATTCTTTTGCTCACTCTGATTACAGGGCAATGGTGGGGTCTGTTGGCTGTGCCCTTGGCCGGTTATGGTTTTGCCTGGTTCGGGCATTTTGTATTTGAGAAAAATCGTCCCGCCACGTTCCATTATCCATTACGCAGCCTGCGTGGTGACGTGCGCATGTATGGAGATATTCTGAAAGGTCGCGTCCCTTTTTAGAAGGGCTGTCGGGCCATGATGCGCGCGAAAAACCCTTGATCAGAGGTTCCCAACCCTGCTTCAAGGAAAACGACTGTAAAGGTGGTGTGTCGAAACCGATAAGCCGGTTTGGTTGCAATCACGCTTGGTCATGGATGGCTAAAATACCGGATTCAGAGGTGAAAGAAAGTGTGATGCTTCGGCAGGTTGTATTTCGTGTCCGGCGGATACAGGATCGTGCCGGGGAGCTATGGTGCGATATTTACCGCGGCCTGTTTTGTGGTGTATGATGCTTCATCACACTTACATGTAATAGTTAATTGGTTGGTTACACTTATGACTCAAGGTTTATTTGTTCATTCTGGCCAACACGCAGAAATGATACGTGAGCGCAAATAGCAAACTGCTTTCTCCAATCCAGGCGGATGAAATTTATGCTGCCGCGGATTTGGGTTCCAACAGTTTTCATCTGGTCATTGCCAGAGTTCGGCATGGGCAACTGCAGATCATTGATCGTGTTCGCGAGATGGTTCGATTGGCGGATGGTCTATCAACAACGGACGGTAAGGTCGATCCGGAAGTGACGCAACGAGCTCTGGCAGCTTTGGAGCGTTTTGGGCAGAGGTTGTGCTCCATACCCGATGATCATGTGCGTGTCGTTGGCACGTATGCCCTGCGCAAGGCGCAGATGGATAGCTCTTTCCTGCGCAAAGCGCAGCAGGTGCTGGGCCATTCCATCGAAGTGGTTTCCGGGCATGAAGAAGCTCGGCTGATCTTTTCCGGTGTCTACTTTACCAGTGGTCCGGCCAAAGGGCGCCGCATGATTATCGATATCGGTGGTGGCAGCACCGAATTGATCGCTGGCACGGCTAAAACCCCGGCTTTCATGGAAAGCCTGTCCATGGGTTGTGTGGATTTTTCGCGGCGCTTTTTTCCGGATGGAGTCATAAGCCATCGCCGCTATCAAGCGGCAAAACTGGAAGCGGAGCTCAAATTACAACCCATTGAGCATGAGTTTCTTCGCTATGACTGGGATGAAGCGCTGGGCACTTCAGGCTCGGTGCGTGCTATCGCTCGCATGCTGTCCCTGCCCCCACAGGGCATGGCGGATATCACCGCCGAAGGCATTGCCTGCCTGGAAGCGCAATTGATTAAGTGCGGGCATGTGAATGCTTTGACCATTCTGGGCTTGAGTTCTGATCGGGCGGCGGTTTTCCCGGGTTCCCTTGCGATCATGAGCGCCGTCATTCACAGGTTGCGGATCAAGCGTCTGGCCTATGCTGAAGGCGCTGTGCGCGAAGGTGTGCTGAGCGAACTGTTTCATAAGGGAGAAGCCGCTGATATCCGCACTCATACCATCATAGCCATGCAAAAGCGATTTGAAGTGGATGTGGAGCACGCTTCTGACGTGGAACGCACCGCACTCGGCTGGTTTCATGAGCGGGCCATGACATGGAAAATTCCTCGGAAAACGGGCGCTCCTCTTCTGACGGCGGCAGCGCGTCTGCATGAAGCAGGCCTGGCGATTTCACATAGCGGTTATCAAAAGCATGGCGCTTATGTGATCGCCAACAGTGATATGGCGGGGTTCTCCCGCGATCAGCAGGCTCTTGTTTCGACGATCATCCATGCGCAACGAAGTAAAATGCCGCTGCAGATGATGAAGCAACTTTCCCATGCGTATCAGCCACTGGCCTTACCGTTGAGTCTGTTGCTGCGTTTGTCGGTTGTTCTGCATCGGGGTCGCAGCGCGCCGATGCCTGTTCCCTGTGAACTGTCTGGTTCATGGATCCTTCCACATCTTCGATTTCCACCTCGATGGCTTGAAAAGCATCCTCTTACCCGGGGCGATCTGGTGCATGAAGTTTCGCAGTGGATGGCTTGCGGGGTAGGCCTGACATTTGAGTAAGGTCTTCATTCCATTGAAGTCATATTCCGTTCATATAAAATAAGTTATATTATCCTTGTTCTCAAGCAGCGTTTATCGAGGAGCTTTGGCTGGAATAACAGGGTTTCCGTGCATTGGACACCGTTGCGCACTCCACCCGGTCGCCTTGAATTCTGCCGCGCTCTGAGATGCTCGGATTTTTCGGGAGCCGCATGATGCCATTCAAAGTGCAGGAGTTGGCCTTAGGGAACCTCTGATCAAGTCATGAACCCGGTGCCTGCGGTGAGCGAAGTCGAACCCGCTTGCGGCCCTCATGTTCAGATCCAAGACGACAATCGCGCGGTGTAGCAGGGCTATTGCGGAGATTGTCAACAAAGATGGACATAAGAGCCGCAATTACCTTCGCCCAGACTTGATCAGAGGTTCCTTAGATGCATGATTCACGGGGACAATAGGATTGAGTCGGTTTGGTCAGGATCGCGCCAGTGGCAATATGAAACCCGAAAAGGTTGCTTTTCACTCGGAGTCGGAACTTTACAACGATGGTATAGTGGAACACGAAGAGTTGCAAATGCGTTACGGCGTTTATCTCCAACCCATAGTTTGCATTGACCCGCTTGGGATAGTTGGCTATGAGGTTTTTTTAAGGCGCAAGTCTGACACGTATCTTGATCATGCGCCACTTGATTTGCTGGAAGCACAGATGGAGCATTCGTCAAGCCTGCAGCTGGACCGGTTTGCGCACGAGGCGGGGATGCAACGTCATCGTGAACTGAATCTTCCGGGGTGTCTTTTTCTCAATACCTGTCATACAACCGTGTTGCAAAGTCTTGAGAACCCGCCGGAGTTGGTAGCGAATGACCGTACACACTTGAAAGACATCCCTGCCGGTCAGCATCTGTCACCCGATAAAGTGTTTATTGAAATAAGCGCCCAAATTCCGGTGGAGAATTATCATATTCTGCGCGAATCCATCAATGTCTACAAGCAGGCGGGATATTCTATTGCGCTGGATCACTGTGGGCTGGATTACGCCTCCCGGCGTTTGCTGACTGAACTTGCACCGCACTGTGTCAAAATTGATGCGCGCCTGGCGCGCATCAATGCTAATCCTGAATTAGATCGGCAAAGAAAACGCAAGCTGGAATTGCTGTGCGATATTATCTCGGCGGGCAGCGAAACCATGCTTATCGTCGAAGGTATCGAATCCGTGCAGGCATTGGAACAACTGAAACATCTGGATATTCGCTACCTGCAGGGTAAGCTTCTGGGCAAACCTTCCCCAAAACCTGTATCTCAAATCCGCTTGTTCCCGTTCAACCTTGAAACCAGGCATTCCTCCGCTGGTCGTGTTGATTCAGATAACAGAGTCAACATGGGCTGTTGGCGGCCCAAGAGTGGTTATAGCGCCGGGGATATTTGCGATAGCGCACCATCAGTTTCCCCCAACTGCACCATGGAGGAATTATGCGGATATTTTACCGGGCAGCATGGGTACTATGAAATAGTTCCGATCATTACAGCAGCTTCTCAGGGTCATTCTGCCACGCATCCCGGGGGGCGCAAGGATGCCGACACCCATCAATTTGATATGCTTCCGGAAGGAACGCCTGTAGGCGTGATCACCCGAACCCGGTTTCTGGGTTTTTATCTACAGCGCTATGGGCGCGATTTGCACGGGCGCAAAAAAGTATACCGTTTTATGAGTCCGCTCACTTCGGTATTCCAACAGGATGTTCCGGTGGAGGAGGTCGGGCTGCAAGTAGCGGAGGATGAGGACACCAGCAACAGCGATAACTTTTTTGTGGTTACCGATCTTCAAGGCCGTTATCTGGGAATTATCACGTTGCGTCGGTTGCTCAAGGTCATTACCCGGTTGCAAATTCGCAACGCCGAGCACGCCAATCCGCTGACGGGTCTGCAGGGTAACGGGCCGATCAATGAATTGATCGATTTCATGCTGCAGAAAGGCGCCAATTTCGCTGTTTGCTATTGTGACCTCGATCATTTCAAGCCGTTCAACGATGTCTATGGTTTCAGTCGCGGCGACGATGTCCTCCGTTTCACTGCGCACGTGCTGCAACAGTATATCGATCCCAAGGTGGATTTTGTCGGTCATATCGGCGGCGATGATTTTATTGTCATTTACCAGAGTTCGGACTGGCACGAACAGTGCCTGAAAATCCTGGCTGATTTTGATCACAGCATCCCTCGGTTTTACGATCCGGAGCATAGGAACAAAGGCATTGTTACCACCGATCGCGAAGGCAAGGAAAAACATTATCCTGTCATAGGCTTATCTATCGGAGTCTTTACACCCCCACCGGGGAAATATAAATCCCATCATGAAGTGGCTTCGGCGGCCACTGAAGCCAAACGCTGCGCTAAAAAGAAGAAAGGGTCCTATTTGTTTGTTGATCGGCGCAATTCCAATGCGTGGTGATGAATTGGAATGCTGGTTCATTAGAGAGAGTTGGGCTGAGGAAACGGGGAAATCAGCATCTGTGACACACTTTTGTTTATAATTATTCCATGATTGATTTGAAAACTGAAGCAGGCATGATGTCCGAAAACGTATCCGCCAAACCGATTTACCTGTGCGCCGGCATGCCAAGCGGTGGTACTACGCTGGTTTCCTGGTGTTTTCTGCAGCGCCCGGATATGGACGGCGTACTGGATATGCCGGGCAATCTGATCTTGCAGGTGCCGGAAGTGAATACACCACAAATCTGGTATAAGTTTGCGATCAGCTTTTTTCGTTGGCCTGAGGTCGCAGCGGTTATGGAACAATGGGGCTGGAAAGAGATTCAACCATTGCTGGTGGCGCGCGATATCCGTACATCGTTGGCTTCATTGCGCACAAAGCCCTATGGGCAGGATACAAGGGACGGCGTTAGACCACCACTACGGGTGCGCGCGTTGCGTTTTCTGGAGGACTGGCGCTTGTTCCACGAACACAATTGGCCGGTGCTGCGGTACGAGTCGCTTATCGAGCAGCCGGAAGCCACGTTGCGCTCAGCTTGTCATGCCATGGCATTACCGTGGCATGAAGCGATGATGTCTTTTCCCAAACCACGGGAAAGCATTGCTTATCATGAGATTGGTAATCAATCATTTTTCGAGGCATTGAGTCGTGATGGACTGGAAACCAGTCTGCAGCGTTATCGGCAGCAGTCCAGCCAACGCCAATTTTCCGGTTTATCTCCAGTAGATATCGCCTGGCTGGATGAAACCTTTAGTGAATACAACCAAGTTCATGGTTATCCCATGGACGGAAACGCTTTTATCGATCCGAAGGCAATGCCTCTGGTTCCGAAAGGTGGGGTGTATTCATCGCCAAATGAACGAATGAGTGCCTTGTATAATCTGCACAGGTTGCAGAAACACCCCGTATTTGGGCGGCTGATTCCAGCCTGGCGCCGCTTCATTAACTCCGATTTTGATATTTTCCCGAAATCATGAAAGCGCCTGTGGTCAGTGTCGTTATGCCGGTATACAATCGGAAACGTTATGTCGGAGCGGCGATCCAGAGCATTCTTGATCAGACTTTCACCGATTTTGAGTTTATTATTGTCGATGATGGCTCAAGCGATGGCAGCGTGGAGGTAATTCGGAGCTTTGATGATCCGCGCATCCGGTTGATCATACTGGGAGAGAACCGAGGTATCGGCGTTGCCAGAAACACCGGCAATAATGCGGCGCGCGGCGAATACATTGCGGTGATGGATTCCGACGATATCGCTTTGCCGCAGCGTCTGGAAAAACAAGTTGCTTATATGCGTGCTCGCCCGGATGTGGGTGTCTGCGGAGCATCCATTCGCTATGTCGATGAAGGATTCAAACCGATCAGGGTATGGTGGGCCGATGTTGAAAATGGCATATGCCGGGCCAAACTGTTTTTCGGTCTGCCTTTTGCGCATCCCACTTTTATGGTCAAGAGTGATATTTATCGACGGGTATCATATCCAACCCAGTTCGAGGTAGTCAAGGATTACGCTTTTCTGGTTCAGGCATCTGCCTCGACCCGCCTTGGCGCGGTCAGGGAGGTTCTGCTTTTGATGCGCGAACATGGCGGACGGATCAGCAATACTCAGTCTGACAGACAAATGGAAGATTCTATGCGGGTTCGCACTGAGGTTTTGGGGAATATGGGGCTGGCTCTTGATAAACAAGGCCAGGACATTTGGCGCAAGTTGCAATTAGCGCATCCGGTAGCATTAGAACCGCAGGAATTGCAGGCCATCAGTGATCTGGGGGCGCACGTGCTCGAAGCCAACCGCCAAAGTGCTTACGTCAGTCATCCAGCCTTGCATGCCCTGCTTGCCAGGCGCTGGTGGAGCAGATGCCGCCAATCTTCCATGATTCATGACAAATCAGTATTTGGTATTTACCATCGTTCGCCGCTAAAGTGGCAAGGGCCGCTTCGTTATGCGCATGAGCTGCGGATGTATTCCTTATGTCATGGTGTGGGCAGAAACGTAAGTTTGTGGTGGACGATCGAACGGAATTTTTTCAGATGAGCCAACCCGTCGTCAGTGTCGTCATGCCGGTATACAATCGGGAGCGTTATGTCGGAGCGGCGATCCAGAGCATTCTTGATCAGACTTTCACCGATTTTGAATTCATCATTGTGGATGATGGCTCAAGCGATGGCAGCGTGGAGGTGATTCGGAGCTTTGATGATCCGCGCATCCGGTTGATCATACTGGGAGAGAACCGAGGTATCGGCGTTGCCAGAAACACCGGCAATAATGCGGCGCGCGGCGAGTACATTGCGGTAATGGATTCCGACGATATCGCTTTGCCGCAGCGTCTGGAAAAACAAGTTTCTTATATGCGTGCTCGCCCGGATGTGGGTGTCTGCGGAGCATCCATTCGCTATGTCGATGAAGGATTCAAACCGATCGGGGTATGGCGGGCCGATGTTGAAAATGGCATATGCCGGGCCAAACTGTTTTTCGGTCTGCCTTTTGCGCATCCCACTTTTATGGTCAAGAGTGATATTTATCGACGGGTATCATATCCAACCCAGTTCGAGGTAGTCAAGGATTACGCTTTTCTGGTTCAGGCATCTGCCTCGACCCGCCTTGGCGCGGTCAGGGAGGTTCTGCTTTTGATGCGCGAACATGGCGGACGGATCAGCAATACTCAGTCTGACAGACAAATGGAATATGCTATGCGGGTTCGCTCTGAGGTTTTGGGGAATATGGGGCTGACTCTTGATAAACAAGGCCAGGACATTTGGCGCAAGTTGCAATTAGCGTATCCGGTAGCATTAGAACCGCAGGAATTGCAGGCCATCAGTGATTTGGGCGCGCGCATTCTCGAAGCCAACCGCCAAAGCGCTTATACCAGCCAGCCAGCCTTGCATTCCGTGTTCGCCAGGCGCTGGTGGAGTATTTGCCGAAGGTCGGTGAATCTGGGCAAGCCGATGTTCGATATTTATCGACGCTCACCTATCAAATGGCAAGGACCGCTAAGTACATTGTATGAAGCGCGTTTGTGGTCGTTGTACATGGGCATGGGCAGGAAACTCAGGATGCCGCAATGGTTTTAGGCTTGGCGCCATGGTTGATCCTGTTCTGACAGTCGTTGTTTGCACTTACAATCGTGCCCATTTACTCAAGGGTTGTCTCGATGCTCTGGTGGATCAGTTCTTATCGCCGGACGCGTATGAAGTTTTGGTGGTGGATAACAATTCCACCGATGCCACGCTTGATATAGCGAAAGATTATGCCAGCCGCTATGCTCACTTTCGCGCCCTTACCGAAGCCCGCCAGGGATTAAGTATTGCCCGCAATAGCGGCTGGTCCCACGCCAGGGGACTATATGTCGCTTACATTGACGATGACGCGCTTGCCCCGCACGATTGGTGCGCCCGGATTATCGAAAACTTTGAACGGGTGTCACCTCAACCCAGTGCCATGGGCGGACCGGCCATCCCATTTTACGATCAAGCTCTTCCTGCCTGGGTTGCGCCAGATTTTGGTTTGCGCACCTGGGGCGATCAAGCCGGTTTTTTGCCTGTACCGGGTTACGTCCATTCATTTTATGGCATGAATATGATGTTTCGGCGTGATGTGTTGGTCGCAAGCGGTGGTTTTGCCGAGAGTATGGGTTTAAGTGGCGTCCGCTTGATTATGGGCGAGGAGCCTGAACTTTTTTCGCGTCTGCAACGCGTCGATCCACAGTTCTGGTATGATCCGCAATTGGCGGTGCGCCATTATGAGCCGGTGGATAAAATGACACCTTGTTATTTGCTGCGGCGTCGTTATGCTACCGGGGAGGCTGACCGCAACATTGCGCGCATCAAGCGTGGATCCTTGCAACTTGCTTATCGCGTGCTGGATCTGGTGGCTCTTATCGTTCTGACATTGCCGCGCGCTGCATCTCATGTACTATGGGAGCGGTGGAGGTGGCAACGATCACTCCTGCATGAGGGATTAAAGGTTGCCGCAGGCGCTGGTTTTGTTTTTGGACGCAATATCCAGCTTCCGCCTCTACCGGCAGAAAACGGAAGAGAGACTTCAGAAACCATGGCCTCTGGCGGCAAGCATAAGTGATCAGAGATTCACTGGAAACCTCTGATCAAGTCTGGACGAAGGTGATTGTAGTTCATTATGTTCAGATTCGAGGCAAAATTGCACGGGTTAGCAGGGCTATTGCGAAGATTATCAACAAAACATCTGGGCCAGTAGGGATACAAGATACGAATTCATGACTTAATCAGATGTTCCCTCATGTCGTATCGGCCTTTATGGCGCCAGATGTTCCAGAACATTGGCGGCAATGGCATTGATTCCGCCAAACTGCGGCAGCCAATTGAGGGTTCGTTGAATGGCTTGGGTGTCGGCCACCAGATACGGCGGATCGCCGGGGCGTCGCGCTGCTTCTTCGACCCACAGTCTGCGACCTGATACGCGCTCGAAAGCGCTGATAACCTCGCGTACACTGTAACCGGTTCCACAGCCACAATTAAAAATACGGCTTTCACCGCCATTATTCAAATAGTCCAAAGCTCGCAGATGGGCATGGGCGATATCCGCAACATGAACATAGTCTCGCACACAGGTACCATCGACCGTGGCATAATCGCCGCCATAGATGCGCAGCGCTTCACTTTGTTTGCGGCACGCACGTGCTGCGGCAATGAGCAGCCGTGTGGATTGATCTTCGTTCCATCCCAGATGATCAGGGAAGCTGCTGCCCGCTACGTTGAAATAGCGCAAGGATACAGAGCGGAGTACGCCGCTGTGCGCTATATCTGCCAGCATCAACTCACCGATATGCTTGTTGCGTCCATAAGGACTCACCGGCGTGGGTAGCATGGTCTCCAGGGCTGGCTGACCGATCGTTAGACTGCTACCATAAACGGTGCCGGAGGAAGAAAAAATAAAATGTTCTACCGCTGCCTGGGCGCATACTTCCAGCAATAACGCCATTCTGGACACATTCTGTGCATAATACCAGGCGGGTTTGGCAACGGACTCAGCTACTTTGGTTTTGGCTGCCAGGTGCATCACGCTTTTAATATGATTTTTGCGTATGATTTCCGTGAGCAAGGCTTGATCGCCACAATCACCGCGAATCAATTCGGCGTCGGCAGGCATATGGGCAGCGCAACCGGTACTAAGATCATCGATGATGATCACTCGTTCTCCGGCGTCCAGCAGTTGCCGCACCACATGGCTGCCGATATAACCACAGCCACCAGTGATCAGTATTGTATTCGTCACAAGGCGCCGCCTGCACGCTGAGTGCGGAAAATCAACCATGCCTTGACGCGTCCGGCCCAACGTATACCGACACCGCCGCCGATGGATAAAACAAGGGTTGCCCACAGTGCCGGATCGGTGGGTTTTAATCGTAATGCTTGAAAAAGATGCGCTCTTCCCTTGCGGGCATTGCCTTCAAGGCACAGCAAGCGCCCGAGAGATCTGAGATGTTCGGCTTTGGCGTGTGGGAATTTGACCAGAAGTTCGGGGTAATGGCTTAGAAAAAATCTGGCAGCCGCTATGCGATGCTGGTTGTTGCTTGAAATGCTGTCGGTTTGAAGATAGGAAAATACCAGAGGATGCGGACAATAATCGAATCTATAACGCGCGAGGAGTAAACGCAAGGCCAGTTCCCCTTCCTCCATAACCCTCAGGTTTTCATTAAATCCGCCTACTTTAATGAGCGCATCGCGTAATATGATCATGGCTTGCGTTCCCATCGGGCTGCGCCTCAAGAGTTGTGCTAACAGTTGATCATGGTCGAAGCGCCAGTGTGCGGGCGGTTTTTGTCTAATGCCTTCAGGGCTAAAACGAATGCGTGAACCGAACAACACTGTCGCGTTCGGATGTTTCATTAACGAGTTCAACTGGGCATCAAGTTTGCCTGCCAGCCATTCATCATCGCTGTCCTGGAAAGCCACCCATGGACCTCGAGCGGCATGAATGCCGATGTTGCGCGCGGCGCAGGCACCGCGATTCTCCGGCAGGCGCAAATAACGCACACGCGCATCATCGATGGATTTCACCAAAGCCGGGGTATCATCGGTGGAACCATCGTCCACCACGATCAGTTCCAGATTGGTATAGCTTTGTCGCAGCACGCTGACGATGGCGCGTTTGAGCGTATGTTCGCGGTTGTAAGTAGGCAGAACCACGCTGATCATGGGCTTATTTGATTGATTTTCAGGCATGGTTGAATTCGCATGGTTTCATGCATCTATTGTACCGATAGCTGTTAGTCATTACCATGCGTTTAACATGACATGCACTGGGAGTACTATGGATGAAAAAAACTGCAACCATTGATGTGGTAATGCCCGTGCGGGGTTTGGCCCCATGGCTTACGCTGGCGCTTGAGAGCATCAAACGCCAGAGCTTGGCACCAGATCAGATCACCATTGTGGACGATGGCATTGAGTGCTTTGAGACTATTGAGCAGTTCAGATCTGCATTCGGCGACCGTTGGCGTGTGTTAAAAAACGATGGACAAGGTGTATCGGATGCTTTGAACACAGCTATTTCAGCCAGCAATGCCGACTGGATTGCCCGCATGGATTCCGACGACATCGCTCACCCCCAGAGGTTGGAAAAGCAATTGGCTCATCTTCAGGAGTCGGGGCAAGATTGGGTTGGTTGTGGTACCCAGGTGCGTTTCATTAATGAAAAGAATCGCATCCTTGGACAGTCTAACATGCCTGTATCACCCGAACTGTGCCGGAGCGCCATGGCTGTAATTTGTTGTTTTTACCATCCAACGATGATGCTTTCTCGCCCTCTGTTATCGAAAATACCCTATAGAAAGCTGCTTGAACCGGCGGCAGATCTAGACTGCTGGTTCCGTCTGCTTGAAGCAGGAGCTATGGGCAATTTGCCTATACCCTTGCTGGATTATCGCATGCATGCATCACAGATCAGCTTCAGGCGCCGACCCGAGCAAACGGCGAGTCAGGAACTGGTCTGGCGCTTGGCGCGGGCAAGGAAGCTTACGGGAAGCGATCCGCTCGATAGCGATCCAGAGTTGGGCAAGCGTTTTGTGCGATGGCGCCTGGCGCAACCGGGTTACCGGCGCGCCCGTATGGCGCTTACCGCTGCTCGCTATGGCGCAACCTTTGCTCGAGGTGGCGATTGGCGTAATGCCGCGCAGTGCCTGAGAACCGGGGTACAATCATGGTCGCTGCACCCGGCAGCCATGCGCATTTCCTGGCGCATTGCACGCCATGGGACTCATGATATGGTGCAGGACTCGACGCCTTTCCCCGAACTCAATAACCGAGGGTTTGGAACTTCAGGGAAGCTCTGATCAAGTCTGGACAAAGCTCAGGTGCGATTCCTCATGTTCAGATTCCCGGATTAAATCGCACGGGTTAGCAGGGCTATTGCGAGGATTGTCAACAATGGATCTGGACATAAGGGATGCAAGCGGATTCGACTTCGCTCACCGCAGGCACCGGGTTCATGACTTAATTCAGAGGTTCCTTGGCAGCCTGTTAGAAGTAGAAGAACTCCATCAATTTCAGTATTAATCGGACATACAAATAAAAATTGACATCTATTTGTTTGTATGTATACATAAAAATGAATATAACGGAACACGCTTCATCGCATACAGTATGCTCGATAAACGTTTGCACTTTGGATGTTTCACAGAAACAAAAGATGGCATCCGTGTTATTTCATTCCGCAACGCCAACGGCAGAGAGTAAAACGACATGAACAAGCAACCCTTAATAGATAAAAAAGGGGAAGTTCGCGAATTAACTGCAGATGAGCTAAAAAAATTCAAACCCTTATCAGAGGCCAATCCTGCACTTTATGCAAAAATCAAGAAGGGTGTCGGTGATAGAAGCCCACAAAAATTACCAATAAAAATACCTATTAGTATCAGGGTAAGTCCTGAGGTTGCTGAATATTTTCGCGCTAAAGGTAAAGGCTGGCAAGGCCGTATAGATCATGTACTTAAAGATTATGTGGCGCATCACAAATAAAAACTTCTAACAAAATGCTTTTGACCGCCTCTGAGCAAAGCGTTAGGCAGAAAGTTTGCGGTAAAGGTCGATATGGCGATGGATCATGGCTTGCCGTGTGAAGCGACTGCATACCCATCTGCGACCATTTTCGCCCATGCGGGTGCGCAGCGCTTCATCCCGCGCCAGTGCGCGGATAGCCTGAACGTAAGCTTCGATATCATCGCCAGGCACCAGATAGCCGGTTTCATGGTGGTGAACGGTATCGCGCAAGCCGGGCGCGTCGGCTGCCACCACCGGCAGGCCACAGGCTGAGGCTTCCACTACCGCCAGACCGAAGCCTTCCAGTCGACTTGGCGCCAGAAGTGCGTGGGCTGAGCGATAAAGATCAGCCAGCGCTGCATCATCTTCGAGCCAGCCGACATCAACGGATCCGGGGGGAGGATGCGCCAGCCTGTGATGTCCTGTGGCACAGTATAGTTCAAAATCAGCGCCCAGATTTTTCATGATCGTCGCCAGGCGGTCGGCTCCTTTGCGATAGCTGGGTTTGCCGACAAACAGCAGGCGAAAAGGCGGTGGTGATGATGGAGGTGCAGTGGGCGAAAACGTTGTGGTATCGATACCGTTGAGGATGGTCAATATCTTGTGGGGGGGGATGGTATGTGCTTTGAGTAGCCAATCTTCGGTCGATGGACTGACGACTACGATACGGCTGGCGGCATTCAAGCCTATTTTCTCGTAGACACGAATCAACAGTCGATGATAGAAACGCTGACGCCAGTTCAATGTTGAACTGGTGCCGTGATGTACCGTCACCACCAACGGCAAACCATGGCGCACGAAACCGATGGCATGCCAACTGTTGGCGTGGATGATGGTGGTGCCTGGTGGCGGCCTTACCCGGCGCAGTAGCCAGGGTGCGAATTCATAGCGGAGGGGGAACCAACTGATGTGCGCCTCAATGCCTTGTTCATTCAAGCCATCGGTAAGGCGCCGGGTGAAAACATCGGTTCCGGTGCCGGTGCGCAGAGTCGGCAACCAGATTTTCACGGACCGCGTTCCGAAATTGTGCGGTATAGATTCATAAACCGGTCGGCAATCTTCGGCCAATCGTAATCATGAGCCCGCAGCGCATTGGCAACGCCCAGTTTTTTGCGCTTTTCTGGATCAGAATATAAAGCGTTTAACTGATGCGCCAGAGCTTTGGGATCTGCGGGCGGCGGCAGGGGCGTTTCATCCATGTCGGCAAAGAGCTCCGGGATACCGCCGACGCGCGAAGCCACCAGCGGTAGTCCGGCCGCCATGGCTTCGATGATGGCGACCCCCTGCCCTTCCGTATCACCAGAAGTATCATGAATCGAAGGCATGACAAACACATCGGCTGCTGCCAGGTAATCGGGTAAAAGTTTTTGTTCCACCGAACCGATAAAATCCACCCTGGCGCTGATGCGCAGATCGGCAGCGTGAAGTTCGAGCGATTTTCTGTCACAACCCTCACCCACGATCCAGAGTCGGCTGTTTTCGCGTATGACTGCGGGCAGGTACGCGAAGGCTTCGATAAGGCTTGCGACCCCTTTTTTGGCGACCAGCCGTCCGACAAAAAGGATGATGAAGCCGGCATCCGCGCGCAGGTTTTTCAGACTTCCGGGATTCCCGGCAGCAAAATGTCGTACATCCACTCCCATAGGTATCACTACAGGCGCGGGTAAAGCATGGGATGATCCGATGGCATCGGCGGTAGCGGCACTGTTCACCGTCCAGGTTGTTGCCTGGCGTAGAGCATGGCGCTTGGCGTGAGTAAACAAGCCGCTACGCATGGCAAAAGCGTCGGCGCCATGGCAACTGATCACCACTGGTACCCTGCTGCGTGCGCCCAACCATGATGCGACCATGCCTTGTGGCAATACCCAGTGGGCATGAATGATCTGTGGGCGCCACTGGCGCAGTTGGGATCGCAGCGCGGCACTCATTGTGGCGATAAAAGGCGGGACCTGTGCATACAGCCATGGTTGGGCGCGCAGATTGGGCATGATTCCGGAACCATACGCCAGGCGCTGGCGACTTTGGCGCCAATAGCGGAAGCGCGCCGTTTCAACGCCTGAATCCTGAGGCTCTTGATGCTTATGGGTGGCTTCGGGCGCCAGCACGCGCACTCGTGCGCCGCAAGCGCTGATATGGCGCGCCAGTTCGCGCAGGAATACCGAGGATGGATCGCCATCGAAGCGCGGGTAACTTGATGTCAGCATGAGCACGCGCAGTTGATCTTGTGGAGCGGGTGGTGTATGTGCCTGGTCGCGGGTTATCGCCCGTTGCGCCGACGCTTTGTTCATGGCCGGGTTCATGGCTGACTGTGGCTCTAGCCGGACAAACCGGCCTGCGTCATAATGGGCTTTAGCCCACGCAGTGCTTGACGTGTTCGGTGTTCATTTTCGATTAGACCGAAACGTACGAATCCTTCTCCATACTGGCCAAAACCGATGCCTGGCGAGACCGCGACATGGGATTTGTTCAGCAGCATCTTGGTGAACTCCAGAGAACCCATGGCGCGGAAAGGTTCGGGAATAGGCGCCCAGACAAACATCGTGGCTTTGGGATAGTTTACTTGCCAGCCCATGGCGTTGAGCCCGTCACATAAAACATCGCGCCGACTCTGATAAACATGGCGGATATGGGTCACGCATTCCTGTGGACCTTCCAAAGCGGCAATGGCGGCGACCTGTATCGGGGTGAAGATCCCGTAATCCATGTAGGATTTTATGCGGGCGATGGCCTGGATCAGCGTGGGATTGCCGCACATGAAACCGACGCGCCAGCCAGGCATATTATAACTCTTTGACAAGGTATAGGATTCGACCGCAAGCTCTATGGCGCCTGGAACCTGAAGTATTGATGGTGCCCGGTAGCCGTCGAAACACAGATCGGCATAGGCCAGATCGTGCAGCACCCAGATACCGTATTCTCTGGCGACGGCCACGACCTTTTCAAAAAATTCCAGTTCAACGCATTCAGTGGTGGGGTTGCTGGGAAAATTCAGGATCAACAGCTTGGGTTTGGGCCAGCAATCGCGGATTGCCTTGTGCAACTCTTCAAAAAAATCGACGTCTTCCGCCAAAGGGACATGGCGCAAATCCGCACCTGCAATGACAGGGCCATAAGCATGCACCGGATAGCACGGGTTGGGCATCAACACCACATCACCCGGGCCGGTGATCGCCAGTACCAGATGCGCCAGCCCTTCTTTGGAGCCTATGGTGGCAATGGCCTCGCTTTCTGGATCCAACTTCACGTCATAACGCTGTTCATACCAGTGGCACATGGCCTTGCGCAGCCGTGGAACCCCTTTGGACATGGAATAGCGGTGGGTATCGGGCCGCTGGACGGCTTCGATCAGCTTGTTAACGATATGCGGCGGCGTTGGCTGATCGGGATTGCCCATACCGAAATCGATGATATCATCGCCGCGTGCGCGTGCGACCTGTTTCAATTCGTTGACAATATTGAAAACATAGGGGGGCAGTCTTTCAATTCGGGTAAAATTATCGATCAAAGGTCACAAGCTCCAATCATCAAATAGTTGCGTAGGAATAACCAATACTATCATATGTGATCCCGGTTATCCGATAACCGGGTCGCATTATGGCAGGGAATAACGCATGAGTAGCAAACAAGATTTATCAGCAGACGATTTATGGCATACCCTGAGTGGCACGGCGGTGCTTCAGGCTTTGGGGGGTGATAAAGATCATGGGCTGAGTGAAGACGAAGCGACCCAGAGGCTGGCCCATTACGGCATCAATGCGCTTGATGAAAGCGGTGGTCCGGGCGTTGTTGAACTTCTCTGGCGCCAGCTTGCGGATTTTTTGATCGTTTTGCTGATTCTGGCTATGGCGGTGTCATTGCTGATTGGCGAATGGATGGATGCAGCGGCGATTGCCGCCATCCTGATCATTAACGCCATGATCGGTTTCACCCAATCTTACCGGGCGGAAAAAACCATGGCGGCGCTATCGAAACTTTCCGCCTCAAAAGCCACTGTGGTGCGAGACGGAAAGGTATTTTCGATTGTCACCGACAATCTGGTACCCGGTGATATTGTGCTTCTTGAAGCAGGTGCAGGTGTTCCCGCCGATGTGCGCCTGCTTGAAACAGCGGGGCTTTTGATCGAGGAAGCTGCGCTGACCGGCGAATCGGTGGCGGTAGAAAAACAGGCCCAGACCGGGCTTGTCGCCCAGGCAATGCTGGCGGAGCGCATCTGTATGGCTTTTAAGGGCACATCGGTGGTTTCCGGGCGCGGTAAAGGCATTGTCGTCGCTACCGGGATGCGAACGGAACTCGGTCGGGTTGCCGAACTGATTTACCATCAGCCCGATGAACAGACGCCATTGCAAAAACGTCTGCGCCGTTTGGGCACGCAACTTAGCATTGGTGTGATCGTGATTGCCGCGATTATATTTTTCCTCGGTTGGCGTCAGGGGGATCTGCCGATGACTCAACTGCTTCTGGTGGCGGTTAGTTTGGCGGTGGCGGCAATTCCGGAAGCGCTTCCGGCGGTGGTTACTGTGGCCCTGGCGCTGGGTGCGCGTCATATGGCGCGGAAAAATGCGCTGGTGCGTCATTTGTATGCGGTGGAGACGCTGGGTTCGGTCAGCGTTATCTGCACCGATAAAACCGGAACCCTGACGGAAAACAGCATGCGGGTGGAAAAGGCATGGTGCGGCGGTGATCCGGTCGATCTGCCGGTGAAATCCGTCGATGGATCTCTGTGGCAATCATTGTTCAGGGCTATGGCTCTGAACAATGATGTTAGTATCGGCGCTGATGGCGAGTTTTATGGTGATCCCACGGAGATAGCACTGCTTCAGGCAGCGCAGCAGGCGGATTTTCACAAGGCGGATCTGGAAGTTCACCTGGCTCGATCCGCTGAAATTCCGTTTGATTCCGCGCGCAAGACAATGACCACCCTACACCGGTGCGATCAAGGCTTTTGGATGATCAGCAAAGGTGCGCCCGAAATTATCGCCCTCGGGTTGCGCGATGCGCAGCAGATCGCCCGCATGCTTGATATGGCAGATCATTGGGCACGCGATGGTTACCGGGTGCTGGCGTTTGCTGAACGACGCGACGAAAATCCGAAATTACCTGAACATCTTGAAGTTCTGGAGGCAGGTCAGGATTTGATCGGACTGGTCGCTTTGATGGATCCGCCGCGCGCGGATGCGCTTGAATCTGTGATAGCGTGTAAAAACGCGGGCATTACGCCCATTATGATCACCGGCGATCATCCGGCGACAGCCGCTGCTATAGCGACGCGGCTGGCGATTCTCGAGCAGGGTGATGAAATGATGACGGGATCCGAACTTCAGGAAATCAATCAGGAGCAATTGTGTGTGCGCCTGGCCAGGGTGCGCGTATTCGCCCGTGTCAATCCGGAACATAAAATAAGGATTGTGGAAGCCTTACAGTCCATGAAGCATGTGGTCGCCATGACCGGTGACGGCGTGAATGATGCGCCGGCTTTGAAACGGGCAGACGTAGGCGTGGCGATGGGGCGCGTGGGGACGGATGTCGCGCGCGATGCTTCCGATCTGATTCTGCTCGATGATCGCTTTGCCACCATTGTCAGCGCGGTTAAGGAAGGAAGGCGTATCTATGAAAATATTCGCCAGTTCATCCGTTTCATTTTGGGTGGTAACAGCGCCGAAATTCTGACCATGCTGGTTGGACCTTTTATGGGTATGCCACTACCTCTGTTGCCTATTCATATCCTGTGGGTCAACCTGATGAGTGATGGCATTCCAGGTATCGCCATCACAGCCAATCCTGCGGAAAAAGAAGTGCTCGAGCAAAAACCGCGTCCATTATCTGAAGGTGTTTTATCCGGGAGCATGCCATGGCGTATTGCGTGGCTCGGCGTGTTGATTGCATCCTTGACGCTGTTGGCCGCAGGGTTCGGCTTTTCCCGTACGGAAGAACAGGGCCGCACCATGGCGCTGGTGACACTGACATTCTGTCAGCTTGCCGTGGCTGTAGGTGTCAGCATAGTCAAACATGCGCAGAGTATGAGTGAGGTATTCGCCAATCGCGCGTTGTGGCTGGCGGTGACGCTGACAGCACTGTTGCAGCTTGTGGTGGTCTATACGCCATGGGGGAGTCATGTTCTGCATACATCGCCATTGTCAGCACTGGAACTGTTCTATGCTGCGGGTGCGGGGGCTGTGGTTTTGGCGGCGATGCTTGTTGAAAAGCGCCTGGCGGATTATGGGGTAAAGCGTTCGGTTAAACCGGTTTTAGAGCCAGGCGATTGATGTACACATGCCTCTTGAGCCTGTTTTTAACGAAGAATTTGCAAGTGCAATAGTTTTTCAACAGCCTGTTAATGCTTTCGTCTTAGAAGAAGATAGCCCAGTGCAAAGAGCATTATCGAAGAGGCCCAGGCGGAAACAAAAGGATTCAGGTGATAAACTTGCGCGGAACTTTTGAAAATGGCATTGAAGATATAATAGGCCATTCCGGTCATGATCCCGAGTATGGACCGCTGCCCGATGCCGCCTGAGCGTGAGGAGACAAAGACAAAAGGGACGCCGAGCCAAACCAGAAAGAGTGTGGAGAGCGGATGGGCGAGTTTATCCCAATAGCTGATTCGATAGGCGTGATTGTCCAGGTGGTTTTCTTCCAGATAGGCGATATACGAGCCAAGCTGCCACCATGGAATGAGGGCAGATGGAACGGATAGAACGCTGAGCAGATCAGGGTTGAGTTCGGTGAACCATACGGCCTGCTCCAGATAGGTATGCCTGATGCGTTCATCTTCAAAATCGACCTGCTGTACCTGGTACAGATCCCATCTCTGGGCGCCGAAGCGCGCCTTTTGTGCGCTGATAATTTGCTTCAGGTGCAGATCCTGGTTGAACTGGAAGATTTCGACACCATGCAAAATCTGATGGTTGGCTGTGAACCCGGCAACCGATATGAATGAATTTTCATGGCGAATCCACAGTGGACGGGTATCGGTGGTGATCTTGCCGCTGATCGCCTGTTCCTTGACGATATCGGCGTGTGTGTCCGCCCAGGGCAGCCATAATTCTCCGATTATGAAACATAATAGAACGCCGGGCAGGGCACTGACGCTGGCTCGTAAAGCCAGTTGGTGTCTTGACAGGCCGCATGCCTGCATGGCGATGAGCTCACTGCGGCTCGCGAGTTGTCCGATTCCCAGGATGGTTCCGATTAAGAAGGCTATGGGGATCATTTCATAGAGTACTTCAGGCATACGCAGCAATATCACCACCATGCCCGTTACCAGGTGGTAACCACCTGTTCCGATATCATCCGCTTCACCCATGAACGTGATGAAGTAGACCAGGGCACTCAGACCGGCGATGACTCCAAAGCTGATAGACCATATAGTTCGCCATAAATAGCGTGGTAACAGACTCATGGGCTGAACCTTCGTTTCAGAGCCGGGATACAGCCGCTGGATGAGAGAATGTACAGCAACATGCTGCCATGTATGACAAATACGCTAATGATGCCCCGCAAGGGATTTTCCTCGATATAAGATGAAGCAGCATTGATGAGATTGGTGTAGACCAGGTAAACGGCGATGGCCGGAAGCAGATTGTTGTAGCGTCCTGAACGAGGCGCGGTACGGGCGATAGAAGGTGCAAGCGCGGCAAGCAGCATCGCTATGATGGGCGCCGACAGGCGATTGATCAGTTCAGCCTGGTCTCTGGAGTCGCCCGTACCCCACAGGGTTCGGGTGGCACGCAGTTTGCGCCGTTGGGATGTTTTAACCTCATGCTCGAGTTGAAAATGCAGTCGATGTTCGCCGAAGGTGATGATTTGTGAATCCAGGCTATGGGTTTGCCCTTGATAGCGCCAGCCGTCATTGAGGATCAGATAGCGCCCGGCTTCGGTTTCATCGGAAAAAAAACGCCCTGCGTGCGCGGTCAGAATCACCCGTTTGCCATTGACCAGAGAACTGGCAAAGATATTTGTGAGCTGATCTTTGTCTATGACATCTTCCATATAGATTACGGTTATGCCGTCTTCGAGGTAGCGGAATTCTCCCTGGGGCAATACTTCAGCCTGAACCAGGCTTGCCCCCTGTTGGCGCAAGAGGTTTATTTTCAAAGCCGACCATGGTGTGAGCTGCGTGGCACAGATGCCGGCCAACATCGCAACCAGAAGCCCGCTGCATAATGCGGGAACATACACAGCGCGCGAACCGAACCCGCATGCAGTAGCGGCAATCATCTCGCTGGTGAAATAAAGACGACCCAGTGTTAGCATGATACCGAGAAACATACTGATGGGAAGCAGTATGGAGAGAAGCTCCAACGAGCCGTATACCATCAGGGTGACGACAAATCGCGCGGGAAGCTTGCCTGTGGCGGCGTCTCCGAGAAAGGTTGCAAATCGCACCACCAGCAGAATGCCGAACAGAACCAGCATGATGGAGACTGCGGACGCGATAGCATCCTTGAACAGGTAACGTTCAAAAGTATGCACGGTTCAAACTATCCCGGAAAACATACATGTAAAGCGCATGTATGGGAATAAAAAATGGTTCATGTTTGATGGTCGCCCATGATTGTGATATTTTCCACGTGTAAGCATGGTATATTTTTAACAGAATTTCAGGAGAGCAGAATGCTATTACAATACGCGGTTCATGATGATATCAAAAATCAAAAGTGCGACTGCGTGATTCTCGGACTGTTTGATCAACAAAAATCGGTCCGGGCCATAGACTATCTGCCTGAAACCGCCAGACAATACCTGAATTCCAAACTGGCCTATGGGGATATCCAGGGCAGGCTGGAACAAACTCTGCTTCTTCACGAAGCTCCCGGCCTGAATGCCGATCGTTTGCTGGTCATTGGCTGCGGCAGTGAAGAGCGCTTCGACATGAAAGCCTGGCGTAAGGCCATGGCCAGCGCTATCGCTGCGCTAAAGGGTACCGGTGTACGTCGCGTTCTCAATTTATTGCCTCTCACCCAGGTCGTGAATGCCCCCGCCAAGAGCGGTTTGGCCGCGCTGGTTCAGGAGGCGATCATTAACACCGAGTATCAATTATACCGTTTTTCGGCCTGCAAAAGCAGTGTCGATCCGGAGGATGACAAAAAGACAGCATTGCGCGAGATGACTTTTTTCATTCCCGAGGATGAAGAGCGGGTCAACATCCACCAGGCGCTGGAGCGGGGCGAATCGGTGGCCGAGGGCATCAACTGGGCGCGAGAGCTCGCCAATCTTCCGGGCAATCGATGTACGCCTTCCTATCTGGCGGATCAGGCGCAACAACTGGCTCAGGAGCACTCCGACTTGCTTCATTGTGATGTGCTGGAAGAGGATCAGATGGAGGAACTTGGAATGGGTGCGCTGTTGTCTGTTTCCCGTGGCAGCAGGGAACCTGCAAAATTGATCGTGTTCGAGTATCGGGGGGGCCACAGCGAGCAAAAACCAGTGGTGCTGGTGGGAAAAGGTTTGACCTTCGACGCCGGCGGTATTTCTCTCAAGCCTGCGGCCAAGATGGATGAAATGAAATACGACATGTGTGGTGGCGCTGCGGTTCTGGGTGTAATCAAGGCCTTGAGCCTGATGAAACTGCCGCTTCATGTGGTAGCTATCGTTCCGAGTTCCGAGAATTTGCCCGATGGCGCAGCCAACAAGCCCGGTGATATTGTCACCAGCATGTCGGGTAAAACGATTGAAATTCTGAACACGGACGCCGAAGGCAGGCTGATTCTGTGTGATGCACTCACCTACAGTCAACGTTATGATGCTGAAATAACTATTGATATGGCGACTCTGACGGGCGCCTGCGTGGTCGCGCTCGGACATGAGGCATCCGGTTTGTTCAGCAATGATGATGAACTTTCCGATGCCATTCTTGCCGCAGGGGATCGCAGCGGCGACAGACTGTGGCGTCTGCCTCTGTGGGAGGAATACCAGCCTTCGCTTAAAAGTTCTTTCGCTGATATGGCGAACGTGGGTGATAGATCCGCTGGCAGTATTACGGCGGCCTGTTTCCTTTCCCGTTTTGTACCTGCGGGCAGAAAATGGGCGCATCTGGATATTGCCGGTTCGGCTTATTCTGGCGGTGCGAAAAAGGGCGCCACCGGCAGGCCGGTGGCCATGCTGATGGATTACCTGTGCGCCATGGCGCACAAGAATGAAAGCAGGTAATCTGTGGCTGTCACCGCGTCTTTCTATGTGTTGCCGGATCAGGCTGAGGAAGACAAGGTATGGCGTTTCACCTGCCGTCTGGTTGAGAAAATTATTGCAAGCGGGATCAGGGTTGGTCTATTAACAGCTTCTGAAGCGCAAAGCCTCAGGCTGGATAGCCTTCTGTGGACATTCAGGGATTTGGCTTTTGTTCCGCATACCGTATGGCCCGAAAAAGATGATCATGCGAAAGTGATTATAGGTCGTCCGCCGGTTTGTGCGGAGTGGGGTGAATGTCTGGTGAATCTTACGGATGAACTGCCCGCTCCTCTGGATGACGCCACCATGATCGTGGAACTGGTATGGGGTGAGCCGGAAAAACGCCATCTGGCGCGCGAACGTTATCGCCATTACCGGAGTATGGGCTGGACTATGGTGGATCATCGTATTACCTCGTGGCGCTAGAGGGCGTTCTCAATTAGCTTGTTATTTTAAGCGGTTTTCATTTGGTATTCTGGCTTTGTAGTGATTTTCAAAGGATGAAAATGGCCGGAATGTCTCTTCCTGATGACCAATGGGAAAGAATTCGCCCCCTGCTGCCTGGAAAACAAACGGATTGTGGTGTCACGGCAAAAGATAACCGAACCTTCCTGGAAGCAGTGCTCTGGATTGCTCGTACAGGAGCGCCCTGGCGAGACCTTCCTGAGGAATCTGGTCATTGGCACCGGGTGTATGCGCGTTATGACCGCTGGTCAAAAAAAGGGTATCGGGCTGCCATTTTTGAGATGCTCACAACGGATAAAGATCTGGAATACCTGATGGTGGACGGCAGCATTGCCCGTGTTCATCAACATGGCGCGCCGAAAAAAACGATCAGGAAGAACAATCTGTTGGAAAATCGCGCGGAGGATCAAGTACCAAAATACATGCAGCCGTTGACGCTCCGGGAAACCCGGTGAGATGGTTGCTGACGGCAGGCCAGGCTTCCGAATACGGACGCAAATGCCTTGACAGAAGGTTTTAATACAGATTTCGTATTGGCTGACAAAGGATATGATTCTAACGATTTTATCGAAAACATCAAGGCGATTGGCGCTGTGCCGGTTATTCCACCAGGGTGTAACCGAAATGAGCTCAGGGGGTATGATCATCATCTCTACAAGGAAAGAAACCTGGTGGAGCGCTTATTCCAGAAACTGAAACAATTCA